>Ga0081539_10002805_pt1 | contig 23293 bp, 20 predicted proteins | sample TabmetS4T2R2_FD_71023 | JGI IMG/M metagenome (GOLD analysis project Ga0081539, IMG submission 71023) | Tabebuia heterophylla rhizosphere microbial communities from the University of Puerto Rico - S4T2R2 | ecosystem: Host-associated > Plants > Roots > Rhizosphere ...
GGGGGGGGGGGGTGGGGGGGGGGGGACACCAGCGGCGGGGGGGATGCGGGCTGGAGCGGTGGGGGCGTCGGCTGGGGTGGTCGGGACACCAGCGGCGGTGGGGATGCCGGCTGGAGCGGTGGGGGCGTCGGCTGGGGTGGTCGGGACACCAGCGGCGGTGGGGATGCCGGCCGGAGCGGTGGGGGCGTCGGTCGCGGCGGCCGGGACAGCTGGGGTGCCGGTCGCGGCGGCCGGGACGGATCGCCTGTCTGGTCGGGTCGACGGGCGCTGTCGGGCGTGCTGCCCGGACCGGATGGCACCGGGTGAGACCGGCTGCGTGCGCGCCGCAGGGATTCGGCGTGGCGGCGGGCCAACCCGTAGGCGCGGCGTCGTTCGTGGTCCCGGCGGAACTCGTCACGGCTCGGCGAATAGTTGCGTGATTTGGTCCGGTCGCGCATTTTTGCCAGTTCGTCGGTGGTGAACAACTGCAGCTGCCGCATACAATTATTGTCTCGCAACCCGGTGGGATCTGTCCCACCCGAATCAGTGTTCGATCATGCCATTTTGAATATGGTGGCGACGAGTTTGCCGCTAGGTCTCCCCGCCGACCGCATGCGTATTGAGATTTCCCGCGCGGGGCTGCGGACACGAAATGTCATACCGAAGTTTGTCGAGATTCTGGTGGAAGTTGATCTTCGCTTTCTGTGGACTGTGATGATGTTCAGGCGGCGGCGCGGCACGGCCGGTCGGCCGGTGAGGCGCGGCACGGCCGGTGCGGCGCCGGGCGGCGCGGTGCGGCGCGGTGCGGCGCCGGGCGGCGCGGTGCGACGCGGGGGGCGCGGTGCGACGCGGGGGGCGCGGTGCGACGCGGGGGGCGCGGCGCGGGGGGCGCGGTGCGACGCGGCGCGGTGCGGCGCCGGGGGGCGGCCCGGGGCTTGCTGCTGGAGCGCTGGTACCGCAGGCGGTAGCGGGTGAAGCCGAGCATGTCGATCAGCCAGCGGCGGGCGCGCCGGAACCCTCGAGCTCGTCGAAAGACGAAATGGCCGCGATGGCGGCTCGGGCGTACCCCGAAAGACCTCATCAGACGAGGCGGGGCTCCGGCCGGGACCGCCGCGCCGCGTTGTCGGACCTGGCCGGGCGCGCCGAGCCGGGTCAGAGGTCGAGGACCGTGCCGTCGATGTCGTCCAGTTCCGCCTGGGAGAGGGCCAGGTTGTCCACCGCCGCCACGTTGATCTCCAGTTGTGAAACGCTGCTCGCCCCGATGATCAGGCTGGTCATCCGCTGGTCCCGCAGCGCCCAGGAGAGCGCGAGCTGGGCCAGCGACTGGCCGCGGCGCTTGGCGATGTCGTTCAGCGAGTGGAGCCGCGCCACCGTCCGCTTGTCGAGATCGGCCTCGGTCAGCGACTCGCTGGTGCGCAGCCGGGAGTCGTCCGGGACCCCGGCCAGGTAGCGGTCGGTCAGCAGGCCCTGCTGCAGCGGGCTGAACGCGATGCAGCCGGCGCCGAGCCGTTCCAGCGTGTCGAGCAGGTGGTCCCGCTCGATCCAGCGGTTCAGGATCGAGTACGACGGCTGGTGGATGAGCAGCGGCGTGCCGAGTTCCTGCAGGATTCCGGCGGCCTGGGCGGTCTGCTCCGAGGTGTAGTTGCTGATCCCCACGTACAGCGCCTTGCCGGACCGGACCACCGCGTCCAGCGCGCCCATGGTCTCCTCCAGCGGCGTGCCCGGGTCGGGCCGGTGGTGGTAGAAGATGTCGACGTAGTCCAGGCCCATCCGGCGCAGCGACTGGTCCAGCGACGACACCAGGTACTTGCGGGAACCCCACTCGCCGTACGGGCCCTCCCACATGTGGTAACCGGCCTTGCTGCTGATCACCAGCTCGTCGCGGTGGTCGCGCAGGTCGGTGGCGAGCATCCGGCCGAAGTTCGACTCCGCGCTGCCCGGCGGCGGCCCGTAGTTGTTTGCCAGATCGAAATGGGTGAAGCCGAGGTCGAAGGCGCGCCGGACGATGTCACGCTGGCGCTCCCACGGGCGCCCGTCGCCGAAGTTCTGCCAGAGGCCCAGCGAGATCGCCGGTAGCTTGAGGCCGGAGCGCCCGGCCCACCGGTAGGGCATGGAGTCGTAGCGGTCATCCGCGGGGGAGTAGGTCACACGCCACACTCTAAGGATGCCCGCGGCAGACGTCTTCGCTGGTAGGTTGGTCGGCAGCCGCGGCGGGAGAGATCGGCGGGCGACCAGTTCGCTCAGCAACCGGGTGTCCGGCCGGCGCCGAAGGGGCAAATCCTCCCCGGAACCTCTCAGGCAAAAGGACCGCGCGGGCAGGCGACTCTGAAGTGCCTTCGGGGTACGACAGAGGGGGAGGTCCGTTCGCTGACCTTCCGCCCAGGAGCGCCCATGACCACGTTTGCCGCACGCCACATCGGTCCGGATCCCGACGAGCAGGCGCAGATGCTCAAGGCGATCGGGTACGGCTCGCTCGACGAGCTGATGGACTCCGCGATCCCCGAGGTGATCCGCTGGCACGGCACGCTCGACCTGCCGGCCGCCGCGTCCGAGGAGGAGACGATCGCCGAGCTGCGCGAGATCGCCTCGCGGAACACGGTCGCCACGTCGATGATCGGGCTCGGCTACTACGGCACGTTCACCCCGGCCGTCATCCGCCGCAACGTGCTGGAGAACCCGGCCTGGTACACCGCGTACACGCCGTACCAGCCGGAGATCAGCCAGGGCCGGCTCGAGGCACTGCTCAACTTCCAGACCATGGTCACCGACCTGACCGGCCTGACCACCGCGAACGCCTCGATGCTGGACGAGGGCACGGCGGTGGCCGAGGCGATGACCCTGGCCCGCCGGGTATCCAAGGTCAAATCCCCGGTGTACGTGGTGGACGCCGACACGCTGCCCCAGACGCTGGCGGTGCTGCGGACCCGCGCCGAGCCGCTGGGCATCTCGCTGCACCCGATCGACCTGGACGGCGGCGACACCCTGCCGGAGGCGTTCTTCGGGCTGCACCTGCAGTACCCGGGCGCCTCCGGAGCGGTCCGCGACCACGCGGCGCTGGTCGAGCAGGCGCACGCGGCGGGCGCGCTGGTCACGGTGGCCGCGGACCTGCTGGCGCTGACGATGCTGCGGGCGCCGGGAGAGATCGGCGCGGACATCGCGGCCGGGACCACGCAGCGGTTCGGCGTACCGCTGGGCTTCGGCGGCCCGCACGCCGGCTACCTGGCGGTGCGCGCCGGCCTGGAGCGGTCGCTGCCCGGCCGCCTGGTCGGCGTCTCCAAGGACGTCGACGGAGCGCCCGCCTACCGGCTCGCGCTGCAGACGCGCGAACAGCACATCCGGCGGGAGAAGGCGACCAGCAACATCTGTACCGCCCAGGTGCTGCTCGCCGTTTTGGCCAGCATGTACGCCGTCTACCACGGGCCGGACGGGCTGCGCGCGATCGCCCGCCGTACCCATGATCGGGCCCGGGAGCTCGCCGCCGGTCTCGCCGCGGCGGACGTCTCGCTCGGGCACGCCGCGTTCTTCGACACCGTGACCGCGGTCGTGCCCGGCCGCGCCGCCGCGATCACCGAGGCGGCCGCCGCGAACGGCGTCAACGTGCGCCTGATCGACGCCGACCGGGTGTCCGTCTCCTGCGACGAGACGACGACCGCCGGGCACGTGGCCGCGGTGCTCTCCGCCTTCGGCGCGGCGCCGGCGGTCCCCGGCCCGTCGCCGGTCCCGGCGGCGCTGGCCCGGACGAGCGACTTTCTGACCCACCCGGTCTTCCACATCCACCGGTCCGAGACGGCGATGCTGCGTTACCTGCGCCGGCTGTCCGACCGGGACTACGCGCTGGACCGGGGGATGATCCCGCTGGGCTCCTGCACGATGAAGCTGAACGCGACCACCGAGATGGAGCCGGTGACCTGGCCGGAGTTCGCGAACATCCATCCCTACGCCCCGGCGTCGCAGACCGCGGGCTACGAGGCGCTGGTCGCGCAGCTGGAGCAGTGGCTGGCGGAGATCACCGGGTACGACGCGGTGTCGGTGCAGCCGAACGCCGGGTCGCAGGGTGAACTGGCCGGCCTGCTGGCCATCCGCGGCTATCACCGGTCCCGTGGCGACCTGCACCGCGACGTGTGCCTGATCCCGTCCAGCGCGCACGGCACCAACGCGGCGTCGGCGGTGATGGCCGGGATGCGGGTGGTCGTGGTCGCCTGCGACCAGGACGGGAACATCGACCTGGGTGATCTGTCCGCCAAGATCTCCTCGATCGGGGACCGGCTCGCCGCGATCATGGTCACGTATCCCTCCACGCACGGCGTGTACGAGTCGGGCATCGCCGACCTGTGCGCGCGGGTGCACGACGCCGGCGGCCAGGTCTACGTCGACGGGGCCAACCTGAACGCCCTGGTGGGGTTCGCCCAGCCGGGCAGGTTCGGCGCTGACGTGTCGCACCTGAACCTGCACAAGACGTTCTGCATCCCGCACGGCGGTGGCGGCCCGGGCGTCGGCCCGGTCGCGGTACGCGCGCACCTGGCCGGGTTCCTGCCCGGCGACCCGCTCGAGCCGGGTGATCACCACGCCGTCTCGGCGGCCGCGCACGGCTCGGCCGGCATCCTGCCGATCTCCTGGGCGTACCTGCGAATGATGGGCCCGGAGGGCCTGGCCGCGGCGACCGGCGTGGCGGTGCTGGCGGCCAACTACGTCGCGGCGCGCCTGAAGGATCACTACCCCGTCCTGTACGCCGGCAACAACGGCCTGGTGGCGCACGAGTGCATCCTCGACCTGCGCCCGCTCACCAGGTCCACCGGCGTGTCGGTGGACGACGTGGCGAAGCGGCTGATCGACTACGGCTTCCACGCGCCGACGATGTCGTTCCCGGTGGCCGGCACGCTGATGGTGGAGCCGACCGAGAGCGAGGACCTGGCCGAGCTGGACCGCTTCTGCCAGGCGATGATCGCGATCCGGGCCGAGATCGAGCAGGTGGCGTCCGGTGCCTGGCCGCCGGGGGACAACCCGCTGGCGAACGCGCCGCACACCGCGGCGTCGGTGACCGCGGACGAGTGGGTACACGCGTACCCCCGGTCGGTGGCCGCGTTCCCGGCCGGGGTGGATCGGGGGTCCAAGTACTGGCCGCCGGTGCGGCGGATCGACGGCGCCTACGGCGACCGCAATCTGGTCTGCTCGTGTCCCGCGCCGGAGGCGTACGAAGGCTGACCGCCGGTTGGGCGGGCCGCGGCTCTGGTGCAAGGGTCGCGGCCGGGGTCAGCTCCGGTGACGGGCCGCGGCTCTGGTGCGGGGTCGCGGCCCCGGGTCAGCTCCGGTGACGGCCGTTGCCGCGCGCCTTCCGCGGTGTCCGGCGATGCCGTCGCAGGGGTCGTCGCCGCTACTGTCCGTAACGGCCGCCGTACCGCCTCCGGGGTGCCGGCGGGTCGATCGGGCTACGCGGCGAGCGCGTGCTGGGCCGGTCCGCGGTGCGGCTCGATCAGGGTGCCGTCGGGAAGGATCTCCCCGGTGTCCTCGAAGATGATGACGCCGTTGCAGAGCAGACTCCAACCCTGCTCTCGACAGGTCGCGACGATCCGGGCCGCTTCGCGGTCCACGGCATCGGCGCTGGGACAGGGGGTTTGGTGCTGGCACATCGAGGGCTCCGGTAGGGGGTTGTGTGATGATTCACAACGACGGTGACGAACGTTACCTCACTTCGAAACGACTTCGTAGTCAGCGGGTGACGCCGTTCCATTGAAAGAATCCTCGCTTCCGATGTTCCACGGTAGGGGCGCTGTCGACCACTTCCCGACACCTCCTGCACGTATCGTTCCGGGGGCTCCGGCCTCCTGCCGGGGCCGTCACCGTGCGCATCGGGCCTTCTCCTGGTACCTGGGCGACGCCGGCGACCCTGCCGAGCTTGTCGCCGGCTTTCTGTCGGACAACGGACTGTCGGTGCGAAACCTTGGCCGAACGGTCAGCCAGATTCATCCGGACGGCGCCGGCACGCTCTGCGGCGCGGCACTCTACGTGTCCGCCGCCGCCGCTTGCGTGATGTCCGGTGCCGTGCTCGGCCGCCCGTCGCCGGTGCCCGGCATCCCGGATGTGTACGCCGTCGTGCACCGCCACGGCGGCACGGCCGATCCGGTTCCGTGGCTCACCGGCGGCGGCGCGCCCTGGTGGCTGGGCCGGTGGCGGGACAGCTGGACGCCCGGACAGCATGCGGCGGCCGTCGAGGCGGCCCGCGCGGCGATCGCCCGCGGCGACATCTACCAGGTCAACGTCGTCGGCCACGCGTCCGCGCCGTACCTGGGTGACCCGATGCCCGCGCTCGCCCGGGTGGCCGGGCTGCCCGGCGCCCGGTACGGCGGTGTGCTCGCCGGCGACGGCTGGGCGCTGGCGACAGCGTCGCCCGAGACGCTGGTCGAGGTCCGCGACGGCCGGGTGATCACCCGCCCGATCAAGGGCACCCGGCCCGCCACCGCGGCCGGCCGCCGCGAGTTGCTCGCCTCGGCCAAGGAACGGGCCGAACATGTCATGATCGTCGACCTGGAGCGCAACGACCTGGCGCGGCTGCCCGGCACCGGCCCGGTACGCGTGGACGACCTGTTCGCCGTGCGGCGCTGGTGCGGCCTGTGGCAGGCGGAGTCCGTGGTCTCGGCCGAGCTGACCGGCGAGGTCGGCCTGACCGAGCTGCTGCGGGCGGTCTGCCCCGGCGGCTCGGTCACCGGCACCCCCAAGCTGGCCGCGCTGGCCGAGATCGCCCGCTTGGAGCCGGTCGGGCGCGGGGCCGCCATGGGCGCGCTGGGCTGGATCGGCGTCGACCACGTCGATCTGGGCCTGACGATCCGGACCGTGGCCGCCGACGGCGAACGTCTCCACCTGTGGGCCGGTGGCGGCATCGTGTGGGACAGCGACCCGGCCGCCGAGGTGGCCGAGGCGGCCGCCAAGGCCGCCCCGCTGCGGGCTGCGCTCGCCGGTTGACGCCGCCCGGCGCGGCCCGGCCCGGGCAACCGCCCCGATAGCCTTGCCGGCATGACGGTACGGCCCATCCGGCTCTTCGGTGACCCGGTGCTGCGAACCGCCGCCGACCCGGTGACCTCGTTCGACCGGGAGCTGCGGCGGCTGGTCACCGACCTGCAGGACACGGTGCGCGAGCCGGGCCGGGCCGGGGTGGCGGCGCCGCAGATCGGCGTCGGTCTGCGGGTGTTCTCGTACCACGTGGCCGGCCTGGTCGGGCACATGGTCAACCCGGTGCTGTCGGATCTCGCCGGCAGCCAGGACGACGAGGAGGGCTGCCTCTCGCTGCCCGGCCTGGCGTTTCCGACGCCGCGGGCGATGAGCGTGACCGCGCGCGGGCAGGACCAGCACGGGGAGCCGGTGGTGATCGAGGGCGGCGGCTTCCTCGCGCGGGTGCTGCAGCACGAGACGGATCACCTGGACGGCAGGCTCTACATCGACACGCTGACCGGGGACGTGCGCCGGCAGGCCTTGCGGGAACTGCGCCGGATCCGCCCGGCGCGCGCCTGAAACGGCGACGGGCGCCAAGGCCCGCCGACCCGGTACGGTCGTGCGCCGGTGCCCGGGTCCGGCCGTCCATCCCGGCGCCGGATGACCCGTGACTCAACCGGCGGGCCGCGCCCGGGTGTGCGCCGCCGGATCGACCGGGCCGGACCCGTCGAGCAGGACGACTTCCGGGTGGGGGTGGCGCAGGAAGTCGTGGTGCGAGATGTCCCAGCCGTATGCGCCGGTCCGCGGGAAGACCAGCACGTCGCCCACCCGCAGGCGCTCGACGTGCCGGCCGCGGGAGAGCACGTCGCGGGGTGTGCAGAGTTCGCCCACCGCGTCGATGTCGGCGTCCTCGACGGCCGGGCGTGGCCACGGGTACGGCCAGTCGTCGACCGGCAGCACGGTGAACGGATGACTGTAGGCCCACGCGGCGGGCAGCCGGAAGTGGTGGGTGCCGCCGCGCAACACCGCGAACCACCGCCCGTGGGTCTGTTTGAGGTCGAGCACCTCTGCGGCGTACCAGCCGGCGTCGGCCGCGAGGATGCGGCCCGGCTCGACGATCAACTCGACGCCGTCCGGCGGCCGGGGCAGGAGCCGGCGCAGCTCGTCGAGGTCGATGCCGGCGCCGGACAGGTAGTCGACGCCGAGGCCGCCGCCGACGTTTACCAGTTCCAGGTCGATGTCCTGGCGTCGCGACCAGGCCAGGGCGTCGGCGACGAAGGCGGCGTGGGCGGCGGCGTCCAGGTTGTTCGACACCGCGTGCAGATGGAACCCGACCACCCGGACGTGGGCTAGGGTCCGCGCCAGCGCGATGATCTCACCGAGGCCGGTCTCGTCCACGCCGAACGGGGTGGGGGTGCCGGTCATCGCGTGGCTGCCGGGCAGCGCGGCGGTGGCCCGGTTGACCCGGACGGCGGAGCGGACCCGGCGGCCGGCCTGCCGCGCCGCCAGGTCGAGGCGGAGCAGCTCCAGGCGGCTCTCGACGTTGATCTGGGCACCGGCGGACACCGCGGCGGCCAGCTCGGCGTCGGTCTTCGCCGGGCCGCCGAACACGATGCGGCGGGCGCCCGCGGCGGTGGCCAGGTCCAGTTCGCCGCCGGAGGCGACCTCGAGGCCGTCACAGACCTCGGCCAGGGCCCGGACCACGGCGGGGTGGCCGTTGGCCTTCACGGCGTAGAGCAGGGTCGTCCCCGGTGGCAGGGCGGCCCGGACGGCGGCGCCGCGATCGCGCAGGACCTGCAGGTCGTAGACGTAGGCGCAGATCGGGCGGGGCAGCCGGGTGAGCGCTCGGACGACCGCGGGCGGCGGCGCGGCGGCCGGGTCAGCGGGCATGGAGCGGATTGCGGACCGGCAGGTAGGTGTCGCCGTCGCCGCCCAGCCGCATGCGGACCAGCGCTTTGTGGGGTACCCGCGGCGCGGTGAACGCCGCGTGGTCGCGCCGGGCCGCCGGATCGGCGCCCAGGCCGTCATAGGTCTCGTCCACGGTCTCCCGGACCGCCCGCCAGGCCGCGCCCTCGTCCAGCCCGTGCGACTCGCCCACCCGGATGATCAGCTCGCCGAGGTGGGCCTGGAAGGCGGTGTAGCCGAGCTTGGCGCGCAGGGTGTCCTCGTCGTCGCTGCGCACCACCGAGCCGGGCCACAGGGTGACCTCGGCGCCGGTCGCGGCCAGGCGGTGCAGGTTCAGGCGCAGGCCGGCGAAGTCCCGTACGGCCAGCCGGTGCGGCTGGCCCGCGACGAAGGTGGGCAGGCAGTTCTGCAGGTGCGCCTCGAGCGCCACGCCGCGGACCGTGAGCCGCAGCAGCGGGGGCAGCAGCAGGGCGGCGTATTCCCGCAACCAGGCCAGCGGGGTGCCGGCGTAGGCGGTGACCAGATCGGCGACGACCGTGCGGCCGGTGGCCGGGTTGATCGCCGGCAGCGCGGTGCCGGGCACGGCCATCTCGCCCGCCGCGCGCCGGCGGTTCCGGAGCGGGCCGGTCAGCGCGGTGCGCAGGATCGCCGACATGTCCCGCCCGGAGCCGGCCGGGACGGCGGCGCCGGCGGTCTCGGCCAGCAGCAGCAGGCGGTCGCCGTCCGGATCCTCGGCCACCAGACGGTGCAGCAGCGCGGACACGGCCGGGCCGTTGCGGGTGCTGGCCACGCTGATGCTGCGCCGGCTGGAGGTGACCTGGATGTCGAGCGAGACCTTCAGGTAGCGGCGCAGCCGGTCCGCGCCCGGCGCCAGCAGCAGGGTGCGCAGGGCGGCGGTGGGCATGGCGTCGAGTTCGGTGTCGAGGATGCGCAGTGCGCCGTGGCGGATCAGGCCGCCGTAGCGGGCCGGCAGGATGACGTCACGCTGCCAGGGGTGGACCGGCTGCAGGCGGTAGCCGGGCGGCGGCGCGGGCAGCTGCGGGTAGCCGGCGGCGAGGGCGGCGCCGACGTCGTCGCCCAGGTGGCCGTCGTCGCGGACGGCCACGAAGCCGATCGTGGTGTGGCCGGCCTCCAGGTCGTGGGCCAGCACGTCGGTGGTGTCCCAGCCCAGCCGGGTGCGGCCGCACGGATGCAGGTTGTGGCCGGCCACGGCGAGCCGCTCCAGCGCGATGGCCGCCACGTCCGGGTCGACCTCCTCCGCCGGGTCCGGGGCCTGCGCCGCGGCCGGCGGCCGGAACGCCGCGGACGGCAGCCCGGCCGGGGCCGGGGGCTGGCGGGCCTGCGCGATGGCCAGGTTGACCACCGCGTTGCGCAGTTCGGCCGCGAATCCCGGCGCGTCCCCGGCCGGCAACAGATCCACCGGGTCGTCGACGCCCGCCGACGGGAACTCGACGCGGTCGTACGCGTACCGGACGCCCTGCCCGTACTCGCGTCGCCGGGCGTCGCCGATGTCCTCGCGTACCAGCGCACCCCGCAGCCGGCGCCCCACGATGTCGGCCGCGGCCGGCAGCGCAGCCGCGAAGGGGTCGGCCAGCTCGGGCGCGTGCACGGCGAGCGCGGCTCCGGCGTGCGCGGCGGCCGCGGCGAGGCGGCCGGTGGTCAGCGTGCGGGTCATTCTGCTCCAGCCAGCGGATTGTCGAGATGGGCCCAGATGTCGTCGAGCGGGTCGGCGGCCAGCCGCATCGCCGTGGTCGCCTTCACCGGCAGCGGCTCGCGCAGCATCGCCTCGGCGTCGGCGGTGCCGGCACCGCGGATCGCACCGGCGATGATGCCCCACAGTCGCCGCGGGTCCGCGCCGTGGTGCCGCGCCAGCAGCGTGACGAGCTGCGCGGCCACGGTACCGACCGCGGCGGCCGCCAGCTTGGTGCGCAACACGTGGGGGTCGTCACTGACCAGGTCGCCGTGCAGCGCGGGGGGTTGCACCCGCGCCGCGCGCAACCGGGCCGGGCTGACCCGCACCCCGCCCAGGTCGCGGTAGAGCACCCGGACCGGAGTTCCGCGGTGCAGCACGACCAGGGTGTTCTGGCCGTGCGCCTCCAGCGCGACGCCGCGGTCCAGCACGGTCAGCAGCGGCGGCCAGAGCACGCGGGCGAGGTCGGAGAGCCACCGGTACGGGTCACCGCCGGCGTCCCGGACGGCGGCGCCGAGCAGCGGCCGCCCGTCGTCGAGCGCGCCCAGGGCGGCCATCGGCAGCACCGTCTCGTCGCGGGCCACCCGGGGTGCCTGCCGGCGCAGGTAGGCCAGGCGGCGCTGCGGTTCGCCGTCGACGATGACGGCACCGGCGGCGGTCTCGGCCAGGACGGTGAGCGGCAGGTCCCGGGTGAGGGCCCGCAGCAGGCGGCTGAGCCGCGGGCCGTTGTGCACGGCGGCCGGGGAGACGGTGCGTACCGCGGAGGTCATCTGCACGTCGATCGCGGTCTTGACGTGGTCGCCGCCGTCGACCGGTGCGACCGTGCGCAGGGACATCAGCGGGCGGACCCGGCCGGTCTCGCCGGCCCCGGTGAGCCACGGATGCTCGGCGAGCAGGCGTTCGGCCTGCCACGGGTGGGCGTAGAGCAGGGGAGGGGCGTCGCCGTGCCACCGGTCGGCGGGGACGCGCAGCCTGCGCAGCCGGATCACCGGCTGGTGTTCGGGCGCGTAGGCGAGGACGTCGGCGACGGTCATGCCGCCGCGGGTCCGGCAGCACGGGTGCAGGGGATGGCCGTCGGTGACCAGCTGTTCGAGGCGGCCGAGGCGGTCGGTCCCGGGCGTGGCGGCCGGCCTGCCGGCCGTCGAGGTGGCGTGGGCCAGGGCCAGGTTGGCCACGCTGTTGTCCAGCTCGGTGGCGAACGGGGAGTGCGGCCAGAGGGCGCGGGCGAGCGCGCCGGGGTCGTCGTACGGCACGGCGCCGAGGTGAGCGGTCAGGCCGGGGCGGGCCGCGGCGAAGGGCTGCGCCGCCGCGGTTGGGTAGCTGACGGCGCGGCCGTCGGTGCGGTCCCGGCACGCGGTGCCGGCGGTGGCGGCCGCCCGGCCGGTGAGGCCGGGAAGGGGCTCGCGGTGCACCGCGCCGAGCAGGCGGGACATGATCGCGGCGCGGGCCGCGGGTACCTCGGCGTCGTAGCGTGCGACCAGGCCGGGGCGAAGTCGGGCCAGCTCGGCACGGGTCCGTGCCACGTCGGCGGTGTGCCCGGCCGGCAGGGCGGGCCGGGTGGTCGGCTGGGCCACTCTGCCATTCTCTCCGGGAACCCCGGGTGACCTCGCACACCCCGGCCGTCGCCGGACGCGCCCAAACTAGCTTCCTAGGACGCCCTACGGGTTGTGCGGCAGGTCGCGCCACGCTCGGAGAAGATCAAAAACAAAGAGGAATCAACGACCACCCACCATTCTCGACCCGCCGATCGGGCGGGCGGGACAGCGAGGAGAGATCGATGACGGAGTTGCCGGTGACGTTGGCCGATGTGCGCGACGCCGCGCGGCGGATCGCCGGAGCGGCGCACCGGACGCCGGTGGTGCGGTCTCGCACGCTCGACGCGATGGTCGGCGCCGAGGTGTTCCTGAAGTGCGAGAACCTGCAGCGGGTCGGGGCGTTCAAGTTCCGGGGCGCGTACAACGCGGTGTCGCGGCTGACGCCCGAGCAGCTGGCCAAGGGGGTCGCCGCGTACTCGTCGGGCAACCACGCCCAGGCGGTGGCGCTGGCGGCGCGCGAACTGGGCAGCACCGCGGTGATCGTGATGCCGGAGGACACGCCGCGCTCGAAGCTGGACGCGGTGGCCGGCTACGGTGCGGAGATCGTGACGTACGACCGGTACACCGGCGACCGGGAGGCGATCGGGCGCAGGCTGGCCGCCGAGCGGGGGCGGGCGCTGATCCCGCCGTACGAGCATCCGCACGTGATCGCCGGTCAGGGCACCGCGGCGCTCGAGCTGATCGAGGAGGTGGGTGACCTCGGCGCGCTGGTGGTGCCGGTCGGCGGGGGCGGGTTGATCGCGGGCTGTGCCACGGCGGCCAAGGGGCTGGCCGCGGCGATCCGGGTGATCGGAGTGGAGCCGGCGGACGGTGACGACACCCGGCGGTCCCTGCGGGCCGGGCATCGGGTGTCGATCGCCGTGCCGCGGACGATCGCGGACGGGCAGATGGCCACCATCCCGGGGGAGTTGACGTTCTCCGTCAACCGGCGACTGGTCGACGAGGTGGTGCTGGTCGATGACGAGGAGATCCGGGCGGCGCTGCGGTGGGTGTTCGACCGGCTGAAGCTGGTGCTCGAACCGAGCGGTGCGACCGGTGTGGCGGCGTTGCTGTCCGGGCGGGTCCGGCCGGTTCCGGCCCGCATCGGGGTGATCCTGTCGGGCGGCAATGTGGGCTGGCGGCGTTTCGCGGAGCTGGTCACCGCCTGAACCGGGGGAGGGCTGAGACGATCGGCGGGTGACTCTGGTTCCCCGGCAGGCCGGCGCGGTGGCGGTCGGCGGCAGCGCCGAGCAGGTGACCGAGGCGTGGCTGGCGAACCGGCGGTTGTCGGCGCACACGCGCGACGCGTACCGCCGGGATGTGGCGCGGTGGCTGGCGTGGTGCGCCGCGCGTGGTCTGGATCCGCTGCGGGCGTCCTTCCTGGACGTCAACGCGTACGCGCGGGAGCTGGAGGCGCGGCTCACACCGGCGTCGGTGGCGCGGAAACTGTCCGGGCTGTCGAGCTGGTACGCCTTTCTCGCCAAGCTGCGGGCGGTGGAGGCGAATCCGGTGGCCGGCGCCGATCGGCCCGGCGTGTCGCGGGACCATTCGGCCACGGTCGGCCTGACGCCGGCCGAGGTCGACGCCCTGCTCGCGGCCGCGGCGAAGGACACCGGCGCGGCCGCCGTGCGGCACCGGGCGGTGCTGGCGGTGCTGGCGGATCTGGGTCTGCGGGTGGGCGAACTGGTCGGCCTGGACGTGGAGGATGTCGGCTGGGAGCGCGGGCACCGCTGTGTCCGGTTCGTCGGCAAGGGCGGCAAGCCGCGCCGCCGGGTGCTCACCGAGGCCGCCGGGGCGGCGCTGGACGCCTACCTGGACGGGCGTCAGAGCGGTCCGCTGTTCGTCACGGCGACCGGGTCGCGCCTCGACCGGCACGCGGTGTTCCGGCTGGTGCGGCGGCTGGCCCGGGAGGCCGGCATCGAATCGTGGGCGCGGCTGTCGCCGCACTCGTTGCGGCATTCGTTCGCCACCACCGCACGGGCGGAGGGGGTGCCGCTGGAGGACGTGCAGGACGCGATGGGGCACGCCGATCCGCGGACCACCCGCCGGTACGACCGGGATCGGCACAACCTGGACCGGGACCCGGCGTACACCATCGCCGCCGCGCGGGCCCGGCGCGGCGGCGGCTGACGGCTCCCCCTATTGTCGACCGCGGCGCAACCGCTGGATCATGGGACGGGGTCGGGTTGAACATTGTCGAAGCGGTGTTGCTGGGCACGATCGAGGGCGTCACCGAGTTCCTGCCGATCTCCAGCACCGGGCACCTGACCATCGTGGAGAAGCTGCTGGGTTATGCCATCGACGATCCGGACATCACCGCGTTCACCGCGATCATCCAGTCCGGCGCGGTCCTGGCCACGGTGATCTTCCTGCGGAGGGACATCGCCCGGATCGTCCCGGCCTGGGTGCGCGGGCTGGCCGGCGGCGCGGCCCGGCAGGATCCGGACTGGCGGTACGGGTGGGCGATCATCCTGGGGTCGCTGCCGATCGGGGTGGTCGGGCTGCTGTTCAAGGACCGCATCGAGACCACGTTGCGGAGCCTGTGGTTCGTGGCGTCGGCGCTGATCCTGTGGAGCGCGGTGATGTGGTTCGCCGATCGTGCGGCCACACAGGTCCGCCACGAGGACGACGTGACCTGGACGGACACGCTGATCATCGGGGTGGTGCAGTCGCTGGCGCTGATCCCGGGTGTGTCCAGGTCGGGTGCGACAATGTCGGCGGGCCTGCTGCGGGACCTCGATCGGGTGACGGTGACGAAGTTGTCGTTCTTCCTGTCGATCCCGGCGCTGCTGGGCGCGACCGTGCTGCAGAGCGTCACCCAGTACGACGACATCTCCGACGGCGTCGGCTGGGCCAACACGATCACCGCGACGCTGGTCAGTTTCGCTGTCGGGTACGCGTCCGTGGCGTGGTTGCTGCGGTACATCTCGAAGCACTCGTACGGCCTGTTCATCGTCTACCGGCTGGTGCTGGGTACGGTGTTGGCGGTGCTGCTCGCGACGGACGTGATCGTGCCTCAGTGAGCCCGCCGTGGTGGTCGCGCGGCTCCTCAGCCCGGCGGCAGCAGGGCGGCCTTTACCAGTTCCAGAGCCTGGCCGGGCGGCAAGCCGAGGTTCTTCACCGTCTCCGCGTACCGTCGGGCGGCTTCTTGGGCCTCCTGCGGGGTCCTCGCGGCGCGTGCGGTGATCACCGTGCCGGCCCGGCCGCGGGTCTGCACCAGGCCGGCCTGTTCGAGTTCGCGGTAGGCGCGGGCCACGGTGTTCGCGGCCAGGCCCAGGTCGGTGGCCAGCCGGCGCACCGGCGGCAGTTTCGCGCCGGCCGGCAGCGCGCCGGTGGCGGCCAGCTCGGCGATGCGCAGGCGGACCTGCTCGTACGGCGGCGTGGGCGCGTCGTGGTCGATGCGGATGTCCATCACCGGCCGCCGTTCACAGCACCCGGGGCGGGGTGTTGCCGGCTTCGACGACGGCGCGGCGCATCGGCACCAGCGCCAGCAGGATCGCGCCGAGCACGAAGAACACGACCAGGGAGACGATGCCGACGCGGTAGCTGTTGGTCAGCTGGAACACCAGCCCGAACGCGAGCGGGCCGAGCCAGCTGGTGCCCTTGTCGCTGATCTCGTAGAAGCCGTAGTACTCGCCTTCCTTGCCGGCCGGGATGAGCTGGGCGAACAGGCTGCGGGACAGGGCCTGGCTGCCGCCCAGGACCAGCCCGATCGCGGCGCCGAGGAGCATGAACGGCACGGCCTGACCCTCGGGCAGCCAGAACGCGGCCAGCACCACGCCCAGCCACAGCAGCAGGCTGAGCAGCACGGTCTTGCGGGCGCCGATCCGCAGGGCCAGCGCGCCGAGCAGCAGCGCGCCGCCGAACGCCAGGAACTGCACCAGCAGGATGGTGACGATCAGGGTGCTCTGGCCCAGTTTCAGCTCTTCGGTGCCGAACTGGCTGGCCAGGGCGATCACCGTCTGGATGCCGTCGTTGTAGACCAGGTAGGCGAGCAGGAAGAACAGGGTCAGCGGGTAGGCGCGCAGCCCGCGCAGGGTGCGGCCGAGCTGCCGGAAGCCGTCGGTGAGCACGTTGCCGTGCTGCCGCGCCGCCTCCGGGCTCGGGTGCTCGCGCAGCCAGCGCAGCGGCAGCAGGGTGAAGGCCGCCCACCACACGCCGGCCGACACGATGCACCAGCGGGCCAGGTCGAGGGTGCGCTGATGGTCGCCGTCGACGGTGAGCAGCTGCACGACGACCAGGTTCAGCAGCAACAGCAGGCCGCCGCCGAGGTAGCCGAGGGCCCAGCCGCGGCTGGAGACCTTGTCCCGCTCGTCCGGACCGGCCAGGCGGGGCAGGAAGGAGTTGTACACCACCACGGAGGCGCCGAACGCGATGTTCGCGATCAGGAACAGCAGCCCGCCCAGCAGGTACCGCTCGCCGGTGACGAACGCCATCGCGACGGTCGCGCCGGCGCCGACGAAGGCGGCGGCCGCCAGCAGTGGCTTCTTGCGCGGGGCCCGGTCGGCGACGGCGCCCATCACCGGCAGCACGAAGACCGTCAGCAGCACCGACAGCGACACCAGGTACGGGAAGTACGAGCCGGCCGCCACCGATATGCCGAGCGGATGCACCCGGCCGGCGCACTCGTCGGCGCCCAGCTCGCACCCGGCGGCCAGCTCGGTGACGGTGGTCAGGAACGGGCCGAGGAAGACGGTGACGACGGTGGTGGAGAACGCCGAGTTCGCCCAGTCGTAGAAATACCATCCGGTGCGTTCCCGGCGGCTGCTCGCCGGGATCTCGGTGGTTTCGGTAGCGGCCACGCGCTGATGATGTCACCCCGGGCGCGGCGCCGGGGGGAGGCCGTCCGGCTCGCCGGCCGCGGTGCGGGCACCCGGCGCCGGGACGAGGCGTCGACGAGTGTCGACTTTCCGGCTTTCCCCCGACCCATGATCGCAACCAGTGACGGCGGATGACGACGGTCACCGATGTGTCGCTGCTGGCCAGCCGCTTCCGGGCCGAGGTGGGAGGCGATTTCGTCACACAAGGTAGCCACCCGGGAGGATAGCGACGGTCACCACGACTCGTCAGCCGAGCACACTGTCAGCGACAATGTGCTGACCGAGGGCGGGTCCGGACGCTCGGGGCCGTCCTTGCGGCCACGCAGGATCCCGTGGTCGTGCCGACGGTTCGCACGCGGAGATCGGGGAGGGGGCACCGGGTGGCGGAGTCGTCAGACCTGCCCGCCGCCGCGCGCGCCCGGACCGAAGCCGCAGCCCCTGCCTTCGTCCCGACCGCTGGAGAGGACCGCCGGTGACCCGACAGCCCGACGCCCCGCGCCACGTGGTCGCCTCCGGTCCGGACGCCGACGCCGTGCTGCGCCGCCTCGCCCGGGACGGGTGGATGCTGCGGGAAGGGTTCGCGCTGCCCGGCCCGAGCCGGGAGGTGGCCGGCGGCCGGCTGGTGCTGCACGGCCGGATCACCGACCAGCACTCGCTCCAGCTGGCCGTGCTCGCCGCCGCGCGCGGGGCCGGCATCGTGGCGATCTGCGACCCGCAGACGCCGATCGGCCGGGCGCTGGTCGACGACCTGGCCCGGCTCGGTCCGGTGCACCACGCTCTGGCGGCCGATCCGCGGGGTACGGTCGCCGACCTGGTGCCGGAGCAGCGTGCCCTGCTGGACCGGCTGGCCGCCGGCGACACCATCGCGGCGGCCGCGGCGGCCGAGTACCTGTCGCTGCGCACGGCCAACCGGCGGATCGCCGAGGCCCGCGCGATGTTCGGGGTGCGCACCACCCGCGAGGCGGTGCTCGCCTACCTGCGCCAACGAGCCGGGGATTGATCACGGGAGGGCGGGGTGACGACGGAGGCGTGGCCGCGCGGCGCGAAGCTCGACGCGCCGCGGCTGGTGCGGCGGATCACGGAGATCACCGGCGTACGACTGGAGCTGGACGGGCCCGGCCCGGGCGGCGAGGTCGGCGCCGCGTACGTGCGCTGGCCGGACGGGCGCCGCTCGGTGCTCAGCGAGGGCCGCACCCGGACCGGTGCCCTGCTCGACCTCGCCCGCGCCGCCGGTGTGCCCACCGCACGGCAGGAACTCTCCGCGCACATCGACGGGCTGCGCCTCATCGTGCGGCAACGGCTCCCGGGCCGGCCGCCCGCCACCGTCGACGCGCCGCTGCTGCACCGGATGATCGCCCTCAACGACCGGCTCGCCGGCCTGCTCGCCGACCGCCCGTCGGTGCCCGCGGTCGACCTCCACCTGCTCCGCGACGGCCCCAGTTTCTGCCTGCACGACCCGCTCGCCGTGCACAGCCGGCGCACCGCCCGGCTGCTCGCCTGGGTCCGCGAGGTCGGCGCCGCCGTCCCGCCCATCGGCGGGTACGACCTGGTGCATCTCGACTTCCACCCGGCCAACGTGCTGGTCGACGGCGGCCGGATCACCGGCGTGGTCGCCTGGGACAGCGCGGCCCGCGGCGACCGGCACCTCGACCTGGTGACGCTGCGGTTCCACGTCATGCGCCGCGCCCCGCACCTGCGCGGCGTGCTGGACGAACGGCTGGCCGGCGTCGACCCGGGCCGGCTGCGGGCGTACTGGGCGCACGTGAGCCTGCGGCAGGTCGACTGGTCGATCCGGCACCACGAGCCCGGCACCGTCGACCACTGGCTGGACGTCGCCGAGCAGGGCATGCGCTGAGCGACCGCCACAGCCTCGGCACCCGCCACGTCGTGTCCATCACCCGGCGCGACCGGTGCGCGGCCGTCTTGATCGACGGAAATCAAGGTCGATAATGTACATTATGTCAAGCTGAGCACGCCGGGCCGCCGCGGTGCGTACGTCAGAAGAGCCATGACGCTCCACCTTCGACGTTCCGCGCGTGGCGGGCCGCGGTGGCTTCTGTGGGCGGTGTCCTGCGAGGGTTTCCCTTGCCGGCGGTGTCCGGGTGGCGTCGGCCACCCACCGCATGTGATCATGCGTCGATGCCGGAGATCCGATTCGTTGCGCTATCCCCGGAGACGCTGACCGCCTTGATAGACGGTGACCTGGCGGCGGCCAGCCGGTTCGCGGGCGTGGAATTGTCGGAGTTCCTGCTGTCCGAGGAATGGCTCTGGCGGATCCGGCGGGATCAGATCCAAGAGGATCCGGCGAGCGCCGAGTGGGTGGTGCGCGCGGTGGTCGACGCGGAGTCCGGCCAGGTGGTGGGGCACGGCGGGTTCCACGGCCCGCCCGACGAGGACGGCGCGGTGGAGGTCGCGTACTCGGTGGATCCGCTGTTCAGGCGCCGCGGCTACGCGCGGGCCATCCTGACCGCCCTGGTGGAGCGGGCCCGGGCCGAGCCGTCGGTGCGCAGCGTGCGGGCCAGCATCCGGCCGGACAACGCGGGCTCGCTGGCCACCATCAGCGGGTTCGGGTTCAGGAAGGTGGGCGAGCAACTGGATCCCGAGGACGGCCTGGAGTTCGTCTTTCAGCGACCGGCGAGCTGACTGAGCTGCACGACCAGGGGCCGGTGGTCGGAGATGCCGGCCCGCGGTGCGCGGACCTGCACCACCCGCCCCAGGGCCGAGCCGCCCCGCGGGTCGGCGACCACGTGGTCGAGCTGGGCACGCGGCGCGGTGCTGGGATAGGTCGCGGTGCGGGCGAGCGGCCGCCAGCCGGTGAAGGCGCGGACCGGTCCGGCCGGCAGGTTGAGGTCGCCGAGCAGGACCCGGGGCGCCGGCAGGGTGCGCAGGGCACGCACCGCGGTGCGCAGTTGCCGTACGTTCCATCCCGGTACGAACGACAGGTGTGTCGTGGCCGCCGTGACCGGGCCGTGCGGGGTCTCCACCACGGCCGCGATCATCACCCGCGGCTCGTCCTTGAGCAGCAGCAGCCCGGCGTTGGGCAGGTAGACCGGTGAGCGGATCGGCGCGGCGGCCAGCTCGGTGATTTGCCAGCGCCGGACCGGCCAGCGGCTGATCAGCGCGACGCCGTACAGCGGATGCCGGTTGTCGTCGTCGCTGCGCCAGGGCTGCCAGCTCCCTCCCGGCGTGCCGACCACCGCGGCGGCGAACCGGTGCACCGGCGCGTCCATCGCCTCGGCGGCGATCACGGTGAGGTCGAGCAGGCCGCTGCGGGGCTGGGCCCGGTCCACCTCCTGCAGCCCGAGGATGTCCGCGTCCAGGTCGGCGACGGCCGCGGCGACGCGCCCGGCGTGTACGGTGCCGTCGGACAGCGACCGGCCGTGCAGCAGGTTGAAGGTGGCCAGACGCACGATCCCGACCCTAACGAACGGTGGCGCGGGTGTTCGCCGAGGCGGTGCGGCCGGGCGGCCGATCGATCAGGCGGCGTACGCCTTCTGCACCTTCAGGCCCTGCACGTCGGTGACGGCCAGCCGCGACGCCATGGTGCTGCGGCCGGCGATCTGCGCGGCGTACGCGGCCCGCCGCCGGGCCACGCAGCCGTCGCCCTTGGCCGCGTCGCTCTCCTGCTGCTGCAGGTGCGTGCGCAGGCCGTCCCGGAGCAGGGCCAGCGCCTCGGTACGCAGCTGCGACACCCGGGACTCGGTGACGCCCAGCTCGGCGGCCAGGTCGGACAGCGGGCGCTCCTGCAGGAACGACGCCTCGACCACGAACCGCAGCCGCTCCGGCAGCACCGCCACCGCGTCGTGCAGGTAGCCGATGCGCTCGCGGTGCAGCAGCATCTCCTCGGGGTTCAGCGCGGTGTCGGTGACCATGTCCTCGGCGGCGCCACCGGTGAAGCCCTGCAGCGACAGCACCGCGGCGCGCTGGACGTCGTCCTCGACGGTGGCCAGCTCGCTGACCCCGACGCCGAGCAGCTCGGCCAGCTCGTTCGGGGTGGGCGTGCGGCCCAGCTCGGCGGTGAGCTCCTGCCGGGCCACGTCGGCGCGGCGGGCGCGGGACCGCACCGAGCGGCTCGCCCAGTCCATGCCGCGCAGCTCGTCGAGCAGCGCACCGCGGACCCGCATCGCGGCGAACCTGCCGAACGGGATGCCCCGGGCCGGGTCGAAGCCGCGGGCGGCGGTGACCAGCGCGGCGTAGCCGGCCGAGGCCAGGTCGTCGCGGTGCACGTGGGCCGGGACCCGGAACAACATCTCGCGGACCATGTGCCCGACCAGCGCCATGTTGTCGCGGATCAGGATCTCCTGCTCGCGGGTGACGGTCCCGGGTGCGGTGGTCGGTGCGGTCATCGTTCGGTCCCCCTCGTCGTCGTCGCCGCTCACCGGCTGACGGGGGGAACTTTTCGTGGCGCAGGGTGCAGCTGACGGTCACATGCGGTTGCTGCTTGGTTGCACCGGAAATCGGCCGGCGAAATCTCTCATCCGCCGCACAGGCCGGGCCAGGCCCGTCCGGCGGACCAGCCGTCGTGCCACGGCCGCCGGACCACCTCGATGCGGCGGAGGGGTGCGCCGATCACACGGTGATGCGCAGGATCACCGCTGCGGGTCGGCCTCGACCGCGTCCTTGGTCAGGCCCGCCCGGGCGAGCAGGCCGCCGGGCGGCTCCTCCTCCAGCAGGGCCAGCAGGATGTGCCCGGTGCCGACACCGTCGTGGCCCAGCCGCAGCGCCTCGCGGAAGGTCAGCTCGAACACCTTGCGGGAGCGGGCGTCGTACGGGATGAGCTCCGGCGCGCCGCCGACCGGCTGGGGCAGCGTCGCCACCACGGCCTCCCGGGTCACCCCGTGTCCGGCCAGCGCGCCGGCCGCGGTGCCGGTCGGCGTGGCCAGCATCCCGAGGATCAGATGCTCGGTGCGGATCTCCGGGCTGCCGGTGGCGCGCGCCTCGTTCATCGAGGCCACCGTCACGACGCGGGCCGGGTCGGAGAACCGGTGGAAGCCCTGCGACGGGTCCGGGTCGGCCTTGAACCGCTTCTGCGCGGCCTGCTTGGACACCCCCATGCTGCGGCCGATGTCGGTCCACGAGGCGCCGGAGCGGCGGGCCTGGTCGACGAAGTGGCCGATCAGGTGGTCGGCCAGGTCGCCCAGGTGGTCGGCGAGCAGCACGGCGTTGCTGAGCCGGTCCAGTTCGCTGTCGTTGGTCTTGCTGATGGCCGCGATGAGCTCGTCGAGGCGTACCGGTGGGTGGATCGGCGTCATGCCGTCAACCCTAGGTTGACCACACGCTCGCCGTCAACCGCGAGTTGACGCTGTCCGGAGCATCCGGACCTCGGCCGGCCTCTCCCCCGCCGGCCCGCGGTCCCCTTTGGACACCGTGCCGGATAGCATCGGTCCGCGGCAACCGATCTACCCGCGCTCGGCGGCGCCGCGCTCGACGCAGAACTCGTTGCCGGCCGGGTCGCTCATCACCACCCAGCCGGTGCCGTCCGGGCCGCGCTGGTCGTCGACCACCTTGGCGCCCAGGGTTTCCAGCCGCTGCACCTCGGCGTCGCGGGTGGTGTCCGGCTGCAGGTCCAGGTGCACCCGGTTCTTCAGCGTCTTGGCCTCCGGCACCCGGATGAACAGCAGCCCCGGCGTGGCGGCCACCAGGCACTCGTCGTCGCCGGGCCGGTCCTGCTCGCCCAGCGGCGCACCCAGCACCCGACTCCAGAACCGGGCCAGGTCGTATGGCTCGTGCGGCGGCGCGATGTCGAACGTGACGTGCCGTACTGCGCAGGTCATCGGTATCCCCTGTAGGTGGTGATCAGGCGGTCGTGGCGAGCCCGAGCATAGAGGCGGCGGCCCGGGACCCTCACCAGGGCGGTCAGGACGGCCCGCGCGCAGCAGCGGGATACACCATAACTGTCATTATGGTGTAACGGCGTTTTGTCCGGTTTACGGATTATCGGATTACCGGTAATGACAATTCGGTAATCCGGCCACGCACCTGCCCTCCGACTTCGGCAGGCCCGTGATCCTCCGGCCGGGTCGGAACGAGCGCTCCCGCCCGCCGCGTCGCGGAGTTCTGTCAGCGCCCTTCTGTCAGCCTTTCGGCGCCGCAGCCCCGGACGATTCGCGGGGCGGCCCCTGTGCCGAAGCCCCGGACGCCGACCGCGCATCGCCGCCCTTGCAGCGCGGCCAACCGCGCATCGCCGCCCTTGCAGCGCGGCCAACCGCGCATCGCCGCCCTTGCAGCGCGGAGGTGGCGGCGCGGACGCTCACCGGCCCCGCTCGACCGGCAGCACGTCCCCGCACCGGCCGGGGACGCGGTCCGGGGTCGGTATGGCGGCGCCGGCCGGGCGCCAACCGCGGCGGCGCCCACGCCGCAGGACCGCGGCGACCAGGCCGGCCAGCGCGGCCAGACCGGCG
>Ga0081539_10002806_pt1 | contig 23288 bp, 10 predicted proteins | sample TabmetS4T2R2_FD_71023 | JGI IMG/M metagenome (GOLD analysis project Ga0081539, IMG submission 71023) | Tabebuia heterophylla rhizosphere microbial communities from the University of Puerto Rico - S4T2R2 | ecosystem: Host-associated > Plants > Roots > Rhizosphere ...
GTCCGACGTGCTCGGGGTGATACCAGCCGGTGTCGTGCCGTCCGCAGTCGGCGTGCGAGATGTACGCGACCGTCATGCCTCCGAACCTAACGAGCCCCCCGCGTACGGCGCGAGCACCATTCGGTGAGCAGGGCGACGAGCGCGATAGCGAACAGGAGTGCGTCGACCGGCACGCCGGCGCCGGGCGAACCGGTGCCCCAGTCGAAGTTGATCGTCGGGTCGACGCGCGTGAGCGCGACGTTCGCGAGGTTCACGTTGCTGAAGTACGTCGCGTTCAGCCCCGTCCCCCCGCCGGTCGGCGGCGGCGAATCGAGCGTCGTCACGCTGAGCGGCGAGCTGTGCTGCGACTTGTTGCCCGCCGCGTCGCGGGCAACGACGTCGTAGGAATACGTCGTGCTGGGCGAGAGGTTGTTGTCGGTAAAGCTCGTGCCAGGCGCGGTGACGCTGCCGGCGAGCGCGTTGTTCCGGTAGACGTCGTACGCGGCCACGCCGACGTTGTCGGTCGAGGCGTTCCACTGAATCGAGATGCTCTTGTCCGTGCGCGAGACCATCGACAGCCCGCTCGGCGTGCTCGGGTTCTGCTGGTCGGGCGCCGGCCCGAACAGGTAGTTCTGAGGCACGATCTGCTTGGCGACGCCCGGGCCCTGCCAGGAGAACGTACAGGTGGCGCCGAACTGGTTCTCGAAGAACTCGAGCACCAGGTCGTACTTCTGCCCGGCCACGAGCGAGATGGTTCCGCTGTTCTCGGTCGGCGCGTGCTGCGTCCAGTTGTTGACCAGTTGCTGGCCGTTGATCGACAGACGGACGCCGTCGTCGGAGGTCGTGTAGAACGTGTAGCTGCCGGTGAACGGCGCCTGGACCTGGCCGGTCCAGCGCGCAGAGAAGTTGTCGTTCGGCACGCCGGCGCCGGGCGAGCCGTTACCCCAATCGAAGTTCACCGTGGGGTCGGTGCGCGTAAGCACGGGGTTCGTGAGGTTCGTGCCGTTGAAGTAGGTCGCGTTCAATCCCGTCCCGCCACCCGTCGGTGGCGGGGTCGAAAGCGTCGTAGCCGTGAGCCCACCGCTCGCATCCGACACGTTCCCCGCGGCGTCGCGTGCGACGACGGTGTAGGAGTACGAGGTGTTGGGTGTTAAGCCTGAGTCGGTGAAGCTCGTGCTACTGGTCGAACCGGCCTTGGTCGCGCCGCGGTAGACGTCGTATCCGGCGACGCCGACGTTGTCGGTTGACGCGGTCCACTGGATCGAGATCTGCGTGTCGGTGCGCGAGACGAGCGTCGGCGTGCCGGGCACGCTGGGCGGCTGCCCGTCGGGCGTGGTATTGGGGAACAGCGCACCTTGCGGGACGATCTGCTTCGCAATCGTCGAACTGGACCAGAGCACCTGGCAGCTCGCGCCAACGCTGTTCTCGTAGTATTCGACCTTCAGGTCGTACTTCTGCCCGCCGACGAGCGCGATCGTGCCGGACCGTTCGCGCGGCCCGTGATCGGACCAGTCGTCCACGAGCAACTGCCCGTTCACCCACAGCCGCACGCCGTCGTCGGCGTTCGTGTAGAACGTGTACGTGCCCGTCGCGGGCGGCTGCACCTGGCCGGTCCAGCGGGCGCTGAAGCGATCCGTCGGCACGCCGGCGCCGGGCGAGCCGTTGCCCCAGTCGAAGTTGATCGTCGGATCGACGCGCGTCAGCGCCGACGTCGTCAGGCCCATGTCGCTGAAGTACGTCGCGCTCAGCCCCGTGCCGTCGCCGGGTTGCGGCGCGGATGAGCTGGGAAACAGCGCGCCTTGCGGGATGATCTGCTTGGCGATGCCAGCGCTCGACCAGGAGAGTTGGCACACCGCGCCGAACTGCTGCTCGAAGTACTCGAGCGTGACGTCGTACTTCTGCCCCGCGGTGAGCGCGATCGAGCCGCTGTTCTCGGTCGCCGCGTGCGTGGTCCAGTTGTTCACGAGCTGCTGGCCGTTGACCCAGAGGCGCACGCCGTCGTCGGAGTTGGTGTAGAAGGTGTACGTGCCGCTGGCGGTGATCTCGACCTGCCCCGTCCAGCGGGCGGAGAAGCCGTCGCTCGGGACGCCCGCGCCGGGGGAGCCGGTGCCCCAATCGAAGTTCACCGTCGGGTCGACGCGCGTGAGCACCGGATTGCTCAGGTTCGTGCCGTTGAAATACGTCGCGGACAGACCCGTCCCGTTGCCGGCGAGTAGCTGCCGGATTTCGAGCGGTTCGAGCAAGTGACGCCGAGAACGGCGCTGACGACTACGGAGGCGGCGGCGACGGATCATGCGGAGGTTCCCCGACAAGTTCGACCAAACCCGCGGCGGAAGGTAGCGTGACGTTGCGGACGAGCCTACCAAAATGAGCTGCGCCGGTGCGGAAGCGCAGACGGGCGCGGTTGGGTAGGAAAGATGTGCGGGTTGTAACGGACGGGTGGGATACACGCACAAAGCCCACGGCTCCGCCGTGGGTTTTCGACGGGAAACCTCACCGCGTCGAATACGGGTCCGCAGCGTCGCGTAACCCATCACCGACGAAGTTGAAGCAGAGCACCGTCGCGATGATGAACATGACGGGCGCGAGAAGCCACGGGTAGAACCGCAGCGCCTGCGTGTCGAAGCAGTCCTGGAGCATCACGCCCCAGCTCACGACCGGGGGACGCAACCCGAGCCCGAGGAAGCTGAGGCTCGTCTCGCCGAGGATCATGCCCGGAACGCTCAGGCTCAGCGCCACGATGATGTGGCTCGTGAACCCCGGCAGCAAGTGCCTTCCGAGAATCCGCGCGTGGCTCGCACCAAGCAGCCGCGCGGCCATCGCGTAATCTTCTTCTCGCAGCGACAAGATCTTCCCGCGCACGACGCGCGCCAACCCCGTCCATCCGAGCAGGCTCAGCACGATCGTGATCGCGAAATACACCTTCAGCGGCGGCCAGTCCTGCGGGAGCACGGCGCCGATGGCGATCCAGAGCGGCAGGTGCGGGAAGCTGTTGATGATCTCGATCAGGCGCTGGATGAGCAGGTCGGTGCGCCCGCCGACGTAGCCGCTGATGCCGCCGATCGTCATGCCGAGGACGAACGTGAACGCGATGCCGATGATGCCGACCGACAGCGAGATCCGCGCGCCGTAGACGATGCGGGTGAAGATGTCGCGGCCGTACTTGTCGGCGCCGAGGAAATAGAAGCTGGGGAGGATTGACGATTGACGATTGCCCGCGGTGAGCGACGTCGAACCGCCGAGTGCCGATTGGTCGACGCCCAGGAAGTGGCGCGTCATCGGGATCAAACCGAACAGGTTATACGGTGCGCCCTCGGCGAAGAACTTCAGCGGGATCGGATCGTCCTTCTGCTCGACGTAGGTCTTGCGGAACGTGATCGGATCGACGTCGCGCTTCATCGCGAGCACGTGAAGCCCGTTGGTCGGGTTCCAGCGGACGAGTTGCGGCGGGCAATAGGCGTGCGTGAGGTCGCGCGTCGCGGGTACGCCGGGCGCGATGAACTCGGCGAAGAGCGCGATCAGGTACAGAAGGACCAACAGGCGCAGCGAGACGACCGCCAGCTTGTGCTTGGCGAAGCCGATGCGGATGAGCTGCCATTGGCTGAGCTCGCCCTTGGCTTTCTGCTGCTTCTTTGGTGGCGCAGGCGACGGAGGCAGACCCTTTCCCCCGCCCTCTCCCAGAGGACTGGGAGAGGGAGGTTGCACCTTGGCCTCGGTGGTAGTCGTCGTCATCGCGACCCGCCTTCCAGGCGGATGCGCGGGTCCAGCCACAGCAGGAGGAGGTCGCTCACGAGCGTCCCGAGCACGCCGAGCAGGCTCAGCACCATCAGCATCGATGCGGCCAGGTACATGTCTTCGGTCATCAGCGCGTCGAGCTGCATCTTTCCCGCGGTCGGAAGCGAGAGCACGATCGACACGATCGACCCGCCGCTGATCAGGTGCGGGAAGATCGAGCCGATGCCGCTGATGAACGGGTTGAGCGCCAGGCGCACGGGATACTTCACCAACAGCTTTACCGGTCGAACGCCTTTGGCGCGCGCGGTGACGACGTACGGCTTGCGAAGCTCGTCGAGCAGGTTCGCGCGCATTACGCGGATCATGCCCGCGGTGCCGCCCACGCCGAGCACGACGACCGGGATCCAAATGTGCTTCATCAGGTCGACGAGCTTGCCGTACGACCACTCCGGCTGCGACGCGTACTCAGGCGAGAACAAGCCGCTCACGTCGCTCATCGCCATCAGCACCAGCGCCAGCAAGAACGCCGGCACCGACATGCCGACGAAACCGACGAGCGTGAGCGCGTAGTCGCTCCAGGAGTATTGCTTCACCGCCGAGTAGATGCCGATCGGCAGCGCCGTCGCCCAGGTGAACGCGATCGTGCCCAGCGACAGCGCGATCGTCAGCACGATCACGTCGCCGACCATGTCGTTCACCGGGTTGCTCGTCTCCATCGACCGGCCCACGTTGCCCTGCAAGAGGCCGGTGTCCTGCGAGTCGAACGTGGTGAACCACTTGAACCCCATCCACCGCAGGTACAGCTTCCAGGCCGGTTCCTCGAAGTGGAAGTTCACGCGCAGGTCGTCGATCTGCTTGAGGTCGCTCGGGTCGCCCGCGGCCTGGAGCTGGATGATCTTGCTGCTGAGAAAGTCGCCGGGCGGGAGCTGGATGATCGTGAAGACCGCGACGGAGATGATCAGCAGCGTCGGCACCATGATGAGCAGCCGCCGCGCGATGAACGGGTGCCGCAGTGCGGTGAGCAGCAGGCTCAAGAGCACGATGCTAAGGATCAGCGTCCGTACGATCCCGCCGACACGACTACCGCCCTTCCTGGCGATCGACGCGCCGCTGGCGGGTGGGCGCGGCGTGACCTTCTGGATCGCGGCCTTCGTCTCGGCGATCGCGCCGGGCGATTCCTTCGGGTTCTCGAAGCAGTACGTGTCGATTCCCGCGTTCGCCGGGCTTGAAAAGATCACGCCCCACAGCGCGTTCTTCGGAACGTTCTTGAAGTCCTTGCGTACGACCACGAGCTGTGGCGGCGGCGTCGCGATGTTGATCGTCCAGATGTTCTCGGCCGCGATGTCCAGCACGCGGTCCATGTGCCGCTTCTGCTCGGCCGGGTCGGGCGACTTCAGCGCCAGCTCGTACTCGCTGATCGACTCGTACATCGGCGAGTCTTTGGGGACGGGGATGCCCTTGCCGCGGGACTCATCGCTGTTGTAGAACCCGCCGCGCGAGTACCACTTCGCCCAGCCGACCGCGTAGAACGATTCGGTATTGTGCGGGATGAAGTAGCGGGCGAGCTGGAGCGGCATCATGTCGCTCTCGCCGGACCAGACGTTGAAGTCGAAGTCCATCCCGTCCTTCTCGGCATAGAAGAGCGGGCGCATGCGGTCGCGGAAGATCGTGCGCACGCCGACCGCCGCCCAGTCGTCCACGATGAATTGCGCCGGCCCGACGCCCGAGTAAGCGGCGGTGAGGTCGAGGTTGAAGAGCATCCGCGTGCCGTCGGGGAACCTGCGGAAGCCCTCGGCGTCGCGCTGCGTCAGGCCGATCTCGTCGAGCAGCTCGTTCGCGCGCCCGGGGTCGTACTCGACGAACGCCTTGGCGAGCTTGTCGTGTCGGAACGGGCTCTCCGGTCCCGGCGCGACCTGCGACGGCTCGGCCTGCCCGTTGTAGTCGGCATCGATGATCTGCTGGCGGTTGATCGCCAACGACAGCGCCTGGCGGAAACGTTTGTCGGCGAGCAGCTTCGCCTTCCACTTCGTCGCGGGCTCGTCCTCCTTCACCAGCCGGTTGAGGTTCGGGTTGATCACGTAGACCGACCGCGACGCCGAGTACCACTGGTAGACATTGATGCCCGCCTTCTCGCGACGGCTCATCAGCTCGGTGTAGCTGTCGTAGCGGAGGTGTCGCCCCTGCATCGACACGCCGCCGTTGCCCGCGGTGAGCGCGATCATGTTGGGCGCCTGCACGTCGAACTGCACGCGATCGACATAAGGCAACTGGTTGCCCTTCGGGTCGACGACGTAGTAGTACGGGTTGCGGACGAAGATCTGTGGCGCCGTGGACTTGAACGTGCGGTACACCAACGGCCAGAGTCGCGGGCACTCGGGGTTCTGCCAGTTCTTCACCTGGCGGTACAGCGCCGCGGCGCTAGGCAGCCGCCACTCGCGCATCTTCTGGTCGATCAGCTTCTGATCGCCAACCCCTTTGCTCGGGTTGAACTGGCGGAGGTAATGTTCGGGAGCATCGACGATATCGCGGGTCTGCGCGAGCTGCTCGAGAAAGCCGGCGTTCGGCTTGGTGAAGGTGAAGCGGACACGCTGCTTGTCGAGTTGGTCGATGGTGACGGGCTCGCCCGCCACGCGAGTCCACGGCGGCGGGGCGCCCGTGACGTCCTTGTTGTTCGCGTCGTACTTCCACCAGTACATCATGTCGTCGGTCGTGAACGGCTCGCCGTCAGACCAGCGCAGGCCTTTGCGAAGCGTCACCGTCCAGACGCGCTTGTCCTCCGACGCCTCAACCGACTTCGCCAGGTGCATCTGGATCGGGTATCCCAGCGGCGACCAGCGCACCAGCGTCGCGCCGCTCAGGCGGTACGTGATAATGTCCGCGTCGCTCGGCGCCGACGCGAGGCGCATCCACGTGCCGCCGTAGTTCGAGTAGCCGTCACAGCCCTCCATCACGACCGGCTCTTCGGGCATTCGGTCCTTGAGCGGCGGGAGCTTTCCCTCCTTCACCAGGTCGGCGAGGATCGGCGCTTCGTTGGTCGGCTCGACGTGGACGTTGCGGTGGAACGTCGGCAGGTTGTTCGGATCGAACCGCACGTCGCGGTCGCGCTCGGCCTGCGCGATCTGCTCGGGCGTGTACTGCGGCGGCCGCTGCGAAACGTCCGGCCGCGCGTCGTAAGCCATGAACCACAGCCACACGACGAACCCGACGCACACCGCGACGAACCCCAGCAAGTTCCGCAACGCTCGCTTCATCCGTGATCGCATCTTAGCGTTCGCCGCGGCCGATCGCACGCGGTACCATGTCTCTCGTGACACGGGCGTCTCCGCCCGTGCGAGCGATTCACGCACGGGCGAGACGCCCGTGTCACGAGGGAGCGATGAAAACCTTCCCAAGCGAATCCAAGACCTACACCGACCGCGTCACCGGCGTCACCGTGCGCCAGCTCACCGACTACGCGGCCCACAGCTATCACCTGTATTTCACCAACCCCGGCTGGTGGGACAACGGACGGCGGTTGCTGTTCGGTTCTGATCGCGGGAACGCGAGCAACCTGTTCTCAATGGAGCTATCGAACGGTCGGATCACGCAAATCACCGACAACCCGCCGGGCTACCGTGGGAGTTTTCAGAACGCTTACCTCAACCCGACGCGCGACGAAGCGTTTCACATCGCCGACGGCACCGTCCGCGCGATCGACCTTCACACCGGCCGCATCCGCACGCTCTTCACGATCCCCGACGGCTGGGGCGCCGGCAACGAGAGCTGCACAGCCGACGGCAAGTACGTCGTGTGCTCGCTCAAGCAGAAGGTGGACATCGGACCGGTCGATCTGGGCGCGGGATACGTCGGCTTCCGCGAGATGTTCGAGGCGCACCCGCTCTGTCGCGTGATCCGCATCCGCACCGACCGCGAGAACGGGGACTACGAAGTGCTACACGAAGAGCGCAACTGGATCGGACACGTGAACGCGTCGTCGACCCAGCCGAACTTGCTGACCTTCTGTCACGAGGGGCCGTGGCACCTGGTCGACCAGCGCATCTGGGGCCTGGACATGGACACGAAGAAGGTCTGGAAGATCCGCCCGCAAGTCCCCGGCGAGATCGTCGGCCACGAGTACTGGATGACCGACGGCAAGCGCATCGGCTACCACGGCATCGGCACGGACGAGGTGGCATTCTACGGCTCGTGCCTGCACGACGGATCGGACGTGGTCGAGATCCCCTACCCGCACGACTCGAACCACTTCCACTCGAACACGCCCGAGTTCGTCGTCGCCGACGGCCCGCAGAAAGACCTGACTCCCCACGTCCTGCTCAGCCGCTTCGACCGCGAAACGCGCACCTTCGACGGCCCACGCGTATTATGTATTCATAGAGGAAGCAGGCACATTCAACACCTGCACGTGCATCCACGGTTCTCGCCCGACGGAAAGCAGGTCCTCTACACCTCCGACCCGCGCGGCTACGGCAACCTGTACCTGGTGGACCTGCCGAAGTTCGAGAGTTTGCCGAAGCTCAGCGAGCTGAAGCGATGACGCGGCGCCTGCGGCGTCGGGCGAGTGCGAGGCATGCGACCGGCGTCAGTGCTATCGGCTCGGGAACCGCCGCGAGAAAGCTGCGCGAGTACTCGGTTCCGAACCGCTCCACGTGATCGATGACCCTTCGGACGCCGGGCGTCGCGTCTCCGGATTCGCTTCGGTCCCCATTGAGCCACGCGATCGCTTCCGCCGTCGTGCCCACCTGATTGTTGAAGGCGATGTCAATGATCACGTAATCGTCGAAGTTCACCACGCCGTTGCCGTTGAAGTCGCCGTTCGCCCACCCGGTCCACTGGTTGTTGAAGCCCAGGTCGATCCTCACGTAATCGTCGAAGGTAACGCGACCGTCGAGGTTGGCGTCGCCGTAACCGACGTGGGACGTGAGGTCCATGCCGGTGTCGTCGTAGACGGCCGTGAAGGACACGCCGGGGTATCCAGTGGCGTTGTTGAGGGCAAGCGTTCCCGTGTGCGAACCGTATCGCAGTACCCGCTGAGTCTGCCGCGGCGCGTTCGCAAAGCCTGGGAGTACCGAGACATCGAGCCGGCCGGCGAGGTTCGCAGCCCCTGACACTTGGAGCACGTCGTTCTCGCCCGGCAGTCCGTTGCCCAGCTCGATGTTGATCACACCGCTCGCGAACTGCGTCAGATCGCCGACGATCGCGAGCGTCCCGGCAGAGTTGCCGGGCCGGAGCGTCCCGCTGTTGCTGGTCTGTCCAGTGATCGTGCCCGACCCACCCACCGATTGCCCGGGCTGGAGCGCGAGCGGCGTGCCGGAAATGTGGACGATGCCGGCGGTGTCGAGTGCGAACACCTGCGGGTCGAAGCCGGCCGGGAGGTCGAGCAGGGAGCTGGCACCGGCGACCACGCGAGCCCCGTTCGCGTTGAGCAGCGTCGCGCCTGAGAGGAATGCCGAAGCCCCATCCGCAACGATCAACGTCCCGTTCGAACCCGCGAAGTTGATCGTGCCGCCGCCGCTCACGACCATGTTCTTTCCGACCAGCAGCGTGCCGCCGGACCCGCCGGATCGCGCGCCGCCAGTGAAAACGTACTGGCCGCGCTGGAAGATCGTGATGAAGTCGCAGTTGTTCACGCCGCCCGACTGTTCGAACCGTGCCGCCCGGCGGCGGCCGATGAACTCGCGTCGCGCGGTGAGCGTGCCGTCCTGGAGCGAATAGGTGCTGCCGAGCGCGGAGCCCGTGCCCTCACTGAGCCGCAGGTCGCCGGTGACGTTTGTGACGCCCCCCGCTTGCGTGAACGTACCCGCGCCATTGAAGCCGATGTCGATCGTGCCGGCGTTCAGCGTGCCGCCGAGGAGTTGGTACGCGCCGACGGCATTGGTGGACGTTGAGGTGGTGAGCGTGCCGAAGTTCGCGACGGATGCGCCCGACTGAGTGATGGTCCCGACGCCTTGGACGCCGATCGTAGCCCGGGTTGCGGTGAGCGTGCCGCCCGAGAGCGTGTATACGCCGCGGGAGCCCACGCCGTTGGTCGCCATCTGGAGGTCGCCCCGGACGTCCGCGGTGCCGCCGGACTGGAGGAAGGTGCCGGTGCCGCTGAGGCCGAGGCGTAACGACGCGGAAAACGTCCCGGCCGAGAGGAGTAACGTTCCGCCGCTGAGCTGGTATGTGCCCTTGGCCGCGGAGCTGGTCTGGCCGAGCGTGACGAACTGCGTCGTGACCTGCCCGTCCGACTGTGTCACCCAGCCAGTGCCGTTATCACCGACGATTGCTTGGCCAGCCGAAAACGTGCCACCGCTGACGAGTAAAGTGCCGCTCGTCGCGGCGCCGGCGCCGAGGTTTACGTCGAATCGGATGTTGGACATCCCGCCGCTGTGGGTGAACTGACCGGCCGTCGTCTTCCCGACGTACATGTACGCGAGGTAGATCTGTCCGCCGTCGTTCCCGCTCACCAAGTCGTCCACGCGCAGTTCGTGCAGTCCGAGTAAGCCCTGCGCGTCGCGCGTGTCTACAACACCGGTGCTCGCGACGTTCAGTCCCTTGGCGAGCACGAGTTGCCCGCCCTGCGTCGCGTGGAGCGTTCCTTCCACCACGAAGTGATCGTTCCACGTGCCCTGCAACGTCATCGTCGTTCCGACCGGGATGACGATGTCCGAGCCGGGCGTTCGCAGAATGCCTTGCGTCGAGAAATGACCGAACACCGCGTTCGGATCAAACCCGACCGGGACCGTCGTGATTGTGTTGGAGCCGATCGTGAGCGAGCCGTTGGACGCGTTGAGGAACGTTCCGGTCGTCAGGTCCACCGTCGCGCCGTCGCCGACCGATACCGTCGTAGCGGCGCTGCCGAAATCGAACGTGCCGGCGTTGGCGAAGCGGCTCGACACGTTCAGCGTTCCTCCGGTGAAGCGGTACAGCCCGTTGCTGCCGATGTCCAGCAGGCCGGTCGTGTGCGAACCGCCGGTTTGGAGAAACGTGCCGAAACCGGCTGCGCTCGACGTGCCGTCGTTGTAGGAGACGCGCGAACGTGCGGTGTTGAGCACGCCACCGTTCAGTTCATAGGTACCATTCCCGTGGAAGTTGCGGCCGAGGATCAGGTCCTGGGTCGCCGAGACCGTGCCTCCGTTTTGCTGTAGAGACCCGTAGCGATCGACGGCCGTGCCGATCAGAACCGAGAACCCCGTGTTGATGGTTCCGTCGTCAAGCTGTACCTCTGCGTTCGTGGGACTTGTCCCGCTGATCGTAAGATACGAGGTGATGTTCGCAGTGCCACCCGACTGCACGAAGCGGGAGACGCCCGCACCGCTTGAATTGGCGACGGTGACGACTGCGTTGATCCAACCGCCTGTCAACGTGTAGGACGAGCCGAGGTTGATGTTGAGCTGATCCGACAGGCTCAGCGTCCCGCCCGATTGCACCATCGACGCACTTCCCATCGGCCCAGCGAACGAGCCGCCGAGCCCCAACCAGGAAGCCACGGCGTTACCCGACGACAATAACACCGTGCCACCGTTGTTCGCGTAAGCTTGATGAGAGGTGGTCGGCACGCCGAAATTCCAGTTCCCGGCGGTGAACCAGTCGCCGTTTGTCGCGGTCCAACTGGTCACGTCGACACCGTGCGCAACGCCCATCCCCAAGCTCATCGCGGCCGCGGTGCCGACGAGGGCCGCGCAGCGTTGGGCGCGGCGGCCAAGGCGTGACGATACGCGAGAACTGTTGCGCGCGAGCGACGCGCGCTCGGACGCGGATCGGCGAAAAGTCATTGCCCACCTTCCCCGGTAAGAGCCCCGGATCAAACAAACGGACGTCCGCATCCTACCCGGGCTGGGGTGGGCATCGCCAGCGGGTTAGCGCGCGACCGAAACGGCGCGCGACCAGCGCCGCCGGCGGGGTGCGAATGCCAGCACGGCGCCGGCCGCAACGGATGCTCCCGCACTCGGTTCGGGAACCGCCGCGAGGAACGCGGCACCATATGCGCTGCCGAACCGTTCGAAGTGCTCGATGACTTGCGCCACGCCGGTCGATGTGACACCGGATCCTGATTCAGTTCGATCATCCCCACTGATCCAATCGACCGCGCGCGCGAGCGTTCCGTTTTGCGAATTGAACGCGATGTCGATCAGCACGTAGTCGTCGAAGTTCACCGCGCCGGAGTAGTTGAAGTCCCCGTTCAACCATCCGGTCAACTGCGAGTTGAAGCCGGTGTCGATCTTCACGTAGTCGTCGAACGTGACGCGCCCGTCCAGGTTCGCGTCGCCGTTCCACGTGTATTTCACCAGCGTGTCCGTCGGCTGCACCGCTATCCCATCGAACGAACTGTTCCCCAACGACGTGTATTCGGCGCCGCTCAGCACGCCGAGGCCCGTCGTGTGGTTGGCGTTATTCCGAGCGTCGGAGCTGGTGATGCCCGGCGCGTCCCACGTGCCGCCGTTGCGGGCGGCGCTCACGAGTGTTTCGATCGCCGACTTCGGCGTGGCGCTGCCGACGATCAGGTCGTTGTCGCGCACGTCGACCGAACCGTTGGTCGTAACGTTGAGCGACGGCATCTTCAGCGCCGCGCTTCTTCCCGCGGCGATGTCCAGCGTCGCGCCGTTGCTGACGCTGATGCCGCCGCTGCCGAAAGTGCCGGTGTTGGTGAGCACGAGCGTGCCACCCGTGACGCTGGTGCCGCCGGTGTACGTGTTGGCCGCTGAAGCGAGCGTGAGCGTGCCGGCGCCGGACTTGGTCAGGCCGCCGTCGGGCGTCGCGCCGAGGGCGGCGTCGTGCACGAGCGGCTGCGCGATCGTGATCGCGCCGCCGTTGGTGTCGATCCGCGCCCCGCCGGTTTGCACGTTCGCGGTGAGCCCGACGAGGGCCGGCAGGAAGCTCGCGTTCGTCCCGCTGCCGCCGTAGCGGAGGGTGCCGCCGTTGAAACCGATGGTCGAAACCTGCGTCGCGCCGGTCGACGTTTTGGTGAACCCGCCGACGATCGTGGTCCCGCCGTCGAGGTGGAGCTGGCTGTTGGACGTCGTGGTCGTCGTGTTGAGCAGGTCGAGGTTGGCGGCGCCGGTGGAGAGCGTCGCGTTCTGGATCACCTGGATCGAGGCGCTTGGCAGCGCCTGCCCGCCGCCCATGGAGAACGCGCCGACGTTGAAGGAGGCGCTGTCGCGGATGAGGAACGTGGTCGCGAGGCTCCCCCCGCGGCCGATCGCGGCGCCGCCGCCTCCCGTGATCGAGCCGTTGCCGCGCAAGTTGAGCTGGCCGGTCTTGAAGTAGAAGCCGTTCGGCGCGGTGACGGCACCGGTGATGTTGAGCCAAGCGCCGGAACCCGACGCCTGCATCCGCACCTGCGACGAGCCGGCGCGGGTGAGGTTGCCCGCGTAATACGCGGCGGCGCCCGGGTCCGGCACGTCGAGGCACTCGAACGTGTAGTTGGTGACGATGTTGTTCGAGACCGTCACGCCGTTGGCGAGCTGCACGGTGCCGCCCGTGCTGGTGACGGTGATCGACCCGGTACCGGCCGCGTTGTTGTGCGCGAGCTTGAGGTTGCCGGTCAGCGTCGTCCCACCGGAGTAGCTGTTGTTGCCGGTGACCGTGAGCGTGCCGGCGCCGGTCTTGATCAGCCCGCCCGCACCGGTGATCTGGCCCGAGTAGGTGCCGGAGAAGCCGTTGGTGTCGAGGATTCCGCCGAAGGCGCCGAGGGTCGTGGGGACGGTGACGTTCGGCGCGCCGGTGGCGCGGAAGGTTCCTCCGTTCCAGTCGAACGTGCCGGTGCCGCCGCCCGTAGTGATCGGCCCGCCCTGGAGCGTGGCGCCGCTCGAGAGCGACAGCGATCCGCTCTGGCCGGGCGCGCCGAGTTGCAACTGGCCGAACGTGACGGTGCCGCCGCTGATCGCCACGGGGCCGCTCACGAGCGCGGTGTCGAAGACGTCGAGCGTGCCGCCGGTGACGGTGAGCCCGCCCCCGCCGCTGACGATTAGTCGTCGCGCGAACGCGTTCCCGGATGCGTGCGTGAGCGCGCCGGTCGACACGGCTGTATCCGAGAACGTCGGCACGGCGCCGCCGACCCACGTCGCGGGCGTCGTCCACGCGCCACCGCCGGCGACGGCGTTCTTCGTCGCGTTGTACCCACCAAGCTCGTTGAGATACTCCTCCAGCCGCGTGTAGCCCGCCGCGTTGAGCCCCTTCCAATCGGTCGCATTCGTCGGGCTCAGTCCGTGCGCGGTTTCCCAGTTGTCGGGAATGCCGTCGTTGTCGGCGTCGGTGAGCCGGGCCCGCGGGTTGAGGTATGCCGAGCTGGTGCCGTAACCGGGGAACAAATCGCTGTCGCGTACGATCACGCCGCCGAGCGTTCCGTAGGACGCGACCTCCTGCACGAGGCGCGTGTCCACCGCGTCGCGGGTGATGTTGGACCCCACGTTGGTCATCACGAACTGCACCGCCTGCTGCGCCGTCATCGAAGCCGTTGTCGGGAACGCGTTGCGCGTCGCGAGGACGTCGGCGCCGGGATACGTCGTGTTCAGCGAGCCGTTCAGCACGCCGTCGCGGTTGCCGTCGACCCAGTTGTCGTTGGCGTAGATGTGGAAGGAGCTGGTGCCGCTGGCGAACGGCGAGCTGCCGTCGACCGGGCCTTCGATGAAGTAATTGCCCTCGGCGTTGGCGTGCGAGGTGGCGGTCGTGTCGCCCATGATGTAGCCGCTCGTCTCGTAGCCGTACACGACGTTGTTGATGAACTCGTTCTCGCCGCGCGCCTTGGGGTTTCGCGTGACGTTGTCGGCGAACAGGCTCTTGATGACGCTGAAGCGGTTGCCCTCGCCGATCGTCATCAGCCCGCCCGTGCTGTGGCCGACGACGTCGAGGCCCTGGCCGATGATCGAGTTCTGGATCGTGAGGTTGTCGATCGTCTGGCCGGTGTCGGGGTTGATGTCGAACGTGCCGTCGACGCCCCAGGTGATCGACATGTGGTCCCACATCATGTTGGTGCCGCGCACGAGCGAGGCGGCGTCCTCGCGCCCCTGCGACGTGCCCAGGCGAATGCCCCAGTAGCGGCTGATCAGGTTGTTGGCGCCGTGGAACGCCACGCGGTTGTTGTAGACCCCGATCCCGCCCGGCGCGGTCTGGCCGGCGATCGTGATGTTGCTCGCGACGGTGACGACGCTGCTGAGGTTGATGATCCCGCCGACGTCGAAGACGACGAAGCGGTTCGACTGGCTCAGCGCGTCGCGCAGGGAGCCGGCGCCGCTGTCGTTGAGGTTGGTGACGTGGTAGACGGTGGCCGAGCTGAGGTTCGTGCGCCCGCCGGTCGCGAACCGCCCGAACCCCTCGGCCTCGGGGAAGGCGAGCACCTGGGCCAAGCTCACGGACGCGCCCATCGCAAGGCCGACCGCGGCGACCGAAGCGGCGACCGAAGCGGCGATCGCGCGGGTGCGGCGTCGCACGAGACGCCGGGGATACGCTCGGGGTGTCGCAATCATCGTTGTTGATCTCTCGGGTGTGAGGCTCGTCCGGGCGCGTCCGTTCACGACGACGGCGCGCAGTGGATACGCGGCGGCCGCACCGCCAGTTCGCGACCGCTCCATCGCGCAAGTTTACCGCGGCCGCGTTGCGAGATTGCACCGGTACCGTTGCGGTTTTGCGGCGGTGGATCAACCGACACGTCGTCGTCGCGCCACAAAGCCCAGTGCCGGGACAGCGAACACCGCGAGTGAGGTCGGCTCCGGCACCGCCGCGAGGAACGCGGCACCGTACGCGCTGCCAAACCGCTCGAAGTGCGCGATCACTTCCGCCACGCCGGTCGCGGCTCGATTGACTTCGGCGAGCTCAGTCGAGCCGAGCTCGCCGAAGTCTGTGCGACCGGATTCGGATCGATCGTCGCCGCTAATCCAATCGATCGCGCGGGAGAGCGTTCCATTCTGCTGATTGAACGCGATGTCGATGAGGACGTAGTCGTCGAAGCTCACGCCGCCGCTGTAGTTGAAGTCGCCGTTGAGCCAGCCGGTCAAACCGGTGTTGAAGCCGGTGTCGATGCGGACGTAGTCGTCGAAGGTCACGCGCCCGTCGAAGTTGGCGTCGCCGTTCCACGTGTACTTCACCAGCACGTCCGTCGGTTGCACCGCGACGCCGTCGAACGACGCGTTGCCCAGCCCGAGGTACTCGGCGCCGGAAAGCACGCCCAGCCCCGTTGCAGGATTCGCCGCGGCCGAGGAGCTGGCGATGCCCGGCCCCGTCCAGCCGCCGCCGGCGCGACCTTGCGCGACGAGCGCTTCGACCTGCGCCTTGGGCGTCGCGATGAGTAGCGCGTCGTTGTCGTTCAGGTCGAGCTTGCTCCCGTTCGCGACGTCGACCGAGAGCGAGCCGGTCGAAAGGATCTTGTTCCCGCCGGGCGAGAGCACCATCGACGCGCCGCCGCGGAGCTGGACGTTCGGCGTGACGAGCGAGCCGCTCTGAAGCAGGTACATGCTGCTCGATCCTCCGCCCGCCTTGCCGACAATCAGCGCGTGCTCGGCGATGACCGTCCCGCCGGTCTGCGCGATCGTGCCAGTGCCGGCCGGTCCGAGCAGGAGGTCGTGCGCGACGTCGATCCACCCGCCGCTGACCGCGAGCGTCGCGACGTTGCCGGCGTTGGTCGCGACCTTCAGGTCGCGCGCGTGTTGGCCCACCGAGTCGATCGTGACCGTGCCGCTGTTGACCTGCGCTTCGTCGTACTTGCTGGGCTCCCACGGGATGTCCCAGTTGGTGATCTGCTCGTAGCGCGTGTTCGTCGCGCCGGTGAAGATCAGTGCCTTGGGCGCGGGCCACTCGGCGATCTCGTTCAAGTACTCTTCGAGGTTGGTGTAGCCGTCGGCGTCGAAATCGCCGTTGTTGTCTTGCGCGAGCCGGTTCAGGCCGTGCGCGTTCTCCCAATAATCGGGCATGCCGTCCTGGTCGGTGTCCCAGCTTCCCGGGCGCAGAGTCTGCGGCGTGTTGAGCATCGCGCGCCACTCGGTGCCCTCGTTCGGATCGGAGTTAAACGGGTCGTCCGCCCAGGCCATGATCTTGCCCGTGCCGGTGCGGACCTCGTTGACGATCCGCTCGTCGACCGTGTCGATCACGCCGTCGCGCGTCCACCAGTTGGCGCCCATGTAGTTGAGCACGCGGTCGTACGCGACGGCGGCGGTGTCGGTCACGCCGAAGTACGGGACGCTGAACGACGCGTCGGTGACGAACGTCGAGGAGCTGAAGTCGCTGTTGGTCAGCGCGGTGGTGAACTCGGCGGTGCCGTTCTTGTTCGTGTCCTTGAAGTTGCCGGAGTGGTAGATGCGCGTGGCCGACGTGCTGGCGCCGTTGAAGATGCCGGTGCCGCCGGAGCGGTTGGTCGTGAGCGTGCTGGTGCCGCCGACCGGGTCGTCGCCGCCGGGTCCGGCGAGGTAGTAGTTGCCGACGAACTTGTTGAAGCTGGGCTGGGCGCTGGCGCCGCTGCCGGCGGTCGAGAGCCAGTTGTAGAAGACGTTGTTGCGGAAGTCGTTGTTGGCGCCGGTGCCGACCTCGCTGCCGACGCGCGGCAGCCGGCCCTTCTGGTGCGCGTAGAGGTTGTGCAGGACGCTGATCTTCGCGTTCGTCCCCGCCTGGAGCAGCGAGCCCAGCGCGTGCCCGGTGAACGCGCCGCCGCCCTCGGCGTCGGCCTGCGGGTAGTTCTGGCCCTGGGAGATGTTGCTGTACTGAACGGTAAGGTTGTTGGCCAGCTCGTTGCAGGAGATCGTCTCGTCGGTGGCGTACACGGTCGAGACGTGGTCGATCATGAGGTTCTGGCCGGAGACGTCGAACGCGTCGTAGACGTACGAGTCGGGAAAGTCGCCGGGTGTCGGACCGGTAGTACCCGGGTTGTAGAAGCCCCGGGTGCCGTAGCCGGGCGCGACGGTCACGTTGCGGACGATCGAGTTCGCCTGGCTCATCTTCACCGTGCCGCCCATGATGATCACTTTGCCCGGCGCGGTCTGGCCGGCGATGGTGACGTTGGACGGGATGTTGATGCGCGACTGCGTGTCCCAGCCGTTGCCGTTGGGGTTCCAGGTGGTCGACGCCTGCGGCAAGCGGCCGAGGTTGAACACGCCCGCGACGTCGAACACGATCGTCCGCGGGCCGGCGACGAAGTTGGCGTCGGTCAGGCCGTACTTCAGCGTGCCGAAAGCGTTGGCGTTCGGATCGTCGATGGCGCTGGCGAGCGAGGTGACGTGATACACGACCCCGCCGCGCCCGCCGGTGATCGTGCCGGCGGCGCCGTCGGCGCCGGGGAAGGCGGGGATCGGCTGCGCGAAGCCGTGCGATGTGATCGCCACGCTCGCGGCAGCGGAGATCATCGCAAACGTCGTACGTCGGGACCGGTGGCGCGGCTGGAACAGATTCGACATCGTTTCATCCTCCGTGGTCGCGGGGGTCGCGGGAAGTAGGAACTCGCCGAGGCAAGCCTAGCAGCCGGCAGGGCGACCGACAGTACGATCCGGCGCACTTCAGTTGCGGGGTTGCGCATCACCGACCAGAGCGGAAACCGATCGTCGTCGACGCGCCAGCACGCGCAAGGATGTACAGAGAACAAGCGCACCGGACACCGATGGTTCCGGAACAGCCGCGAGGAACGCGGCACCGTAAGAGGCGCCGAACTGTTCGAAGTGCGCGATCACTTCCGCAACCCCGACCGCAGTGCGACCGGATCCGGATCGATCATCCCCACTGATCCAATCGATCGCGCGACCAAGGGTTCCGTTCTGTTGGTTGAACGCGATGTCGATCAGCACGTAGTCGTCGAAGTTCACCGCTCCGGAATAGTTGAAGTCCCCGTTGATCCAACCCGTCAGACCAGTGTTGAAACCCGTGTCGATCTTGACGTAATCGTCGAACGTCACGCGCCCGTCGAAGTTCGCATCCCCGTTCCACGTGTACTTCACCAGCGTGTCGGTCGGCGCATACGCGACGCCCTCGAACGATCCGGTGCCGCCGACGGAGTCGTACTCGGCGCCGGTGATCACGCCGATTCCCGTGGCGCTGTTGGCGCGGGCGGCGGAGCTGGTGATGCCGGGCTGGTCCCACGCGCCGTCGTGGCGGGCGGTCTTGACGAGGGCTTCGACCGTGGACTTGGATGTCGTCGTCACCAGGGCGTTGTCGCTGAGATCGAGGGTGGCGCTGGGCGCGACGGTGAGCAGCCCCAGTGAACTGGGACTGCCGGCGGGAATCAGTTGCACGGTGCCGGTGTTGATCGCGAGCGCGGCGCTGGTGACGCGCGCGAGCTGCGCGGTGCCGGCGCCGACCTTGGTGATCGTGCGCGTCGGCGCGTTGATCGAGCTCGTGATCGACAGCGTGCTCGTCGCGGGCATCACGACCAGCACCGCGTTGTCCGCGAGACTCAGCGGCGCGGCGATCGTGTGACTCCCGTTCAGCACGTTGATCGCGGTCGAACCGCTCGTGTCGTCGAGCGTGAGCGTGGCGGCGCCCGCGATCGTGTAGCCAACCGCGCTGTCGAAGTCGATCATGCCGGCCGTGCGCGGGGCGCTGAGCGTGACGGTGCGCGGCGCGGTGATCCCGGTGCCGAAGTACGGCGTCACGTCCGCGCCGCTAGGAGAACTCGTGCTGAGCCAGTTCCCCGCGTTCGACCAATCGCCGTCGGCGTCGACGTTCCAGTAGACCGTGTTGACGATGTAGTTGAGGTAGTTCTCGAGGTTCGTGTATCCGCTGGCCGTGACGGTGCTGCGGTCGGAGCTGCTCGACGGGTTCAACCCGCGGGCCAGCTCCCAGTAGTTCGGCATCGCGTCGTTGTCGGAATCCCAGCCGGCCGGGCGCGTGATCGTGGGGATGACGGACCATCCGCCGACCTGATTCTGCGAATCGATGATCAGGCCGAGGCTGCCGGTGTTGGTGGCGACGTTGTTGACGATGCGCTGGTCGACCGAGTCGCGGAACATCGAAGCGCCGACGCCGGCGACCATCCTGTTGAACGCGGCGGTGCCGGTCTCGAGCGAGATCGGGTAGAGCGCGCTCCCGGCGAACGCCGAGCCGGCGAAGGTGAGCGTGCCGCTGAACATCGCCGCGCCCGTGTTCGTGCCGTCGAGGACGCCGTTCACGCTGGAATCGACCAGGTTGTTCGCCTGGTACACCAGCGTGTTCGACCCGCCGCCGACAAACGCGCGGCCGCGGTTGGAGCTGGTGTTAGGCCCGGCGATGACGTAGTTGCCGATGTAGTTGAGCTTGGGCGATCCCTCGGAGTCGGAGCCGCTATACCCGCACTGGCCGTTCCAGTTGTAAATGACGTTGTTGTCGAACTCGACGGAGAGGTTGTCTCCGACGCGCGGGTTGCGCGTCGAGTTCGACTCGTAAAGGTTGTGGTGGAACGAGAGGCTGCCCGCGCCGTAACGCAGCAGCGAGCCCATGCTGTGATCTTCGGTGCCCGTCATCGCGTCGTTCAGGTGCCCCGCCGTCTTCAGGCACTCGGCGATGACCGAGTTCTGCACGGTGATCAGGTTCGAGTTCGTCGAGGACAGACATTCGTCGATGCCCCAGGTGGCCGAGACGTGATCGATGATCGTGTTCGTCGCGCCGTTGGTGTTGAGGGCGTCGCCCTCCCACGCGACCGACGGGTTGTTGAACCGCGAATCGATGTCGCCCGGGCGGAAACGCAGGTAGCGGAGGATGACGTTGGAGCCGGAGATCGAGGTCTGCCGCCCGCGCAGCGTGATCCCGCCGCCCGGCGCGGTCTGGCCGGCGATCGTGAGGTTGCTCTTGTTGATGCTCAGGTTCGAGCTGAGCGTGATCGTGCCGGAGATGTCGAAGACGATCGTCCGGCCGGCCGAAGGCGCGGAACTGATCGCGTTGCGGAGCGTGCCGGTGGTGTTCGTGTCGGCGAGGCTCGTGACGTGGTAAACGTCGGCGGACGCGCTGCGGCCCCCGGTCGCAGCGGCGCCAAAACCCTCGGCGCCGGGAAACGCGGGGATCGCAAAGACCGGCGCGCACGCGGCCGCGATCACGCTTCCGGTCAGGACCAGGGTCGATTTGGCGAGAACCGGTCGGCGGGAACGGGCACGCATCTTCACGATCCTCCGCGTCGGTGCAGGCTCAAGGGGTGCAGCAGTTCAGCACCCTACCACAGCCGTACGACGCGGAAGATCGCAGTATTGCGTCAAACTTTTCAGGAATTCAGTCGCCGGCTCATGCTGCGTTCAGCAGGCGCTCACTTCTTGACGTTGAGGTAAGCCTGGAAGAGTTCTCCGAGGATCGGGGCCAGCCACTTGCGTCGGGCGGCCCACTGCACGCGCTCGCGCAGTGCGGGTTCGTCGAGGTTCGAGATCGGTTCACCGGCACGCTGCTGCGCGACGAGGATCGACGCGACGTAGAGCAGTGTCGCCACCTCCTTCGGCAGCGGGCCGTCGTTCACCGAGCTGGCCTTTTTCGTGATGCGCTTGAGCCGCTCGAGCAGCGGCAGAGGTGGATTCGGGTGGGAGAGGAGCGTGCGGACCGTCGCGGCGTCGCTCGACCATTCGCCCTTCAACTCGCTGACCGGATCATCGGGCGCCTCGCGCAACGCGGTTCGAAGACTTGTGTCCAATTCGTGACTCAAGATCGAGCCCAGCTCGTTCGGCAACCAACTCGGCGAATCTTCGTTGCCCAGGCTGAAGAGCGTGAGCAGCCGCTTGGGTTCGTGAAGCGGATCATCCACCATAAGAGGACCTCGTTCTGAGCCTCCCTCTCCCTGTACTCAGGGAGAGGGTTGGGGAGAGGGTAGTTCGTCGACCCGGGGACGTACCCTCTCCCCTGCCCTCTCCCTGAGTACAGGGCGAGGGAGGTCGGTGTTTGGTTCACGATGACGAACCCGCGCGTGAGAGGACTTCTCGCAGGTCCGCGATCTCGGATTCGACTTCGGCCTCGTCTTCCGCGTATTCCGCGACGAGCGATCGCAGCACGCGCTCGAACATCCGCTTGCCGGTGATCATCACGTTCGACGCCTGCGCGGGCGAGTCGAAACCGAAGCGTTCGACGAGCTGCGTGTACTCCATCGGTTTCTCGTCGCGGAGCGTCGGCGCGAGGATGCGCGCGTCGAACACGCCCCAGATGTCGTCGCGGCCGGTGCGCGAGCACTCCTTCTTCATCAGCTCGATGGCCTGCGTGACCATCGCCTGCGCCCACGGCACGTCGAAGTCCGCGCCGGGCCGCGCGCTCGCGTCGTCGTCGGGCAGTTCCTCGGGAACCGGTTCGCCCGTCTCGCGCTTCTTGCGGCCGAGTTCCGTGCGGACGTAGTTGTCCAGGCTCGTGAGCAATAGCGTGCGAAACTTTCCCCGCGTGGGGCTCGCGCGCGAGACGAGGTCGTACTCGAGGATCTTCCGGACGATGAACCCCTGAAGCAGGTCGTCGGCGCGGTCCGCGGGAATACGCAATCGCATCACCAGGTGCGACCGCATCGCCGGCACGTAGCGGCGGAGCAGTTCGCCCAAAGCCTCGCCGCGAACGGTCAGCCCGCTGCCACCGGCGGCACGCTGGATCAGGCTCCAGCGCGTCGTTCGGAACGCGCCGTCGTCAAAGCTTTCTCGATTTGAAGCAGCGGGATCGGCCGGCATCGATCTCCCCGAGTTGAAGTCGAAGGCGATTCTACCGCGCGTCATCACGATGGATACCGGGGCGCGCACCCGCTCCTGCGCCAAGTTCGCCAAGAGACGCCAAGTTCGCCAAGAGGACCAAGACAAAGGCAACCACAGATTCCACAGATTGCACAGATTAAAGCTTGGCCTTCTGCATCTGTGAAATCCGTGTAATCAGTGGTTCCTTCTTCCTTATCTTCTTGGCGCTCTTGGCGTCTCTTGGCGAGCTTGGCGCAATCCGACGCCCCGATCAGGGCACGCGCAGGCTGCCTCCTCCCGCTCCTGTACCCACCCGCGAACGGGACGATGTCCGTCCCGGCCATTTCACTCACACGAGGAAGCCATGAAGACCCCCTTCGCCCTGGAATCGCTCGAGACCCGCACGCTCATGAGCAGCGCCCGGCTCAACGTCTCCATCGGCGGGTTCACCGACGGAACCGATTACCTCCAGATCAACGGCTCGACCAAGGCCGACGACATCGTCGTCTCCAAGAACTACGACGGCAGCCTGCGCGTCAGCAACCTCGGCAACTACGACAAGACGTTCGACGGCAACTTCAGCGAGATCTACGTCCGCGGCAAGGGCGGCGCGGATCGCATCACCATCGACTCGTCCGTCGACATCTACGTCGACGCCCGCGCGCAAGGCAAGGGCAGCGCGACGATCAAGGCCTTCGGCACCGGGCCGCAGTACGTCGCCGCCAACAACAGCGACTGCACGCTGATCGCCGGCTACGGCGACTGCACGCTCGTCGGCGGCAACGGCAACGACACGCTCGTCAGCTTGCAGGGCAGCTACGCCACCCTCCGTGGCAACAAGGGTCGCGACAACGTGTGGTACGACTATTACTCGAACGTGAAGAAGGACAGCCGCGACGTGCTGCACTACGTGTCGTCGTTCATCAACTCGGGGATGAACGCGAACGAGACGATCAGCCAGCCGCTCACGAACAGCAAGGTGAGCGGCGCGACCGGCTGGGTCGACTTCAGCAACCACCCGCTGTTCGC
>Ga0081539_10002807_pt1 | contig 23285 bp, 18 predicted proteins | sample TabmetS4T2R2_FD_71023 | JGI IMG/M metagenome (GOLD analysis project Ga0081539, IMG submission 71023) | Tabebuia heterophylla rhizosphere microbial communities from the University of Puerto Rico - S4T2R2 | ecosystem: Host-associated > Plants > Roots > Rhizosphere ...
TGCCGCGTGAACCGCACGACCGGCCCATCCACGGCGTCATCACTCCCACCAAGTGGATGCTGTTCGGCTGAGGCGTCTGGGCCCGCGTGCCTCGAGCGAGATCGAGTGTGCACTTTGACGGCGAAACGCCGGCGTGTCGCCTCGGAAGTGCACACTCGATCTTGGAAATCGTTTGGTTCACAGATCGCCAACTCGTCACACTGTCCACAGATTTCGCCACGACGACCCACGATCCGGGCCGGGGCAGCAAGCTCACGCACATGATCCCGTCGACCTCCCTGCCGGATTTCCTGCTCAGGGGTGCACATCCACGACGTCGGCTGCTGGAGGCCGGGGTCACCGCCGATGACCTTGCCGGCCCGCTCTGGGAACAGACCAACCGCGGCCTCTGGGCCTGGGCAGTGAACGAAGGCGGGCCGGACGAGAGGGTGCGGCGCGCCGCTGCCATAGTGCCGCAAGGCGCGGTCTCCGGTTGGGCAGCTGCCCGGATCTGGGGCGCCCATGACTTGGACGGTGAACAGGCCGACGGCAAGCCGCTCCCCGTTCCGCTGACGATTCCGCCCGGACTGGTCTGTCGTCGCCGTCGAGGCGTGACCGTGTTGCGGAGCAAATGCGCACCCGACGACCTGACCGAATGTGCGGGCATTGTGGTGACGGCGCCTCTGCGAACGGCGTTCGATCTCGCCCGCCTTGCCCGTGACGTTCCCGAGGGCGTGGTCTCCGTGGACGCCCTCCTGCGCGCTGTGGAGATAGACCCGCAGGCCCTCGACGAATACGTCCTTCGGCACGGCCGATTTCGCGGGGTGCCGCGGGCACGGGAGGTGATCAGACTCGTCGACAAGCGTTCCAAGTCATGCCCGGAAACACGCATGCGCCTGCTATGGGTGCTCGACGCCGGCCTGCCTCCGCCCCTGGTCAACGTGCGCGTGACTCACGACGACGGCTACCTGCTCGCAGAGGTGGACCTGCTCGGGGCGGAGGCAGGACTGGTTGGCGAGTACGACGGCTGGCACCACGCCAGCGCTGAGCGGCGAGCGGCCGACAGTCAGCGCCAGGAGGCGATGGAGGCTGCCGGTCTACTGACCATTCGCCTCACGGCGCCGGACCTGACGCGGCACCGACGGCGAAGCATCTATCGACTCCGGCGACTTCACGGGCAGGGGCTCGCGCGCGACAGGTCCCGGGACCGTTGGGCGGTGCTTCCTTGATCGAGTGTGCACTTTGACGGCGACACGCCGGCGTGTCGCCGTCAAAGTGCACATTCGATCATTGCTGGCGCACTCGGGTACGGCGTCCTCAAGTGCACAGCTCAGGGGCCGGCGGTGAAGGTCTGCCGCATCGAGGCGCTCGACTCGACGGCGGCGCGGGTGAACGGCCAGGCGTAGTCCCGTCCCGCCAGCCACGCGGACACCTGGTCCGCGTAATGCTCGTCCCACGGGTGGCCGGAAACACCGGTCTGGTTCACCCAGCGCGAGGCGTCCAGGTCGGACAGGTCCACCACCATCCGCATCGACGGCGCCGCGCTGACGTCGAACGTCCCCACGGACGCGTCCCAGGAGAACGCGTCGACCGCAGCCGAACCGCCTGGCGCGAACCGTGGCCCGTCGTTCACCAGAGCGCGCACCGGGCCCGGGCTGGCGTCGCTGCCGAGGGGTGTCTGGCGCAGGACGAGCTGGTGCAGCTTCCCCCACTTCCACCGCTTCGGGTCCTTGCCGAGGGTACTGGTCAGCTGCAGCCGCGCCTGGGAGATGGCACGCCGCAGCACCTCGTCGCGCGACTCGACCACGTCCGGCGTGCGGCGGTCGTCCCACCACGGGTCACGCGGCGTCTTGAGCAGCATCCGGACGGTCTGAATCCATCGGTCGCTGCCGTCCGGCCGTTGCCCCTCGGGCAGCTCATCGGCGAAGGTCAGGTCGAGCAGGGTGGCCCAGATGACGTTGAAGTACGCGGCCGCCGCGGAGTCCGCCCGCTGCGAGTAGTCCCAGCCGCGCAGCAGATCCACGGCCTGACGCGTGAACTTGTCCTGCACGTTCATCTTCAGCAGCCACGGCACCAGCTCGGGGGCGATGGCGCTGCGCGTGTCGGTCTGGATGCCGCGCATGTCCGCCACGGTCAAGGAGTGACCCCGCGACGCTGCGGCCGAGATCATGTCGCTGATGCGTTGGGACCGGAAGCCGTAGTCCCAGTCCTCGGTGAAATGCACCGGCCCGGATGCGCCGGTGACCGCCTGGTTGGCCGCCACGATGTATCCCTGAGTGGGATCGAGCACCCAGGGCAACGTGCCCGCGGGCACCCAGCCGCGCCAGTCGTAGGCACTGTTCCAGCCCGGATGCGGCCACCGCCCGTCGCCGGGCACCGGCGATCCAGTGCTCCCCGGGCCGCGCAAGGGGATCCGGCCTGGCGCCTGGTACCCGATGTGGCCGTCCACGTCCGCGTAAACCAGGTTCTGCGCCGGCACATCCAGCATGAGCGCGGCGCGGCGGAACTCCGCGAAGTTGTCCGCGACGTCGATCTGCAGGAGGGCATCCATCGCATGACCCGGTTGCAGGGCCGTCCAGGCCAATGACACGGCATACGTCGCGCGATCACCGTTGATGCCCGACGGCGCCGAGCGCCCGGCCTCCGCCACACTGTCGATCACGTCGGAGAGGACGGGTCCGTGTGAGGTCTCCCGGATCGTGATCACGCGTGGTTCGCCGCCGGCCACGGCGATCGTCTCCTGCCGCGTCCGCAGCGGCTTCTGCACGCCGTCGAGCTCGGCGTAGTCGCCGGTGATGCGCTCCAGGTAGAAGTCCGTCACGTCCGGCCCGAGGTTGCTCAACCCCCAGGCCACCCGCGCGTTGTGCCCCACGACCACGCCCGGCATGCCGGCGAAGCTGTACCCGGCGACGTCGTACGGGCAGTCGCTGCTGACCTGGCGGCAGTGCAGCGCCACCTGGTACCAGACACCGGGCATCGACGGCGACAGATGCGGGTCGTTGGCCAGCAACGGCATGCCACTCGCAGTCAGCCGCCCCGAGATCACCCAGGCGTTGGAACCGATGCCCTCCCCGCCGCCCAGGAGCCGCGGGACGGCGGCGACCGCCGCGTCCGCCGCCGCGAGAGCTCGCTGGGCCGGCGCCGCCTTCAGCGCCGCCAGCAACCCGTCGGGATCGTTCGTGGCAGCCGTCGTCTCTGCGGCCACCAGGGCCGTCCGCGCAGGACGCACCACCCGATCCCCCGCCACGTGCGCGGCGGTCGCGCCGACCGACGGCAGGATCGGCGCATGCTCGGCGTACGGGTACGCCGGGAAGAGCTGGTCGACCCGACCGACGTCGCGCACAGCGGCCACGGCACGGGCGCGGGCCAGTTCCTCGTCGTAATTGGTGCGCAGATCCCACGCCATCGCCTTCAGCCACGCCAGCGAGTCCACCGGCGTCCAGGGCTCGATGGAGCCCAGCGGGACGGCCCGATCGAGAATCGTGTAGCTCACCGACAGCCGCGACGGCGAGCGACCGCGCAAGTAGTCGTTGACCCCCTCGGAGTACGCCTCCAACGCGGTACGCGTCGCCGGGCTGACCGTTGCCAGCTCCTGTTGCGCGACACGCCGCCAGCCGAGGGTGCGCACAACCTCGTCGGCGGTCATGGCGTCCGGGTCGTCGCCGACCAGTTCCGAGAGCCGCCCGGCGGTGATGTGCCGCCGAACGTCCATCTGGAAGAACCGATCCTGTGCGTGGACATAGCCCTCGACCCGCATCAAGTCGGTGACGTTGTCGGCGTAGATCTGCGGGACGCCGCGGTCGTCGCGCAGGACCGTGACAGTGCCCTTCAGCCCCGGAAGGCGCACTTCACCGGCACGATCCGGGAACGGACGCCGAATCAGCGTCACCACCAGCACCACCGCAACGACCGCCGCGACGACGACGACGAGACCGGAGACGAGCGCGGTGACGCGGACGGCGCGGCGGCGACTCACGGGCGGAACTCTAACGAGACGGTCCCGCCACTACGCTGGTGGCGAGGGAGCGGAGCCGCCGGGCGTGGCGCCGTCCCCGAGGCGCTGGGGGGTGTCACGCCCGCGAAACAGATGCTCCGGGCGGGAGGCCGCGCTTGACGATCGAGCAACTCGATGCCGCCCTCCTCGCCGGCTCCGTCGTCCTGTTGCTCGCCGTCATCGCGGTACGGCTGTCCGTCGCCTCAGGCCTGCCGTCGCTGCTGCTCTATCTCGCCCTTGGACTCACCGTCGGCGAGGGAGGGCTCGGCCTGCACTTCGATGACGCCGAGCTCACCGGCGCCCTCGGATACGCGGCACTTGTCCTGATCCTCGCCGAAGGCGGCCTGACCACCCGATGGGCGACGATCCGGCCCGTCGTCGCGCCCGCCGCCGTGCTGGCGACGGCGGGCACCGCGGTCTGCGTCGTCGTCGCCGGAGCCGCGACCCACCTGCTGCTGGACCGACCGTGGCCCGAGGCGTTGCTGCTGGGCGCGGCGATCTCCTCGACCGACGCTGCGGCGGTGTTCTCCGTCCTGCGCCGCGTGCCCTTGCCGCCGCGCCTGGTCGGCATCCTGGAGGCCGAGTCCGGCTTCAACGACGCACCCGCCGTGATCGCTGTGGTCGCGCTGACCGACATCGCCGCAGGGCACAGCGGCCTCCCCTGGCCCGCGCTGGTCGGCGTCGCGGCCCTGGAGCTCCTCGTGGGTGCCGTGCTCGGGCTCGCCATCGGGTGGCTGGGCTCGATCGTGCTGCGCAGGGTGGCGCTGCCCGCCTCCGGTCTCTACCCGATCGCGGTCCTGGGACTGGCGGCGATGGCGTACGGCGCGGCAGCGGCGACGCACGGCTCGGGCTTCCTCGCGACCTACCTCGCCTGCCTGGTGCTCGGAAACACCCGGCTGCCGCACGGCGCGGCGGTCCGCGGCTTCGCCGAGGGCATGGGATGGCTGTCCCAGATCGGACTGTTCGTCCTGCTCGGCCTGCTCGCCTCGCCCAGCCGCCTACCGGCGCAGCTGGCGCCCGCCATCGTGCTCGCGCCGGTGTTACTGCTGCTCGCACGGCCGTTGTCGGTGGCGTTGTCGGTCACGTGGTTCGGCCTGTCCTGGCGCGAGCAGGCGTTCCTCTCCTGGGCCGGGCTGCGCGGGGCGGTGCCGATCGTGCTCGCCACCATTCCGGTGACCCGTGGCGTGCCGGGCAGCAAGGGGATGTTCGACTTGGTCTTCGTCCTCGTGGCGCTCTTCACCCTCGTCCAGGGACCCTCACTGCCGTGGATGGCGCGCCTGCTGCGGCTCGGCGGATCCGGCGAAACGGTCGGGCTGGACGTGGAGTCATCGCCACTGGGCCGGATCGGCGCCGACGTGCTGGAGGTACGGATCGGGCCGACGTCGCGGCTGCACGGCGTGGAGATCTTCGAATTGCGGCTGCCCGAGGGCGCCAACGTGACGCTGGTGTTGCGTGACGACGACGCCTTCGTCCCAGGACCGAGCACCATGCTGCGCCACGGCGATCACCTGATCCTCGTCGCGCCCGCCGAACTGCGCGATGCCACGGAGGAGCGGTTGCGCCGCGTGAGCGCGGGCGGCCGGCTGGCCACCTGGCACCGGGCGGCACCCGGGCAGAAGCGCGAGGGTTCCCGCCGCACCCGGCTGGGACGGCGACGCCGGGTCAGTGGGTGACATGGGCGGTGAGGCGGATGTCGGCACCGAGCTGCGTGACGTCGTCCAGCGCGAGCCGGTGGATGCCACCCAGACTGCGCACGCCGGCATCTTCCAGGGCGGCGAGGCCCGAACCGAGCAGGGCTGGAGCGAGATAGGCCACCACCCGGTCGACCAACGCGGACCGGATCATGGCGCCGGCCAGCCGCGGACCGCCCTCGAGGAGAACGTGCCGGCGCTCCCGGGCATGCAGGCCGGCCATCAGCGCGCTCAGGTCGAGCCTGCGATCCGCGTCGCGACCCAGTTCGTCCGCCGTCGCTATCCATGTCGCAGCGTCGCTATTTCGCACATTTGCTGCGGCGGGGGTCCGTCCCTCCGTATCGGCGACGACGCGCAGCGGCTGGCGAGGGGCGGCCCGGCCGGCGGCGTCCCGGACCGTGAGCATCGGGTCGTCCGCCAGGACGGTGCCCACGCCGACCAGAACCGCGTCAACCTGCGAGCGGATCTTGTGGACGTCGGCCCGCGCGGCCTCACCCGTGATCCATCGACTCGTTCCGTCGACTGCGGCGCAACGGCCGTCCAGCGTCGCGGCGAACTTCCAGGTGACGAAGGGGCGGCCGCGCGCCATGGCAACCAGCCACGGTTCGTTGCCCGCCCGTGCTGCGGCCTCCAGCACACCGGTCTCGACATCCACGCCGGCCGCACGCAGTTTCGCCACCCCGCCCGAAGCCGGTTGCCACGGGTCGCAGACCGCCACCACCACCCGCTGAACTCCGGCGGCGACCAGGGCGTCCGCGCAGGGTCCCGTTCGCCCGGTATGCGCGCAGGGCTCCAGGGTGACGACCGCGGTGGCACCCCGGGCACGGTCCCTCGCCTCGGCCAGGGCCACGATCTCGGCGTGCGGTCCACCTGCGCGTTCGTGCCAGCCTTCCCCGACCGTGACGCCATCTGGGCTGAGCAGGACACAGCCGACCACGGGATTCGGCAGAGTGCTCCCGGCTCCCCGCCCGGCCAACTCGATCGCGCGGCGCATGGCGGCCTCCTCCACACCGCTGGCCATGCCGCCCTCCTGGTCTCCGTGATCCGGCCTGGTCTCCGTGATCCGGCGCCGATTCCCGGACGGACCGATCATTCCAGTCCCCGACGGGAACATCTGCCGGACTGTGCGCCTTCACCTGCGGTAACACCGTATGATTGGCACTCGACGGGATGGAGTGCCAAGCGCAACGAGGAGGACGACGTGCCGACGTACGCCTACGCCTGCACTGCGTGCGATCACCGGTTCGAGATCCAGCAGTCCTTCAGCGACGCCGCGCTGACCGAGTGCCCCGAGTGCGAGGGCCGCCTGCGCAAGCTGTTCAACTCCGTGGGCATCGTCTTCAAGGGCAGCGGCTTCTATCGGACCGACTCGCGGAACGGGTCGTCCAAAGAAGCGAAGAGCGAGCCCGCCACCTCCTCCTCCGGCGCGGGCGAAACCTCGCCGCCCGGCTCCTCCTCCGCCGAGACCTCGCCGGCGAGCAACGGCTCGTCGTCGGGCAAGACCGCGAAAACCGCCAAGTCGGCCGAGGCGGCCGCCTGAGGATCGCCCCTAGCGTGGTCGTTGTCCGCGGCCCGGCTCTCAACAGCTATTTTCGGGCACCCCTGCTTTGACCAGATGTTCGGACCTGCGGCTCGTCGTGTAGTCCACAGATCGCCTCGACGTCCCGTTATCCACAGATTTCTCGCCGCGCGGCGATCCTGTCCTCGTGGCTGGATACCGTTCGGCCCATGCCAGTCAACGGGTCCACCCAGCAGTCCCCGACGGATCAGCCCGGCGATGCCGTCGCCGAGATCGGCGTGATCGGCGGCTCAGGGTTCTACGCATTCCTTGACGACGCCCGCGAGATCAGCGTCGAGACGCCGTTCGGCCCCCCTAGCGAGCATCCGGTGGTGGGAACGGTCGGTGGACGCCGCGTTGCCTTCATTCCCCGGCATGGGCGGGACCACCGCTTTCCGCCGCATCTGGTCAACTACCGGGCCAACCTCTGGGCGCTGCGGATGCTGGGCGTCCGGCAGGTCCTGGGCCCGTGCGCCGTCGGGTCCATGCTGCCCGAGCTCGGTCCCGGCTCGCTGGCCATCCCGGACCAGATCATCGACCGTACGTGGGGGCGTCAGCACACGGTGTACGACGTCGTGGGCCCGGTCGCACATGTCTCCCTCGCGGATCCGTACTGCCCGCGTGGGCGGGCCGTCGCCATCGCGGCGGCGACGGCGCGGGGCTGGACTCCCCGGGACGTCGCCACACTGCTCATCATCAACGGCCCCCGGTTCTCGACCCGCGCCGAGTCGCGCTGGCATGCGCTCACCGGCGCGCATCTCGTCGGGATGACCGGAATGCCGGAGGCCTCGATCGCACGAGAACTGGCGCTGTGCTACACCTCCCTGGCCGTCGTGACGGACCTGGACGCCGGATTCGAGACCGGCGAGGGCGTGACCATGGCCGAAGTGCTGGAGACGTTCGCCGCGAGCATCGAGCGCCTCAAGAGCGTGGTCGCCGCGATCATTGCTGAGTTGCCGGGCGACGACTGTGGCTGCCGGCACAGCCTGGACGGGATCGCGCTGCCGTTCGACCTTCCCTGAGGCATCTCGACACGGGCGCACGGAACTCACGGGGGGGCGAGGCGATGTCGACACGTCATGTCGCGGGATGGACGCCGGCCGGTCCCATCGGCGGTCCGGCAGCCGGGTTCACACATCCCAGCGCCGGTCCGAGGGCGGGGCTTGCTCTCCCCGTTGTCGGGCCGAGACCGCCCCAAGGCGGGCCGCGGCCCGGCCGGCGCGGTGCGCGCCGCGGCTCGGGCGTCCGTCGGGCACTGCGGCTCACCGTCGCCCGGCACCGGCGGCCACTTCTGGTCGCGTTCCTGCTCGCCATCGTCGCGCTGGCAGCACGCTGTGCTGCGCCCGAGACGGCATCGACCGTGCAGGTCCTCGTGGCGGCACGCGATCTGCCCGCCGGTCATGTCCTGCAGGACGACGACCTCCGCACGACGGGCTGGCCGCCGGACGTGGCGCCGCGGCGGCCCGTCACCACCGCCGTCGGTCGCCGCCTGGCTTCGCCGGTGCGGCTCGGCGAGCCGATCACCGATGTGCGCCTGGTGGGTCGCGACCTCCTGACCGGGCAACCCGCCGGCACGGTCGCGATCCCGGTGCGCTTGGCGGATGCCACGGCGTCGGCGATCGTGCAGCCGGGTGATCGGATCGATGTCATCGCTGGTCCGGCCCAGGACATCGGCGGGGTAGGTGATGGGGCAGGCATCCCCGGTCGACGCCTCGCCGAAGATGCATTGGTACTCGCGGTCCCCGGAACCGGCGGCGCTACGGCGAGCGAGTCGACGCCTGGCGGGCTGGGCGGACTCACCGGCTCAGGCCTCGATCTCTCGGGATCGGCGGACGCGGCTTCCAGCGGGGTGCTGATCCTCGCCGTCGACGGTTACACCGCCCAGCGACTGGCAAGCGCTCAGAGCGGTCAACCGCTCACGATTGCGCTACGCCCGGCGGAGGGGAGCGATTTCGATGGGTGAGCCTCTGCCCTTCGCCGTTACGCTCAGGCTGTTTCTAGATCGTCCGGCGAAAGGATCCGCCAGTGATCAAGGGCTTCAAGGACTTCCTGCTCCGCGGAAACGTGATCGACCTGGCCGTCGCCGTCGTGATCGGCATCGCCTTCACCGGCTTGGTGACCGCCTTCACCAACAACATCATCAACCCGATCGTGGCAACAGCCGGCGGGACGAACGTCAACGGCTTGGCCTTCCGGATCATCGACGACAACAGCAAGACCCTCGTGGACTTCGGTGCGGTGATCTCAGCGCTGATCAACTTCATGATCATCGCGGCGGTTCTGTATTTCCTTGTGGTAGCGCCGGTCAACATGATCATGGAGCGGCGCAAGCGTGGCGAGGAGCCGGAGGCCGAGGCGACGCCGGAGGACATCGCGTTGCTGCAGGAGATCCGCGACTTGTTGCGGGCACGGCAGGGTGGCGTCTGAGGGACGGTTCGACCACCTACCGGCGTTCGACCAGATACCTCCGGCAAGGGCGCTGGGCGTCAGTCCCAGTGAGGTGGGCGCTCACGCAGCAGCCGGTCGTCATCGCTCTCCGCGCGCTCGCCCCAGCCCTGATCCGTGTCGTCCATGCTCTGTTCCGGCAGCACTGGATCGCCTTGCCCGTGCCGACGTTCGGTGACGGACGGGCTGGTGGGCACGTCGCGCCCAGGTGGTTCACTCGGGTCTGTCGCCATACGCCCAGTCTCCAGCCGTGGCGGCTGCGGCCTGGACGACGGATCCGGCTCACTCGCGTCGACCGGCTGCGCCAGCGCGCGCTCCCACGCGTCACGGATACGGGCCACTTCGAGCGCCGGATCGCGGTGCAGATCAACCGCGGAGATCCGGCAATAGGTCCAGCCGGCATGTTCCCAGCGTTCCGGGCGCTGCCGCTCCCGCTCCCGGCTGGAGCGAAGCGCAAACGAAGGTCCGTCGATGTCCACGGCAACGAGCATCCGACCGGGAGTGCGTGGGTCGGCGATCGCGATGTCGAGGGGCCAGGCGCCATCGCTGATCCGCGACTGGACGGGCAGGCCTGCCGTGATGAGCCGGTCGCGCAGATCGGCCACCAGGCCGTCGGTTGCAGGCGAGGTCCGGCCGGTTCCGGCGGGGGTCTGACGCCCTGCCGTGAGCAGGACCTCCCGCAGAAGGCGGGCTCCGTCGGTCCGCAGCCGCTCCACGACGAGGTCCTCGGCGGTGAAGCAACAGACCACGGTCGTGCGACGGCGGGCCCGGCTCAACGCCGTGATGAGGCAAGCGGCTCCGCTGTCGCCGTCCAGGGTGTCGAACCGATGCAGGACGCGTCCGTGCGGGGTTCGCGCCAGTCCGATCGACACGATGGCGGCGTCCCGCTCAACGCCTGGGAGGTGATGCACCGGTCGGACGAGGAACGGCTCAGCCCGCCCGTCCCGCCACCGGTCCGCCAGCCATCGCGCCAGCGCCGGTCGCTCGCTCACCTCGGCGCGCAACGCCTCTTCGATCCGTTCCGCATGCCGCTCGCCGAGCGTCACCACGACGAGAGACTCGTCGCTGTTTCGGAGCGCGTGGGAGCTGACGAGCTCCACCACCCGGCGAACCTCGGCATCCGCGCTGAGCGGGATCTCCTCGCCGGGCAGGGGGACGGCGATCCCGTCGGCAACTGCCTCCAGCCGCAGCAGTGGAAGAACGCCGATGCCGGGGGTGAGTTGCCATCCCTCGGGGTATCGGGCGGCCACCGGCACGAGCATCCGCCCGTCGTGCGTGCGGTGGTCCCGGTCGAGTCGACACACCTCGGCGAACGGTGCGACGGCCTCCAGAACACTGATCCCGCCATCCGGCGGTGTGAAGCGGCGCCGGTCGCCCGCCAGGACGATCTGCCGGCCACGGGCCAGCGAGGCCACCGCCTCGGGAAGACCGACTTGACCGGCGTCGTCGACGACGACCGTGTCCACGACGGCAGCGCCCCCCGGCGTCGGCGCTCGAAGACACCCCGCAACAGCGTCGGGACTCATCACCCACACGGGGCACAGCGCACCCAGGACATCCCCGGCCCGACGAACGAGCTCGGGGAGACGCGGCGACCGATCCTCCCGAGCCACGTCGTCGCGAAGCCGACGGACTTGCCCTGGATGGGCGGCGAGGACGGTCGACGCCCGGGACAGTACGGCCGCCCGGACACGCGCCGCTCCGGACGCGATGTGTGCCCGGTCAGCGGCGCGCAACTCCTCCCCGGCGCGGCGCAGGGCCGCGCCGTCGTTGCGGGAGAGACGTGGATCGGCGTGCATGACACAGTCGAGTACCGACGACCACCACGCGAGGTCCAACTCGCCGTCGACGCCGTCCGGCCCGACCCGGCGAGCCTTCAGGTCGTCGACGAGCGCGCCCAGGCCGACCGCGTGCAAGCCGTTGATGAGCTCGACTCGACGTGGCTGCCCGAGGATTCCCTCTTTGTCGCCGGCCAGATCGAAGATCCGGCGCTCCAGGTCGTCCAGCAGCATGGCGCGCGGATCGGGAAAATCCGTGCCGGCAAAGACGGCAGCCAGAACGTCGAGGGCCGACAGCACACGCTGGGCGGCGGCCGCCGCGTCGGACAACCCGACAACGACGGTCGGGAGTTCACCGGCATCCGACAGCTCCGCCCAGCGCCGCCGCTGTTCGCGGGCGTCGATCAGCGCACCGTGCAGATCCGGCACGTACACGCCTGGGCGCACCAGCGCCTGCGCCTGACGGCGAAGCTGACGACGTTCCTTGCGCGGGCGAGCATCGCCACGACGCTGCGCACGTGGGGCGGTGGCTGCCACGAGATCGTCCAATGGCTGCTCGTACACCTGCGGCACCATGGCATCGACGGTGTCCCGAACACCCAGCAGCACGTCGAGCAAGGGGATCCAGTCTCGGGCGCACCGTGCCGGCCGCAGGCCGGACGCCGCAGCGATCGAGTCCATGGCGGCGCGCGTGCGATCCAGACCCGCGCGGACGAGCAGCGCAGCCTCCAGCGCCCGGCGCGCGTCGTCGACGGTTTCCACCTGCGCGTCGTACCAGCGGGTGTCGACCCGCGAGAGGGTGAACGCACCGGCAGCAGCGGCGGCGTGCAAGTGGACCCGCAACCGTTCGCGAGTCACTCGGTCCAGCCGGGCGAGGACCTCCTCACTGAGGCGGACGGACGTGCGGGGCGGGCTGGCCCGGCCGGTCAGCTCGGCGAGAGCGACCATCGCGTCGTACGCCGACACACCCCATGGGGTACGGGTTTCGTGCAAGGCCGTCACGGCGCCGTCGAGCAGGGCGCGGGCCCGCCGCAGTGCCTCGTCGGGATCGCTGCTCTCCTGCGCCTCGCCCGACCGCTCGGCCGTCACCTGAGCGGCTGGCGCGGCCGGTGCCTCCCCGGACGCCGCGGCGAGCGCGCGACGCAGGGTGGAAACGGTCGCAGCGACCGAACCGGGTCCCTGCGCCGTCGCGGCGTCCTGCAGATCCAGCACCAGATCGGAGATTCCCGCGGCCTCGAGGCGATCCAGGAGCGCCTCCGTGCTGGACCGGCGCGCGCTCAACACCAGAACGCGGCGGCCCTTCTCGACAAGGGCCGCAATCGAGGCCGCGAGCGCCTGAGTGACGCCCGTTCCCGGAGGGCCCTCGACGACCACATGCTCGCCGCGCAGAACGCTGGCTACCACCTGTTGCTGCGCGGGATCGAGGTCGAGCACCACGTGTTCGTCGCCGGGATCCGCCTCTTCCGGCGGCCGCACCGGTCCCGGGGGTCGGCGCGGAGCCAGCCTCCCGACGACGGCAACGCGTCGCTGCTCTTGAGTCTCCGGCGAAGCGCTCGGCGGAGCGATGCGCAGGTCGCTGACCCGCAGATCGTCGACGCCGCGAGGCCCGCCGGACTGCGCCGCAGGCACGGCCTGCTGGCTCGCTTCACGGCCCGGCTCCGCCGCCGAACGGCCGCCGGGCTGGGCCGGGATATCTGCGATGGGTGGTGCTCCGCCGGCGTCTTGTCCGGTTGCCACGCCAGCCGGTGGCGCGCCAGGACCGGTCGCGGACGACGTTTCAGTCAGTGGTGGCCCATCGTCGGCCGGGACTCCCGGCTTCGACGCGTCACCGCTCGACGCCGTCCGTGCCTGAGCGCTGTCGTCCGCGGCAGCGGCCACCCGTCCGAGCAGGTCATGGCTTGCGATCGCGGTAAGCGCGGCATCCAGGTCGGAGAGCACCGCGCCCGACCCCGCGCTGAACGTCGCGAGAACGAGGTTTCGTCCGATGGTGAACCCCGGCAGCCGGCGGCAGTGCTCCTCCAGCCAGGCATAGACCGGTCGTGGATCGAAGCCCTTCTCGCCGTGCGCCAGGCTGGCGAGGTAGGCGCCGTCGGCATCGATTCCGTGGGTCTCGACCAGTTCGCGGACCAGTTCCGGATTGATGAACACGGCGTCGTCGAGGTCGAGGTCGTAGTCGTCGTGCCCGGCGCCGCGCGGCCGGACCGCGCAGGCGCGCAGCACCACCGGTGCGTGGACCGGGCCCGTGGCCGGCTCAATGGAGACGCCGGCCCGACTCGCCGGCCTCCACGTCGCGATGCCGATGGCGAGGCAGCAGCCCTGCACCCCGCGCTGCGCAGCGAGCGTCGTGGCGGAGGCGCGGATGGCTCTGGCCTGGCGCCGGGCTGCGGCATGCGCGGCGGACTCACGGAACAGGCTGGAGAGCCGCGTAGGCCGTGCCGCAAAGAGCTGTGCCAGACCAGATGGGTGGGCGTGAGTCAGGTCGAGCCACGAGGCGGTCTGTTCGATGCCGGCTACGAGCAGCGTGTCGGGCATTCCGGTACCCGCCAGAGAGCGCCGCCAGCCGTCGACGACGGCGACCGCGCGGGCGCCCGCGTCATCGACGACGGAGGGAGAGAGTTCGCTGTTCGCCTGCGACGAGGTCGTGTCGGATGGCACGATCTCGACCGAGGGTTCCACGTCGGCTGCAGAACCGCGGGCGTCAGGTCCGGTCCGGTCCTCCGCCGCGTGTTGGACGCGCGGCGTGGCGAGTCGCTCCGTGAGCGACCCGGACGCGGACTGGTCAGGCACTGTCCAACGCTAGCCCGCGCGCCCCGCTGGTCCCAGGTACCGCCGTCGGCGCGCCGACGGCGGGTCCGCCCGAGGGGCCGGATGGCTGATCCCGTCGGCCCGCCGGACGGCCGACGGCAACACGGATCGATCGGGCAGGGTCAGGGCATCGAGTTGGCCGGGTCAGGCCGCCAGGAGCATCGCCAAAACCGCGGTGTCCGGGTCGAGCGCAGGATTCACCCCGATCTGGCTCACCAGCCGGGTCACCGTGCCGTCAACCTCCGCCTCCACCCAGGCAGCGCGGTGCTCCAGCCCCAGATGAGGTAACCCCGGGAGCAGCACGCAGCCCGACGCCGCGCCGACGACCTCCGGCGTGGAAGGGCGGCTCTCGGACGGCGGGTGCAGCAACAGCAGCGCGGGCGGCGACTCGCGGGAGAACTGGCCCGGTGTGGGGGCGCCCTCGCCCAACACGGGTCCGGCGGAGGCGACCAGCCCGACCGTCCCCGGTTGTGGGTCGTCCGGGACGTCCTCGACAGCTCGGAAGACCGTTGTCGTCGGAAGCAACCCGGGCACGGCCGCCAGCCGGACGGCCAGAGCCAGGAACTGGGCCCATTCCCGCGTGGAGGACGGCCAGCGGCCCGACACCACGAATCCGCGCAGCGATCCGCCCCCGTGGTACGGCGCGACCTCGACGTTCTGGCTCATGGCCCCTCCTCTCAGACGGTGGGTGACGGGCGCCGTCGCCTGATAGGGCCGGGACTCCCAAGGTCCCTGATCTCCGCAGAGTGAGGTACCGCACGGCTGGCACACAAGACCCCCCGAGTGCCAGCACGGCTTCGCGTCTCCACAAACCGCCTCCGATCGACCGCGTCACCAGTACCCGCATGATCAGCAGCTATGCCGACTGAGCACCCCGACTGAGCACCCCGACTGAGCACCCCGACTGAGCACCCCGAGTGAGCACCCGAGTAACAGGTGGCGCTCCCCGGCCCGACGGGTTCGAGGTGGGCCGGGCGGCCATCGTGCGCAATGCCACGCAACGGATTGGCGACGGCCCGTCGATCACTCCGGCAGCGATCCGGCAGACTGGCCGCCATCGCGCAATGGCGCGCGCACCGTGCCGCTGATCGGAGCCCGATGCGCCTGACACCCCACGAGCAGGAACGGCTGATGATCTCCTACGCCGCGGACATTGCGTGGCGGCGCCGGCAGCGGGGTCTGCGGCTCAATCATCCGGAGGCCACCGCCGTCATCACCGCCTTTCTGCTGGAAGGAGCCCGGGACGGCCGTCGGGTCGCCGACCTCATGCAGGCGGGTCGGGAGGTACTCACCAGGGATGACGTGTTGGACGGCGTCCCGGAAATGCTGCAGGAGGTGCAGGTGGAGGCCACTTTCCCGGACGGCACCAAGCTGGTGACCGTGCACCACCCGATTCCGTGAGCGAGACAAGAACCAATGCCGGCGCCTCCATTGGCCGGGTCGTGCCCGGAGAGGTGATTCCGGCCGAGGGATCGATCACCATCAACGAGGGCGCCCCCCGCACGGTTCTGCGGGTCGTCAACACCGGCGATCGGCCGGTCCAGGTCGGCTCGCATTACCACTTCGCGCAGGCCAACGGCGCCCTGGCGTTCGATCGGACAGCGGCGCACGGCCTGCGGCTGGACATCCCGGCGGGCACCGCCGTGCGCTTCGAGCCCGGCGTCGAGCGTGACGTCCACCTGGTGCCGATCGGCGGAGCCCGCGTCGTCCCCGGCCTCACACTGCCCGCGCCCGGCCCGCTCGACCCCCCCGCGGAGGACTGACGTGGAACTCAGCCGCGCGCGATACGCCCAGCTGTTCGGGCCCACCGTCGGCGACCGGATCCGGCTGGCGGACACCGACCTCGTCATCCAGGTCACCGAGGACCGCAGCGGTGGCCCCGGTCGAGCCGGCGACGAGGCCGTCTTCGGCGGCGGCAAGGTGCTGCGCGAGTCGATGGGCCAAGCCCGCACGACCCGCGCGGAGGGCGCCCCTGACCTGATCATCACCGGCGCAGTCGTCCTGGACCACTGGGGAGTCATCAAGGCCGACGTCGGAGTCCGGGACGGCCGCATCGTCGCTCTCGGCAAGGCGGGCAACCCCGACACGATGGACGGCGTCCACCCCGATCTCGTTATGGGCCCGGGCACCGAGGTGCTGGCCGGCAACGGCAAGATCCTCACCGCGGGTGCCATCGACTGTCACGTCCACCTCATCTGCCCGCAGATCGTGGACGAGGCACTCGGCGGCGGGATCACCACGGTCGTCGGCGGCGGCACCGGCCCGGCGGAGGGCACCAAGGCGACCACCGTCACCCCGTCCCCCTGGTACCTGCACCGGATGCTGGAGGCGATGGACGGCCTGCCGGTGAACGTCGCGCTGCTCGGCAAGGGGAACACGACGTCGGCCGACAGCATGTGGGAGCAGCTACGCGCAGGTGCCTCCGGCTTCAAGCTCCACGAGGATTGGGGGACGACGCCGGCCGCGATCGACGCCTGCCTCACCGTGGCGGACGCCTCCGGCGTCCAGGTGGCCATCCACACCGACACCCTCAACGAGGCGGGTTACGTCGAATCCACCCTGGCGGCGATCAACGGCCGCGGCATCCACGCCTATCACACCGAGGGTGCCGGCGGTGGTCACGCGCCGGACATCATCACGGTGGCCTCCCATGCGAATGTGCTGCCGTCGTCGACCAACCCGACCCGGCCGCACACCGTGAACACCCTCGACGAGCACCTCGACATGCTCATGGTCTGCCACCACCTCAACCCCTCGGTGCCGGAGGACCTGGCGTTCGCCGAGTCCAGGATCCGGCCGTCCACGATCGCGGCCGAGGACCTGCTGCACGACCTCGGCGCCATCTCGATGATCGGCTCGGACTCCCAGGCGATGGGCCGCGTCGGCGAGGTCGTCCTGCGCACCTGGCAGACGGCGCACGTCATGAAGCGCCGCCGCGGCTTCCTACCGGGAGACGGCGGTGCGGACAACGCCGCGGACAACCTGAGGGCTCGCCGCTACGTCGCCAAGTACACGATCTGCCCGGCCGTCGCGCACGGCTTGGACGCCGAGGTGGGCTCCGTCGAACCTGGAAAGCTGGCGGACCTGGTCCTCTGGGAGCCGGCGTTCTTCGGCGTCCGGCCGCACGTGGTGGTCAAGGGCGGCATGATCGCGTGGGCCCAGATGGGGGACGCCAACGCCTCCATCCCCACCCCGCAGCCGGTTCTCCCCCGCCCGATGTTCGGCGCGGCCCCGGCCGTGGCGGCGCGCACATCCGTCCATTTCGTGGCGCCCGCCGCGATCGACGCCTGCCTGGGTGACCGGCTGGCGGTGTCGCGGCGGCTGGTTCCGGTGCGGAATGTCCGTACGCTCACCAAAGCGGACATGCCGCAGAACACGGCGACCCCGCGAATCGAGGTCGAGCCGGATACGTTCACCGTCCGGATCGACGGCGAGGTGTGGGCGCAGGAGCCGGCCACGGAGTTGCCGATGGCCCAGCGCTACTTCCTGTTCTGAGGCTTCGGTGGATCGTCCGCGACCCAACGACTCTCGTGCCGCCCTGCTCGCGCTCGCCGACCAGCGGCTGCCCGGCGGCGGGCACGTCCACTCAGGCGGCGTGGAGCAGGCGGTGACGGACGAGCTCATCCGCGACGAGGGCAGCCTGGAGCGCTTCCTCGAACGTCGGCTGAAGTCGTCCGGCAGGGTCGCGGCCGGCCTTGCCGCGGCAGCCTGCCGGGCGGCCGGCACGACGCAGGCGCCCGCGGAACTCGCCCTGCTCGAGGCGGAGACCGACGCGCGAACGCCGTCCCCGGCGCAGCGAGCGGCCTCCCGCTCCCAGGGGCGTGGCCTGCTCCGCGTCGCTCAAGCCGCCTGGCCTGCACCGAGCGAGCACCTGGCCTGGACGGACCTCGGCAACCGGCCACATCACCCGCTGGTCCTCGGGTGCGCCGGTCACGCCGCGGCGCTGGACCCGGGGGGTGTCGCGCTGGTTGCGGCGTACCTCGCCGTGACCGGCCCGGCCACGGCGGCGCAGCGGCTGCTGGCCCTCGATCCCGTCGCCGTTGCGGTCGTCACACTGCGCCTCGGATCGGCTATCGAGGCCGTGGCCCGCGATGTCGCCGCGGCACCTGTCGCCCCCGACGGGCTTCCGGACGACTCCGACCCGCTGCTCGACCTCCTGGCCGAGCGGCACGCCGCACGAGAGGAGCGCCTCTTTGCGTCCTGACCACCTGACCCCACACGACTCGGCCCAACCAGGCGGCCGTACTGCCATCCGCCGTGCGCCGCCGCACGACGTGACCACCGACCCGCACGCGCTCACCGGAGGCGGCGGCCCGCACCACACCCCTGGCGGTCCGCTCAGGGTCGGCATCGGCGGGCCAGTGGGCTCCGGCAAAACGGCCCTGGTCGCCGCCCTGTGCCGCACACTCGGGCCGCGCTCTCAAGCGAACCTGGCGCTCGGCGTCGTGACGAACGACATCTACACCACTGAGGACGCCGACTTCCTGCGCCGCAACGCCGTCCTGCCCGACGAGCGGATCGTTGCCGTGCAGACCGGGTGCTGCCCGCATACCGCCATCCGCGACGACATCACGGCCAACCTCGACGCCGTGGACGACCTGATCGAGCGGCTGCCCCCGCTCGATCTCGTCCTCGTGGAGTCGGGTGGTGACAACCTCACGGCGTCGTTCAGCCGTGGACTCGTCGACGTGCAGATCTTCGTGGTGGATGTCGCCGGCGGGGACAAGGTGCCGCGCAAGGGCGGTCCCGGGGTCACCGGCTCCGACCTGCTGGTCATCAACAAGACCGACCTGGCATCCCTGGTGGGTGCCGACCTGACCGTGATGGAGAACGACGCGCGGCGGGTGCGGCGCGACGGTCCGGTGCTGCTGACATCGCTGCGGCAGGACCCGACCGCGCGAACGGTCGCGGACTGGGTGCTGGCGCAACTCACGCGGCAGCGGGCGACATGACGGCCTGGCGAACGCCCGATGCGCAGCAGCGTTGAGATCGTCGCCGAGCGGGACGACGAGCCGGCTCCGAACGGCGGACCAGGGCATGGCCGGCGCACCGTGCTGCGCCGCATCCGGGCCGGCGGTCACTTCGCGGTGCGTGAGACGTTCGACGACGGCCGCGTGGATCGTCGGGTCGTGCACTTGGTCGGGACGGCGGCCGGACCGCTCGGGGGTGACACGATCGACGTCGCGATCCGAGTCGGCGAGGGCGCGTCGCTCGCCGTGCGCAGCGCTGCCGCCACGATCGTGCTGCCGGGTCCGGTCAACGCCGAGTCCACCATGCGTGTCACGGCGGACGTTGCCGACCGTGGCCATCTGGACCTGGCGCTCCAGCCCGCCGTCATCTGCGCGGGGGCACGGCACGCCGCGACGATCACGCTGGACCTGCGCGGCACGGCGAGCGCCCGGATTCTGGAGCAAACCGTTCTCGGCCGCAGCGGCGAACAAGGTGGCGACTGGACAGGTCGCACTGCTGTGACGCGGGACGGCGCTCCTCTGCTGCGGCACTGCCTGCGATCAGCCGTCATCGGCGTCGACGGCGTCCGCGCGATCGTCACCGAACTCTTGCTCGGGCCGGGCTGCGAGGGAACGCCGGTCACCGTCGGCTCGGCGGTGGCGTTGCCCCTCGCCGCTGGCGGACTGCTGGTCACCTCGACCGGCAGCGACCTCGTCGCCGCCACCGAGGACCTCGCAGCGGTTCGCGCCCTGGCAGCCGGGCACGAGTCACGACTGTCAGTGACGCGCGCGTGACCCAGGCCTGGCCCGGTGCTGGACACCCGCTCCCACGAGATCGTCCGGCGGCGCCGGCACGGCGGCCGGCCGCGCTGTCCGTTCCTTTCGGCGCCTCGGATATCCCAGCGTCACCACGGCGAGTCCGCCGATCAGGCTGCCACCCAGCAGCCACGGCCACACGCCGCCCGCAAGCCCGGCATTCGCCGCCTCCGCGGCCGGCTCGCTGGCCACGGAGGTCGTCGGGGGCAGCTTGGTCGCCGCGGACGGTGTGGGTGTCGCGATCGCGGCAGGTGTGGTGGGAACCGACGACGGCGTCACCGGCGGCTTCACCGCCGCGGGCTCGACACCGGTGAACGAGAAGATCCTCACGTAGTCGATCTGGAACTCCGCGGGCAGGCGCGTCGCGGCATCCGGCACCCCGGTCAGTGCGTCGCCGTTGCTCACGACCATCCCGAACCACCGCGGCCCCGGATAGGACAGGGTGCTGGTGTACAGGACGTGCCCGTCCATGCTGATCCGGGTCAGCTTCGGGGTCCACTCCACCAGGTAGGTGTGGAAGGCGTCGCTGTACCGCCCCGCCACTCGGCTCGTGTCCGGCGTCGCGGTGCCGTGGCCGTTGGTGACGTAAGCCGTCTCCGGGCCGGGCGCGAGCAGTTCCACCCCGGTCCAGGACGCGCCCTTGACCGGCCACAGGGTGAAGTAGCTGTCGACGCCCTTGCCCGAGGGGACCTTCGCCCGGATCTCGAACTTGCCGTACGTCTGTGCCCAGTCCCAGCATCCGACGCCACCGGAGGTCCAGGATCGGCCACCGGCCGAACGCCGTTCCAGCTTCAGATGCAGCAGGCCACCGGAGACGACCGCATCCTGAGCGATCCAGTAGCTGGCCCCGCCGGTGTAGGGCCCGCCGTACCGCCCGCATCCCTTGGGCAGCGCCGTGCCGGAGAACTCCTCGGTGCGGACAGGCTTCCAGCTGGACGCCGCCCGAGGAGCGAGAGCAGAGGCCGTTTCGGCGGCCACAGCAGAGCTGCCAAGAGGCCCGGCAAGGGCACCGAGAAGGCCGAGCCCGCCAAGCACCGATGCCAGGGCGGATCGCCGTATCCCCCGAGAGGTCCGGCATCGAGTCATCGGGGCTGGACAATACGCCCCGCGGCTGTCGTCCGGAAAGTCAGGTCGTGTCCCCAAGTGGTATACGGAGCGTGACAAGGTCCGATCTGGTCATATTCTGGATCGAGGCGGTGGAGAATCCTGCGGAGGTATGGCACACTCGTCGACGTGCTGAACCTGCGCGCCTCCACCTGCGGCCGGAAGTGTCACCGGGCCGCCGGGGCGTGCTGTCGTCCCGCGGCCTGAGCAGCGTCCGCCCGCCTTCGCGCGGGACCATGCCGTGACCTTCCGAGGGACTCTCCGATGCACACCCCAGTCAGCACCGTCGTCGTCGTGCATGCCCATCCGGACGACGAAGCCATCTTCACCGGCGCCACCATTCACCAGCTCGCCCGATCCGGCGTCCGCGTCGTCGTCGTCACCGCCACGGACGGTGACGCGGGGATCCCGCAGGTGCCGCTGCGCGGCGGGGAGACCATTGCCGACCGGCGCCGGGCCGAGCTGGAACGGGCCTGCGAGCTGCTCGGCGTCCAGCGCCTGGTGATGCTCGGATACCGCGACTCCGGTGCACACCGCGGCGGCCCGTACCCGGTGGGCAGCCTGGGCGCCGCCCGAGTGTCGGAGGTCACGCGACGAGTGGCCGATGTCGCTCGGGAGGAGGGCGCCGAGGCGATCATCCACTACGACCGCGGTGGCATCTACGGGCACGTCGACCACGTCCAGGTGCACCGGGCCGGGCGCTTGGCGGCCGAGGCGCTCGGCATCACGGGCTACGAGGCGACGGTGGACGGCGACCAAATCCGCCGCAATCCCATGCACGTCCTGCGGGCAGCGGCCGCCACGTCCGATCCCCTGGGCGTCGCGCCGGCCACCATCTCGCTGTCCGTGAACGCGACGCCGGCCGCCCTCCTGGCGAAGATGGCCGCGATGACGGCGCACGCCAGCCAGATCACCGTCGACTACCTCGATCCGGCCCGCTTCGCGGAGGTCTATGGCGACGAGTGGTTCGTCCGGCGCGGCGAGCCGGGTCCGCTGGAGCGGCACCTGGCCCGGCCCGCCGTCCCGGCTCCGGCTTCGTTCACCGGCATGCCGGCGCTGCCGACCCCGACGGCGGCACCGGCCCTGACTGCAGCAGGGGTATGACGGGGTGCAGACGGAGGTGGAGGTCGATGGGTGGACAACAGGCGCGGCCGCGCGGGGCACGGACGATCGAGGAGGTTCTCGCCGCGGCCCGCGCTCGGCTCGACCGGCTGACGCCGGAGGAAGCGTTGGCCGCCGTCGAACGCGGCGCCGTCCTCATCGACACGCGGCCGCAGAGCCAGCGGGAGCAGGACGGCGCAGTCCCCGGCGCCGTCCTGGTGGAGCGCAACGTCCTGGAGTGGAGGTTGGACCCGGCAAGCGATGCGCGGCTGCCGATCGCCCGCTACCACCTAGATGTGATCGTTTTGTGTAACGAGGGGTTCAGCTCCAGTCTTGCCGCGGCATCGCTGCAGGACCTCGGGCTGGTTCGCGCGACGGACGTGATCGGCGGCTTCCAGGCCTGGCGCGCGGCTGGACTGCGCACGATCTCAGGGGCGGTGGCAGGGTAGGCCCATGGCCGCCAAGCCGAAGCCGGTGCTCGTCCTGATCGAGACGGGCAAGAGGACGACGTTCGCCGCCGCGCTCGACTGGCCGGGGTGGGCGCGTTCGGCGAAGGATCCTGACCTGGCGCTGGAACAACTCGGGCAATACGCGTCCCGGTATCGCGAAGCCGTCGACGAAGCGGGGATTCCGTGGCCGGCCCGGCTCGGGTCGGACTTTGAGGTGGCGGAGACGGTGCCCGGGTCAGGCACGACCGATTTCGGCATTCCCGCCGTCACCGCCGAGCTGGACTCTCGCCGACTGACCGCGAAGGAGGCGGCGCGGCAGGCGGCGCTCGTGGAGGGGGCCTGGCGAGTCTTTGATCGGGTATCTGCCGGTGCCCCCGCCGAGTTGCGCAAGGGTCCTCGTGGTGGCGGCCGCGACCGGGACAAGATGATCGCGCATGTGATCGAGTCGGAGCAGGGGTACTCACGCCTGTTGGGTATCAAGCATCCGCCGTTCAAACCCGACGACGAGGAGGGCTTGGAAGCCCTTCGGGCCGACATCCTGGAGGTGTTGCGGCGTCCCTCCGACGGCTCTCGGCTGGCGCCGAAGGGCTGGATGCCGCGCTACGCCGCCCGCCGG
>Ga0081539_10002808_pt1 | contig 23283 bp, 18 predicted proteins | sample TabmetS4T2R2_FD_71023 | JGI IMG/M metagenome (GOLD analysis project Ga0081539, IMG submission 71023) | Tabebuia heterophylla rhizosphere microbial communities from the University of Puerto Rico - S4T2R2 | ecosystem: Host-associated > Plants > Roots > Rhizosphere ...
CGATCGCCGGACACGGCGACGCGTTCTTCGGCTGGTGCCGTTCCGTCCTCATCCTGCTCATCGTGACCCGGCAGCTGCTCACTCTGCTGGAGAACCGGCACCTGACCGCCTACCTCGAGGCGCGCGTCGCCAACCGCACCGCCGAGCTGTACGCCAGCGAGCAGCGCTTCCGCGCGCTGGTGCGGCAGAGCTCAGAGTCGGTTGCGGTCGTCGAACCGGACTCCACGATCCGCTACCAGAGCGAGTCCATCGAGCGCATCTTCGGCTACCCCGCCGCGCAGCTGATCGGCCGGCGGCTGGTGGAGGTCGCCGGCCCGGTGGCTGGCCTGCGGATCGCGGCGGCGATCGAGTCGGTCCTCGGTACGCCCTACGCCAGCACCACCATCGAGGTGGCGTTCCAGCACCGCGTCACCGGTCGCCCGCGGCAGTCCGAGATGACCGTGACCAACCTGATGGAAGACGCCTCGGTCAACGGCATCGTGCTGAACACCCGCGACATCCACGACGCTCATGAGCTGCAGGAACAGCTGGTGCACGAGGCGTACCACGACGGCCTCACCCAGCTGGCCAGCCGGGCGCTGTTCCGGGAGAGGCTCGAGCAGGCGCTGGACGGCTGCCGGCGCACCGACGATGTGGCGATCCTGTTCCTGGACCTGGACGGGTTCAAGGAGGTCAACGACAGCCTCGGCCACGCGGCCGGCGACCAGCTGCTGGTCCAGGTCGCGGACCGCCTGCGCGACTCGGTACGGACCGGGGACACGGTGGCCCGGTTCGGCGGCGACGAGTTCGCGGTGCTGGTTGAGTCGATCGTGGCCCGCGCGGACGCCGAGACCGTGGCCTGTCGCATCGTCGAGGCGGTGGGGGCTCCGGTATTCATCGACGGCCGCGAGCTGCACGTCGGCGCCAGCATCGGCATCGCGTCGGCCGCCGACGCGGCCGACATGGAACAGCTGATGCGCAACGCGGACCTGGCCATGTACAAGGCCAAGTCGGGCGGCGGCAGCGGCTATGCGATGTACGACCCGCAGATGCACAACGCGCTGGTCCAGCGGCTGGAGCTGGAGGCGGACCTCAGGGTGGCGCTCGAGCGCGCCGAGCTGGCCCTGCACTACCAGCCCACGGTGGACCTCGCGACCGGGGAGATCGTCGGATTCGAGGCGCTGGTCCGCTGGCATCACCCGACCCGGGGTGTCGTGGCGCCGTTCGACTTCATCGGTATCGCGGAGACCACCGGCCTGATCGTGCCGCTCGGCCGCTGGGTACTGGCCGAGGCGTGCCGCCAGGCCGTGGCCTGGGGCGCGGGCGCCGGCCGCCGCCTGAAGATGGCGGTCAACGTGTCGGTCCGGCAGTTCGAGGACTGCGACGTCGCCGCCATGGTCTCCGAGGTGGTCGCTGAGACCGGCATGCCGGTGGACCAGCTCTGCCTGGAGATGACCGAGAGCGTCCTGCTCACGGACACCGACGAGAATCTCACCCAACTGCTGCGCCTCAAGTCGCTCGGTGTCACCCTGGCCATGGACGACTTCGGTACGGGCTACTCGTCGCTCGCGTACCTGCGCCGCTTCCCGATGGACACCCTGAAGATCGACCGCTCGTTCGTCGACCGCCTCGGCGGCGACAGCGAGGACGTGGCCCTGGTCCGCACGATCGTGCGACTGGGCCAGAGCCTCGGCATGTCGACGGTCGCGGAGGGCATCGAGGACGCCGCCCAGTTGGCCGCTCTGCAGGACCTGGGCTGCGAGCTGGCCCAGGGTTATTTCCTGTCGCGTCCCGTCCCGGCGGCGGAGGCCGGCCGGCTGCTCCGCGAGGGCCTGCGCACCGCCCGCGCGCTGGCCTGGCACGCCTGACACCGGCCGTACGTGTGGGATGGTGGTCGTGTGACGTTGGAGGACCTCGTCCGGTTGCGCCGGGCCCGTGACGTGATGGACCGCGACTATGCGAAGCCACTCGATGTGCCGGCGCTGGCGCGCGTCGCCTTCATGTCACCGGGCCATTTCTCCCGCAGCTTTCGCGCCGCCTACGGGGAGACGCCGTACAGCTATCTGATGACGCGCCGGATCGAACGGGCCAAGGCGCTGCTGCGGCGGGGTGATATGACCGTGACGGATGTCTGCTTCGCGGTCGGCTGCACGTCGCTGGGGTCGTTCAGCTCGCGGTTCACCGAGCTGGTCGGCGAGAGCCCGAGCTCGTACCGGGCCCGCCGGCATGACGAGGGCGCCGCCATCCCGGCCTGCGTCGCCAAGATCTACACGCGACCGGTCAGGAACGGAGAAGCGAAAGCCACCCCCGGTCCCTAGCGTGAGACGCATGGAGATCAAGCTTTCACAATGCTTCGTCGCCGTCGATGACCACGACAAGGCGCTCGCCTTCTACCGCGACGTTCTGGGCCTCGAGGTGCGCAACGACGTCGGCTTCGAGGGGATGCGCTGGGTGACCGTTGGCGCGCCTTCGCAGCCCGATGTGGACATCGTCCTCGAACCACCCACCGCGGACCCGAACGCCTCACCCGGCGACCGGGAGGCCGGTGCGGAACTTCTGGCGAAGGGCCTGCTCCGCGGCGTCATCTTCCGGACCGACGACTGCGACGCCACCTTCGAGCGCATCCGCGCCGCGGGTGGCGACGTGCTGCAGGAGCCGATGGACCAGCCGTACGGCGTCCGCGACTGCGCCTTCCGGGATCCCTCCGGCAACATGCTGCGCTTCAACCAGCCGCGGCGCAGTCGTCCTAGGACGCCGTAGGCCGCGTGCCGGGCATCACCGAGCGTCATGAAGCCGGGTTCACAAGGATCTTGGGCGCCGGCGGTGAGGACGACCGATCACCCACCGTGCCGCACCGCTTCGTCGGCGATCGGTTGGCTACCTTCGGCGACCACCGCGGTGCCTTTGACCCGAACCGAAGTGGCGTTGCCGTCGAATCCAACCAGGCTGCGCTCGACGTCGTCGGCACCGAAGACGTGCAGCACCCAGGGTCGGCCGATCAGGTCGTCGGTGCGCCGCACCGTGGGGTCCACCGGGACGCGTGGAATCACCGCGCCTTCGCGGACCAGGACCGGCATGCGTTCCAACGGCACCTCGGCGGTTGCGAAGGTCGGCCCGGTGTAGCGCTCGCCGGTGAGGAGATCCGTCCACCGCCCGTCCGGCACGTAGAAACGACGATGCGCCAAGTCGTCCCCGTCGTCGAAGATCGGTATCGCCAAGAGGTCAGCACCCAGAAGGAAAGCGTCGTCCACGAGCCCGGCAACCGGATCGTCGGGAAACTCCAGTCCCAGCGGTCGGAGCACCGGCCATCCGAACGCTGAGGACTCCTGGGCGACCTGCCACAGATACGGCAGCAGCTCGTAACGGAGCCGGACCCACCGGCGGGCGATGTCCAACACGCGGGTGCCGAACTCCCACGGTTCGCGGGGGCGCAATCCGTGCGCCCGCATCAACGGAGACAACGCTCCCAACTGGGTCCAACGCGCGTAAAGGCCCGGCGTGAGTTCGGGACCGAAGAAGCCGCCGATGTCGTGGCTCCACAACCCGGGAGCGCACAGCGCATACGACAGTCCACCCCGGAGAGTGGCCTGCATGCCGGCGACGGTCGACTCGGCATCGCCGCTCCACTGCCCCGGATACCGCTGCGACCCGGCCCAGCCACTGCGACCCCAGACCAACGGGTTGCGTCCGGTGTACCTGGCGATGGCCGCGCTGACCGCGTCCTGGTACAGCAGCGGATAGAGGTTGTGCGCTTGATTCGACGGCGTGCCGTCGGCCAGTGCCGCATCGTCGGGGAGCCCTTCGCCAAAGTCGGTCTTGAATACCGCGACGCCGTCGGCCAGGAATTCGCGATGCATTTCCTGCCACCAAGACCGGGCCTCGGCGTTGGTGAAGTCGACGAGCGCGCGGGGGCGGCCGTCCGGCGACGGAGTGCGGGCCACGGCCGCCACGGCGCCGTTCCGATCGTGAACCAGATAACCCCGCTCCTCCGCATCCCGGTACCGGGGCGAGGCGGGGTCGAGGTACGGCAATTCCCACACCGATAGCCGCAGCTGATGACCCTCCAGGGTTCGGACGAACGAGCGTCGGTCGCCGAACCGCGCGGTGTTCCAGATGAAGTCGGTGTTCAGCCGGTCGACGACAAGCCAGTCCGGGTCCAGGTGCAGGACGTCGCAGGGGACGTCGTGGCGGCGCATGCCGCGGGCGACCGTCTCCATCTCCGCGGCCGTGTGATAGCGGCAGCGGCCCATCCAGTAGCCGAACGCCCACAGCGGCGGCACCGCCGACCGACCGGTTAGGGCGGTGTAGGAGGTGAGGCGTCGCTTCGGGGTCGAGCCGCCGATGACATACAGGTCTACGGCTTCGTCGGCGACCGTCAACCCGAAGACGCTGGGAAGGTGGTGGCCGACGTCGGCGGTGACCACCGCACCGGTGTTGACGAGTGCGGTGTAGCCGCGGCTGGAGTGCCAGACGGGGACAGGCTTGTAAGCCAAACCGGTGCCGGTGCCGAGGGCGTCCTCGACCCGGAGCACGAGCCGTTGGCCGTTCTTGACCAGGCGGCTGAACTGCTCGCCGAATCCAGTGATGTCTTCGTCGAACCCCAGTTCAAAATGCAGTGTGAGGCTGTCGTCGCTGACCAGCGCAGTCGGCGCCATCGGGAAGCCGGCGACCTGGCGCAGCCGCTCAGCGGTGCGCAGTACCCGCTCGCCGGTCGCGACGTTTTCGACCGCCAGCGTGAACGGACGGCGACCGACCACCACGCGCAGAAGCGGACTTTCGACGACGACCGATTCAGCGGTCTGCGTCACCCTTGTGGTTGGCGTCGGCTCGGGTTGCGGATCGACGACGATGCCGAGGGCAGTGCCGTCGTCCGACAGCACGGCCGCGCCGTCCGGCGCCACGGTGACCCGCACGGTGTCCGGCGCCGCCCAGGCCACCCGGACGGCGTACCGGCGCTGGTCCAATGCCGGCAGCTGGAGATTCGGTAGGTTCGGCAGGGTCGTCTCGACGCCCTGCTTCGCAAGCTCCTCTCCGGTCAGGTAGCCGGGGGTCTCGGAAAGCTCGATGCACCGCAGCGCGCGCACCCCGACGGTGACCTCCAAGGGGCTCTGGTGTACATCGCTGACGTCCCGAAGCAGGAACATCTGGTTATCCCTTCACCGAGCCGGCCGTGATGCCGGCGATGAAGTAGCGCTGGAGGAACAGGTACGCGAGAACGATCGGTGCCGAGGCGATGATCACACCGGTGAACAACAGGGGATAGTCGGTCAGGAACTCGCCCTGGAAATTCAAAAGGGCCAGTGGGATCGTTCGCTTCGACGGATCGTGGATGAACAGCAGCGGGTAGAGCAGCTCGTTCCACGAGATGACGAACAGGAAGATCGACGCGGCGGCAATCGATGGCAGGGACAACGGCATGACGATCGAGTAGTACGTGCGCCAGGGTCCGGCGCCGTCGACCGATGAGGCCTCGTAGATCTCCCGGGGGAGCGTCTTCATGAATCCGGTCAGGATGAAAACGGTGATCGGCAGGGTGATCACGATGTTGATCAGAGCAAGGCCGATGAGGCTGTTGGTGAGGCCGAGCGAGTCGAATAGCACATACTGCGGGATCATGTTCGCCTGTGCCGGAACGGACATGCCCAGAACCAGAAAACCGTAGATCAGCCATCCGCGCCAGCCGGGGATGCGGGCGATGCCGTAGGCGGCGAGGCTGCCCAGAAGCAGGGTCAGCAGCACCGAGGACACGGTGACGACCACGCTGTTGACGAAGGCGCCCGCCATGTTCTGGCCGCCGCCGAGCACCTCGGCGTAGTTGTGCACGGTGAGCTGCCGGGGCGGGCCGAATGGCGAGCTGAACAGCTCCCGGGTGGTTTTGAAGGTTCCGCTCACGACGACCAGTAGGGGCACGATGACCAGGACAGACCAGATGAGAAGCACGGTCCGCCGGGTGAGCTGGTACTGCATCGCTAACGCTCCTTATCAGCTCTGTGCCTGCGTGAGTCGCACCGCACGCCGCTGTAGCAGAGTCACCGCGGCGATCAGCAACATGAACAGAACCGATTCCGCTGCGGCGTATCCGAACCGGGAATTGACGAACGTCAGGTAGATCCGTGTCGACAGGATGTCCAGCGACGGCTGGGGCGGGTTCCCGCTGATGCCGAGGATCAGGTCGAAGGCTCGGAATGACTGGATGGTGGTGTAGGCGATGACGATCGCGGTGGCCGGTGCGATCATCGGCCACGTTACGTAGCGGAATTGGGCCCACCGGCCCGCGCCGTCCAGCTCGGCCGACTCGTACAGTTCGGCGGGCACCTGTTGCAACCCGGCAATGTAAATGACCATCATCTGGCCGGTGTGAAACCACACCTGGGCGATCGCGACGAAGTAGATGGCCTTCGCACTGTCGCCGAGGAACGGGCTCTTCAGCGAGTCCAGCCCTACCGCGCCGAGGGTGGTGTTAATCAGGCCGAAGTTGGGGTCGTAGACGAATTTCCAGATGAACGCCACCGAGACCGAGGAAAGAATCGTCGGGAAGAAGAACAACGCGCGGAGCAACACACTGCTGCGGCTGTTCCTGGTCAGGAAGATTGCGAACAGCAGTGACAGCAGGGTCTGGAAGATGACGACGACCAACATGAACTTGAGATTGTTGAACAACGCGTTCCGGAAGAGGTCGTCGTTTGTCACCAGCTTCGAGACGTTGGACGCCCCGACGTAGTTGTAGCTGGCGCTGAACCCGTCCCAGTCCGTGACCGCGTACTGCAGTGCCTGCAGCGTGGGCACGGCGAAGAAGATCACGTAGAGCACTAGCGCGGGTACCGGAAACAGGTACAGAGCCGGGTGTGCCCGCCGCATGCGGCGCCTCGGCCGCCGGCCTGGATCGGCCGCCTGGCTTCTCGTGAGCGTGGTCCTCTTCTCTGCCGTGGATACGCCGGGCGGGGAGAAATCCGGTTTCATCGCTACCGCCGCTGGTCGACGATGCGCTGCGCTTGCTCGGCGGCCTGTTGCGGAGCCGTCCCCTTGACGACCTCTATCGCGGCGTTCTCTACCGCGGCCCGGATGTCGAGGTTGTTGAACTGAAAACGCGGGGCCAGCAGCGTCTTGCGGGTCAGCCACGGTTCGGTGGCTTTCAGGTCGGCGTTCTGGTAGTCCACTCCCTTGAGGGTTATGTGCTGCGTCGATCCGTTGGCGTACACGGTGCCCACCGCCGGCGTCGACAGGTACTCCACGAACTTCAGCGCCGCCGACTGCTTCTTGGACTGGGTGTTCACCCCCAAAATGAACGTGGCGTTGTAGATGCCCTCGTACTTGGCCTTGTCGGCGGGGACGGTGATCGGTGCGAGAAGGTCCATGGGGAACTTCGCGCCGAGGGCCCGTACCGCTCCCATGTGGAAGGACCCGGTGGCCAGCATCGCGGCTTTCTTGGAGGCGAAGATCTGCTGCGCCGGCTCGACGGCGGTGCCGGCGGAGTTGGGTTGGAAGTACGGTCGCAGCTGGGCGTACTGGTCCAGGGTCTTGAGGAACCAGTCATCGGTCACCTTGTACTGCCCGGACTCGATCTTCGCGAACATGTCGTCCGACGGGGCGTTGTTCATCACCATCGAGTTCAACAGATGCCCGGCGTTGCCCGCCTCCCCGCCCGGCCAGGCGATCGGTATCAGTCCGGCGGACTTGAGCTTGTCGCACATGGCAAGGAAGCCGTCCCAGTCCTTCGGCGGCTCGCTCACGCCCCCTTTGGGCAGGAGGTCCTTGTTGTAGACCGGCATGTTCAGCGCGAGGTTGTAGGGCAATCCGTATTGCTTGCCGTCGCTCTTTCCGGCTTCGAGGAATTTGGGCTCGTAGGCGCTGACGAACGACTGCGAGCTGAGATCGCTGTAGATTCCCGCCTTTACCATGTTCACGAACTGGGCGCCCCGGAAGGCGACGAAGGCATCGCCGACCGTTCCACTGCGGATCTTCTGCAGGGCGGTTGACTGGTAGTCGTTCGACGAGGAGATGTCCTGCTGGACGGTGACCTTCGGGTTCGCCTTGACGAACTCCGCGATGATCTCGTCGAAGACCTTCTTGTCCTCGGCTCGCCAGTGGGCGAAGGACACCTGGCCCTCCACCGGTCCGGCCGTCTGGGGCGCGCCGGCGGACTTGTTACCGCTTCCCGGGCCGGCGCACGCGGATTGGGCCACCAGCGCGGCTCCCGCGGCGCCGAAAGCTGTCAGCAGTCTCCGGCGGGTGATCTTCGGTGTAGGCAAACTCGACATGGGCTGCTCCTCTGAGCATGAAATCCTTTATGGACAAAACGTGTCACCACTCGATGACGGGGATTCCGAGCAGCTCGGCGGCTGCCCGGAGCGGTGGACGCACATCGGTCCACGCGAGCACGGTGTGGTGCGGAAAGCCGCCGGTGACGAGTCCGTGGACGAACGCGTCGGCGGGAACATCGAGGCGCACGTCGGCGGTGTTGCCCTGGAAGCGGTTGGGCCCCGGCAACGAATTTCCGGCGGCGATGAGCAGGCGCAGTCCCCCGCCGGCGCCCGGATTCTCCGTGAGCCGGCTCAGCACGACCTGCCCGGTCCGCAGCGGAAAATCGCCGGCTACCCCAATCCGGCGGTTGCAATGGATGAACTGGGTGGCGTTGGCCGGGTCCGCCGCTAGCTTGGTCGCCGCCGAGCCGCAATGCCATACCCGCACCACGTTGCGCTTCTCGTCCAGGTCGACGGTATCGACCAGGTACGTCGTTCCCGAGCCCAGCGCTTCGAGCAGCAGCATGGTGACCGCGCCGTAGACGTCGCGTTCGCAGACGGTCGGGGTGTCCGCATCGGCCAGCCGGGACAGCGACGAGCACGGGCACACCCCGAGTTCGCCCGGGAACTCAGGCCAGCACCGCACCGCGACCGCGGACAGCAAGCGCTCAGCGGTCCATCCGCGAAGCGCGACCGTGACCGCGGCATGCAGCTCGACCTGGCGCGGGTCGAGGTCGCGCAGGGTCGGCTGGGCCGCGGCGGCGTCGCGGCGTTCGGTGTCGCGGTCGACGGGATCCACCAGCTGGATCCGCTCGAACATTTCCGCCAGCGGGATGGCATCGACCTCGATCCCGAACTGCTCGCGCAACAGTCGCGCGTCGTACTCGCTCGGGGTGAACCCCTGCGGTGGGTCGCCGACGACGCCGATCCGACGGCCACGCAGGCTGTCGATGCCGGCACCGGCCCGCGCCCGCTCGGCGGCACCCGCGCCGTCGCGCCGGTTAACCGGAAGGTTCGGCGCGGGCGGCAGGTGACCCGCGAGGGCTCGGATCAGCGCGTCGCGCACCGCCAGTTCGCCTGGGTTTCCGTAGAGCAGGCGAGCGGCGCCGCCCGCGCGCACCAGTGCGTGCCCGAAGAGATTCGCGCCGCACAACGAGTTCAGCCACAACCGGTCACCGACCGGCCCGGGCTCACGGAACGACCAGAGCAGCACCGGCGACGCCAGCCCCGCATAGAGCATCAGCGCGGGTGTCGCGTCCGAGAACGAGGCGCAGGCATTGACCACCAGGTCGACGGAGTCGTCGAGGTAACCGGCGGCTGCTTCGACGTCGTCAGGGGTCAGCACCAGGCCCGACGGTCCGACCACCTCGGCGCCGAGCTCCACCAGCAGAGCGCGGGCGGCGTCGGCCCGCTGCTTCGCGACCTCGACGGCGAATGTCGGACGGGCGGTCGGAATGTAGGCGACCCGAGGCATGCCGCCGCTCCTATGCCCCGACGGCGGCATCGACGACGTCGCAGAGCCGTTGGAGCCGGGGAACCGAAACATCCCGCAGGTCCCGTTCGAAGTCGTCGCTGCCGATCACGGAGGCCCAAACCGCCCGGCCGGCGAGGAACCCGGATGCGCCTGACCGGCACGCCAGCTCGACCGCGGTCGGGAAGACCTCATGGGGAACGCCGGAGCTGAGCACAACCCACGGCGACGCGACCGCTTCGGTTATCGCTTCGCAGCGGCGGCGGATGTCGTCGGGCTCGCCCTGACCGTGTCGCGGCACCTCGGCCTTGTAGAGGTCGGCGCCCAGCGAACCGAGCTCGCGGGCGGCGGCGAGGATTCCGTCGTCCCAATCCCATGTGCTGCCGTCGCGCGGGGCGCGCGACACCGGTTCGATGATGCTCACCAGGCCGGCCCGACGGCAACGGTTTACAAATGACTCGACCAGCTCAGCCCGTTGCCCCGGATCACCGTCGGGGCGGTAGATGACCAGCAGCTTCATCGCAACGACCCCGCGGTCGCGGTAGTGGTGCGGGTCGACCGTGTCGTCAAGCTCGACATCTGTCACTAGTTCGCCGTGGCCGGCGATGAACCGGTCGGCGCTTGCGATGAGACCGCACGGTGGCGCGACGGCACGCTCGTCGATCACCCGGTCCAACGCGAACTGCTTGTCGACCAGAATGCCCGACGCGAATGGCGACAGGATGCGCGTGGCGGTGAGCTTGAACCCCTGTAGCGTCTCGTCCGGTACCGGACCTGCCTGATGCTCGGCGAACATCGCGCGCATGGCCTCCCGCTGATCCACGGCGATCATGGCGAACGCGCCGGAGGTCCGCGTGAGAGCGGATAGCTCGTGACGGGCCTGGCTCGGGATGGCGGCCAAGGCATCCTCCATTGGTTGTGGCGGCGGCTTCGGGGGCCGCCTCCCGGGTTTGGTCAACCGGTCAAGGCCAGGTCGACGATTTGGTCGTGACGCGGAATGGCCGAGCGGCCGTCGATGCCGCGACACGACATCGCCGCGGCGGCGTTGGCGTAACGCAGCGCGGCGTCGAGGGCGAAGCCGTGGACGATGCCGGCGAGCAACGCCCCGTGAAAGACGTCACCGGCTCCGAGAGTGCTGACGACGTCGACGGGGTGCGCCGGTGCCTCGTAGTGGTGCCCATCCGCGGTGGCCGCGATGCTGCCCTCGCCCCCGCGGGTCGCCACGACGGTCCTCGCGCCGTCGGCGATGGCGGAGTCGAGCAGGTCGTCCACGGATTTCTCGCCGTAGATTCTGCGCAGCGCGTCGATCGTGGGTGCATAGATGTCCACATCAGACGGCCGGAAGCCATCGATCGGGTTGCCGGCATCGACGGAGAGTTTGGGGCGGCCGTGGCGGGTGGTAATCGCGGAGACTGCTGCGGCCCAGCCCAGTTGGTCGACGTGGACCCACGCGGCTGCCGACAACAGTTGTGCGGCTGGTGATCCCGGTGGGATCACCAGCGGGGGTGTAGGTCGAGTGCAGATGGCCCGGGTGCCGGCGCTTGCGTCGACCACCACGACGCTGGCACCCGACCGGCGGCTCCGGTCCAGCATGATGCCGCTGACATCGACGTCTTCATGCCGGAGGCCGGAGATGATCAGCTCAGCCTCGACGTCGTCACCCACGGTCCCGATAAACGCGGACGGAACACCTAGGCGAGCGGCGGTGATTGCGGCGGTGGCGGCCGGGCCGCCTCCCGCGAACACGATGTCCTCGGCGATCATCCGCTCGTCGCGACCCGGAAACGATCTCACCATTGCGATCGCGTCGAAGGTGGCGACGCCGATGAACACGGCGAGATCAGCGCCGCGGGTGTTGGCTGCGCCGGGGGCATGAGCGGATCGGCCTTCCATCGCGCCTCCCGCACGGCGAGCCGGCCAGAATGTTGCGAAGCTAACAACCTACTACTAGGTTGTCAACAATCATTTTGCGTTCGGTTGCTATCTACCGCACAGTTCAGTGTGTGACATCCCCTGATCGGCAGCTTCGCTACGACGGAGCGCCACAGCGCCGCTCCTGGATTCTCGCGGCCCTGCGCACCTCTGGCTTCCTCTCGATCGCCGACATTGCGCACGATCTCGGCGTTACGGACATGACTGTCCGACGCGACCTACGCCGGCTGGCGGAGACCGGCGAGGTACGGGTCGTGCGCGGCGGGGGCAGCCTGAGCCACGGAACGCTCCGAACATCGGACTTCCTCCACCGCGCACGTGCCGCCGCCGATGCGAAGCGCCTGATCGCCACCAGGGCCGCCGAGCTCGTGCTTCCGGGGGACACCGTTGCCGTCGACTCCGGCACGTCCACCTTCGAGCTCGCCGCATCCCTGCCCGAGACGTTCGCAGGGTCGGTGATCACGCATTCCGTTCCCGTGATCCAGCTGATGCTGCACCGGCTGAAGACGAGGCTGATCGGACTGGGCGGAGAACTGGTCGGGCCAAGCCAGGCGTTCGCCGGACCGATGACCGTGGCAGCCGCATCACAGCTCAAGACCCGGCTGTTCTTCATGGGCACGACAGCGATCGACGAGAGCGGCCTGTACCTCCACACCGACATCGAACGGCCAACCAAGGAAGCGCTGATGAAATCGGCGCAGTGCGTCGTGCTGCTCGCCCACTCCGAGAAGTTCCAGCAGACTGCGGCGATCAGGCTGTGCCCGCTGGATCGCCTGGGAATCGTCGTGACCGAACGGCGGCCGCCGGAACCGGTCGCCACGGCGTTGGCGGCGGCGAACGTGAAGGTCATCATCGCGGGCGAGGCACCACCGTCGCGGCCGCGGTGAGTTGTCGCCCGGCGTATGTCGAAGTTCAAACATCGAGTGTTGACTTTACGACATCGTTTGCTAGCCTTGAATCCGTCCGGCAGTGAGCTCGCTGCAGCGACCGGGTCAGCGCCGGCGCATCCGGCCACTTCATCGGCCCCTGCCAGGTTGATCTCGAGGTTGCCAGCCCTGGTGTCTACGCGGCAGGGCACTGGTTCGCGGACGTCCGCCCGGGTCGGATTCGCTTGCGCCCGCTGCTCTGGCCAGATAGTTCGGCACCGCCGGCTACTCGGGAACCACTTCGGCGTAAGGAGAAACGATGGGAGTCAAAGAGCCGCCGGACTTTCTCGCCCACAAGGATGGCGACTCGGTCGCGGTCGCGGTGCGGGATCTCGATCCGGGCACCGTGAAGGGCGGTTATCTCGAGGGTCCGGCTTCAGTCACGGTGGAGTTGCGGCACGCCGTTCCGCTCGGGCACAAGCTTGCACTCACCGACATTTCATCCGGAGCGGACGTCATCGAGTACGGCATCCGGATCGGCACGGCCAGCAGAGACATCAAACGCGGCGAATATGTTCACGTTCATAACATTAGGAGCGCGCGGTGGCAGAACAGCGTGGCCTGACCGGATACCGGCGCGAGGACGGCAGAGTAGGCACCCGAAACCACACGGTCGTCCTTCCCGTCGACGACCTTTCCAACGCGGCGGCCGAGGGTGTGGCGCATCTCGTCCCCGGCATTCTGCCGCTGCCCCACGCGTTCGGGCGACTGCAGTTCGGCCCGGACCTCGACCTGACATTCCGCACTCTGATCGGGGTCGGTTCAAATCCGAACGTCTCCTCCGTCGTTGTCATCGGCATCGAACCCAACTGGACCAACCGGGTCGTCGACGGGATCGCGAAGACCGGCAAGCGCGTGCACGGGCTTTCCATCGAGGGTCGCGGGGATCTCAAGGTGATCGAGGAGGGCGCCCGGGTCGCGAAGTCCTTCCTGCAGGACGCCAGCGAACTGAAGCGCCAGCCGGTCGAGCGTTCCGAAGTGCTCATCACGATGAAAGACGGAGAATCCGACACCACAACCGGACTCGGTTCCAACCGCGTCACTGCGTATCTGGTCGAGCGATGGGTGTCCGACGGCGGAACCGTCATCTTCGGGGAGACCAGTGAACTGACCGGCGGTGAACATCTGCTGGCCGAACGGTGTGTGGACGCGGAGGTCCGGGACAAGTTCCAGCGCCTGTACGACGACTACATCGCCATGATCGATGGCACCGGGGCGAACCTGCTCGGTTCGCAACCCACGCAGGGAAACATCGCGGGTGGGCTATCCACGATCGAAGAGAAGGCGCTCGGAAACATCGTGAAGATGGGTCAGGTTCCGGTCACGGGTGCGCTTGAGGCCGGTGAGGCGCCGGTACGGTCGGGCCTGCATTTCATGGACACCTCCTCAGCCGCCGCCGAATGCGTGACGTTGATGAGTGCCGGCGGCGGGGTGGTCAACCTGTTCCCGACCGGCCAGGGAAATGTGATCGGCAACCCGGTTCAGCCGGTGGTGAAGATCACCGCGAATCCCAAGACGGCCACCTCGATGGCCGATCACATCGATGTCGACTGTTCCGACGTCCTCAGTCAGGCCGCGACGGTCGAGGAGGCCGGCGAACGGCTCATCGCCCTGGTCGAGCGCACAATCAACGGCCGGCTCACGTGCGCCGAACTGCTGGGACATCGTGAGTTCACGTTCACGAAGCTGTATCGGAGTGCATGAAGCGGTTGCTGGCATGGGCCAACCACCGGCGTGACGCGAGGAGGTGGTCGCGATGGGCGCAGTCCCGACCACGTTGATAAACGGAGATTGGATTGACGTCGGCGGTAGCAAGGATGTCGTCAACCCGGTCGACGGTTCTGTTGTCGGATCGGTCGGATACGCGGGGCGGGCCGAGGCCCGCGACGCCACCGACGCGGCGGCCGCGGCGTTCGAGGCGTGGGCGGACCAACCAGCCCGGGCCCGCAGTGAGTTGCTGGACGCCGCCGCCCGGCTGATCGCTGACCGCGCCACTGAGATCGGCACTCTACTGGCCAGGGAGGCCGGCAAGCGCCGACCGGAAGGGATCGGCGAGGTCGCGTTCTCGGCCGAGTACTTCCGCTGGTTCGCCGAAGAGATCCGCCGCCCGAGCGGTGCATTGCACCCGAACGAGCAGCCGGACCGGCGGCACCTGACGATCCGCCGCCCAGCCGGCGTTGTCGCGAGCCTTACTCCGTGGAACTTTCCCTGCTCGATCCAGGCCCGCAAACTCGCCCCGGCGCTCGCGGCCGGGTGCACGGTAGTGGCGCGGGCCTCGGAGAAGGCGCCGCTGGCGGTCACCGAGATGGTGCGCTGTCTTACCGACGCCGGATTCCCTTCCGGTGTGGTGAACCTGGTGCACGGGCGCGCCGGGGAGATCACCGACGCCTACCTCGAGCATCCCGCGGTGCGAGTGGTGACGTTCACCGGCTCGACCGGTGTTGGCCGGCAGATCATGAAGACCGCCGCGGACCGGGTCGTACGACCGCTGCTTGAACTGGGCGGCGACGCGCCGTTCATCGTATTCGAGGACGCCGATCTGGACTCCGCGATTGATGGGGCGATGATCGCGAAGTTTCGCAATACCGGTCAGTCGTGCATCGCGGCGAACCGCTTCATCGTCCACGAGTCGGTGTTCACCGAGTTCGTCGACCGGCTGGCCGCGCGGATCGATGCGATGACGATCGGAGACGGGCTAGCCGATCCGGTGCCCGATCTGTCGCCCTGCATCGACGCGGACCGCGCCCGGGTCGTACACCATTTGGTTCGGGAGGCCGTCGACAAGGGTGGCCGCTTGGCGACCCGGGAGTTCGATCTGCCGGGTCCCGCGTTCTGCGCGCCGGCCCTGGTGGTGAACCCGCCGGATGGCTGCGGGCTGGCCACCGACGAGGTGTTCGGACCGGCCGCTGGCGTGTTCTCTTTCGCGGACGAGAACGAGGCGCTGGCTCGCGCGAACGCGACGGAGATGGGTCTGGCCGGCTACTTCTACAGCCGCGACGTCTCGCGGCTGTGGCGGGTGGCCGAGAACCTCGACGTGGGCATCATCGGCGTCAACAACCCGCTGCCAACCGTGTGCTTCGCGCCGATGGGCGGCACCAAACAGTCCGGCATCGGGCGGGAAGGCAGCCGTCTCGGCTTGGAGGAATTCCAGGATATTCGATACCTGGCCATCGGGCTCGCCAGCCGGCCGACGATGTCCATTGTGGATAAGGGGCGGTGACGTGACTGCCGATGTCGCCGTCGTCGAGGACGTGTGGGGGTCGCCATTCGAGCGGCTCGCCGGCGATCTTGCGGTGCAGTTCAAGCCGACGGCGTGGGAGTCGGCAAGCGACGTCCTCGACCTCGCTCAGCAGAGCCGGGCCCTGGTCGTCCGCAACCGCACGCGGGTCAACCGGCAGCTCATCGAGGCATGTCCTGGCCTGCTCGTCGTCGGGCGCGCTGGAGTGGGGCTGGACAACATCGACCTGACCGCCGCCGACGAATTCGGCGTCGTCGTCGTGGCACCGCTCGGTGCGAACGCCGTCAGCGTCGCTGAGCACGCCATGGCGCTTGCACTGGCGCTCGCACGGCACGTCGTGACCCTGGACCGGGGGTGCCGCGACGGCGTCTGGACGCGGACGCCAGGACGGGAGCTTCGAGGCGCGACGTGGGGAATCCTCGGCGCCGGCGCCACCGCTCGGGCCACCGCTGCGGCCGCGAAAGCGCTGGGAATGAGGGTGATCGGGTACGACCCCTACATCAGCCCGGACCATCCGGAGCTGGCCGAGCTGGGATTGCGACTCGCAGACCTCGATGAGGTGGTATCCGCGGCCGATGTGCTCAGTTGCCATCTTCCCGCGACGGACGAGACGCGCAGCCTCGTCGACGCCAACCTGCTGACGCGCATGCGGCCGACGGCCATCTTCGTCAACGTGGGACGCGGCGAGGTCGTCGACGAGAACGCCCTGGCCGACGCGCTGGAAGCCGGTCGACTGGCCGGAGCGGGGCTCGACGTGCGGGCCACCGAGCCGCCGACCGTCGGCCGGCTCGAACGCCTTGACTCGGTGGTGTTGACACCACACGTCGCCGGCATCACCGGCGAGAGCCAGGAGCGGATACTCACCGTCCTGGCCGACGACATCCGCGCGGTGCTGTCCGGAGCAGCCGCCCGCAACGCGGTCGGCGCGCATCGCCTTGGGCGGCCGCGGTGAGTGTCTCGATCGCCGAAGCCCGCCGGCTCACCGCGCAACTGCTGGAGGCGGCCGGACTGCCCGCGGACAACGCCGCGGTGACGGCCGACGCGGTGGTGCTCGCCGACGTCTGGGGGGTTGGTTCGCACGGCTTGAGCCGGCTGCCCTTTTACCTGGAGCGGATCCTGGCGGGCGGATATCCGGCGAAGGCGGAGCTGGTTACCGTCACCGACACCGGGCCGGCCGTGACGTTCGACGGCGGCGGCGGGCTGGGCCACTGGCAGCTGTCGCGGGCGGCGACGGTCGCCGTCGAACGGTGCGGATCGTTCGGGATCGCGGCGGTCGGGGTGGGGAACTCGGGCCACTGCGGCGCCCTCGGCGTGTACACCCTACCCGCGCTGCGGGCTGGCCAACTGTGTCTCGTGTTCTCCAACGGGCCAGCCGTCATGCCGCCATGGGGCGGAACTGAACCCTTGTTGTCGACGTCGCCACTGGCGGCGGGGATTCCGAGCCGGCCGACACCGGCCATCGTCGATCTCGCGAGCAGCACGGTGGCGCGTGGAAAGATCGCGGCGTACGCCAAGCGGGGAGAAGTATTACCCGATGGATGGGCATTCGACGGGCACGGCCGGCCGACCCGGGACCCGCGCGAGGCTCTGGCCGGAATGCTGGCTCCGTTGGGCGGCGCGAAGGGCTTCGCGTTGGCCCTGCTCGTAGAGGCGATGTCCGGCGCGCTGGTCGGGCCCGCGCTCTCAGCTGACGTGACCGACATGTTCCGACCAGCAGAGGCGGGCACTCCGCAGCGCATCGGCCACCTGGTGATCAGCCTGAATCCGGCGATCTTCGATGTTGAAGGCGGGAAGGCGGCACACGCGCGATTCGACGAGCTCGCTCGCCGGATCGAGGCGGCAGGCGGGCGGCTGCCCGGATCGCGACGCGTCATGCCGGATGAGATCGATCCCGGGGCCGCTCTGACCCTACCCGGCCACCTCGAGGACGAGCTGAGCGCCTGGGCGGAACGGCTCGGCATACCTGGTCGCCACTAGAGCATGCGTGGCAAGCCGTGACAGCCAATCCTCCCGAAGATCGAGCCAGGTCGAGCCTTCCCCGGCTCATCGGAGAACAGGTCGACTCCGGCCGCCTTGCGATTGTGGGCGAGAGTGTGCGTCTCACCTACGCGCAGGTCGACGCGGCGGCGAACCAGGCGGCCAACTTCTTGGTTTCTGCCGGCCTCCGACCCGGCGAAGCGGTCGCGCTCAGCTGTCCGAACCGTGCTGAGTTTCCCGTGCTGTACTACGGGATTCTCAAGGCAGGTGGTGTCGTCGTCCCGCTCAGCGTGCTGCTAAATGTGCGCGAGCTCGCATACCATCTGCGCGATTCGGGGGCGCGGTTCTTCTTTTGCTGGGCGGGCGACGACGAACTGCGATTGGCCGAACACGGTCGGGCCGCGTTCGGCCGGGTCGACGGATGCGAGCAGTTCGTGCCGTTCGATGGGGCGGCCAATACTTTGACGGACACCTTCGCCGGTCAGCCAACGACCTTCAGTACCGTCGCCAGTTCGCCAGAAGACACCGCCGCGATCCTCTATCCGAGCCGGGTACCGGGCGACCCGAAGGGCGTGGAGTTGACGCACGGCAACCTGCTCGACAACGCCAGTCGCATAGCCGAACTGTCCGGCTGCGCGCCGCAGACGCATCTCGTCGTCCTGCCGCTGTTCCATGCGGTGGCGCAAACCACGCAGATGAACGCTGGCTTCGCCACCGGCGGAACCATCGTGCTGCTACCGCGATTCGATCCCGCGCGCGCTCTGACCGTCATGGCGAACGAACAGGTGACCGCCGTGGTCGCGGTGCCGACGATGTACTGGGCGCTCATCGGGACCGCGGCCAGTCATCCGGCCGAGATATCGGCGGCAGCGGAGCATCTGCGCCTGGCGTATTCGGAGTTGGCACCGCTGCCGGACGATGTCCGATCGCAGTTCCTCCGCCTGTTCGGCGTGGAGATCCTCGAAGGCTACGGGCTGTCCGAGACCAGCGCGATAGCGCTTCATGCCCGAGCGACGGACGGCCAGCCTGGCTCAGTCGGCAAGCCGCTGGACGGAGTGCAGGTGCGGTTGGTCGACGCCGAATTCCGCGATGTGCCTGAGAACGAGGCGGGTCAGATAGTCGTCCGCGGCCCGAACATCATGAAGGGTTACCACAAGCGGCCGGACGAAACGGCGCGTGCCCTCAAAGATGGTTGGTTCCAGACCGGCGATGTCGCCCACCGGAACGCCAGTGGTTTGTACTTCATGGACGACCGTCCCAAGCGAATGGTTCTGCGTGGCGGCTTGGCCGTGTATCCACGGGCGGTGGAGGAGGCGTTGCTCACCCACCCTGCGGTGAGCACCGCCGAGGTGGTCGGGATCCCGCATCCCCACCACGGCGAAGAGCTCAGGACCGTCATCGTCCGCAAGCCGGGTGCGGTCATTTCCGAGGCTGAGCTCGTCGCGTGGTGCCGGCAACAGTTGCCCGACTTCGTCGGCGACCTAGAGGTGCGCGACGACACCACGGCCGCGGCGCCGCGACGCCGGTTGGGTGTCTTCCTGCCCGGCGTCGCGTTGGTTATCGGCGCCGTCACGGTTGCGTTCCTCGTCAACCGCGTGCTGCCCGTGGTCAGTGCCTTGACCGTCGGCGTCCTGCTCGGCGCGCTGATCACCAACACGGCCGGAATAGCAGCCACGCTGCGTCCCGGTCTGCACCTGGCGACGCGGCGACTGCTCCGGGCCGGCGTCGTGCTGTTGGGTTTACAGCTGTCGATCCCGGACCTGTTGCACCTCGGAGTTCCCCTCCTCCTCGCGGTGCTGGTGACCGTCGCCGTCGGGTTTCTCGGGACCCGATGGCTGGGCGCACGACTGGGCCTGTCGCGCAATCTGTCCCTGCTGACCGCCACAGGATTCTCGATTTGCGGAGCCTCAGCCATCGCCGCCATGGAAAGCGCGACGGACAGCGATGAAGACGAGGTCGCCACCGCGGTCGCGCTGGTCACGATCTTCGGAACCCTGGCTCTTCTGGTGTGGCCGGCCCTACAGGGCCCGCTGGGCCTCTCCGGTCCCGCGTTCGGAGCATGGGCCGGAGCGAGTGTGCACGAGGTGGCACAGGTTGTCGCCGCCGCGTCGCCGGCCGGTGATGTCGCGCTCGCGACGGCCGTGATCGTCAAGCTGTCGCGGGTTGTCCTGCTGGCCCCGCTCGTGGCTGCCGTCACCATCGCCGCGCGGCGGCGCTCGGGGGGCACCGGTGCGGCGAAGATCCGAAAGACGGCGGTTGTGCCGGCGTTCGTCCTGGGGTTCCTCGGCATGATCGCCGTTCGTAGCACGGGCATTCTGCCCAGCGGCGTGCTCGCTCTCGCCAAGGTGGCGACCACCGCACTGTTGGCAGCGGCGCTGTTCGGTTTGGGAACCGGGGTGCGACTGCACGTGCTCATCCGTACCGGTCCGCGCGCGATCGCGTTGGGCGCGGCCTCCACGCTGCTCCTGGCTGCCACCGCTTACGCGGGTGTACGCCTGGCGACGATCGGATAGTCGTCCTGACCCGTGAGGAAAGGTCGCGATGTGGCGAGAGCCGCCGACCACCGCGTCGTGCTCGCCCTCAGTAGTGCCGTCAGCGTCCAGCGCCGCCGCCGGGGTGGGGTCGTCGGGCCATCGGGCGTGCGCACCCGGGGACCGTTCCATCAACGTCGTCATGCCACTACGTTATGAAGCCGGGTTCACAAGGATCTTGGGCGCCGGCGGGTGCCACCGGCCGGCCAGTACCTCGGCGACCTGGTCCAGGCTCACGGTGGCGCCGACCAGCGGGCGCGGATCGACGGCGCCGGTCGCGTACAGCTCGATCGTGCCGCCGAGACCGCCGGACGCACTGAGCACGCCGACCGCGGTGACGTCCTTGAGCAGGAACCACCGGCTGTCGACCAGGCTGGGCTGCTCCGATATGCCGATGTACACGACGCGACGCCCGGGCTCGACCAACCGCGCCGCCAGCGCCGGCAGCTCCGCGCCGGTCGATGCGTCGATCACCGCATCCCAGCGCAGCTCCGGCAGATCGTCGATGGTCCAGGCGTTCGCGATGCCGACCGAACGGGCGAAGTCGACGGTCAGGCCGAGCACGTGCACCTCGGCGCCCTGCGCGGCGGCGATGAACGCGGCGAGGAGGCCGATCGTTCCCGGTCCGAGCACGAGCAGGCGTTCGCCGGGAGCGAGGCCGGCAGCGCGTACGGCCCGCAGCGCGTTGCCGCCCGGCTCGACCATCGCGCCGGCGGTGCCATCGATGCTGTCCGGCAGCGAAAACAGGGCCCATTCGGGTACCGGGAGGCGCTCGGCGAGCGCGCCGGGCCAGCCGCGCCGGATGCCGATCTCGTACCGATCGGCGCACAGGTGCTGGCGCCCGGATCGGCACCGATCACAGTGCCGGCATCCGAGCATCGTGTCGCCGGTGACGCGGCGCCCGAGCCAGCCGCGATCCACGCCGGGGCCGACGCGGACCACCGTGCCGCACCACTCGTGCCCGATCCGCATCGGGTAGCGCGCATGGCCCGCATCCAGGTACGACATGGCGCCGGAAAAGAACTCCAGGTCGGTGCCGCAGAGGCCGGCACGCTCCACCTCGACAACGACCAGTCCCTCGGTGGCGACCGGCTCCGCCACCTCCTGCACCTCGCCCTGGCCCGGCCCGGTGATCACGAACGCCCGCATGCTCCCATCAAACACAACCCCACCGCAGGTCGTGGTTTCGTGCCACGATTGCACCGAGAATCCGGGTTCAGGGCGGGAGACCGATCAATGAGCGAACACGTGTCCGACAGCGCCGAATGGCAGGCCGTCCAGGGTCACGCCGAGAAGTTCTCGACCGTGCATCTGCGCGATCTCTTCGACAGCGACCCGCGTCGCGGCGAGCGGCTGACCGCCCAGGTGGCCGACCTCCACGTGGACTACAGCAAGAACCTCGTCACCGATGAGGTGCTGGCGGCCCTGTTCGCGCTGGCCGAGCGGGCGCGGCTGCGGGAGCGCATCGAGGCGATGTTCGCGGGCTCGCGCATCAACGCGACCGAGGACCGCGCGGTTCTGCACACCGCCCTGCGGTTGCCGCGGGACGCGACGCTGGTGGTGGACGGACAGGACGTGGTCGCCGACGTGCACGAGGTGCTGGACCGGATGGGTGCGTTCAGCGACCGGGTCCGGTCCGGGGAGTGGAAGGGTGCCACCGGCGAGCGGATCCGGACCGTCGTGAACATCGGCATCGGCGGCTCCGACCTGGGCCCGGTGATGGCGTACGAGGCGCTGAAGGCGTACGCGGATCCGCAGATCGAGTGCCGGTTCGTGTCGAACATCGATCCCACCGACCTGTACGCCAAGACCCACGACCTCGACCCCGCCAGCACGCTGTTCATCGTGGTGTCCAAGACGTTCACCACCCAGGAGACGCTGACCAACGCCACCGAGGCGCGCAATTGGCTGCTCGGCGGACTGGGCGGCGATCAGTCGGCGGTGGCCAAACACTTCGCCGCGGTGAGCACGAACGCGCAGCGGGTGGCCGAGTTCGGCATCGACACCGAGAACATGTTCGGCTTCTGGGACTGGGTCGGCGGCCGGTACTCGCTGCCGTCCGCGGTGGGCCTGTCGGTGATGGTGGCCATCGGCAAGGAACAGTTCGCCGAGATGCTGGCCGGCTACCACGCCGTGGACGAGCACTTCCGGACCGAGCCGGTGGACCGCAACGTGCCCGCGCTGCTGGGCCTGCTCAACATCTGGTACGACACGTTCCTCGGCGCGCAGTCGCACGCGGTGCTGCCGTACGCGCAGTACCTGCACCGGTTCGCGGCGTACCTGCAGCAGCTCACCATGGAGAGCAACGGCAAGTCGGTCCGGCTGGACGGCACCCCGGCCGACTACCAGACCGGGGAGGTGTTCTGGGGTGAGCCGGGCACGAACGGCCAGCATGCTTTCTACCAGCTGATCCACCAGGGCACGAAGATGATCCCGGCGGACTTCATCGGGTTCAGCCAGCCGAACCACGACATCGACGGAATGCATGACCTGTTCATGTCGAACTTCTTCGCGCAGACCGGCGCGCTCGCCTTCGGCCGTACGTTGGAGGAGGTCCAGGCCGAGGGCACCGATCCGCAGGTCGCGCCGCACCGGGTCATGCCGGGTAACCATCCCACCACCACGATCATCGCGCCGCAGCTCACGCCGTCGACGCTGGGTCAGCTGATCGCGCTGTACGAGCACATCGTGTTCACGCAGGGCACGGTGTGGGAGATCAACTCCTTCGACCAGTGGGGCGTCGAGCTCGGCAAGGTGATGGCCAATCAGCTGGCGCCGCTGCTCACCGCCGAGTCGGCTCCGTCGCTCAACAAGGACTCTTCGACGAACGCGTTGATCCGGCGGTACCGCTCCGAACGCGGCCGGGACTGACGGGTTTTGCCGGGTTCTCCGCGCCGTCCGAAGGACCAGGCGCCGGTGATGACGCACATCTCGGCGCCCATGACCGTCTCCACCGCCCTCGCCCTGCGCCTGAGCAGCCTGCTCCTGC
>Ga0081539_10002809_pt1 | contig 23278 bp, 21 predicted proteins | sample TabmetS4T2R2_FD_71023 | JGI IMG/M metagenome (GOLD analysis project Ga0081539, IMG submission 71023) | Tabebuia heterophylla rhizosphere microbial communities from the University of Puerto Rico - S4T2R2 | ecosystem: Host-associated > Plants > Roots > Rhizosphere ...
CAGAGCGCGGACTGATGGTCGACATGCATTGCGACGAGACCGACGACCCGCTGTCGCGCCATATCGAGCAGCTCGCCTACGAGACGCAGCGGCTCGGGCTCAATGGCCGCGTGGCCGGCTCGCACCTCACCTCCATGCATTCGATGGACAATTATTACGTCTCGAAACTCTTGCCGCTGATGGCGGAGGCGCAGGTCTCGGCGATCCCCAACCCGCTGATCAACATCGTGCTGCAGGGTCGCCACGACACCTATCCGAAGCGCCGCGGCATGACGCGCGTGCCGGAGATGATCAAGGCCGGCATCCGCGTCGGCTTCGGCCAGGACTGCGTGCTCGACCCCTGGTATTCGCTGGGCACGGCAGACATGCTGGACGTGGCCTTCATGGGCCTGCATGTCGCGCAGATGACCAGCCCTGCCGACATGCGCCGCTGCTTCGACATGGTGACGGCGGTGAATGCCGAGATCATGGGGCTCGACGATTACGGGCTCGCGGCCGGAAAGCTGGCGAGCCTGGTGATGCTCGATGCCGGCAATCCGATCGAGGCGATCAGGCTCAGGCCCGAGCGGCTCTGCGTGATTGCCAAAGGCGAGGTGGTGGCGAAGCGGCAACGGCAGGACACGAAGCTTACACTGCCCGGGAGGCCGGCGAGCGTCAGCAGACGCCACAATTCTGGAGACTGATGGTTCCCTGCCGGACGGCGGGGATCGGCGCCCGCTCCGGCAGCACAGGATCAGCCGCCGCCGGCGCGGCAGGCGCCTCCGGCGTCGCTGCCCCTGTCGGGGCGGCAGCGGCCTGCTTCGTCTCATCCGGCTTGGTTTCGTTCGTCTTCGCCGACTTGGATTCCGGCAATCCGACGTCTTTGGGCGAGATGCCTGCCGCCTTGATGGCGGCGGCGGTCAGTTCGTCGACATTGATCACTTCTTCAGGCGGCAGCGTCGTGGCGTCGGAATCGAAGACGCGCACATACTGGACGTCATCGACCAGCACCACCCCGTCGCCCGGTATGCGCATGGTCCGTTCCACGCCGTCACCGCAGGTCATGGGCGCTTCCGTGTTGCCGCCCGGCCATGAGAGCAGCCGGCAATCCACGTCATGGAACCAGTTGTTGCGATTGTTGGCGAAGGAAAGCCGGAAGACGCCCTTGCCCGCACGGGTGATCAGGTCGCCATTGTCTGCGACCCATGCCCACTGCAGCGGCTCGGGCAACTGCTCGTCGCGCATCCACGGCGAGGCGACCAGCGGCGGCTGCATGTAGCCGTCAGCCAGCGCGACACGATACCAGGTCATGGCGGAGGCATATTCGCGCGGCAGGCCCTGCGTCACCACGTCGATCTTGTCGGCAGCCGTGGAGCGTGCGCCCTGCTCGGGGAGTGAAAAGTGGATTTCCGCCCGGCTCGCGGCGTCGGGATCGAGGCGATAGTCCGTAGCGCGCGCAAGGCCGGCGCCGCCCGTGAAGGACAGCATGGACGCCAGACAAATCTGCACCAGACGCGACATAATGCACCTATTTTAGCACCGGATTAACGATTGGTGAACTGGCGCGCTTTCGCGGCCATTTCCATGACAGTCGAAAGGACTTGCACCGGTCCATATCAGGCCGGCATCAGCATCGTCAGCTTGAGGTCCGGGTGGCCGGCCAGCATGAACGTCACCTGCAGGTAGCGGACAAGGCCGTCCTGCGGGTGATTGAACGTCCGCTCGCCGCCCTCGCGCCCGAGCACCCCATGCTCGTGCCAGAAGCGCTCGAAATCCTGGCTCTGCCGCCTGAGGTCTGCAACCAGCGCCCGCACGATGGGGTCGTCGAGATGCGCGCTCGCATCGGCCCGGAACTCCGCCACGACGCGCCGGGCGCGGTTTTCATAGTCGCTGATCAGCGAACGGGCCGCCGGCTCGGTGAAGATGAAGCGCAACAGGTTGCGGTGCGAGGGCGTGTCGAGCCAGCCGACGAAAAGCCGCTCCGCCTGTCGGTTCCAGCTCCTGGCGGTCCAGCTCCGGTCGAGGATGTAGGCCGGCGTGGTGATCGTCTCGACCGAGGCCAGCGCCACCGCTGGAACGAGATGGGTCTCCCCCTCGCCCGGAGTGGGATCGCGCTTGCCGGCGAGCTCGAAGAGATAGGCGCGTTCGGCGCGGCCGAGCCGCAGCGTCCGCGCCAGCCTGGCCAGCGCCGCGGCCGAGAGCGTCATCTCCCGCCCCTGCTCCAGCCAGGTGTACCAGGTGACGGAGAGTCCGCTGAGCTGCGCCACCTCTTCGCGCCTGAGCCCGGGTGTCCGGCGCCTGGGACCTGCCGGCAAGCCGACATCCGCAGGTCGCAGCTTCTCGCGCAGCGCACGCACAAAGTCACCCAGCTCGCGCTGCCGTTCCAGGGATGACATCCTGATCATAGTGGCGTTTATACCAGTATAATTTTGCTTCTCACACCAGTATTCCGTCGATGCTATGCCTGCAACCGATAGCCAGCCGGAGCGAGCCAAGCAATGTCCGACGAGAAAAGCCACGAAACCCTGGTGGGCGGCCAGTTCGGCAGCCGCGCGGAAGCCTATCTGAAGAGCGCGGTCCATTCCCGCGGTCCGGACCTCGAGGCGCTTGTCGGCCTGGCAGGCGGCCGGTCCGAGGCGCGCGTGCTCGACCTCGGCTGCGGCGGCGGCCATGTCACCTTCAACGTCGCGCCGCATGTGGGGGAGATCGTGGCCTACGACCTGTCGCCCGAGATGCTGGACGTGGTGGCGCGCACCGCACGCGAGCGCGGTCTCGGCAATGTGACGACCGAGCGCGGGGTGGCCGAGCGCCTGCCCTTTCCGGACGGAAGCTTCGACGTCGTGCTCAGCCGCTTCAGCGCGCATCATTGGCGTGATTTCGAAGCCGGGCTGCGCGAGGCGGCACGCGTGCTGAGACCCGGCGGCACCGCAGGTTTCGTGGACACCGTCGCGCCGGGCGCATCCATTCTCGACACGTTTTTCCAGGCGATCGAACTGCTGCGCGACTGCTCGCATGTGCGCGACTATTCGCGCGCCGAATGGGAGGCCGCGATTGCCCGGGCCGGGCTCCTGCCGCGGTCCACGAGCCAATTCCGCTTGCGCCTGGACTTCGCCTCATGGGTGGAGCGCATGGCGACGCCCAGGCTGCAGGTCGAGGCGATCCGGGCGCTGCAGCAGACCGTGTCGGCCGACGTCACACGCTATTTCGAAACCGAGCCCGACGGCAGCCACTGCATCGATGTCGGGCTCTTCCAGGCATTCAAGCCGAAATGACGACGGTTGAGGCGGCACCCTGCGTCGCTCGGCTCACGCCTTTACGCGCAGGCCTGCCGCGTCATGGAGCGCCTGCATATGGAGCCGCGCCTTGACCGGCTGCATCGCCACCACGAGCGCATACTCGCCTTCGGCAAGGAACGCGTCGCTGACACCGTCTGCGTTGCGCACATAGCCGTAGCCGATCGGCCTGCCGACCGTGTAGCCATAGCCGCCCGACGTGATATAGCCGACCGGCTCGCCGTCCCGTAAGATCGTCTCGCGGCCGAGAAGGACGACATCGGGATCGTCCGTCGTGAAGCCGGCAAGGCGCTTCTTGAGCGGGGCGCCGGCACGCTTTTCCAGCGCCGCACGGCCGAGGAAATCGGTGTTCTTCCTGAGCTTCACCGCCCAGCCCAGCCCGGCTTCGAACGGCGTATCGCTGGGCGTGATGTCTGCGCCCCAGGCGCGGTAACCTTTCTCCAGCCTGAGCGATTCCATGGCGCGGTAGCCGACCGGGCGGATGCCGTGCGGCCTGCCGGCTTCCATCAGCGCGTCGAAGACATCGCCGGTCGCGGCGATCGGCACGTGCAGTTCCCAGCCGAGCTCGCCGACATAGGTGACACGCAGTGCCCGCACCGTATGCCCGGCGATGACGATCTCGCGGACATGGCCGAACGGGAAGGCCGCGTTGGAGACGTCGGCCTCGGTAACGGCTGCAAGCACAGTGCGGGCCTTTGGCCCCATCAGCGACAGCGTGCCGAATTGTTCGGTCACGTCGGTCAGCGCGGCGTCCATGCCTTCGCCGATATGGTCGCGGACCCAGGCGAGATCGTGGGTGCGGAAACCGGTTCCGGTGACGAGGTAGAATTTTTCGTCCGCAAGCCGCGCCACGGTGAGATCGGCCTCGATGCCGCCGCGCGAATTGAGAAGCTGCGTGTAGGTGAGCCGGCCAACGGGCTTTGCCACGTCGTTGGCGCAGATGAAGTCGAGCGCCTTCGGCGCGTGCCTACCGGAAAGCTCGTATTTGGCGAAGGAAGACTGGTCGAAGATGCCGACCTTCTCGCGGACCTGTCGATGCTCCTCGCCGACCGGGCCGAACCAGTTCTGCCGGCCCATGGAATAGACGTCGCCCGGCGCGACGCCTTCGGGGGCGAACCAGTTCGGCCGTTCCCAGCCGAGCTTCGACCCGAACACGGCGCGATGCTTTTTCAGCCGCTCGTAAAGCGGCGAGACGATGCGCGGCCGGCCGCTCTCATATTCCTCATGCGGGAATGCCACCGTGTAGTGTTTGCCGTAGGCTTCGAGCGTGCGCGCGCGAACCCAGTCGCGGTCGCGGTGAAGGTCCGAGAAGCGGCGAATGTCGACCACCCAGAGGTCGATCGGCGCCTCGCCGCGCACCACCCATTCGGCCAGCACCCAGCCCGCGCCGCCGCCCGAGGCGATGCCGAAGGCGTTGAAGCCGGCGCCGACGAACATGTTGGCGCATTCGGGCGCGAGCCCCAAGATGAAATTGCCGTCCGGCGTAAAGCTCTCCGGGCCGTTGATCATCTGCTTGACGCCGGCCTTCTCCAGCGCCGGCACGCGGGCGATAGCCTGCAGCATATGCTGCTCGAAATGGTCGAAATCGTCGTCAAAGAGGCGGAACTGCCAGTCGTCCGGCACGTCTCCCGTCGTCCAGGCCTGGGGGTTCGGCTCGTAACCGCCCATGACGAGCCCGCCGACCTCTTCCTTGAAATAGGTACCGCGGTCGGGGTCGCGGATCGTCGGCGTGTCCGGGGTCAATCCCTGGATCTTCTCGGTGACGATGTATTGGTGCTTCACCGGCTGCAGTGGAACATTCACCCCGGCAATCGCCCCGACCTGCCGCGCCCACTGGCCGGCGCAGTTGACCACCTTCTCGCAGATTATGTCGCCGACGGTCGTCCTGACCGCCGTGATGCGGCCGTCAGCCATCTCGAAGCCGGTGACGCGGACCTCCTCGAAAAGCTTGGCGCCATGCATGCGCGCGCCCTTGGCGAGCGACTGCGTGATGTCGGAAGGGCTCGCCTGCCCGTCGGTCGGCAGCCAGGACGCGCCGACAAGATCGCCGGTCTCCATCAGCGGCCACATCCTCTTCACCTCGGCCGGCGAGATGAGATGCATCTCCATGCCGAAGCTTTTCGCGGTGGTCGCCAGCCGGCTGAACTCGGTCCAGCGGTCTTCGCTGGTGGCAAGACGCAGGCAGCCGGTCATCTTCCAGCCGGTGGCGAGCCCCGTCTGGGCCTCCAGCCCCTTGTAGAGCTCGACCGAATATTTGAGCACGCGCGTGATCGAGGCCGACGAACGGAGCTGGCCGACCAGCCCCGCCGCGTGCCATGTCGAGCCGGAGGTGAGCCTGCCCTGCTCGATGAGCACCACGTCGGCCTTGTGGTCGCGCGCCAGATGATAGGCCGTCGAGCAGCCGATGATGCCGCCGCCGATGACGACGATTTCGGCGTACGTGGGGAGGCTCATGGGGTCTTTCCGTAGACTGAATGATAGGCGTCGAGCGCCGCGTCGAGCCTGGCCAGGTTCTCTTCCGTGTAGGCCAGATAGTCGACGCCCGGCGCGTCGAGGTGGAGCTCGGAGACCATGCTCCACATCGCCTCGCGCAGCAGCGAGGCGCATTGCATGGCCGCGTGGGAGCGGCGGACCTCGGGGGTGGGCGCGCCGCCGAAATAGGCCGAAAGCAGCGTCTCGGATTCTCCAGCGTTCATGCCCGCGTTGGAGGCCGCACCCGCCAGGTCGAACATGGCGGTGGAGAAGCCGGCATATTCGAAGTCGATCAGCCAGAGCCGACGGCCATCGTCGAGAAAGTTTGCCGGCAAAAGATCATTGTGACCGAAGACGATCGGCAGCGCCGTCTGCGCCGCTTCCAGTTCGTTGGCAAGCGCGAGGTAGGACGGCAGCGCCCCCACCATGCGGCTTCCGCCGGCTTCGAGCGTGCGCGCATAGTCACGGATCACATGGAACGGCCAGAACATGAAGCCGACGCCGGAAACGTGCTTCGGCATTTCGTCATGGAAGCGGCGCACAAGCTGCGCGATACGCTCGATATTGGCGCGGACGTCCTCCGCGCCGTAGGTCCTGGCGCCGAGGAAAGCCGTCACCAGGACACCCGGCTCGGAATAGCGAACCTCGGGCGCGAGACCGGCCGCATGGGCCGCGCGCGCGGTCATCGCCTCGCGCTCGCGGAAGACGTGGTGGAAGGGATAGTCCCTGCCGAGCCGCACGACATGCCGTCCCGCCTTGTCGGAGACGACCCAGCTTTCGTTGCTCAGGCCCCCTCTCAGCGGCTCGATCGTCACCCTGCCCTTCCAGATCGGCAATGCGCGGATGCGGTCTTCGGAAGTTGTCACGGGAGACCCCGCGTGGCGGGCGGGGCGAGGGTAATCCAATAAACAATTGCCCCTGGGTCAGGGGTTGAAAATCCGACCCTCAAGGTCTTGGCAAGCTTGCTCACGGGCCGCAATCTCCGTAGACGCCCACCGATTGTCAACGCGATTCTGTGGGTTTATGACGGTTTTACGCCTGTTTAGTATACGCCAGAACAGGTAGATCGGCAGGATCACGCAAAATACATCACGGGATTCGTCTGATGGCAGTGCATTCCAAGCGACATGCTGAAATTCTTCGCCTGGTCGGCGAAGCGGGAACGATCACGATCGCCGATCTCGCCGAAAAGCTCGACGTATCGCTGGAGACGGTGCGTCGCGACGTAAAGCCGCTAACGCGCGACGGCTCGGTCCTGAAGATGCACGGCGCGATCGGCCTGCCGTCCTTCGTCGGCGAAGCGCCGTTCGAGCGGCGCATGCGCGAGAACGCAGACGCCAAGCGCGCGATCGCGAAGGCCGTCGCCGCGACCATCCGCGACGGCGAATCGGTGATGCTCGACACCGGCACGACGACCAGCTTTCTGGCCCGCGGGCTAGTCGGCCATCGCCGGCTCACCGTCATCACCAACTCGTCGGACATTGCCCGCACGCTGGCGACGGTGAACGGCAACAAGGTCTACATGGCCGGGGGCGAGCTGACGAGCGACAACGGCGCCGCCTTCGGCATGGCGGCGGTCGAGTTCGTCAGCCGCTTCACCGTCACCCATGCGGTGATCTCGACCGGCGCGGTGCATGCTACGCTCGGCGTGATGGACTTCGAGTTCGACGAGGCGGAATTCGCGCGCGTGGTGCTGACTCGCGGCGCGCGCCGCGTGGTGGTGACCGACCACACCAAGTTCGGCCGACAGGGGCTGGTGAAGGTCTGCGGCTTCAACGGCTTCGACGAGATCGTCGCCGACGCCCCGCCGCCAGGCGACATCGCCGCTGCGCTGCAGGATGCAGGAGCAAGGATGGTGGTGGCGGGGACATAGCCCGCCAGTTACGAGAACGTTTGCTGTCAAGCATCGTCGCTCTTCTCATGCCGGCCCGCCGCGTGTTTATTCGCGCCATGTCCTTCACGCTGCGCCAGCTCCAGTTCTTCGTGGCCGTCGCCGAGCAGGGTTCGGTGTCACGCGCCGCGCAGAACCTGTCGATCTCGCAATCCTCGGTGACCGAGGCGATCAAGGAGCTGGAGAGCGATCTCGGGGTCGCGCTGTTCGAGCGCCACCCGCGCGGCCTGAACATCACCCACAAGGGCCATCAATTCCTGCGCCACGCCACGAAGATCCTGGCGGACGTGTCGGACGCGCGGCGCAGCTTCGCCGGCGAGGCGGGGGCCGGCGGCCGGCTGCAGCTCGGCGTCACCTCGCTGGTCGCCGGCTATGTGCTGTCCGACATTCTCGCACGCTTCCGCCGCGCCTTTCCCGGCGTGGAAGTGAGCGCGATCGAGGACAATGGCGACTACCTCGAACATCTTCTGGTCGGCGGCGAGTTGGACGTCGCGGTGATGGTGATTTCCAACCTGCGCGACCGCATGGCGCTGCAGGCCGAGATCATCGAGGTGTCGCCCTACCGGCTGTGGCTGCCGCTCGGCCATCACCTGGCCGGCGCCGACTCGATCGGCATCCACGACATTGCCGGCGAGCCGCTGATCATGCTCACCGTCGACGAAATCGAGGAGAACACCGGAAAGCTGCTGGTTGCGCTCGGCGCGCGGCCGCATGTCGCCTTCCGCACGCGCTCGGTGGAGGCGGTGCGCAGCCTCGTCGCCACCGGCGCGGGCATCGCGCTTTTGCCCGACCTCGTCTACCGACCGTGGTCGCTGGAAGGCGATCGCATCGAATCGCGCGACGTGTCAGGCTCGCTGCCGGTCGTGCAGGTCGGCATGGTGTGGCGGCGCGGCTCCGGCCTGCCGCAGGCCGCCCGCGACTTCATCGGGATCGCGCAATCGCAGCGGCCGGGGCGGCAGAGACCCTAGAGCAGGATGAATTGGAGCGGAGTCGTTCATCCTGCTCTAACTCTTTGTTCTGGCGCATGATCTTATCCGAAAGGTCTGCAACTTTTCGGGATCATCCTCTAGTGACGCTTTGACTGGAACAAGGCCGATTTCGCTGTCATGATGGATGGTGAAGATATCGCCTAAGATGACAGTCTTGAAACTCGAGAAAAGCCGAGGCCGAACATGCAGATCGGAATGATGGGACTGGGCAGGATGGGCGCCAACATGGTTCGCCGCCTCATGGGCAGCGGGCACGAATGCGTCGTCTATGACGTCAATCCGGCCAGCGTTGCCGCGCTCGGCAACGAGGGCGCGGTGGGCGCGGCTTCGCTGGAGGAGGTCATCGCCAAGCTTTCCAGGCCGCGCGCGGTCTGGCTCATGCTGCCGGCCGCCATCACCGGCAAGATCGTCGACCAGGTGGCGGCGCTTCTGGAGCCCGGCGACATCATCATCGACGGCGGCAATTCGCATTATCACGATGCCGTCGACCAGGCCTTGCGGCTGCAGGCCAGAGGGTTGAGCTTCGTCGATGTCGGCACCAGCGGCGGCGTGTGGGGCCTCGATCGCGGCTATTGCCTGATGATCGGCGGGCCGGACGAAGCGGTGAAGCATCTGGAGCCGGTCTTTGCGACCCTGGCGCCGGGATCCGATGCCGGCGTTTCCGCGGAAGGCCAGATCGGCACGGCCTATCTTGGATATCTGCACTGCGGCCCGAGCGGCGCCGGCCATTTCGTGAAAATGGTCCATAACGGCATCGAATACGGCGTCATGGCCGCTTATGCCGAGGGCATGAACATCCTGAAGCAGGCCAATTCCGGCAAGGAGCACCATGCGGCCGATGCCGAAACGAGCCCGCTGGCGCAGCCGCAATACTACCAGTTCGATATCGACCTTCCGGCGGTGGCGGAGGTCTGGCGGCACGGCAGCGTCATCGGCTCATGGCTGCTCGATCTCACGGCGGGCGCGCTGAAGGCCGACCCGGCGCTGGCGCAGTTCGGCGGACGCGTCTCGGATTCGGGCGAAGGCCGCTGGACGCTGAAGGCCGCGATCGACACCGGCGTGCCCGCGCCTGTGCTCTCCTCGGCGCTGTTCTCGCGGTTCACCTCGCAAGGCGAATCCGAATTCGCCGACAAGCTGCTTTCGGCGATGCGCTTCGCCTTCGGCGGGCATGTCGAGAAGCCGAAGGCGTAGACGAGGTCAGTCAGGGAGGGCTCGACCATGACGACGCAGCGATCCGACGCCCTGGTGCTTTTCGGCGCGTCCGGCGACCTTGCGCACAAGAAGATCTTCCCGGCCCTTTATTCCATGGCCGGCCGGGGAACGCTCACCGAGCCGGTAATCGGCGTGGCGCTGGAAAACTGGGACGTCGCCAAATTGCAGGAACGCGCCCGCGACGGCATCGCGAAGGCCAACGGCAGCGTCGATGACGCGATCTTCGCGAAGCTCGCATCGCTGCTTCGCTATGTCAGCGGCGATTACCGCGACCAGGCTACCTTCGACAGACTGAGAGCCGCGATGGAGCCGGCGCGGCATCCGCTCTACTATCTCGCCATTCCGCCGAGCATGTTCGAGCCGGTCGTGCAGGGGCTGGAGCAGTCCGGCGCCGTTGCCGGGGCGCGCCTGATGGTCGAAAAGCCGTTCGGGCGCGACCTGCAATCGGCGCGCTGGCTGAACCGGGTGCTGCATATCGTCTTCGAGGAGGAGGCGATCTTCCGCATCGACCACTATCTCGGCAAGGAGGCGATCCAGAACCTGCTTTATTTCCGTTTCGCCAACTCCTTCCTCGAGCCGATCTGGAACCGCAACTTCGTCGAGAGCGTGCAGATCACCATGGCCGAGGATTTCGGCATCCAGGGGCGCGGCCGCTTCTACGACGAGGTCGGCGCGGTCCGGGACGTCATCGAGAACCACCTGCTCAACGTGCTGCTGTTCCTGGCCATGGAGCCGCCCGTCACGCGCTCGACCGAAGACCTGATCGACGAGAAGGTGCAGGTGCTCAAAGCCGTGCGCACGCTCACCAGGGACGATGTCGTGCGCGGCCAGTTCAAGGGCTATCTCGACGAGCCGGGCGTGGCGCCCGAATCGCCGGTCGAGACCTTCGCGGCCGTCCGCTTCTTCGTCGATACGTGGCGCTGGAAGGACGTGCCCTTCTTCATCCGCGCCGGCAAGATGCTGCCCGTTCGGGCGACCGAGGTCGTGGTGCGCCTGAAACCGCCGCCGCTCGGGGTGTTCGACGACATCGATGCAGCGCACGCGAACTACTTCCGCTTCCGCATCTCGCCGGAAATGTCGATCGGGGTCGGCGCGCGCCGCAAGGCAGCCGGCGACGCTCTGGTGGGCGAGCAGGTCGAGCTCAGCGCCATGGACGACGCGACAGGCGACATGGAGCCCTACGAGCGCCTGATCGGCGATGCCATGAACGGCAATTCCCAGCTCTTCACCCGTGAGGACGCCAGCGAGATCGCCTGGCGTATCGTCGGGCCGATCCTCAACGACAGGAGCCAGCCGGCCATCTACGAGCCGCATACATGGGGCCCAACCGAAGCGATGGAGGGCTTCGGGCCGCCGAACGGGTGGGTGAACCCGGCGGCGTAGTCGAGCCTTTCGCTGCGGACTTGAAGTAGCCGCCGCGGCGAGAGCTCAGGACGCGGCATGGAAGCCGCTTCCGCCGGTTTTGCGCCCGCGCTTTGCGACGGAAACCGCCTCCGCCTTGAAGGGTCCGCTCGACGCGGCTTCGAAACGGCCGGCGCCGGCAAGTCTGACGGCGCGGCAGAATGTCGGGCATTCCATCGGTCGGGCGGCGGGGCATCGGGCGGCGTGGCGCAATGCCTCCCTGATCACGGACAGGCGCTGGATGGCGCGGTCCAGCTCGTCCGCCTTGGCGTCGAGGCGTGCGCGGTCGAGTTTCTGCAGGCCGTCAGGTGTCAGCATCGCGGCGATTTCGTCGAGCGCGAAGCCGGCGGCGCGCCCGAGCGCGATCAGGGCGAGCCGTTCCAGGACGGCCGGGTCGAACAGGCGGCGCAGGCCCCGGCGACCGCTCGAGGCGACGAGGCCCTTCTCCTCGTAATAGCGGAGCGTCGAGGCAGGCAGGCCTGCGCGGCGCGATACCTCGGCAATGTCCAGATCTTTCATGCTTGACCTCAAGTCGGCTTGAACTCGTAGAGTGCTCGCTCCAACCGTTTAGAGCAACAGGAAAGCGAGGTTCGTCATGCCACAATCCGTCCTGCCAAACGTCCAGCAAGCTGCGCTCTGGAACGAGGCCAGCGGAAAAACCTGGGTCGAGCTGCAGCCGGTCCTCGACCGCACGCTTGCGCCATTCGAGCGACTGATCGTGGATACCGGCTACCCCGGCGAGGGCGGCAACGTCCTGGACATCGGCTGCGGCGCGGGCGCCACGACCTTGGCGATGGCGCGCCGTGTGGGCGACGATGGAGAGTGCGTCGGGCTCGACATCTCGCAGCCGCTTGTTGCCCTGGCGGGCGAGCGCGCACAGGCCGAAGGGGCGGCAAACGCCCGATTTATCGCGGGCGATGCGCAAACCTACGCTTTCGATCCGGCGCGCTTCGACGCCATCATCTCGCGCTTTGGCGTCATGTTCTTCGATGACCCCACAGCCGCGTTCGCCAACATAAGGCGGGCCGCGAGAGACGGCGCCAAGCTCGTCTTCATCGCCTGGCGCGGTCCTGACGAGAACGACTTCATGACGACCGCTGCGAGGGTGGCCGCACCCTTCCTGCCACCGGCGCCTGCGCCGGACCCGCACGCGCCGGGACCATTCGCCTTTGCCGACGGCGCCAGAGTAACGCGTCTCCTCGAAGCGGGCGGCTGGTCGTCGACCCAAGTCGAGAAGGCAGACGTTCCTTGCCAGGTCTCCGAGAGCAACCTGATGGCGTATGTGACACGGCTGGGGCCGGTTGGGGCCATGCTGCGCGAGGCCGACGAGGCGACGGCTCAAAAGATCAAGCAAGCCTTGCCTTCGGCATTCGCGCGCTTCGTGAGCGACGGCGCGGCGCGTTTCAACGCCGCCTGCTGGCTGGTGACCGCGTTGGCCTGAGGCAAGCGCGATATCGGAAAAACCGATATCGCGTTTCTGATAAATGGATTTGCGAAAGCGGCGATTTCGGTTCAGGCTCACTGATGGGATGAAGCCGCCGCAACAGAGCGGCTCCCGGCCAATGGGAGATCGACGATGAAATCATTCCTGAAGTCTTGCACCGCATTGACCGTCGCACTGGCCTTTTCCGGCCAGGCTTTCGCGCAGCTCAAGGAGATCGGCGCCGGCGAAGGCCAGGTCAACATTGTAGCCTGGCCGGGCTATATCGAGCGCGGCGAGACCGACAAGAACTACGACTGGGTGACCGAGTTCGAGAAGGCAACCGGCTGCAAGGTCAACGTCAAGACTGCCGCGACCTCCGACGAGATGGTGGCGCTGATGAACGAGGGCGGCTTCGACCTCGTGACCGCCTCGGGCGACGCTTCGCTCAGGCTGGTCGCGGGAAAACGCGTGCAGCCAGTCAACATCGACCTCATCAAGAGCTGGTCGACTGTCGACGACCGGCTGAAGGACGCGCCTTGGCACACCGTCGACGGCGTCCACTACGGCGTGCCCTATCAGTGGGGCCCGAACGTGCTGATGTACAACACAAGCGTCTTCAAGGAAGCGCCGAAGAGCTGGAACGTCGTGTTCGAGGAGATGACGCTGCCCGACGGCAAATCCAACAAGGGCCGGGTGCAGGCCTATGACGGACCGATCCATGTGGCCGACGCCGCCAACTACCTGATGGCGCACAAGCCCGAGCTCGGCATCAAGGATCCCTATGAGTTGAACGAGGATCAGTACAAGGCCGCGCTCGACCTGCTCAGGGTGCAACGCACGCTGGTCGGCCGCTACTGGCACGACGCCATGATCCAGATCGACGACTTCAAGAACGAGGGCGTGGTCGCCTCCGGCTCCTGGCCGTTCCAGGTGAACCTGCTCGCCTTCGAGAAGCAGCCGGTCGCCTCGACCATTCCGGAGGAAGGCGCCACGGGTTGGGCCGACACCACCATGATGCATACGGACGCAGCCAACCCGAACTGCGCCTATATGTGGCTGGAGCATTCGCTGTCACCCAAGCTGCAGGGCGACCTCGCCGCCTGGTTCGGCTCGAACCCCGCCGTCCCTGCCGCCTGCAAAGGCAACGCGCTGCTCACCGACGAGGGCTGCAAGACCAACGGCTTCGAGGATTTCGAGAAGATCAAGTTCTGGAAGACGCCGGTGTCGAAATGCGCCAGCCAAGGCGAGTGCGTGCCCTACTATCGCTGGGTGTCGGACTATGTCGGCGTGATCGGGGGGCGGTAGGTCTCTGGTGAAGAGCCGAGGGGCGGAGACGTTGCGCTCTGTCCAGCACCCCTCGTCCGTCGCCTTCGGCGACACCTTCTCCCACAAGGGGAGAAGGGGGAGCTTGTAAAAGCGCTCCTGCAAATCGCCTGACGCCGGAGATTGATCGAAACGAAATGCCCGGCTCCCCCTTCTCCCCTTGAGGGAGAAGGGGGCCGAGCGAAGCGAGGTCGGATGAGGGGTGTTCCAGCGTGGCGCCGTCGTCGAACTCTGCAAAACTGAAAAGCCAATGACCTCCGCCATCTCCTTCAGACAAGTCTCCCGCCATTTCGGCGAGGTGCGCGCCGTCGATGCCGTCGACCTGGAGGTCTTGCCCGGCGAATTCTTCGCCATGCTTGGGCCGTCAGGCTCGGGCAAGACGACATGCCTGCGCCTGATCGCCGGCTTCGAGCAGCCGACCGCCGGGCATATCGACATTTTCAGCGAGCGGGCCGACGGCGTGCCGCCCTACCGGCGCAACGTCAATACGGTCTTCCAGGATTATGCGCTGTTCCCGCACCTCAACGTGCTCGACAACGTCGCCTACGGGCTGATGGTGAAGGGTGTCGCCAAGGCCGAGCGATTGAAGGCGGCGGAAGAGGCGCTGCAGCTCGTGCGCCTGCCGGGCTATGGCGGCCGCCGGCCGGGTCAGCTTTCCGGCGGCCAGCGGCAGCGCGTCGCGCTGGCGCGTGCGCTGGTCAACCGGCCCAAGGTGTTGCTGCTCGACGAGCCGCTCGGCGCGCTCGACCTGAAGCTGCGCGAGAACATGCAGGAGGAGCTGAAGATCCTGCAGAAGTCGCTGGGCATCACCTTCATCTTCGTCACGCATGACCAGGGCGAGGCGCTGTCGATGGCCGACCGCGTCGCGGTCTTCAACGACGGCAGGATCATGCAGATCGGCGCGCCGCTGGACATCTACCAGCGGCCGGCGTCGCGCTTCGTCGCCGATTTCGTCGGCTCATCCAACGTGCTGCCGCCTGATTTCGTGCAGCGCTATTCGGGCCAGCGGCGCTGGGGCAGCCTGCGCCCCGAGGCGATCCGCGTGCAGCAGGCGACGAGCGGCGACGGCGTGCCCGCGCGTGTCGTGGCGCTCAACTATCTCGGCGCTTCGACCAGAATCGCGCTCGATGCCGAAGGCCTCAGGCTGCATGCGACGCTGCTTGCGGGCGCATCACTGCCGGCCGAAGGCGAAGCCGTGGTGCTCACCTTCAACCGCGACCAGCTCCATCTGATGGAGGAGGCGGGGTGATGGCAACTACCCTCCATGATTTGAGAGACCGCGCCCTACGTTGCCCCCCTCTGTCCTGCCGGACATCTCCCCCGCAAGGGGGGAGATTGGCTATCACTAACGATTTCGCCGATCGTCAACGACGCAGTTTGAGCGCCGAACAAAGCGGCCAGCCAATCTCCCCCCTCGCGGGGGAGATGTCCGGCAGGACAGAGGGGGGCGCGAAAGAGTGCGGCCTCCTCAGCAAGGCGACGTGGGCCTCATGACCGACGTCGCGCTCCATACGGGGCCTGCCCCCGCCATCCTGCCCTCCAGCGGCGGCATTTCCGGCGCGCTATCGGACCTGTTCTGGCGGCGGCCGGGCTTCCTGCTGTTCCTGATGCTCGCACCGCCGGTGCTGTGGCTCGGCATCGTCTATCTCGGCTCACTGTTCGCGCTGCTTTTGCAGAGCTTCTTCTCGATCGACGAGTTCTCAGGCCTCATCAACCGCGAGTTCACGCTCAAGACCTATGGCGACCTCTTCCAGCCGGCCAATTTCGACATCATCGTCCGAACGGTGACGATGGCCGCGCTTGTCACCATCGCCTCGGCGATCGTCGCCTTCCCGATCGCCTATTATGCGGCGCGTTATGCGCGCGGCCGCTGGAAGGCGCTGTTTTATCTCGGCATCATGCTGCCGCTGTGGTCGAGCTACCTGGTCAAGGTCTACGCCTGGAAGCTGATCCTGGCCAAGGAAGGCATCCTGGGCTGGTTACTCGGCAAATTGCATCTGACCTGGCTGCTGGAGGCTTGGCTGGCGCTGCCGACGGTGGGCGGCAACTCGCTCTCTGTCAGCGCGACCGGCACCTTCATCGTCTTCGTCTATGTGTGGCTGCCGTTCATGATCCTGCCGATCCAGGCAGCGCTGGAGCGGGTGCCGCGCAACCTCGTCGAGGCCTCCTCCGATCTCGGCGCCACGCCAGGCCAGACCTTCCGCAATGTAATCTTCCCGCTGGCGCTGCCGGGCATCGTCGCCGGCTCGATCTTCACCTTCTCGCTGACGCTGGGCGACTACATCATCCCGCAGATCATCGGCAATTCGCAGCTCTTCATCGGCCAGGCCGTCTATTCCTACCAGGGCACGGCCGGCAACATCCCGCTGGCCGCCGCCTTCACGGTCGTGCCGATCGTGGTGATGGGTTTTTACCTCTGGGGCGCCAAGCGCATGGGAGCGTTCGATGCGCTGTAGAGGGTTGAGAAATCCAGGGCTCTTGAAGACCCCCTCTCTCGCGTTTTCCAAGCACTTGCTCGGGGGACAAGCCCCACTCGCAAGCACAGGAAAACGCTTTCTCCCCCACCAGGGGGGAGAAAGCGATTTCAACATCTTAGCGGAGCTAAGTCTTAGAAATCGCAAGAGAGGGGGCGGTGGGCATCATGCGCTCTGACCGCACCCAATCCGCCCCGCTCAGTCTCAAGATGGCCGCGGCGGGCGGGCTTGCGTTCCTGCATCTGCCGATCCTCTTGATCTTCGTCTATGCCTTCACGACCGAAGAGAAGAGTTACCGATGGCCTCCGCCGGGGCTGACGGCGCAATGGTTCGCCGTCACCTGGAACCGGCCGGACGTCTGGGCTGCCCTGCAGCTTTCCGTGACGGTGGCGGCGATCGCCACGGCGATCGCGCTGGTGCTCGGCACGCTGTGCGCGGCGGCCGTGTCGGGCTCAAAGTTCTTCGGCCGCGAGACGATCTCGCTGCTGGTGATCCTGCCGATCGCGCTGCCCGGCATCATCACCGGCATCTCGCTGCGCTCGGCCTTCTCGCTGATGAATATCCCGTTCTCGATGTGGACCATTGTGCTCGGCCACGCGACCTTCTGCGTGGTGGTCGTCTACAACAACGCGGTCGCCCGCTTCCGGCGCACCTCGGGATCGATGATCGAAGCGTCGATGGACCTTGGCGCAGACAGCTTCCAGACCTTCCGCCACGTGGTGCTGCCCAACATCGCGACCGCGCTGCTGGCCGGCGGCATGCTCGCCTTCGCACTGTCCTTCGACGAGGTGATCGTGACGACCTTCACGGCCGGCCAGCAGCAGACGCTGCCGATCTGGATGCTGGAAGAACTGGTGCGGCCGCGCCAGCGGCCGGTGACCAATGTGGTGGCCATGGTCGTGGCGCTGGCGACGCTGCTTCCCATCCTCGCCGCCTATTACCTTACCCGCGACGGCGACCAGATCGCCGGGTCGGGGAAATGAAGAATGGCGAATAGGGAGTAGCGAGTAGCGAATAGGAAAGAAGGTGCAGTCCAACCCTATTCGCTACTCGCTATTCGCTACTCGCTCCCTTGAAACGCTGACTTAGGGAGAAACGCACATGGACACCCAGATGCTGATCGGCGCGAAGTTCGAGAAGGGAACCGAGACGGAGGAGCAGATTCTCAACCCCAAGACCGGCGACACGATCCTCGACCTGGCGGAGGCCAGCCAGGCGCAGATCGATGCGGCGGTTGCGGCCGCCGAGAAAGCCTTCGCCACCTGGTCGCGCACCACGCCGGCGCGGCGCTCCGGCTATCTCTTGAAGATCGCCGATCGCATCGAGGCAGAGGCCCAGGAGTTCGCCACGCTGGAAGCGCTGAATTGCGGCAAGCCGATCAATGCCGTGCTCAACGACGAGATTCCCGCGATCGTCGACTGCTACCGCTTCTTCGCGGGCGCCGTGCGCACCATGCCGGCGCAGATCGCGGGCGAATATTTGCCGGGCTTCACCTCGATGCTGAGGCGCGACCCGATCGGGCTCGTTGCCTCCATCGCGCCGTGGAACTACCCGCTGATGATGATGGCCTGGAAGCTGGCGCCGGCGATCGGCGGCGGCAACACGGTCGTCTTCAAGCCCTCCGAGCAGACGCCGCTGACGGCGCTGAAGCTCGCCAAAATCCTGTCGGAAATCCTGCCGGAAGGCGTGGTCAATGTGGTGCTCGGGCGTGGCGAGACGGTCGGCAACGCGCTGATCAACCACCCCAGGATCAACATGATCTCGATCACCGGCGACGTCGCGACCGGCAAGAAGGTGCTGCAGGCGGCGGCCAAGACCGTGAAGCGCACGCATCTGGAGCTCGGCGGCAAGGCGCCGGTCATCGTGTTCGACGACGCCGACCTCGATGCGGTGGTCAACGGGCTGCGCGCCTTCGGCTATTACAATGCAGGCCAGGACTGCACCGCCGCCTGCCGCATTTATGCCGGCAAGAAGATTTACGATAGGCTGGTCGCCGACCTCTCCTCGGCTGTTTCGACAATCAAATACGCCCGGCCGGACGACACAGAGAACGAGATCGGCCCGCTGATCTCGAAACGGCAGCGCGACCGCGTCGCGAGCTTCGTCGAGCGCGCGTCGGAGCTGAAGCACATCGAGGTCACGACCGGCGGCAAGCCGGGCGACGGCAAGGGCTTCTTCTACCAGCCGACGGTGGTGGCCGGCGCGCTGCAGGAGGACGAGATCGTGCGCCGCGAGGTGTTCGGGCCGGTGGTTTCGGTGACGCGCTTCTCGGACGTGGACGAGGCGGTCAACTGGGCCAACGACAGCGACTACGGCCTCGCGTCGTCGGTGTGGACGAAGGACGTGTCGCGCGCCATGGCGACAGCGGCGCGACTGCAATATGGTTGCACCTGGATCAACACGCATTTCATGCTTTGCAACGAGATGCCGCATGGCGGGCTGAAACAGTCCGGCTACGGCAAGGACATGTCGCTCTACGCGCTGGAGGATTATACGGCCGCGCGCCATGTGATGGTGGCGCACGGTTAGCTTCCCTTTCATGAGGGGCCGCCCGCCCTTGGTCCCCTACATCCCCCACCGGAGCGCCGCCGTATGCACCGGCGCGTCCCACAGCTTCGCGGTCTCATCGTCCAGCATGGAGAGCGTGATCGAGCAGCCGGCCATGTCGAGCGAGGTGACATAGTTGCCGACCAGCGAGCGCACGATCCTGATGCCCTTGCGCTCGAACAGGGCGCGCGCGTTGTTGTACATCAGGTAGAGTTCCATCAGCGGCGTGCCGCCGAAGCCGTTGATGAAAAGCAGCGCATCGTTGCCATGCGCGCCGCCAAGATCGTTGACGATGGCCGTCGAAACCTCGTCCGCGATTTCATAGGCGGGTTTCAGCCTGTCGCGGCGGCGGCCGGGCTCGCCATGAATGCCGACGCCAAACTCCATTTCGTCCTCGCCGATCTCGAAGGTCGGCTTGCCGGCGGCGGGCACGGTGCATGAGGTGAGCGCCACGCCCATCGATCGCGTCGCGCCGTTGACATGATCGCCAAGCGCCTTGAGGTCGGCCAGCGCCCTGCCCGCTTCCGCCGCCGCGCCGACGATCTTCTCCACCACCAGCGTGCCGGCGACCCCACGCCGGCCGATCGTGTAAAGCGAATCCTCGACCGCAACGTCATCATTGGTGATGACCTGCATCACCCCGTCCGTCATCTCGGCCGCCATGTCGAAGTTCATGCGGTCGCCTTCGTAGTTCTTGACGATGAAGAGCACGCCGCCGCCGGTATCGACAGCCTGAGCCGCTTCCAGCATCTGGTCCGGCGTCGGTGAGGTGAAGACCTGGCCGGGGCAGGCGGCGTCGAGCATGCCGTAGCCGACAAGCCCGCCATGCAGCGGCTCGTGGCCCGAGCCGCCACCGGAGATAAGCGCCGGCTTGCCTTGCTTGAGGTTCTTGCGGCGAACGAATTTGTGATCTTCGCCAAGCACAAGAATGTTCGAATGGGCGGCAACGAAGCCGTCGAGGCTTTCGGTGAGCACGTTCTCGACGGCGTTGATCAGCTTTTTCACGTGTTCCTCCCTGTGGCGTTAGCCCTTGCCCGTGATGCTGGCGATGCGGTGGATGAATTCGTTGATGGCGCGGTCGAGCGCCGCGTTCTGCTTGTCGTCGCCGAGATCCGGAACCGTAAGCGAGAGATGACGAATGCGGCGTCCGCTCTCCGCAAGCGCCAATTTTCCAGGATGCGCTGCTTGGTAAGCATTGATGAACATATCGCGCTCCTGCGCGCTGAAATGGCAGACCGAAAAGATCAGCGGCAGGTGCCTTGACGGGATCGGCGTCGAATAGGCTGGGCTGGTGATCTGGGTGACGAAGCTGCGGTGCTTGCCGAGCGCGTCGGCGAGCCGCTGGCGCGTGCCGGACGGCCGCTGGTCGATGACATGCGACAGCAGCTCCTTATAGGCGCGGATCGCCTCCTCGGCGTCAGTTAGAGCAGGACGAGTTGGAGCGGAACCACTCATCCTGCTCTAACTCTCTGTTTTCTCGCATGATCTTATCCGAAAAGTCTGCAACTTTTCGGGATCATGCTCTAGCACCGGAAGCGCCGTCCTGGCCATGGCTTACACGGAGACTTCGGCGATCGCCGCCTTGGCGACGGCAAGCTGCGCCGGCACGACGGAGAGGTCGCGCAGGCCGGCTTCCAGCAGGGCGGGGATCGCCGCTGGATCGCCGCCGGCGTCGCCGCACAGGCTCACCGGTATGCCGAGCTCCTTGCCCACCGAGACGACAGTCTCGATCAGGCGCAGCACGGACCAATGCCTGACGTCGTTGAGATGGGCGACATTGGCGTTGTCGCGGGCCGCGGCCAGCACATATTGCGTGAGGTCGTTGGAGCCGATCGAAAAGAAGGCGACGTCGGGGAAGGCTTCCGGCGCGATCGCCACGGACGGCACCTCGACCATGATGCCGAGCGGCGGCATCTCGTGCGGCACGCCTTCGCGGGCGAGGCTCCCGGCTTCCTCCGCGAACAGCGCCGCCGCCTGCACATATTCCACCGGCACCGAGATCATCGGGAACATGACCTTGAGGTTGCCGTGCACGGCAGCACGCAGCAGGGCGCGGACCTGCAGGCGAAAAATCTCCGGCCGCGCCAGCGAGAGGCGGATGCCGCGCAGGCCGAGGAACGGGTTGCTCTCCTCGACGGTGAAACCCGGTACCGGCTTGTCGCCGCCGGCATCCACCGTGCGAATCGTCACCGGCTTGCCGGAAGCCCATTCCAGCACCTTGCGGTAGGCCTGGTATTGCGTCTCCTCCTCCGGCAGGCCCTTGCCGAACAGGAACTCGGTGCGCATCAGCCCGACGCCGTCGCAGGTCGCGATATCAATCAGCTCCACATCGGACGGATCGGCGATGTTGACCTGCACGCGCACGGGCTCGCCGTTCCTGGTTACGGCGGGACGGGCCAGATAATTTTGGGCATTGGCGCGGCGCGCGCCGAAATCCTGCGACGAGCGGCGAAACGCCTCCCTGTCGGCCTCGGTCGGCTGGACCACCATCCGGCCGAGTTCGGCATCGAGCAGCGCCAGCCCATCGATGCCGACGGCGGCATGACCCAGCCCCACCACCATCGGCACACCATGCGAGCGGGCGAGCATGGCGACGTGGCTCGCCGTGCTGCCCGCGATCAGCGCGATGCCGCCGCCCTTGCTCCAGTCCGTCTCGAGAAAGCGCGTCGGCGCGATGTCCTCGCCGAACAGGATGGCGCCCGGCGGCGCTTCTGCCGCGCCCTCGCCGGTCAGTGCGCGCAGCACCTGCTCGCGGATATCCTTCAAGTCGGCAGCCCGCGCCCGGAAATAGTCGTCGCCGGAGACCTCGTAGCCGACGATCTCGGCATCGATCGCCGCGACCCAGGCATCGTAGGCGGACACGCCGTCCTCGATCGCCGCGAAAGCCGGGCCGGTCAGCGCCTCGTCCTCCAGCATGGCGAGCTGGAATTCCAGCATCGCAGCACTTTCCCCCGACGCCGTGAGGCTCAGCGTGCCGATCCGCGCCGTCGCATGCGCAAGCGCTACCCGCAGCGCCTCGGCCTCCTCACGAGGATTGCCGCGCGCCAGATACTCGGCCTGCTCGCGCTCGAGCGGAACGAGCGGCCCCTCGGCATAGCCGGGCGAGGCCGGGATGCCGGTGAGCCTACGCGGTTCGGACATGCGCCTCGCCCTCGTCGAAATCGCGCTCGACGAGCGCGACAAGCGCATTGAGCGCTTGGCTTGCGCCCTCGCCGGCAGCGCGCAGGTGGAGCACCGTGCCCTTCGGCGCCTTGGCGGCCATCACCTTGACGATGCTCTTGGCGTCGAACCACGGGCCGGCCTCCGACAGCGCCACCTCGATCTCGGCCGGGAAGGTCTTGGCGAGCTTGGTGAACTTCACCGACGGGCGCGCATGCAGCCCTACCTCGTGGGTGATCGTCACCTTGGCTTCAGCGGCAGCGCTCATCAATCATTCCCTAGCAGTCAGGCCGGCGACAATTCATGCGCGGTCGCCACCACGTCCTTCAGCGACGCGCCGCCGGAAGCCTCGGTCGCGGCCATCACCGCGCCCTCGACGATCGGCGCGTTGCAGATCACGATCCTGTCCGAGCGCGGCTCGCCGATCATCTCGATCGCCATCTCGCTGTTGGTCTCGGCCCCGCCGAGATCGACGAGGATCGCCACGCCGGCTTCGGACCAGGCCTGGTCGATCGCCTGCATGATCGCCTCCACGCTGGTGCCGAGCCCGCCCTCGGGATTGCCCCCGCACCAGGCAAGCGGCACCTCGTCGCCGACCATCTGGCGCACCATGTCGGCCGTCCCCTCGGCAACCTTGGGCGAATGCGACACGATGACGATGCCGACATTGCTCATGCGGCGCCTCCAAGCGCGTCCGCGACGGCGCGGACGATCAGCGCGCTGGAACGAGCACCCGCATCGACATGGCCTATCGAGCGGTCGCCAAGGAAGGCGGCGCGGCCGCGGATCGCCTTCATGGGCCTGGTCGCTTCGGCCGCCTGGTCGGCGACCGCGACGATCTCGCTGGCCGATTTGCCGGCCGAAAGTGCGGCCGACACGGGATAGAGCACGTCGAGCATGGTCTTCTGCCCCGCCTGCGACTTGCCGCGGGCCGCCACGTCATCCACGGCCCTGGCGAACGCCGCCGCGAAGGCGGCGCGGTCGGGAGCCGCGGAAATCTCCTTGCCGAGCGTCATGAACAGCGTGCCGTAAAGCGGACCCGAGGCGCCGCCGACCCGCATGACAAGCTTGGTGCCGACCGCCCTCAGCGCGTCCGGCAACGGCTTGCCGGCGAT
>Ga0081539_10002810_pt1 | contig 23273 bp, 16 predicted proteins | sample TabmetS4T2R2_FD_71023 | JGI IMG/M metagenome (GOLD analysis project Ga0081539, IMG submission 71023) | Tabebuia heterophylla rhizosphere microbial communities from the University of Puerto Rico - S4T2R2 | ecosystem: Host-associated > Plants > Roots > Rhizosphere ...
CAGACACCGACGGAGGTGCCGGAGGGCGGCGTTGTCTGGGTGTTCACGTTGGAATAGCCCCGACAGCCACCCAAGAACGAACCACTGAGGCACGGAGATTCGGAGGGAAACGAGTCTTTACTGATCATTCCTCCGCGCCGCTTCTGAGTATGGCCATGAAAAAATCTTCGCTCTTCGTCATCCTGTTCCTTCTTTTCGCGAGACCTGCTGTCGCTGCTAGCTGCGAGGATCTGGCTTCACTGAAACTGCCGGACGCGACGGTGACCTCCGCGCAATCGGTCGCGGCGGGCGCGATCGAGCGCGCGCAGGACTTGCCGGCGTTCTGTCGCGTCGCCATCACCAGCAGGCCGTCGAGCGACTCCGACATCAAGATCGAAGTGTGGCTGCCGACCTCGGGGTGGAACGGCAAATTCCAGGCGGTCGGCAACGGTGGATGGAACGGCACGATCGACCAGAACGCGCTGGCCGCGGGTGTGCGGCGCGGTTACGCGGTGGCCTCCACGGACCAGGGCCATGCGGGCAACGGCGGACCGTGGATGCAGAGCGCGGAGAAGCTGATCGACTTCGGCTACCGCGCGACCCACGAGATGACCGTCAACGGCAAGGCGGTCGTGAATGCGTTCTACGGCAACGCGCCGCGGCTCTCGTACTTCACCGGCTGCTCGGCGGGCGGCCGCCAGGCGCTCAAGGAAGCGCAACGCTTCCCCGACGACTTCGACGGCATCGTCGCCGGCGCGCCGGCGCTGAATACCACCGGGCGCGCCGCCTTCTCGATGTGGATCGCGCAGGCGCAGCACAAGGACGAGGCCAGCTTCATCCCGCCGGCGAAGTTTCCCGCAATCCACGACGCGGTGCTGCAGGCGTGCGACGCGCTCGATGGCGTCAAAGATCGTGTCATCGAGAACCCGCGCGCGTGCACGTTCGATCCGAAAGTGCTCGAGTGCAAGTCAGGCGACAGCCAGAGCTGCCTCACACCGCCGCAGATCGAAACGGCGCGGGTGATGTACAAGCCGGTCGTCAACGCGAAGACGGGCAAGAAGATCTTTCCCGGCCTCGAACCCGGCAGCGAGCTCGGATGGACGACATTCGGAAACGTGCAGCCGTTCGCGATCGGGCAGCAGATGTTCCAGTTCATGGTCTTCAACGACCCGAACTGGGACTACAAGACGCTCAACTTCGACAGCCACTGGGCAAGGGTCGAGGCGATCGAGAAGGGGAACATCAACGCGATGGAGCCCAACCTGAAGCCCTTCTTCGCGAGTGGCGGAAAGCTGATTCAGTACCACGGCTGGGCGGATCAGCAGATCCCCTCAGGCAGCAGCGTCGACTATTACCAGTCGGTGCTGGAGACCATGGGCGGCGCGAACAAGGTGAAGGACAACTATCGCCTGTTCATGGTGCCCGGCATGGGCCACTGCGGCGGCGGCGACGGGCCGTCCACGTTCGACATGCTGACGGCGCTCGAGCAGTGGGTCGAGAAGGGCAAGGCTCCCGACTTCATTCCCGCATCGCACGTCACGAACGGCCAGGTGGATCGGACCCGAATACTCTGCTCTTACCCACAGGTGGCAACGTACAAAGGGTCGGGCGACCCCAATGACGCCGCCAACTTCGCTTGTCGATAAGAGGGCGATCATGCGAAATGCAACGTTCGCGTTTGTGATCCTGATTGGCGCCGCCGCAAACGCGCAGGGTGCGACGTGCGAGAGCCTCAAGACACTTTCACTCGATCACGGGACGGTGACGCTGGCCGAAGTCGTGGAGCCGGGCGCCTTCCATCTGCCGAACACGGGCCGTGGGGCGGCGGCGCAGGCCAACCAGTACAAGGAGCTGCCGCGCTTCTGCCGCGTAGCGGCCACCCTTACACCGTCCAGCGACTCCGACATCAAGATCGAAGTCTGGATGCCGGCGGCCAACTGGAACAGCAAGTTTCAGGCGGTCGGTAACGGCGGATGGGCCGGGGTCATCAGCTATCCGGCGATGGCGCAAGCGCTCAAGCGCGGGTATGCGACCAGTTCGACCGACACCGGTCACGTCGGTGGCAGCGGCAGCTTCGCGCTCGGTCATCCGGAAAAGCTGATCGACTTCAGCTATCGCTCGGAGCACGAGATGACGCTGAAAGCGAAGGCGATCATCGACGCGTTCTACGGCAGCGCGCCGCGGCTGTCGTATTGGAACGGCTGCTCGACCGGCGGACGGCAGGGACTCAAGGAAGCGCAGATGTTCCCGAACGACTACGACGGGATCATCGCCGGCGCACCGGCGAACCGCACCGCGATCTCGTTGTGGATTGCCGACGCCGTGCTGAAGGACCCGGCCAGCTACATTCCACCCGCCAAGTATCCGGTGATCCATCAGGCCGCGGTCGCCGCCTGCGATGAGCGTGACGGTCTCAAGGATGGATTGATCGGCGACCCGCGCAAGTGCACCTTCGATCCGCAGGTCCTGGCGTGTCAGAACGGCGACGGGCCGTCATGTCTGACGGCGCCGCAGATCAAGGCGGTCAAACAGATCTACTCGCCGGCCGTGAATCCGCGTACCGGCAAGGAGCTGTTCGCGTCGCTGCCGCCGGGGACCGAGCTCGGGTGGGGCGTGCAGGCGCTCGGGCCCGAGCCGTCGCAGAACATCTACGACCAGTATCGGTACGTCGTGTTCAAGGACCCGAAGTGGGACTGGAAGACCTTCGACTTCGACAAGGACGAGGAAAAGGGCAGCCGGCCCGAGCATCTGATCATGAACGCGACCGATCCCAACATGAAGCCGTTCTTCTCCCACGGCGGGAAGCTGTTGCTCTATCACGGCTGGAGCGACCCGAACGTGTCGACGCTGAACACAATCAAGTACTACGACAGCGTGGTGCAGAATCTCGGCGGGCCGGCGAAGGCGTCGGATAACGTCCGTCTGTTTCTCGCGCCGGGCATGGGGCATTGCGGCGGCGGCGAAGGGCCGAACCAGTTCGACATGGTGACCGCGCTCGAGCAGTGGGTCGAGAAAGGAAAGGCACCGAGCGAGATCATCGCGTCGCATGCGACCACCGGTCAGGTCGATCGCACGCGGCCGCTGTGCGCGTATCCTCAGGTCGCCACGTACAAGGGGAGCGGCGACCCGAACGAAGCGGCAAACTTCACCTGCAAGTAGGCCGCTCGCGTCTCAGTCGACACCGAACTCGTCCTTCGGAAACAGATCGGTGTTCGTGTCGACGAGCCGCGTTCGATCGAAGTCCGGGGTGAAGACGCGCGGCGCGCGCTCGAGATAGCCGCCGACGAGCGCCGCGATATCGATCGACGCGGACGCGAAGTGGTCCCGTACTTCCGGCGCGAGCAGCCGCTGCCGCACGAGCTCGGGTTCGAACGCGATCGGCTCGTTGCTCCCGATGAGGATGTCTTGGAAAGCGATCGCGTGCGGGAAGACCTTGGCGAACGTATCCTGCACCCGCGTCGTCGGCGCCCAGCTCACAGCCAGGCCGCCCGGATTCAAGTGGCGGCGGATCAAATCGAAATACTGTTCCGAATACAGGTTGCCCGAGTACGCACTGGTGGGCCGCAGCGCGTCGGTTTCGATGATGTCGTACGTCTCGCGCGTTCGCATCAGGTAGGAGCGTCCGTCGCCGTACAGATGCGTGATCCGCGGGTGAGTCAGTACGGTGCGCAGCGCCGGGTATCCCCAGGTGGCGTCGAGCCGCGCCAGCGTGTCGAGCTGCGGCCGGATGATCTCCACGCACGTGATTCGCGCAATGTCCGCACGCGCCGCCAGCGCGAACACCGTGTCTCCGGATCCGAGCCCGATCACGACAGCGTTCCGCGGCCGCGGATGCAGCAAGGCCGGCAGCGCGCCGAGCACGGTGTGAATGCCGCCGTACGGGATCCAGCTCTGGCCGATGCCGTTGACGAACACGACGACGCGTGTGTCGCCCGGCATCTTGCGCAGCAGCGATGTGCCCGACCCGTCCTCGCCGGCCACGACAAACGGCGGCAGGCCGCCATGCAGGCGCGCCCAGAACGCGCCCTGATCAGGAATCGCCGTGACGAGCAGCGCGGCAATGGCTGCGGCCAAGGTGTACGCGATTCTGCTCGTGATGCGCGCCGGCGATCGGAACGAGCGCGCAAGGCCGCACACGGGGAAAATCGCGCTCGCGGCCACCAGGAGCCTGAGCGTGCCGCCGCTACCCAGCCACGTCAACCAGACCCACCCGGTCAGCATGGCGCCGAGTGCGCTCCCGGCGATGTTGGCCGCCATGAGCGCTCCCACGCGGCGGCCGACCAGCCGCGCATCGGTCTGGACGGTTCGTTGCAGCAGCGGCAGGCTGGCGCCCATCAGGCAGGTTGGCGGACCGACGAGCACCAGCGGCACGACGAGATACAACAGCGCGAACTGCATCGGCAAGTCCATTGCGCGTTGAATGTCGAACGGTTCGTAGCCGGCGAAGTATTCGGTGAGCGTGCGCAACAGCGGCGAGCGCCCGATCTGTGCCAGCAGCAGCGCGACGCTCGCACCGGCGTAGATCGCCGTGCCCGATTGCAGCAGCAGAAACGCGCGGCCGGGGCGGCGCACGCGAGCGACGACGGCCGCACCGATCGCGGCGCCCGCGCCAAGGCCTGCCAGATAGATCGTCAGCACGGTGCCGAACGTGAACGCCGTCGACTTCAACATGATGCCCGCGAGCCGGAACCAGACGATCTCGAGGGAGAGCGCGATCATGCCGGCGATGAAGTAGATGAAGGCCCAGGCGGCAAACGGCAGGCGGATGTCGTCCGCGGGCGGTTGCGGCGGGAAAACGGGCGTGTCGACAGCCTCGGGCGAAACGAGCTCGGGTCTTCTCAGCAGGAACGCGAGCGTCGCCAGCGCTGCCAGCACGTTGATTGCGGCCGCTGTCGTGACGCTTCCGGCGAAACCCTGCAGTCGCAGCAGACCCCACGTGCCGATCAGGGCCCCGGCGGCCGCACCGGACGTGTTGGCCGAATACAGCGCGCCGGTGACGCGGGCCGCCTGCGGCAGCCCTCGCGTCAACGCCTTCACGAGCAGCGGCAGCGACAGGCCCATGAAGAACGTGGGCCACAGCAACGCGATGAAGAGAATCGCCGCCCGTACTTCGACTCCGAGCGGTAGATGACCGAGGCGCTCGTACAATCCGTTGTAGAACAGCGATGTGCTGAAGAAGCCGAACGCGCCGATGGCCAGTTCCGCCGCTGCAAAGCACGCGAGGTTGGCTCGGCGCGACAGCCGATCCGCAAGAGCGCCGCCGGCGAGACTGCCGCAGCCAAGCCCCGCCATGAACGCCGCGACGATGATCGTCGCCGAGTGGACATCGGAGCCGGCGAACACCACGAGCAGGCGCTGCCAGACGATCTGGTAGATGAGCGCTGAAAACCCGGAGGCGAGGACCACCACGTAGGCGGCGGGGCGCATCCGGGGAATCTTCTCTGATCTGCCGTCAGATGACGACCAGGATCATCGGCGCCTGCTTACGAGGCGTGGCGACGACGCTGCCGGGTGCGCGCGGCTTTCTGCGCGGCGGCGTGGCGGACACGCGGACCCTTCGTGCGCACCGCCTTGCGCGCTGCAGCGCGCCGTGACGACGCCGAGCGGCGGCGCGCCGCCGTGGTCGCCTGACGCGAGAGCGCCTTCCGCGATGCCGCGCTCCGACCCTCGCGTTTCAACGCATTCGTCACGGCGCGCGATCGTCGCGGTGACGCCCGTCGCGTCGATCCTTTGCGTCCGGCCCGGCTGGCGGCTGCGGCGCTTCGCTTCGTCGTGGCTTTTGCGCCGCGTCCCGGCGCCGGCAGCTTCACGCCCGCTCGCCGGGCCTTCGACAGGCCGATGGCGATCGCCTGCTTGGTCGAGCGCGCGCCGTGCTTGCCCTCGCGGACGTGGTGGATCTCCTCGCGAACGAACTCGCCGGCCTGCGTGGACGGCGCCTTTCCGGCGCGCTTGTCCGCACGCGCCCGCTCGAGCGTGGCCTTCTCGGGCATAAGAACCCTCCCTCCGGATCCGGTTGGCGCGTCTTGACGTGCGCCGATCGGAAATCTACGCAGCGCGGATGCCATCCTGGTGTCCGTTCTCGTCGGCACCCGGGCGGGAGCGCGCAACCTGTCGAGCAATGGCAACCCGGCACTAGGAAACAGCCACAGCTTTGCGAATGCAGGAACACTGAACGGCAGCAGCGCGATAAATCAACTGTCGCGTCAGTTTCTCCAACACGGCCACAATTGGCGGCCGCGGCCTGATCCTTCTGTCAGTAACGTCGCCGAGTGGGAAACGAGGTATATTGCGGGCGCGCGAACCGTTCTGATGAGGAGGGCCGCCGTGCGCAAGATTGCTGTTGCTCTCGTGCTTGCCGTGACTGCCGCGCTGGCGTTCACGGTGACGAATACCCGTGCCGCGGGTGAACCGCCGGCGTGGGCGTATGCGATTCCGCCCGCACCGCCTGCCGGCACGCCGCCGCCGACACCACCGCCGCCGGACACCACGCCGCGAACGATCCCCGGCACCAACCTGACGTTCACGCGTCAGCAGATCGCCGACGGATTCGGTCCCGCGGACTGGTATCCCGGGGATCACCCGCCGATGCCCGAGATCGTGGCCAAAGGCAAGCGCGCCGACAACGCACGCGCCTGCGCGCTGTGCCACATGCCGAACGGCAAGGGCCGGCAGGAGAACGCCGGTGTGTCGGGCCTCCCCGTGTCCTATTTCATTCAGACGATGAACGACTTCCGCAACGGGCTGCGCAAGAGCGCGGAGCCGCGCAAGGCGAACACCAACGCGATGATCGCGATCGCGAAGGCGCTGACGCCGGAAGAGATCAAGGTCTCGGCTGAATATTTCGGCGCCATGAAGTGGACGCCGTGGATTCGCGTCGTCGAGACCAACACCGTGCCGAAGGTCGTGAGCCGCGGCGGCATCTGGATTCCGGTCGAAGGAGCCGAGGCCGGCAAGGAGCCGATTGGCGTTCGCATCATCGAGACGCCCGAGGATCCGGAGAAGACGGAAATCCTTCGCGACCCGCGCTCAGGATTCATCGCCTATGTGCCGGTCGGCGCCGTCAAGAAAGGCGAGGCATTGGCGACGACGGGCGGCGCGGGAAAGACCGTCGCCTGCGCGGCGTGTCATGGACCGACGCTCGAGGGCATGGGCCCCGTGCCGGGAATCGCGGGCCGGTCGCCGAGTTATCTCGTGCGCCAGATGTATGACATGCAGGCGGGCGCGCGCAACGGCGAGTGGACGCAGTTGATGAAGCCGGTGGTGGCGAAGCTGACCGATGCCGACTTCGTCAACATCGCGGCCTACGTCTCGTCTCGTCGTCCAAGCGCGGCGACGGCGACGCAGTAATCGCTCGCGGACCTTCATGGTCCGCGAAAACGGTATCGCTCCTCTTCCTCGTAGTAGTCAGGGAATCCGACCGCTGCCTTGAGATCCTCGAAGCTCATGGCAGCGGTCGCTTCACCTTTCCGCAGCGCCCGCAGGGCGCCCCGCATCGCGCCGATCGAGACGTTGAGCAGCGTGAGCGGGTAGACGGCGATCTTGTAACCAATCTCCTCGAGCCGCTCGATCGGGAGCAGCGGCGTCTTGCCACCCTCGATCAGGTTGGCCATCTTCGGCCCATCCACCTCATCGCAGTAACGGCGCATCTCCGTCTCGTTCACGGGCGCTTCGAGGAACGTGATGTCCGCACCGATCTCGCGAAAGGCATGGCACCGCGCGATCGCCTCGTCGAGATCGACACAGGCGCGGGCGTCGGTACGCGCCATGATCAGGATGTCCTCACCGGCGTTGCGCGCGTCGACGGCCGCGCGGACGCGCATCAAGGCCTCATCGCGTCCGACCACTGACTTCCCCTCGGTGTGGCCGCAACGCTTCGGCGCGACCTGATCCTCGAGCATGATGCAGGCGAAGCCGGCGCGTGCGTATCCGTGGACGGTCCGCTTGATGTTCTGCGCGCTGCCAAAGCCAGTGTCGCCGTCACCGATCATCGGAATCGACACCGCACGGCAGATGTTCTGACCCTGATCGGCGAGCTCGCCGTACGAGATCAACCCCGTATCGGGCATCCCAAGGCGCGCGGCGGAGACGGCGAACCCGCTCATGAACCCGAGCTCGAATCCCGCTTCCTCGACGAGGCGAGCGGACATCGCGTCATGGCATCCGGGCATCAGCAGGATGCCGGGTCGGCGCAGCAGCGTGCGCAAGCGGTCGGCGGTGGACATCGCGACTTATTCCACACGACTGCGCGGAAAACGCGCGGCGCGGACCCCGGCTTGTGATTCGGTGCCGGCGGGGTAGGAACGTGGCGGTGCTGCCGGTTGTTGCGAGGCGCGCAGCCGCCAGGGGAGTGCTGCCGCTTCCAGCATGACGCTCCCGCTCATCTTCGAGCGTCCCAGTTCACGTTCCGTGAACACGATCGGGACTTCACGCACGCGGCCGCCGGCGTGAATCGTCCGATAGAGCGTCTCGACCTGAAATGCGTATCCATTCGATCGCAACGTGTCGATGCCGATCCGGGAGAGCATCGACGGTTGCCAGCACCGATATCCAGCGGTGCAGTCGGCGATCTCGAGCCGCAGCACGCGGCGTACGTAGGCATTGGCGGTGCTGCTCAACGCCTGTCGATACCACGGCCAGTTTACGAGGGCGCCACCCGCGACGTAGCGGGAGCCGATCGCCAGGTCGCACTCGCGGGCGCAGGCGACGAGTCGCGGCAGATCGGCCGGATCGTGCGAGCCATCCGCGTCCATCTGGCAGATGAAATCGGGGGATTGCGCCAGCGCGTGACGCATGCCGGCCACGTAGGCGCGACCGAGCCCTTTATCGTTCGTGCGGTGCAGGACCTCGAGGCGGCCCGACGACGCCCGGCTCAATTCATCGGCCAGCTCACCGGTGCCGTCCGGCGATCCATCGTCGATGACGAGCACCCGGAACGCGTCGTGCGCGAGGACCCCCTGCGCCATGTGCGCGAGGTTCTGACGCTCGTTGTAGGTCGGCAGCAAGACGACAACGTCCATGCGCTAGTGGACCGTATCAACTGAAGCTGTAATACGCAAGCCAGCCCTTCGACTGCGATCATGCGGGCCGCACCCAGGGTAGGCGTACCCGCCAAGCGTTTCACAAGGGACGCGTCGATGGTATTCCGATAGTCCTCGTGGACGGGTTATAGTGGGCGGTCAACTCGACCGACAAGTGAGGCTGCGCCTCAGACCCGCCGCGAGATCGTGAGGCGGCTCGAGGCCTGACCTCGCTTGTCTGCAGTGCTTGCTTTGTCCGCCTTCGGGCGAGCCAGCTTGCCGCGGGGAACGCTGGACTTGTCGGTCAAGCATTCGAGGCGGTGCAAGCTGGCCAACGGGATGACATCCATGTTCAAGAGAATTCTCGTGCTCGCCCCAGGTGTCGCTGTGTGGAGCCTGCTCGTGGCGACGGCACCTTCCGTCCGTGCGCAGCAGCACAGTTATACGCAGGCCGAGATCGACGAAGGCCGGAAGCTGTATGAGACCAACTGCGGCCGCTGTCACAACGACACCGGCGACGGCGTCACCGGCGTGGAGCTGTTCAAGCAGCTCCGGCGCGCGACCGCCGATGAAGACGTTGCGAAGATCATCCGCGAAGGCATCCCGGGGACGTCGATGCCTCCGCACGCGTTTCTGTCCAACGCGCAAGCCCTCAACGTCGTCGCGTTTCTCAGATCGATGGTGGGCGTGACACCGCTGCCGCGCACGGCAGCTGCCAACGCACCGGGGCGTGGGACCGCGTTGCTCGCTTCCGGCGATGCCGGTCGTGGGAAAACACTGTTCGACGGCAAGGGCGGATGCGTCGGCTGTCACCGGGTCAATGGCACCGGCGGGCAGACAGGGCCCGACCTGAGCGCCGTCGGGCGCGTGCGGCCGCCGCGCGGCTTCGATCCGGGTGGTCCGAACGTCCCGCAGATCGAACGGTCGATTCTCGATCCGAACGCCGAGATCGCACCCGTCTATCGCGTCTTCCAGGTCGTTCCCAGGAGCGGTGCAACGGTACGCGGGAAGCTGCTCAATCAGGACACGTTCTCGGTTCAGGTGCTCGACTCCAACCAGAATTTGCGCTCGTTCCTGAAGAGCGATCTGCGCGAGTTCGGCTTCGTCCCGTCACCGATGCCGGCGTATGACGGCAAGCTCACGCCACAGGAACTGGCGGACCTGCTCGTGTATCTGCTTTCGTTGCGAGGCTAGTGATGACCAGACGCGCACTTGTTCTCGCCCTCGTGATGGCTGCGGCCACACTGCACGCGCAGCAGCCGGTCACCTCCGATCGCATTCTGCGCGCCGAGCAGGAACCACAGAACTGGCTCACCTATTCGGGCAGCTACAAGAGTCACCGCTACACCGCGCTCGATCAGATCACGCCGGCCAACGTGAAGAACCTGGAGCTGCAGTGGGTGTTCCAGGTTCGCGCGCTCGGTTTGAACGACAAGTTCGAGGCCACGCCGATCGTCGTCGACGGGATCATGTACACCGTCAGCCCGCCGAACGACGTCGTCGCGCTCGACGCAGTGACCGGCCGCGTGTTCTGGCGCTACAACCACAACGTCGCACCCGCGGCGCGCGTGTGCTGCGGCCGGGTCAATCGCGGCGTGGCGATCCTCGGCGACCGCGTCTTCATGGGCACGATCGACGGCCGCGTCGTGGCGCTGAACGCGAAGACCGGTGAGGTCGTGTGGAACGTCGCCGTCGGCCGTCCCGACGCCGGCTACTCGGTGACCGTTGCCCCGCTCGTCGTCAAGGACAAATTGATCCTCGGTCCGGCCGGCGGCGAATACGGCATCCGCGGCTTCATCGTCGCGCTCGATCCGAAAGACGGCCACGAGATCTGGCGCTTCAACACGATTCCAAGTCCTGGCGAGCCTGGAAGCAACACATGGTCCGGCGACGCCTGGATGCGCGGCGGCGCACCGATCTGGACGACCGGCTCCTACGATCCGGAACTGAACCTGACGTACTGGGGTGTGGGCAATCCGGGCCCCGACTGGAACGGCGACGGCCGGCCGGGCGACAACCTCTATAGCGATTCCGTGGTGGCGCTCGATCCCGACACGGGCACGTTGAAATGGCACTATCAGTTCACGCCGCACGACGAGTTCGACTACGACGCGACGCAAGTGCCGGTGCTCGCCGACATTCAATGGCAGGGACGCACGCGAAAAGCGATGCTGTGGGCGAACCGCAACGGCCTGTGGTACGTCCTCGATCGCGCAACAGGTGAGTTCCTGTCGGGCAAGCCATTCACGAAAGTGAACTGGCTGAACGGGTTCGACGCGAAAGGGCGCCCGAACAAGATCCTGCAGCCGTCGCCGGAAGGCACCCTCGTTTTTCCGAACAATCAGGGCGCCACCAACTGGTACTCGCCGTCGTACAGCCCGCGGACCGGCTTGTTCTACATTCCGACGTGGGCGGACACGTACTCGATTTATCGCAAGACACCGGGAGCCGATTCAGTGAAGTACACCGAAGGCCAGATGTTCACGGGCGCGTTCCCCGTGATGGCGCTTCCGGTGCTCGTGCCCAACGCGACCAACGATCGACTGCCACAGGATGGGTATGGCGCGATCCAGGCGTTCGATCCGAAGACCGGCGAGCGGAAGTGGGAGTTCAAGATGAACGACGTGACCGACAGCGGCGTGCTGTCGACCGCGTCGGACCTCGTGTTCGCCGGCGGCCGCGAAGGCTACTTTTTTGCGCTGGACGCGAAAGCCGGCACGCTGCTCTGGAAGTCGATGGTCGGCGGCCAGGTTGCCTCGGGGCCTATGAGCTACTCCGTCAACGGCAAGCAGTACGTCGCAGTCTGCGGGGGAAACAATCTGTTCGTGTTCGCACTCCGACAGTAATCGTCCGGATCAGGCGCGCATGAAGACGACCGCCGCCATCGTGCCGACGACGGTGACGAGGACCGTGATCTGAATCCCGACGAGCCAGACGAACTGTCGCGACATCTTGTCGTCCAGCCTGTCGAGCCGTCCGTCGAATCGATCCATCCGGTTTTCGAGGCGCTCGAATCGCGCATCGACCTGCACAAATCGCGCATCGACCTGCGCGAATCGTGCGTCGACCTGCGCGAATCGTGCGTCGACCTGCGCAAATCTCGTGTCGATTGTCCGCTCGAGCCGATCGAATCTCTCCTCACTCATGGTGAACTGCGCATCGAACCGCTGCGACTGTTCGATGACCCGCGTTTCCACGGCTGCCAATCGTGCTTCCAGACCGGCCATTCACGCCTCCACAGGATACCGTCGTCGGGACGACGACCTCAATAGCTGTATGGCACGGGCTGTACCGCGTGGAATTGTTCGGAAATCGATCGAGCCCCCTTCAAAGTCGGCAAGAACTGCGATGTGGTGCAGCGCCCTCTTCGGCAGTTCGTGCCTGTGTGGTCGTCAGCGCGCGAGGCGAACAGGACGGGTTCCTCGAGATCCGTCCCGTTCGTGAGCGACCTATTTACCGAGGGTGCCGACCGTGAGCGATACTCCCGCGTCGGCGAAGCTGCCCGTCAGCCCCCTTCCTCCATAGACAGTCCGTGACGCCGACGCGACGGCTGCCGTCTCGCTGACGAGCACGGAGATTCGTGTGCCCGCCGGGATCGTGGCTGGCGGAATCTGCACGGTATAGACACCGCGAACCGGCTGCGGACCGGTGTTGCACGTGGTGCCGTTGCACACCGTCCATTCGCCGGCGGCAATCGGCGCGACAAGGCTTCCGCTCGAATCAACCGCGTCGATCTCGAGATAGACACTCGGGTTGAATCCAACCTGCCAAAGCGGCTGCAGCGGGTCGGTGAGGTACAGCGTGAGCGTCAGCGGTCCGCCGACGGTGACCGCGGACGCGAGCGTCGCCGACGTGAACGATGCCGGCGTTCCGACTCCGAAATTGACCGCGTAACCCATCGAGCCGCTCTGGCACGTCCCCGCGCCCTTGGCCGTCGACAACCCGCCGACGGGAGCTCCCGCCTGCAGATTACATCCCTCGGGCGACGTCGTTGCTCCGGCCGCCCCCGGCAGGAAGTAGTACGTCGTCGTGCCGATCGGCGAGAAGACGGGCAGGGTCGGAGCAATCCGCGTCTGCGACGTGAGCTGCGCGAGCTCGAGGCTGACCCGAATGCCCATCAGCGTGTCCTGATCCTGCGCGCCGAGGTCGCCGCTCAGATTGAGCGTCCACGTGCCGAATGTGTACGCACCGCCGCGCAGGTCGACGAATACGCCGGACATACCGGCGTCGCTGGCCGGGGTGCTTTCCGCGACCGTCTTACCGGCGGCATCGAGGACGGTAATGCGATAGTCGAACGGGTTGACACCGACGTAGCCAAGCGACGGGTACGACACCAGCGCCTTGATCGCCTGCGTGGTGCTGCTCACGCCGACGGTGTACGAGCGACTGTCGGGAACGCCGCCGACGGTGGCCGGCGCCGCGATGAAGGTCCACGTGTCGGTCTTCAGCACCTTGTAATCGCGGTCGCCGATCACGCGTTGGTCGGCGGACTGCTGCAGGCGCGCGAGCGCTTTCGTGTCGTAGCGATGACGGCCGACGAGGTCGAACGCCGCCCTGGCGTCGACATACCCGTAGCCTGACTGCCAGAACGGTTGCACGCGAGTGGGATCGGCTGTGTCCGGCATGAGTGTCGACGTGACCTGCAGCACCGACTTCACTTCATCGGGCGTGAGCGACGGACGCTTCTGCAGAAGCAGCGCGACGAGCCCCGCGACATGTGGAGCGGCCATGCTGGTGCCCGAGGCGACCGCCGTTCCGCCGGGAAGCCCCGTCACCGCCACGCCGAGCGTCCCCGTCGATTCGATGTCGACGCCTGGCGCCGAAACCGACGGGTGGTACAGGCCGATGCGGTCGCCGCTGAACGCGACATGCTTCTCGTCGCCGGCTGGAAGCGTCAGCAGCGTCGAATTGTCGAACTCGAGCCCGCCGGACGAGAACGACGCCCGCTGGTGATTGAGCGATCCGGCGCCGACGGAAATCACCCACGGCGCAACCGAGTACGGATTGATCGACATCTCCGTTGCCGCATTGCCCGCGGCGAAGACGACGACGATGCCCGCGTCGTGCGCGATCTTGGTGGCCTGATTGATCGGCTCCGCGGGATCGAAAAGGCGGAACGACGATCCCCAGGAATTGTTGGCGACGCGGATCTTCCAGTCGGCGCGATGTTCGAGCATGTCGTCATAGGCCGACAGCACGCTGAAGATGAACACCGCATCCCCGGTGCCGTATCCGATCAGCGTGGCACCTGGTGCCACGCCCAGCACCTGGCCGTCCGTGTTGTCGGCGGCGACGATGCCGGCCACGTGCGTGCCGTGGCCGCTCGAAGTGTCGCTGTCGTTGTACGGGCCCTGGTCGACTGGAATCATCAGCGGTTCGGTGGCGACGCCCGCGGCCGCGCCGTCGACGATCTTGACATTGTGCGCGACGCGCCGGGTCAGGTCGGGATGTGTGGCATCGATGCCGCTGTCGATGATCGCGACGCCAATTCCGGCGCCGGTGATACCGAGCGCCTGTACTTCGTTGGCGCGCATGGCGGTATCTGACGCGACGGAGTAGAAGGCGAGACGTTCGTTGGGATAGACGTCAAATGCCAGTCCTGCGCTCACCGCGTTGACCATCGTTGAACGATTTCCGCGCAGGAGCGCGAGCGGGAGGTGCGTGAAGCCTTGAACGCGCAGGCCGAGCGCGCGCAGTTGGTCGAGACGGGCCGCGCCCGGCATGATGCCGCCGAACGTCGCGATCCCGTCGATAGAGCCATCAGCATTGAGAGGCGCAGTCGAAAGTAGCGTGAGCCCCTGCTGAGCTGCGTCGACCGTAGGGAGACCGGGACGAGCAACCAGACAGCAGACGACGAGCGCCGCTGTCCGGACGATCCGATTCAGCATGGACCAAACTCCAAGGGGGGAGCCGTCCGCAGCGCTGCAAAGCAAGCGCAGCGCCATCGGTTCGACAACTCCCAACTTCCGATTCCCAACTTCCAAATCGGTTGCTGTCTCGACGCGCAAACTTTGCCCGGCGTGAGTTTGTGTTGGCGGCTGAGAGCTTGACGTTGGAGGTTGATCGCGTGGCTTCGGATCAGCGTTTCGCTATGAAGAAACGAACGCGCGCGTCCGTCGGCTGTACGTGCGACTTCGCGGGCCGGACAGGTCTGCGCCGCGCCCAGCCCAGTTTTCCGGCGTAATCGAAGGGATTCAGTGCGTTTGGGCCGCCTTCAGGCGGCCCGCAGCTATTTCGCTTCGTCCGATCGGTTGTTCGACGTCCCCGCAAACAGTCGCCGCCCGTCCGGCAGCAACAGCGACTGCGAGTTCATCGTCGGCGATCCGTTGCGTGCCGCCCAGCCTTCCACCGTCAGCACCGTTCCGGGGAGGAGATCCTCCTTGCGCCAGCCGCGTCGATAGAGGCCGTTGACTGAGCCCGTTTCGCACGCCCAGTTGACGACCTTTCCGTCCGCGCCCTTGACATCGATGTAGATCCACCCGTGCGGATTCGACCAGCGCATCTGCGTCACGGTGCCCGTCAGCTTGACCGGTTTGGTCTCGTCGAACTCGGCGGTGAACGAGTGGTGACCGATAACGGGAGATGTCGCGAGAAAGCCAAGAATGATGACGACGACAGACCTCATCTCGTATTTCCTCTCCGTGCTTCGTCTCGAACGTCCTTCAGGTGCTGCAGATCCTGATTATCCTCGTGACACGCCACTTCCAGCAGCTCTTGTTTCTCGCGCTTGAGGGGAACCGCGATCGTCCACGGCCGCGTGTAGACGACAGGATCGGTGACGGTCGCCTCGTAGCGTACGGTTTGCGCGTCGACCGGCACCAGGCGCTCGGTCACGCGCTCGGCGTGGCTGACGATTTCGCCGATCTCGTTCAGCCACGTCTTGCCGTTCAAGTTGGTGGTTTCGATGGCCAGCGTGTCGCCGTCCCACCGCCCGACCGAATCGCCCTGCCACAGGCGAACGTGGTCGGGCAGATGCGCGCGGCCGTCGAGTGGAACGATCCGCCACGACATCCGCTCGAACAGCATGACGACGTACTCCGGTGTCTGCATGAAGAAATACGGCGACGGCGTGTACATCGACCGCGGCACGCCGGCGACGAAACAGTGTGCCGTCGGGTCGTCGTAGCCGCGCTCCGGCAACTCGCGTTTCTTCCGTTCCTCGACCGCCCAGGCCTGCATCGGCAGTTGTCCGTCAGCCGGATCGACGACGACGCCGCGGCTCGCGGGCGTCAGGAAGTCCGCCGCATGTCTCTGCAGGCCGTAGTTCGCGCCGCCCGAATCAGGCTGGAAATATCCCTGCAGATCGGGTTTGCCGTCCGGACGACGCGCGATCTGACCGCTTGGCGTCAACGGTGGCAGAGACGCCGGCCGTGGAGGCATGGCCATGCTGGCCGCGAGGGCCGTGGCTTCGCGCTGTCTGGCTGGATCGTCGGGATACCAGGTGCGCTGATCGCGCTCGAAGGCACCGTTGGCCTCCTCGAGCTCGGCCTGGCACTGATACTCGAGCAGCCGTTTCATCCCGATCTGGCGATGGAGCGGCATCCGCATCTTCCAGGGCCGCGCGAACACCTTCGGATCCTCGACGGTCACTTCGTAGTCGATGGTGTTGGCGTCGACCAGCGTGTACCGCTCGACGAGGCGCAGATCGGCGCTGTGGAAATCGCCGGCCATGTCGAACCACGTCTTGTCGTTGTGGTTCGTCACGTCGACCACGAGCGTGTCGCCCTCCCAGCGTCCCCGCGAATCGCCCATCCAGAACTCGATGCCGTCCACATGCCTGCTGCCGTCCGTGTAAACCAGACGGAAGACCTGTGACCATTCAAAGGTCATGGCGAGATGCGTGCCGGTCTGGAAGATCTGAAACGGGTGCTCCATGTACATGATGCGGGGCACGCCGGGCATGTAGCACTTCTCGAGCGGATCGAGCTCCTTCCGCCTCTTGAAGTTGTCGGCCCGCGTCGCGGCAGCTGCGGGCAGGTACGGGATGTCATCGCCGTCGATGACGCTGCTCCCGGCCGGCATCCCATGGTGCGCATGGTGATCGCGCAGGTCGTACGCGGCGCGGTTGCGCACCTGCCAGATGCCTTGGAGGTTCGGTTTGCCATCCGCCAATCGGGGGATCGACGTGGCACGAGACGGCTGTGCCGCCGGGCGTGCCTGTGCCTGACAGAGAACCGGTGTCGCGGCAAGGACGACACCGGCGATGAGGACATACGCGCGAATCATTGCCAACGATTCTAGAACACGTACTGCAAGGCCATCTGCAGCGTCCGATTCCCGGTCTTGCTCGTGATCAACCCGAAGTCGCCCGAATTCGGATTGTTGACGTTGTTGGTGGCCGCCGCGACGTCGAACAAGCGCGGGTGGTTGAACACGTTGAACGCCTCGAGCCGATATTCGAACCGCTGACCACCGATCGTGCGGAAGCTCTTACGCAGCGCCGCGTTGACGTCCCAGAAGCCGGGATAACGGAGCGGATTCTGCACCTGCGGCGCGAACGTCCCTGGCGCCGGCGCCTGAAACGCGTTCTTGTCGAACCACACCGCCTTCGTTCCATCCCACTCGACACGTCCGGCTTTCGGATCGCCGGCGATCCGGTAGAACTGCTGGCCGCTGCCGGCGCCGACACCGGCGATGTCGACCGTCGTGCGGACGTCGAACGGCTGGCCCGACTGCGTCTGGAACGTGCCCGACAGGTCCCAATCACCGAGCGCGTAGCGAAGCGCCGCCGGCTTCGACTCGAGTGTCGGGAAGCGATAGCGATACTGCGTCACGAGCACGTGCGGTCGATCGAGGTCGGAGATGCCGTAATAGCCGGTCTCGTCGAACGTATTCGGCAGCACGTCGCCGCGCCCGATGCCATCGTCCTTCGTGCGCGAGAACGTATACGCGACGCTGAAACCGACGCCGCGAGTCGAACGGCGCTCCACCTGCGTCTGCAGACCGTTGTAGCGCGACTTGCCAGTGGTCTCGTAGAGCGTGATCGGACCGAAGCCCTTGAAGGGCCGCAGCGCGTTGGCGTTGATCCCCGGGTTCGCCTGAACGGTTCCGGGCTGCAGCTGGTTGATGTTGCGTGCGCGTTCGAGGTGCGACGCGGAGCGGCCCACGTACGAGACCTGGGCGCGGATCGTCGACACCACCTCACGGTCGATGGTGGCATTCCACGCCCACGACCGCGGATTGGTGAAATTGGGGTCTTGCATCGCCATCACCAGCGGGAACGTGCGTGCCGACGCGCCGGCCGGGGTATCGACGTTGCCGTTCACCACCGTCACCATCTCGGACAGCGGCGGATTGAAGCCGTAGGCGGCGGTCGTATTGATCTGCACGCGATTGAGGAACCGGCCGACACCGGCGCGGAAGGTGGTCTTGTCGTTGACCGCGTACGCCGTGCCGAGACGCGGCTGCAGCCCGTCCTTGGCGGTCTCGGCAAATCCATTCGGCACGCCGTGATAGAGACGCTGCAGATCGGCCAGCTGCGGGAATTGTTTCAGCGCGTCTTCGGTAGGCTTGTCGCCGGGCAGCGTGATGCCGTTGTAGCGGTCGCCGCCGGTGATGAACCCGCCACGCGGGTCGATGACGGCGGCGTTGGCTGGATTGTAGAACTGCGACTCGAATGAGGCCATCGCCCGATCGCGCACGCCCCAGGGCTGCCACACCGAGTAGCGCAACCCGAGCTCGAGGGTGAGTTGCCGAGTCAGCTTCCAGCTGTCCTGGCCGAACGCGTCGTACCCCATCGCCAGCCAGCGGGTGTTCGGTTTGAGCCCGAACTCCGTGTAGTCGTCGAAGAGTCCGAGGATTGCGTTGGCGGCCGAGAGCCCGGTGCCGTCGGTGCGCGTGGTGTCGAAGAAGCGGAACGACCCATTCTGGTTCACCGTTGCCGGCGCCGCCGCAAACGAGAGCTGGATGCGATCGTTCATGCCCGAGCGTTCGATGTTCACGCCCGCCTTGAATGTGTGGTTGCCCTTGATCTTGGTGACGTTGTCACTCCACTGGAACACGAAGTCGTTCCACGATCCGGGATAGGCGTTGTTCTGGATGGTGCCGAAGCCCTGCATCGAGACGTTCGGGATCTTCTCGGGATCGAGCTTGGTCCCCGGGAAGATGTACTGATAGTTCAATCCGATGCTGCTGATCGTCGGGTAGGGAAATGCGCCCGCCCCACCGGGGCAATAGTCGCAGTTTCGCTGGCCGAAGAACTTCGCCGGTGCCGTCGAGCCCCACGAAAACGTGAATTCGTTGATCAGCGACCGTGACAGCGTGCTGGTCAGCGTCGCGGCGAGCGTGCGTCCCGGGTAATCCCAGATCGTCGAATACACGCCGAACGGCTCCGGGTCGTTCCAGATGTTCGGCGCCCAGGTGTGACGGACCGCGACGCGATGGCTCGCGCTCGGGACCCAATCGACCTTCAGGCTGTCCTTGCGCTGGTTGTTGAAGATGGGCGGCGCGCCGATCCAGTTGCTCGCGCCCTGCTGGAATCCGGGGATCGGTAGTGGATATGCATTCAGCAGTCGCTGGCCATTGGGGCTGATGCGGTCGGCGGGAATCACGTTGTTGGGAAACGGCTGTCCGGTTCGCGGGTCGACGATCACGCGCACGCGGTTGAAGTACGGGTTGCCGGGATTGAGCAGCTCGCTGAAATCGCCCCGCCGCATCGCGGCGCTCGGGACCGCGCCGTTCTGCTCTTCGACCGCCAGATCGCGGGACCATTCCTCGCCGAGGAAGAAGAACAGCTTCTGACGGTTGTCGTTGAACTTGCCCGGAATGTAGATCGGGCCGCCGAGCGTGAAGCCGCCGGCGTTGTACTTGTGCGGCGTCTTCGCCAGACCGGCGCGATTGCGGTCCCACGTGTTGGCGTCCCATGCGTCGCGCTGGCCAACCCAGAACGCGTTGCCGTGGAACTCCTGCGTGCCGCTCTTGGTCACCATGCGCAGTTGACCGGCGGACGCGCGGCCGAATTCGGCCTGGTAGTTCGTCGTCAGGACCTGCACTTCGGCGATGGTGTCGACGTTCTGCGCGCCCATCGAGAAGCCGCCGGCAGCGCGCACGCGAATCGACGGTGCGCCATCGACGGTAATCAGCATCTCGTCGTTGCGCCCGCCGTTGATCGACGTCACGCCTGAAAAGAACGAGAACTGCTGCCGGCCGAACGTGCCCATGTTGCCGCCCATCACGCCGGCGCTCAATTGCGCCACCAGCGCGGCGCGACGCCCGCTGAGCGGCGTCTCCTGGAGCTGCTCGGCCTGAACGGTCCGCGCCAGAACGGCGGTGTCGGCCATGGTCGCCGTCGCCTGCACTTGAATCGTCTCGCTGAGCGTGCCGAGCGACATCAGCATGTCGACCCTGATGTTCAGCCCGGCGCTCAGCCGTACGCCGGCCTTCGTGACCGTGTTGAAGCCGGAGAGCGTGGCGGTGACGTCGTAGGTGGCGACCGGGACGTTGGCGAAGGTATAGACCCCAGCCTCGTTGGTCACCGCACGCTGCTCGTTGCCGGTGCCGGTGTTCTTCAGCGTCACGTCGACACCAGGCAGCACGGCGCCTGTCGTGTCCTGAACCACACCGGAGATCTGGGCGGAATCGAATTGCGCGGACGCCGAGGCCGCGAAGAGCAGAACCAGGACGGCGACGGCCACTGAACGGGTCATGGATCCTCCGATATTACGAGCGGAATACTCGTCCGCCGTAGCCTTGGCGAAGGCGGATGGCCCGCGATGGCGTGGTCAACAGTGACCAGCGCCGCAGCTTTGATATAGCAGCCAATATGGAGAGGTCAAGCAGCAAGGCTCGATCACGACGCCGATGATTCGGGGAATCCCTCGAGGCGAGGCGCGCGCCATCTCGCTGGATGTAGACTCTTCAGGCCCGACTCAATCGACAGGAGGCCGGGCTTGCCAGGCCCGATTCATTCGGCGGTAGGCTGGACCATGTCAGGCCCGGCTCGAGGAGCGTCACATGAGAGCGTGTTGGCGTTTTGCGACGTGGGTATTGGCGTTGGCGGTTGGAATCGTGCTCGGCGCCGCGACCGATGGGCGCGCCCAATCCTCGTCATCGCACGGAGCTGACGCGCGAGGCTGGACGCCGCCGCGCACGCCCGACGGTCAGCCCGACATCCAGGGCAAATGGGTCAACTTCGACAGCACGCCGTTCGAGGCGCCCGGCGTCCAGCAGGTCGTCGCCAATCCTGATGTGAATCCTCCGTCGCATTGGGGCGAGGGCGACCGAGCGAAAGGCGCTCGCCGGCGATCGATGGTGGTCGACCCTCCTGACGGCCACGTGCCCGTGCTGCCGTGGGCGGAGGCCAAACGCGACTACGACATCGCCCACGTCGGCGATTCGTGGGTCCATGAAACGCCATGGGTCCGCTGCATCACGCGTGGATTTCCCGCCGGGATGTTTCCCGCCGGCTACAACAACGCCTATCAGATCATCCAGGTGCCCGGACAGGTCGTGATCTTCTCCGAGATGATTCACGAAACGCGGATCATCCCGATCGACGGCCGGCCTCACGTCGGCTCGGGCATCCAGCTGTGGAACGGCGATTCACGCGGACGATGGGAGGGGAATACGCTGGTCGTCGAGACGACGAATTTCAACGACAAGGGATCAATCGCGACCAGCGCCGCCACCGGGCGCATGCGCGCCGTCCCACAGACTTCCGCCATGCGCGTCGTCGAACGGTTCACGCCTGTCGACCCGAACACGATCGCCTATCAGGTCACGATCGAGGATTCGAAGGCGTACGCGAAACCGTGGACCGTGGCGCTCCCGCTCAACCGCGACGAGACGTACGAGATGTTCGAGTACGCCTGCCACGAAGGGAATCTGTCGATTCCCAACGAGCTGAAGGCGGGACGCGCGCTGGACGGGGGGGCCAACTAGAAATGTCGAAGGCTGACTGACGATTGCAGATTCATTGATCAAATGGGGAATGACGACTGTTGAATATTTTCGAAAATCGGAATGCTGAAGTATTCGACAGTCAACACTCAACACTCGAGCAATGAATCGACAATCTGCAGTCAGCCCTCTGCAATTCAGCGTTCTTGATCCGCCGCACCCGGATTATCGCCGCCACGACCTGCGCCAGGTCCGGCACCACGTCCCGGGCCCGCGCCACGCCCCGCGCCTGGTCCTGCTCCCGGGCCGCCCTGGCCGACCGGTTGACCACCCACGCCGAGACCGTCCTGCACCGGCCGACGCGGCCGGTTGATGCCGCGCGCGCGATCGGCTGCCAGCGCCGCGTCCTCGGCCCGCTCGCCGCCGAGTGCCTGCTTCAGCGCGAAGTTGCCCTCGTGACAGTCGTAGGGGAGCAGACGCCCGCCGTCGAGCGGCGTGAGCGGATACGAGATCGTAAATGGACGCACGTAGGTCACGGGATCATCGATCGTCGCCTGATACTGCACCATGTTGTCGGCGATGCGTTTGAACCGCTCGGTGATCTTCATCTGCGCGCTGTGCCGGTTGCCGTTGCCGTTCACGCCAATCGCGGTCTGGTCGGTCAGGTTCGTCGTGTCGACCACGAGCTCGTCCCCTTCCCAGCGTGCGCGCGAATCCCCCAGGTACTGGTGAATCGACTGGCCGATGTGCGCCCGGCCATCGGTGTAGATCACGCGGGTGTCGTGCACCATTTCGTACGTCACCGCGACGACGCCCGGCGCCTGGACGATGCGCTGGCCGTTGCCGTAGATCACGCGCAGCGATGACCCCAGGATCCCGCGCGTGATGCAGCGCTCGTACAACGAGAAGTCCGTCGTCCAATCGAGTGGCCCGTTGCCGTAGGTGCCGCGCGGCATGGGACGCTTCTGGCCTTCGGCTGTGTAAGCCGGCAGCCGGCCGTCGGGCGGATCGACGATGAGCGACGTCTGCGGGAAGGCACGGCGTCCGAAATCGCCGCGGAAGGTGCTGGTCGCTTCGTTTTCGGCCCGCTGGACTCCGCGCTGGATGCGCTGGGCGCGCTCGGACAGTTCCTGATCGTTCATGTACAGGCGATCGCCGAACTGCTGCGGGCGCGACATCGGGATCCCGTCGTTGTCGTCGCTGGACCACACGCCCTGCAGGTCGGGTTCGCCCCACGGCGTCTTCGGCGTCACGTAGCGCGGGGCGGGCTTTTCGCCGAACGCGGTGACGACGAGCGGCGGCGCGGTCACCCGCTCGCCCTGGCCCGCCAGCGGAACGGACATCGTCGCGGCACCGAGTGCGACGGCCAACGCGACGCCGATTGAATGAACCGTTCGCCTGGACATATCTGCTCTCCAGCCTCGAAGGTGCCCGACGGGC
>Ga0081539_10002811_pt1 | contig 23271 bp, 23 predicted proteins | sample TabmetS4T2R2_FD_71023 | JGI IMG/M metagenome (GOLD analysis project Ga0081539, IMG submission 71023) | Tabebuia heterophylla rhizosphere microbial communities from the University of Puerto Rico - S4T2R2 | ecosystem: Host-associated > Plants > Roots > Rhizosphere ...
CGTCCCACGAGTTAAAGCTCAGCCAAATACCGCTCCTGCTCCCATTTCGTGAGCTGCACGCGGTACTCGTCCCACTCCTTTCGCTTCAGCTCGACGTAGCGGTCGAAGATGTGCGGGCCGAGGGCCTTTCGCGCCAGCTCCGAATGCGCGAGCTCGGTGATCGCCTCGCCGAGCGTCTCCGGGAGCGCCGTGATTCCACGCTCGTCGCGCTGCTCCGTGGTCAGGTGGTACAGGTTCGTCTCCATCGGCGCGGGGAGCTCGTAGCCCTTCTCGATCCCCTCCAGCCCTGCGTGCAGCAGCGCCGCGAAGGTCAGGTACGGGTTACAGGCGGGATCCGGGCAGCGGATCTCGGCGCGCGTCGCCTGCTCCGCGCCCGGCTTGTACAGCGGGATCCGAATCAGCGCCGACCGGTTCCGCCGCGACCACGCAACGTAGACCGGGGCCTCGTAGCCGGGGACGAGCCGCTTGTACGAGTTGACCCACTGCGCGAAGACGGCGGCGATCTCGCGCGCGTGATGGAGCTGCCCGGCGATGAACCCCTTGCCGACGTCCGACAGGTGCCACTCGTCGTCGGCGTCGAAGAACGCGTTGCGGCCGTCCTTGAACAGCGACTGGTGGGTGTGCATCCCCGAGCCGTTCTCGCCGAAGATCGGCTTCGGCATGAAGGTCGCGTGGAAGCCGGCCTTCTTCGCGACCTCTTTCACGATCAGGCGGTACGTGAGCGTGTGGTCGGCCATCGCGAGCGCCGGCGCGAAGCGCATGTCGATCTCGTGCTGCGAAGGTCCGACCTCGTGGTGGACGTACTCGATCGGGATGCCCATCGACTCGAGCGCGCGAACCGTCTCCTGACGCAGCTCGGTCGCCGCGTCGAGCGTCGTCATCGCGAAGTACCCACCCTCGTCGAGCGTCTCCGTGCCCTTGTCGTCCTTGAAGATGAAGTACTCGAGCTCGGGGCCGACGTTGAAGGTGTCGAAGCCCATCGACTCCATGCGCTCGAGGGCGCGCCGGAGGACGTAGCGCGGGTCGCCCTCGTACGGCTGACCGTCCGGCGTGACGACGTCGCAGATCATCCGCGCGACCTTCGTCTCGCCCTCGCGCCACGGCATCAGCTGGAACGTCTCCGGATCCGGGATCGCGACCATGTCGGACTCCTCGATCGCGTTGAACCCCGTGATCGACGAGCCGTCGAAGCCCATCCCGTCGTCCAGCGCGTCCTCCACCTCACCGGGCGTGATCGCGAACGACTTCAGGTGTCCCTCCAGGTCGGTGAACCACAGGAGGACGAACTCCACCCCCTCGTCGCCGATCCGCTTGAGCACGTCCTTGCGCGACTTCTCGTCCGAGGTCGCGCGGTTCTTCGTCTGCACCGTCGCCATCGAATCCTCCTGAAACGTGAAAAAGCCCCAGACGCCAGCCGCGGCGCCCGAGGCATCGTCGCCGGTCGGACGCGCGGCACCCTACCATCCGGCGCCGCACCCGTCAGCGGCACGTATCGGCGACGGGCTTCGCGCCGTTCTCTAGGCCGGAGGCCCGAACATGCAGGTGCTGATCGTCGACGATGACGCCGGCTTCATCGAGGCTGCCGCCGCCCTCGTGGAGAGCGAAGGCCACGAGGTCGTGGGGCGCGCAGCCAGTGGCCGGGAAGGTGTCGCGCTCGCGGAGCGGCTCGAACCGGACGTCGTCCTGATGGACCTCGACATGCCGCTCGTCGACGGGCTCGAGGCGACGCGCGAGATCGTCGCGCGGCTCCATCGCACCCGGGTCGTCGTCGTCAGCGGTTCGGACGTCGACGCGCACATCCTCGGTGCGCACACGGCCGGGGCAGTCGCGCACGTCCGGAAGCAGCACTTCGTCGACCACCTCCCGGCGGTACTGCGGAGCCTGTCTCAGGACATCGACGGCTGAGGAAGCTGCTCGAGCTCGGGCTCACGCCCGTGGTGCGCGATCGCGCGGCCGTACAGTCCGAGCGCCGGGACGAGCGCAAGCGCACCCGCGGCGAGCGCCGCGCGGATCCCCCAGACGTTGCCGATCACGCCGAGCGCCGGCCCGCCGGCGGCCTGGCCGATCGCATCCGACTGGCCCGTGATCGAGATCACCGTGGCGCGCACGCTCGAGTCGCGGATCTGCTGGTTGATCCAGGTCATCTCCAGCGGGTAGGTGAGCGTGCGGGCGACGCGGTACACGAGTAGCGCGCCGTACGCGGCCGCGATCCCGCCGACGAGCCCGAACGCGAGCTGCGAGACGAGCATCACCGACGTCAGCGCCGCGAGCACGGTGACCACCCGTGATGCGTCCGCGTGCTCGAAGCGCCTGATCAGGACACCGGCGCCGAAGTAGCCCAACGGCATCATCGGGATCGAGAAGAGCACGAACCAGACGACGGGGTCGAGGGAGAAGACCTCCGGAAGCCCGATGTCGCGGATGAAGTGCGCCTCCCACAACCGGTCGAGCGTCTCCGTCGACATCCCGGCGAAGAAGAAGATCGCGAGCACGAGCAGCAGCAACGGCTGCATCCGGACGTAGCGGCCGCCGTTCGTCGCCGTCGTTCGCAGCTCCTGCCACGCGTTGCCGCGCTCGGCGCGCGGCCGGCGGCGGAATCCGGTCTCGGGCATGACGAGCAGCGAGGCGAGCCCGCAGAGGATCGTGACCACGCCTCCCGCGACGACGGCGGCGCGCAGCGACTCCGTCGCGATCAGCGCCTGCAGCCCAAGGCCTGCGAACGACCCGATGAAGCTGACCCGCGTGCCGCGCAGGAAGACCGCCCCGACGTTCTCGACGCCGACCTCGTCCGTGATCCACGCCTGGAACGCGCCGCTCATGAAGGTGTAGCCGAAGCCCCAGAGCCCCCAGGCGGCGATCGCGACGGCCGGCTCGTCGGCGAGGCCGACGAGGACGATCGCGGTTCCCTGGACGAGGAAGCTGACGATGATCGAGGCTCGGCGGCTGTACGTGTCGGCAAGCACGCCAGTCGGGATCTCGGAGACGAAGATCGTCGCCTCCATCACCGTCCCCATCAGGACGAGCTGCAGCGGCGACATGTGCAGGTCGCGCACGAGATGCACGGCCGTGAAGACGAAGGCGGGAATCGACAGAAAGAATTCGAGCGCGTAGTAGAGCCTGCGAGCGTCCGCGCGTCTCATGCCGCAACCAGCTCGGGCTCGGCGCCCCGGTGCCGAAGTGCGCGGGCGTAGAGCGCGACCGCCGGTAGACCGGCGAGGGCGCCGGTGACGAGCGCAACGGGAATGCCTGCCGCGTTGCCGACGACCCCGATCGCCGGGCCGCCCGTGACCTGCCCGACCGCCGTCGCCTGCCCGCCGAGCGAGAGGACCGTCGCACGCACGCTGGAATCGCTGATCTGCTTGTTCAACCAGGTCGTGTAGAGCGGGCGAACGAGGATGCGCGTCACGAGCGCGACGACCCACATGGCCATCGCGAGCGCAAAGGTTCCGCTGAGCGCGAACGCGATCTGCGCAGCGATCGTCGCGACGGTGAAGGCGACGAGGAGCTTCGCGACGACGGGTGTTCCTCCATCGTCGACGCGCGCGATCACCGGGCGCACGGCGAAGAACGCGAACAGCATCGTGATTCCGGCGACGGAGCCGAATGCGATCACGGGATCGATCCCGCTCGGCACGCCGACGTCGCGGAGGACATGCGCCTCCGGAAGGCGATCGAGCGCGACTGCACCCGCCCCCGCGAACAATGCCGTCGCGATCAGCAAGAGGACGAGCCTGTTCCCACGGGCGAAGCGCAGGCCGGCGAGCGCCGTTGCGCCCAGGGCCCGTTCCGCGGGCGGCCGCCTGCGGAAGCCGTGCTCCGGCATCAGGAAGATGCACGCGAGCCCGCACCCGAGCAGAACCGCGCCGCCCGCGATCACGGTCGCCCGCAAGGAGACGAGTCCGAGCGCGACGCACGCGCAGAGCCCGACCATCGAGCCGACGTAGCGCATCCGCGCGCCGCGCAGGAAGACGCTGCCGATGTTGTCGGCTCCGACCTCATCCGCGATCCAGGCCTCGTACGCACCGCTCTGGAACGTCGACGCGAGACCCCACGCACCCCAGAGGACGATGATCAGCCACGGCGTCGACGTGAGCCCGATGAGCACGACGGCGGCACCCATCCCGACGAGCCCGATGATCACCGAAAGGCGCCGGCTGTACGTGTCGGCGACGACGCCGGTCGGGATCTCGCCCGCGACGATCGCAGCCTCCGTCGCGGAGGCCACGAGCACCAGCTGGAGCGCCGAAAAATGCAGTGTGCGGACGAGGTAGAGGTCGACGACCACCCACCCCGGCATCGCGGTGACGAGCTCGAGCGCGTAGTACAGGCGAAGCGCGTCGGCACGCTTCACCGCTTCTCCCAGACCGACACGTGCTTCGTGCTCTCGCTCGTGAACGGGGTATGCCGCCAGTCGCTCCAGCGCTCGCGCAGGCGCATGCCCGCGATCCGCGCCATCAGGTCGAGCTCGGCCGGGGACACCGAGCGGAAGGGCATCGAGATCCGCTCCCAGCGGCCGTCGACGAGCGCGAAGTGGTGCGAGACGAGCCGCTGGGTCACGAAGTCGAGCTCGTCGACGCCGACGTGCGTATCGCTCAGGTTGAAGACCTCGAGCGGCCGCCTGTTGGGGACACCGACCTCGACGACGAAGGCGCCGCCGGCCTCGAGGTGCGCCGCCGCGTTCTCGAAGCTCGCGACCTGCGCATCCTGCGTCGTCTGGTTGTTGATCGTGTTGAAGACGACGTAGACGAGCGAGAACGTCCCCTCGACGCGCGTCGTCGCGTAGTCCCCGATCTCCACCGGGATCTCACGCCCGCCCGGCTTCTCGTGCAGCTTCGCGACCATGTCGGGCGAGAGGTCGATGCCGTGCACGGGAACGCCTCGCGCCACGAGCGGAACTGCGATCCGCCCGGTGCCGATCCCGAGCTCGAGCGCCGCGCCGTCGCCGGCGAGCGCCGCGAGGAAGTCGACGGTCGCCTCGATGCTCGCGGGCTCGAAGTACGGGCCCGCCGACTCGTCGTAGCGGTCCGCAACGGGGCCGGCGAACCAGTCCTTCGTCACGAGATCGTCTTCCAGACGGACACGCTGACGGATCGCGTCGAGTAGCCGAGCCGCCGATTGACGCCTTGCAACGCCTCGTTTCCGCGTTGCGTCCACGTCACGACCTCACGCAGTCCCGCGCGCGATGCCCATGCCAACTCCCGCGTCTTGAGTGCCGTCGCAAGACCACGCCGGCGCCAATCACGGCGTACGACGGTCAGACCGTGCTCCGCGCGCGTCGCGTCGTCCGGCCACGCCGTCAGTCCCCCGTAGCCGACGACCTCGCCGGCGGCGAGGGCGACAAACGACCCTTCGGGCAGGGTCGCCTCTTCACGCAGCCACTCCTCGAGCGTCACGGTGACGCTTCCTGTCGCGAGCTTGAGGTCGGAATAGCCCTGGCACGCGATGGGATACGCGGCCTCGAGGAGTTCGGGGCGCTCGGCGATCGTCGCGAAATCGATCCCTGTGAACGGCGACGGCTCGGGTGTCGGCCCATCGAAGGTGCGCACCATCTCTATCTGGCGGTCGAACTCCTCGAATCCGTGTCGTGCGGCGAAGGCAAGCGAGCGCGTGTCGGCGCCGTCGACGTGCGCGCCGGCACGCGAGTAGGCGAGCGCCCGAGCGTGGTCGAGCAACGCCGTCAGAAGCGCTGTTCCGACACCGCGCCCGCGCGCCTCCGGGCGAACGAGCACCATCGCCGAGGCATGGCCGAGGTCGGACCGGCCGCAGAAGCCTGCGCCTGCACCGCCATCGGCGACGACGTACAACCGCTCCGGCTCGCGTGCGATCCGCTCGCGAATCTCGGCCACGGAAGCCGTGCGCTCGTTCGGCTCCACCGCAAGACGCACCGAGCGCCACGCCTCGTAGTCCGCGTCCGACGCGCATTCGCGCAGCTCGATCATCGCGACCGCTTCAACTTCCGTCACAGCGGCAGCTCGCGCGCGAACGTGATGCTCGATTCGCGTAGCCGGTACCCGAGCTTCACATTGACGGCCTGCATGCTCTCGTTGCCGGTCTGCGTCCACGTCACGAGCTCCCGCAGCCCGTTCGCCGCCGCCCAGGCGATCTGACGCTCTTTCAGCGCAGCCGCGATGCCCCGGCCGCGCCAGTCGCGCCGCACCACCGTCAGGCCGTGCTCGGCGCGCGTCGGATCACCTGGCCAGCGACACAACCCCGCGTAGCCGACGATCTCGGAATCGACGAGGGCGACGAAGGATCCTTCCGGAAGGCTCGCCTCCTGTGCCAGCCACGCGTCGATGCCGATGTCCACCCCTTCGATCGGCATGTCCTCGAACCCCTGCTGCGCCAGCGGATACGCCTGCTTGACGAGCTCGGGCCGGGTCGCGACCGTTACGAAGCGGACGCGGTCGACGTCGCGCGGCGTTCGCGGCTCGACGGCGAGCACCTGCTGCACGTCGCGACGCGTCTCCTCGAAGCCGAACTTGCGTGCGAAGGCCTGCGACGCTTCGTCGTCGCCTCCCACGCGCGAGCCGGCACGTGCGTAGCCGCAGCCGGCCGCGTGCGCCGCGAGGCGTCTCAGAATCGCAGAACCCACCCCACGCCCCCGTTTCTCGGGCAACACACGCGGCGCGAGGAATGCTCCGCCGGTGTCGGAGCGCTTGGAGAGCCCGCTGCCCGCGAGCTCGCCGTCGAGCAGCACGAGCAGGTGGAGATCCCCCGGCTTGACCTCGCCGAACAGCTCCTCGAGTGTCGGCGGCCGATCCTTTGGCAGCACGGCGCGCCGGACCCCGAGCCACTGTTCGAAATCTGCGTCGGAGGCGCACGGCCGGAGCTCGATCATCCCGACCGCTTCAACTTTCCGTGCTGCTTCGCGTACCGCTCGCCCGTGCGGAAGACGAACAGGCCGAGCGGCACCGAAACCGCACCGATCACCAGGAGCGGCCAGACGTCGGCCCAGCGAACACCCGCGCCGGTGAGAATCTGGTCACGGTTCGCACGCAGCGCGTACGTCGCAGGCGAGATCTTCGCGACCCACTGCATCCAGTCGGGCAGTACCGAGACCTCGTAGTAGACGCCCGAAACGACGAGCATCAGGCCCTGCGCGATGAAGCCGAGCTGCGTGCCCTTCTCCGGCGAGATCAGCGGCAGGACGGCCGTCATCATCCCGATCCCGATGAACGAAATCGAGGAGATCCCGAGCACGGCGACCGCCGCGCCGTAGTTCGCGTTCGGGACGTCGATGCCGATGAACGCGACAACCGCGGCGAAGAGAATGATCGCGCGCACGATCCCGTAGAGCACGGCGAACAGCCCCATGCCGAACAGGTGCACCGGGCGCGAGACCGGCGCCATGAACGTGTACTCGATCGTTCCTTCCCAGCGCTCCCAGGCGACCGTCTCCGTGACGATCTCGAAGATGATCCCGAGGTACGCCCAGATCACGCCGCCGACGAGGAACTTCGTCGCGAGCGCGTTCTGCTGCGCCTCGGGAACGTTCACGCCGCGCGCGATGAAGACGATCGTGAGCGTGTTCGCGATCGTCCAGAACATGAACGCGACGTCCCACCAGATGTAGCGCTTGACCAGGTAGAGATTCCGCTCGACGACGCCGGAGAGCCCGATCAGCTCATGACGCACCGTGCTCGAGCGCGGCAGCGCGACGCTCATGCGAACACCTCCCGTTCCTCGTCGTCCTCGGTTTCCTCCTCGGCGAAGGTCCGACCCGTCGCGGCGAAGAACGCCTCTTCGAGCGTGTCGACGCCGAAGCGGTCCTTGACCTCGTCCACCGGCTCGAGGAACAACAGCTCGCCGCGGTCGAGGATCCCGACGCGGTCGGCCAAGGTCTCGGCCTCGAGCATGTCGTGCGTGCAGAGCAGGATCGTCGCGTCGTGCATGACGCGCATCTCGCGGATGAAGTCCTGCACCTCCAGCTTCGACCGGGGATCGAGACCCGTCGTCGGCTCGTCCAGCAGCAGGAGCACCGGCGACGTCAAGAGCGCACGTGCCAGCGCGACCTTCTGCTGCATGCCGCGCGAGAGGTGCTCCATCGCCTCGCCGCGCCGGTCGGGCGGGAAGCCGACGCGCTCGAGGATCTCCGGGATCCTGTCGCGCGTCTCGCGCGGCGTCATGCCGTAGAAACGCGCGGAGTACCCGAGGTTCTCCGCGGCGCTCATCTTCTTGAAGAAGCTCGCCTCGACCGAGACGCGGTTCACGAGCCTGCGGACGGCCCGCGTGTCCTTGAAGCAGTCGTTCCCGAACACGCGCGCCGAGCCGCCGTCGTGCAACAGCAGGGTCGAGAGGAGCCGGACCAGCGTCGACTTCCCCGACCCGTTCTGGCCGAGGATCGCGACGCATTCGCCCTTCTGCATCGTGAAGGAGACGCCCTTGAGCGCGACCCGGCGCTTGCGGTGGAACGCGCCGTCCTTGCGGACGAACTCCTTGCGCAGGTTGTGAACTTCAACGGCGTACATGACGTTGCTCCATTTCGACGGGACACGAAGGCAGCGCACCGGCCACAAATCCGGCGGTGCGCGCGGGAACGGGTGTCAGCCGCCGAGCAACATCGCGCAGACAGGTTACGGCTCGAGAGCGCGCAGCGCAAGTCGGTGTTCGGGATCACCCATCCGAGCGATGCCGCCTCGCTCATACGGTTCTAAACCGGGAAAGCCGCCGATGACCTACGACGAGACCTGGGACGATCGCCCCGCCAGGCGTTATGCGTTCGCGCCGCTCCTACCGGCGCTGTTCGCCGTGGTCGCGTGCGTCGCCGCTCTCGGGGTTTGGCTCCAGCAGCGCTCCGTCGCCGACGACCGCGCCGCGCTCCGGGCTCGCGTCAGCGCGCTCGAGCACCGCATGGCCCGGCTCTCGGGCAAGGACGCAGCGCTCGCGCACCGGCTCGGCTCGGCCGAGCACAAGCTGAAGCAGCGCGACCAGGGGATCGCCCCGCTCGCGAAGCGCGTCCTCCGGAGCGTCTTCACCGTCGAGACCGATTCGGGGCTCGGCTCCGGCTTCGTTGCCTGGCGGGACGGTGACTCCTCCTACCTGCTGACGGCCGCGCACGTGGTCGACGACCAGATCAGCGGCACCGTGACGATCACCCGCAAGGGCGGGTCGTGGTCCGGCGAGGTGGCGGGAATCGACAACAAGAACGACCTGGCCGTGATCCGCGTCAACGGCAAGCCGGCCGGCGCGGCGCCCCTCTGGCAGAACCCGCGCGAGCCGTTGCCGCACCAGGGCAACGAGCTACTGCTGATCGGTTCCCCGTTCGGCCTCGGCGGGACGGTGACGACGGGCATCGTCTCGCGGGTGACGCGCAAGTACGTGCAGACCGACGCCGCCGCGAACCCGGGCAACTCAGGCGGCCCGGCGCTGACGAAGGAAGGACGCATCGTCGGCGTCCTCGTCATGGGCGGCGGCGAGAACATCAACTTCGCCGTCCGGATCGACCGGGTCTGCGCGAAGCTGCGCGCCTGCTGAGGGAGCCCGCCGTACCCGGTACGTGCCAGGTATCAGCGTACTCGCTCGGCCTCGAATAGCTGTCCTGAATGCGGTTCCTCGCGGCACGCGCGCCCGGCACGTGCCAGGTACGTGCCAGGTTTGGGTGGTCGATCGATTTGCGGTGGGTCAACCGTCGAGCGCAAGCGGCCCGCTAGCGCCCCCGGCGGCAGTCCCGCCTTCCTCGACGGCGACCACACCACCGCGGGGCGCTAGCTTCCGCTCGTGCCCGACGTGCTCGTGATCAACGGTCCTTGCGGCGCGGGAAAGAGCTCGGTCGGCTTCGAGTGCCTGGAGATCCTCGAGGAGCGCGAGATCCCGGCGGCGATGGTCGACGCCGAGCTTGCCTACTTCCACCCGCAGCGAGGGCAGGGCGAGGACGTCGCGGAGCGCGCGCTGGCGGCGGTGTGGCCCGTGTACCGCGACGAGGGGATCGACCGGCTCCTGCTTCCGCGCGTGATCGAGAAGCCTCGGCATCTGGAGGTGGTGCAGCGCGCCGTCCCCGACGCTCGGATCCAGATCGCGTGGCTCGAGGCCTCGCCGGAGCTGATCGCGGAACGCCTGGGCGAGCGCGAGCGCGGCTCCGCCCTGCAGTGGCACCTCGACCGCGCCGAGGAGATCCGCCGCAACGCCGGGGACGAGTTCGCGGACTTCCGCGTGGACGCGGCCCGCGACGTCCGCACGATCGCGTTCGACCTGCTCCAACGGGCGGGGTGGGTCTAGCGTGCGTTGACACGTCCGCCCACTTCGCTAAGGTGATTCACACGCGGCCGCCGCCGACGGCGCCCGCGGAGGCAATGGGGCCTCGCAACGTTCGACGTTGCGGGGCTTTTTTGTTGGTCCGAGCGTTGTTGGCCAAAACCAGGAGGCGTTGATGTCGGATATCGAAACGAGGCACTACCTGCAGAACGGCGGGGAGCTCGCCGCCGCGCGCGACGCGCTCGTCTGGGCCCAGGAAACCCGGGCCGCGATGGTCGACCTCAAGTTCTGTGACCTGCTCGGAACGTGGCAGCACGTGTCGCTGCCCGTCAGCGGGTTCGACGAGAGCGCGTTCGACGAGGGGCTCGGCTTCGACGGTTCCTCGATCCGCGGCTGGCAGGGGATCAGCGAGAGCGACATGCTGCTGATGCCCGACGCCTCGTCCGCGATCCTCGATCCCGCCGCGGAAGTGCCGACGCTCTCCTTGATCTGCGAGATCGCCGACCCGATCACGCGCGAGCCGTACAACAAGGACCCGCGCGGCGTCGCCAGGCGCGCAGAGGCCTACCTACACTCGACCGGCATCGCCGACACGGCCTACTTCGGGCCGGAGTGCGAGTTCTTCGTCTTCGACGAGGTCTCGTACACGCTGGGCGTCAACGAGGCGCGCTACCTCGTCGACAGCGCGGAGGGCCACTGGAACTCCGGCAAGCCCGGGCTCGGCTACACGGTGCGCGAGAAGGAGGGGTACTTCCCGTCCGCTCCGCACGACACGCTGAGCGACCTCCGCACGCGAATGGTGCTCACGCTCGAGCGGCTCGGCATCCCCTGCGAGTTCCATCATCACGAGGTCGCTTCCGGCGGCCAGTGCGAGATCGACCTGCGGTACCAGACGCTGACGCGGATGGCCGACCAGGTGATGATCTACAAGTACGTCGTCAAGAACGTCGCGCGCGCCGCGGGCAAGACGGTGACGTTCATGCCGAAGCCGATCTTCGGCGACAACGGCAGCGGCATGCACACGCACCAGTCGCTCTGGTCGTCCGGCACGCCGCTGATGGCCGACAAGTCCGGCTACGCGGGGCTGTCGCAGCTCGCACGGGCGTACATCGGCGGCCTGCTCGCGCACGCGCCGGCATTGCTCGCGTTCTGCGCGCCGACGACGAACTCGTACCGCCGGCTGGTGCCCGGCTACGAGGCGCCCGTCAACCTCGTCTACTCGCAGCGCAACCGGTCGGCGTGCATCCGCATCCCGATGTACTCGGACTCGCCGAAGGCGAAGCGCGTCGAGTTCCGGTGCCCGGACGCTGCCGCCAACCCGTACCTCGCGTTCTCGGCGATGCTGATGGCCGGCCTCGACGGGATCGAGAAGGGGCTCGACGCCGGCGCGCCCGCCGACTACGACCTCTTCGAGGAGGAGCACGCGGAGATCCCGCAGGTTCCGGGCTCGCTCGACGAGGCGCTGACCGCACTCGAGAACGATCACGAGTTCCTGACCAGGGGCGGCGTGTTCGACGACGAGCTGATCCGGACCTGGATCGACTACAAGCGCGAGAACGAGGTCGACGCCGTTCGACTCCGGCCCCATCCCGCCGAGTTCTCCCTCTACTTCGACTGCTAGGCCGGGAGAACGAGTGACGCTCGCGCCGCCGGTCACGCTTCGCTCCCTCCTGGCGGAGGACTGGCCGGCGGTGCGGGCGATCTACCTCGACGGCATCCGCTCCGGCCTCGCGTCGTTCGAGACCGAGGCGCCGTCGTGGGACGACTGGAACGCGAAGCACAAACTGCGTGTCGTCGCCGAGCTCGACGACCTGGTCGTCGGCTGGGCGGCGGCAGGGCCGGTCTCGTCGCGCCGCTGCTACCGCGGCGTCGTCGAGTCGAGCGTCTACGTCTCGGCAGACGCGCAAGGGCGCGGCGTCGGGCGAAGGCTGATGGAGGAGCTGATCGCACGCGCCGAGCGCGAAGGCATCTGGACGATCGAGGCGTCGATCTTCCCCGAGAACGAGGCGTCGCTGAACCTGCACGCCGCTGTCGGCTTCCGAGTCGTCGGCGTGCGCAATCGGATCGGCAAACGCGACGGCCTCTGGCGCAACACCGTGCTGATGGAACGACGAAGCGAGGTGATCGAGTGAAGAAGGTCGAAGCCGTCGTGATCCGGGAGCGTGTCGAGACGGTGATCGACGCGGTCGAGGACGAGACCGGACACGTGGGTGTGACCGTCGTCGAGGCGATCGGCCACGGTCGCCAGCGCGGCATCACGCACGAGTACAGAGGCCGCGTGTTCGAGTCGCGCTTCCTGCCGAAGGCGGTGCTGACGTTCGTCGTCTCGGACGGCATCGCCGACGCAGTGATGCACGCGATCGTCGACGCGGCACGCAGCGGCAACGAGTCGGGTGACGGCCTCGTCTGGATCTCGGACGTCGAGCACGTCACGCACAACCGCACGGGCAGAAGCCTGGAGGAGGTGGAAGTCGGTTGAACACGAAAGAGCTCGCGCTCGCCGCGAGCACCGTCTGGGTCGTCATCGCGGCGGTCCTCGTCATGTTCATGCAGGCGGGCTTCGCCTTCCTCGAGGCGGGCCTGACACGCATGAAGAACGTCGGCCACGTCGCCGCGAAGAACGTGCTGGTGCTGGCGCTCGCATCCGTCGTCTACTACCTCGTCGGCTTCGGCATCGCGTTCGGCGACGGCGGCAACGGCATCTTCGGCGGCTCGGGCTTCGCACCGTCCGTCGACGAGCTGCTCGCGATCGGGACGGCGCCGTTCAGCTGGTTCGGCTCGATCCCGGCCGCGGCCGGCTACCTCTTCGAGGTCGTCTTCGCGGCCGTGTCGCTGGCGATCGTCTGGGGCGCGATGGCCGAGCGGACGCGGCTCTGGGTGTACTTCGCCTTCGGGATCGCGTTCACGCTCGTCTACAGCCTGGTCTCGCACTGGATCTGGAGCCCGGACGGCTGGCTGTTTGCGAAGGGGATGCAGGACTTCGCCGGCTCGACCGTCGTGCACTACCAGGGCGCGCTGGCGGGCCTGGCGGGAGCGCTGCTGCTCGGGCCGCGGATCGGCAAGTTCGGGCCGGACGGCAAGGCGAACGCGATTCCCGGCCACAACATGGCGTTCACGACGCTCGGCGTGATCATCCTCTGGTTCGGCTGGTTCGGGTTCAACCCGGGCTCGACGCTCAGCGTCGACTTCGGCGGCGTCGGCTTCTTCGCGTACGTCGCGCTGAACACGAACCTCGCGGCGGCCGGCGGCGTGATCGGCGCAGTGATCACGTCCTGGATCGTGATCAAGAAGCCCGACCTCTCGATGATGCTGAACGGCGCGATCGCGGCGCTCGTCGCGATCACCGCCGCGTGCGCCTTCGTCGCGCCCTGGGCAGCGATCGTGATCGGGCTCGTGGCAGGAGGCATCGTCGTGGTCGGCGTCCTCGCCGTCGAGAAGATCGGCATCGACGACCCCGTGGGCGCAATCGCCGCGCACGGCATGTCCGGCGTCTGGGGCACGCTCTCGCTCGGCTTCCTGACGGTGCCGAGCCTGGCGGACAAGCTCGCGACCGGCAAGGCGGGCCTCTTCTACGGCGGCGGGCTGCACCAGCTCGGCGTGCAGGTCCTCGGACTCGTCGCGGTCGGCGCGTTCACGTTCAGCGCGTCGTTCGGGCTGCTCTGGCTGATGAAGGTGACCGTGGGCATCCGCACCGAGGAAGAGGTGGAGACGGCGGGCCTCGACGTCAGCGAGCACGGCATGTGGGGCTACCCCGAGTTCTACATCCCCGTCCCGGGCGGCTACGGCACCGAGTCGCACGGTCACCTGGGGCTCGCCCACGCACGATCCGCGCACGCACACCATGCGGCGGTGCCCCTGCCGACGCCCGCAGTCGAGCCGGCGGGCTGACACGATAGGAGGCAATGCAAACGGCGGGAGGACGAGTCGGTGAGTTCAGGCGCATCGACTCGCTCCCGCCGTACGTCTTCGCCACCGTCGACCGGCTGAAGCAGGAGCTGCGCCGGGCGGGCGAGGACGTCATCGACCTCGGCTTCGGGAATCCCGACATCCCGTCGCCGGAGGTCGCTGTCGAGAAGCTCGCCGAGGCCGTCCACAACCCGCGCAACCACCGCTACTCCGCGAGCCGCGGGATTCCCCGGCTGCGGCACGCGATCTGCGACCTGTACCGCCGGCGCTTCGGGGTCGAGCTCGACCCGGAGACGCAGGCGATCACCACGATCGGCGCGAAGGAGGGGCTCGCGCACCTGATGTGGGTGTTGCTCGAGCCCGGGGACGCGGCGATCGTCCCGAGCCCCAGCTATCCGATCCACATCTACGCGCCGATGCTCGCCGGCGCGACCGTCGGTCGCGCGCCGATGCACGGAGGCGGCGACGTGTTCGACGCCTTCGTGGAGGCGTTCGCGCGCACCGAGCCGCGGCCGCGCGTCCTGATCCTCTCGTTCCCGCACAATCCGACGACCGCGACCGTCGACCTGGACTTGATGCAGCGCGCTGTCGACTTCGCACGGGAGCACGGCATCGTGCTCGTGCACGACTTCGCCTACGCGGATCTCGGGTTCGACGGCTACGAGCCGCCGTCGATCCTGCAGGCGGAAGGCGCCGAGGAGGTGGCCGTCGAGCTGTACTCGCTGACGAAGTCGTTCTCGATGGCCGGTTGGCGCGTCGGCTTCCTCGTCGGGAACGCGGACATCGTCGCGGCGCTGGCGAAGCTGAAGTCGTACCTCGACTACGGAACGTTCCAGCCGATCCAGATCGCGGCGATCGTGGCGATGAACGAGGCGCCCGACTATCCGGAGGAGGTTCGCGCGCGCTACCGCTCGCGCCGCGACGCGCTCTGCACGGGACTGGCGCGAAGCGGGTGGGTGATCGAGCCGCCGCGGGCGACGATGTTCGTCTGGGCGCCGATCCCGGAGGCGTTCGCCGAGCTGAGCTCCCTCGAGTTCGCGCTGCACCTCGCGCGGGAGGCGAAGGTTGCGGTCAGCCCCGGCGAGGGCTTCGGCCCAGGCGGCGAGCGGTTCGTCCGCTTCGCGCTCGTCGAGAACGAGCAGCGGATCGGACAGGCGGTGCGCGGGATCCGGCGCGTGCTACGGGCAGGCCCGGCGGACCCTCGCGTATCGAGCCGCCGCGGGACAGTCTGAGAGCCCGCTCTATCGCGTTTGCGCGAGGGCGGCTACCCTCGCGCTGTGGATCACGCGCGTTTGCAGGATCTTCTCAACTGGGCCGAGGCACCCGCAGCGAACGGCGCCTCCGCTGCGGTCGCGCGGGTCGTCCGGGCACGGCTCGAGGACGCCGAGCCGGATGCCGCCGACGTCGCCGAGGCAACGCGCTGGGCGAAGGCGGCGCGGAACGACACGAGTGCCGCGACACGGTCGCGTGCGCGCACCGTGCTCGCAGTTGCAGGCGAGGCCGTCCCTCGGCACCCGAGGACGCGATCTCGCCGTGGGGTTCGGCACCCCGCCCGCGTCACGCGTCGCACGGGGCTGCCGAGCGTTCGCCTACCGCGCCGCGCAAACGCGGCTGTTGGGGTGGTCGCGGTGGTCGCGCTCGCCGCCGCGGCGGTCGTCGGCGCGTCGAAGGCAGCGCAGACGGCATTCCGTCCGTCGCTACTCGTCGAAGGGCCGCCCTCCGGCGCGGCAATCGGTCGAGCGGAAGTCGACAAGCTTGCGTTCGCCGTGCGTGCCGAGCGCGGCGCGCTCGCGAAGCAGGATTGGACGCTCGACGGCGCGGACGTCACGGAGCGTGTCCAGTTCGTCGGGAACCGCCTCGTGCTGAAGCCCGAAAAGCTCGACGAGGGCGAGCACACCGTCGAGATCAGCCAGGGCGGCGGCTTCCTCGGCGCAAGCGCGCACCGACGCATCTCCTTCACCGTCGACCTGACGCCGCCCCAGGTGCGCCTGGAGAAGCCGCTGCGCGCGACGCGCTGGCGCCCGCTCCCGATCGCTGCGCAGACCGAGGCGGGAGCGCGGGCCACGGTCGCCGGCCACGAGGCACGCGTCGACGACGACGGCCGCATCGAAGCGTCGCTCGCGCCGCCGCTGCCGGCGACCGTGACGTTTCGGGTCGTCGACGCTGCCGGCAACCAGTCGACACGCAGGCTTCGCGTCGCGATCGAGCCGCGGCGCCCGCCGCAACCCGTTCGGGGAGTGCACGTGACCGCGTACGGCTGGGCGGACAACACGTTGCGCAACGGCGTGCTGCAACTCGTAGCGCAGCGCCGCATCAACACCGTCGAGATCGACCTGAAGGACGAAGGCGGTCTTGTCGGTTTCGATCCGCCGATTCCGCTCGCACGCCGTATCGGCGCCGCACAGGACATCTACGACCTCGACAAGCTCGTGCGCCAGCTGCACGCGCGCGGCATCCGCGTAATCGGACGGCTCGTCTGCTTCCGCGACCCGATCCTCGCGAAGGCGGCGTGGAGGCGCGGGCGACGCGACGAGGTCATCCAGGCCCCGGGCGGAGACCCGTATGCGGGCTACGGCGGCTTCACCAACTTCGCGAATCCCGTCGTCCGACGGTACAACATCGACATCGCGGTGGCGGCCGCGCGCGCCGGTGTCGACGACGTCCTCTACGACTATGTGCGCCGGCCCGACGGCCCGTTGGGGTCGATGGTGTTCCCGGGGCTGCGCGGCGACCCCGCGCGCGCGATCGTTCGCTTCCTCCGCGAGACGCGACTGGCACTGCGTCCCTACGGGACGTACTTCGGCGTCTCGGTGTTCGGCGTCGCCGCGACGCGGCCGGACGAGGTCGCGCAGGACATCCCGAGCATGGCGCAGGAGGCCGACTACGTGTCGCCGATGGTGTACCCGTCGCACTGGGGCCCGGGCGAGTACAACGTGCCGAACCCGAACGCGCAGCCGTACGAGATCATCGTCCGGTCGTTGCGGGACTTCAAGCGCGACACCCACAACACCGGCGCCCGCGTCGTGCCGTGGCTTCAGGATTTCACGCTCGGCGTCACGTACGGCACCGCGGAGGTGCGCGCGCAGATTCAGGGCGCGCGCCGGGTCGGCATCCGCGAGTTCCTGCTGTGGGATCCGCTCGTGACCTACACCTCCGACGCACTCACACCCGACGCGCCGGCATTTTCGCGCGGCCTCGCGAAGCCCCGGCCTGGGCCAGCGGTGACGTCCACGACGCCGCCGAGCGTGAAAGAGCAGCCGCCGAAAGCGCAAAAGCAGACGCCGGCGCACTCCGCCGTCACGGCCGTGCACGGACGCAAGCCGAACGAGCTCGGCGTGATTCCGGTGATCATGCACCACGAGATCCGGCCCGACCGAGTCGGCGCGTTCGATCAGACGCCGGCCGAGTTCCGGGCGGAGCTCGAGAAGCTGTGGCGGCAAGGGTATTGGCCGGTGACGTCGGCTGACCTCGCGACCGGACATCTCGGCGCGGTGCCGGCGGGCAAGACGCCCGTGGTTCTCACGTTCGACGACTCGACGCAGTTTCAGTTCTTCTACACGCCGGAGGGGACGATCAAGTCGACCACCGCAGTCGCGATCATGCTGGACTTCGCGCGCGAGCATCCGGCGTTCAAGCCCGCCGGGACGTTCTACGTCCTGCGCGAGCCATTCGCGGGCATCTCCCGTGGCCCGGCCATGCTGCGGTGGCTCGTGGCGCACGGCTTCGAGCTCGGCGACCATACGCACGACCACATCCCCTTGAACACTCTGGGTGACCGCGCCGTGCAGCGCGAGCTCGTCGACGGGGCTCGCGTGATCACGGACGCGATTCCCGGTTATCGGATCACGACAATGTCGTTGCCGCTCGGCGCGCTGCCGGAGACACGACGGCTCGCGCTCCGAGGCCGCTGGCATGGGCAGAGCTACCGCTTCGCGGCCGCCTTCCTCGCAGGGGCGGAGCCCGCCCCCTCGCCGTTCAGCACGAGGTTCGACCGCGGCGCGGTGCCGCGGATCCGAACGTCGCACCTGCCGTGGAACGGCGAGCGCGACTTCTGCGCCGAGTTTTGGCTCCACGAGCTGAAGGTGCATCCGAACCTGCGGTACGTCTCCGACGGCGACGCCGCCCGGATCACCTTCCCGCGCGGCGACGCGAGCACGCTCGCGCCCCGCTACCGCGCGCGTGCGAACCCGTACTGAGCCGGCTCACGGCACAACCGCCGCGAGGCGCGCAGGAAATCGGAATTGACGCGGCCGCCGTACGGCGGCTACCCTCGGCAGAGATGCACCGCGCGAATGCACTCGGCCTGAACGCCAACCTGAATCCGATTCAGGTCGACTTCGCGCGCACCTCAGCCTGCTAGCCGGCGCTTCACCCAGCTCCCGCGGTACCGGCTAGGAGACAGGCCCAGCGGGAGCAGTCGTCCTGACGATTGCGAAAGAGGTGAATGGTGCACTACAGGGAGTCACACACGTGCCAATGTGCCGTGCCCCGGCCGGTGCAGCTCGCCACGCGCAAGGGCGCGGCGCGCACGCACTGCGCGCACTGCGGGAAGCCGCTGCCGCTGCGGTTGACCACGAGGTGGCCGTCCGCCGCGGCGTGAGCGACCCGAGCAACATCGCACAGGGGACCGTCCGGCGCGGCGATGCGTACGATCACGCGGTGATCCACTGCGTGCCCGCCTCGCCGCGCCGGCGGTCGCCCTCACTCCCGCCGGCGCGCCGCACGTCGCCAGGTGGCCGGTAACGCGTTACCAGTTCGTCGACTGCCGCTGGGACCTCGCCGACGCGTCGCGCGGTCGCGAGCTCTACCTCGCCGGCCACATCCCGGGCGCTTCCTTCCTCGACGTCGACCGCGACCTCGCGGCGCCGCCCGGGGAGCGCGGAAGGCACCCGCTCCCGTCGACGAACGAGTTCGCCGCCGCGGCCTCGCGCGCGGGAATCGGGGACGGCGTGTTCGTCGTCGCGTACGGGAGCATGGGCGGCGCGGAGCGGCTCTGGTGGCTGCTGCGGCACTTCGGTCACGACGACTGCGCGGTGATCGACTTCGAAGGCTGGCGAGGCCCGGTCCGCGCGGGCGACGAGAAGGCCGCGCCTGCCACGTTCGTGCCACGCGAGCGCTCCGGGGACACGATCGAGGCGGACGACCTCGTCGATCGGCTCGGCGAGCTCGTCGTCGTCGACTCGCGACTGGCGTCGCGCTGGCGCGGCGAGCCCAACCCCATCGACCGCGTCCCCGGCCGCATTCCCGGTGCACTGAACGCGCCGTGGAACGAGCAGCTACCGGAGCTGCCGGCCGGCGAGCTCGTCGCCTACTGCGGCTCGGGCGTGACTTCGTGCGTGACGCTGCACCGGCTCGCGCTCGCGGGGCGCGGAGGGCTGCTGTATCCGGGCTCGTGGTCCGAGTGGGAGCAGCGCGAGGATCTCCCGCGCGAGCGCGACTAGGAGATCGTGAACGTCACGGTCACGGACGCCGTGACCTTCTGCTTGCCGGGCTCGATCGGCGTCGCTGCGAGCGCCGCGCGGTCGTAGATCGGCATCGGCTCCGGCTCGCCCCCTTCGACGACGGACGAGATCCCGCCAATCGTGAAGTGCCCGGCCTCGCCGAGCGCGGTCGCCTTCGCGCGCGCAACGTCCACCGCCTCCTTCAGCGCGCTGCGGTAGAGGGCGTCGGCGTCGTCGCGCGAGAGCGACGGTCCGGACACGACGTTCGCGCCCGCGCCGACCGCCGCGTCGATCACGGCGCCGACGTTTGCGAGGCGCCGCACGGTGACGGTCACGACGTTCGCCGCGCTGTAGCCGACGACTTGGCTGCCGTCCTCGCTCATGCGCGGCGCGAGCGAGACGGATTGCGTCGCGATGTCGTCGCGAGCGATGTCAGCCCCGCGGATCGCGGCGATCACGCGCGCGGCCGCATCGCTGTTCGCCGCGAGCGTGGCCCCTGCAGTCCGCGCCTCCGTGGAGACCCCGAGCTCGAGCGTCGCCGTGTCGGGAACCGCGTCGACCGATCCGGTCGCGTTCACGACGACGGTTCCGGCCTTCGCGTCGACGCCGCGGGCGAGCCTGGGAAGGCCGATCCCGGCGAACAGCGCCGCGGCGAGCAGAGCAGCGGCGAGCACGAGAACGTGGCGGGTCTTCATGGCACCCGCTTGTACGTCGCAGCACCCGCGTCCGTCACACCACGGTCGTGGCTCCGCCGCGACCGACGTTCACCTCAACCGAAGCAGGTTCCCGCGCGCACCACCAAGGCACGCGCGCCGAAGGCGCGCCTGCGGTCTACCGTCGCCGAAAGTCGTGAGACTTTCGGCGAGAGCGAGCGAAGCGAGCGCCTACGCCGCTGCGACTTCGCCCAGGTATTGCGCCCAGCTCTGCGGAATCTTCGGGGCCGCGAGCCGGATGAAGAGCGACGGCGAGGGGGCGCGCGGCGTCGTGTGGAGCGTCATCGCGACCTCGTGCAGGAGCCGGTTGCCCTTGCGCAGGTTGCAGGGCGCGCAGGAGGTGACCACGTTCTCCCAGACCGACTCACCGCCCCGCGAGCGTGGCACGATGTGGTCGAGCGTGAGTCGACCGGTCGAGCCGCAGTACGCGCAACGCCAGTCGTCCCGTGCGAACAGCGCCCGGCGGGAGATCTTGCGCTTGACCGTTCGCGGCACGCGCACGTAGTTGAGCAGGCGAATCACGTGCGGCCGCTGGAATGTCGACGTGCTAGATCGAAGCGGCTGGTCGTGCTCCTCGAGGACCTCGGCCTTGCCCTTGAACACGAGAACGTGGGCACGCCGGACCGTGCACACGTTGAGTGGCTCGTAGCTGGCGTTCAGGACGAGAACGTGCTGCACCTCGGGCGAAATGTAGCCCACGGCGCCACGATCGAGGGATCGCGGGGCCCGGCCGCCCCGGTCCGGCCCGCGGTCGCCCGGGGCGACCCCGGTTTCCGGCCAGGCGACATCAGTGGGCCATCGCCCGCTCCACCGCCTCCTGCTCCTCAGGCGAGAGCGCGACCGGCGCGCGGCCGCGGTCGAGCTCCTTGACGTAGATGCGGGCGTACTCCCGGTCCTGGATGGCCGAGACGATCACGCCGCTGCGCGAGGCGTCGAGCAGCGCGATGGACGCCGACTGGTGCCCGCCGGTGCCGGACAGCGCGTCGTAGCGGACGATCGCCGTCTTGGCGACGGCCGTGTCGACGCGCCGGTCGACGCGGGAGAGACCTGCCGCGACCTCGTCCACCGCGCGGTGGAGATCGTCGATCCGGGCCTGGAGCGACACCGCGAAGTCCACGAGGTCCTGCTTGCCGCCGCCGAGCAGCACGAGCTGCGAGGCGCGAACGCGGCGGAGCAGCAGCCACGCGCGCATCGCTGCGGCCACCGCGAGCACGGAGACGGCCGCGGCGCCGATCGCGATCCAGCCGGCCGTGCTCGAGCTCACGGACTCAGCGAGAAGATCACCGGGTAGGTCGCCGAATTGTTCGACGCCTTCGCCTCGCCGCGGACGAGACCGACCCGGATCTTGAGGTTCGTCCGAACCCCGAAGACTCCCGTCGTGTCGATGTTGCGGAACGTCACCGTCTTCTCCTCGCCCGGGTTGATGACGTCGATCGTGGCGTGCTTGACGATCGGCGAGCCCTGCTTCTCGATCGTCAGGGTCACCGGAATTCGTACCTCTTGGTTGTCGCCCGTGTCGCGCACGGTGACCTGGAAGGCGAGGCTCGGAGAAGCGATCACCGGCGTGTCCGTCGAGGTCGAGAGCACCGTGCCGCTCGGGAGGGCCTTCACCGAGACGAGGCCGGTTCCGTGCAGGCCCGGGGACGTGCCGCCGGTCGCGGCGCCGTGGATCCGCTGGAAGAAGATCGCGAACGTACGCGAGCTCGCGAGATCCTGGTTTTGGACGAAGTTCGAGTCGGGCGGAGCGATGCCGTGGATCCCCTGCTGGTCGAGGATCTCACGCGACGGCGCAACGAACAGGTCGTCCCAGACGACGTCGCTCGTGACAAGTCGTTGCGCCTGCTGCGCGAGCAGCGCGCCGGCCTTCTCGGCGTCCTTCGAGGAAGCCGTGGAGCGCAGCGCATCGGCGAGCCCGCGCAGGCCGTTGACGCGGAACTGCAGCGCCTCGACGACGTGCTGGTTCGCCTCGCGGAGATGTCCGGGCGGGTCGAGGGAGCTCGCGCGGTCGACGTTCTGCTGCTCCTGCTGCGCCAGCCCGTTCAGCTTGCCGATCAGGTCGGCGAGCTTGATGCCCGGCGTCGTCAGGTCGTCGTTGAGCGCGCGGCCGTCCTGTGTGGATGCCTGCGCGACGCTCCGCACGGACGTGATGTAGCTCCGGTACGCCTTCGTCTTCTTGTCGCTCTGGCAGCTCTGGACCCAGAAGACGAGGAGCACGACCACGAGGATCGCGAACGCGATCAGCCCGACGAGCCTCAGCAGCGGCGTCAGCCCGGCCGGAGGACGCATCGGCGGCCGCCGCGGCCCGCGCGGGCCGGGTCGCTGCTGACGCTGCGGCCGCACCGCCCGGCGGCGCTGCGTGACCTCCTCGTCGGTCGGTTCGTCGAAGAAGTCGAACTCGATGTCGTCGATGTCGCGCTCGCTCATAGGGGCGCCGCTCCGGTGACTCTACCCGTGTCCTCGGCCGGAAAAGGACGTCGCCGGGCCGTGGAGAAGGGTGGTCGAACGTGGCTCGGCCCGCTCCAGCACACGAATTCGACGCACTTCTCCTCGGCCGGTACCGCCCGCTGCAGCCGCTCGGGAGCGGCGGCTCCGGGTCGGTCTGGCTGGCCCGGGACGAGCGGAACGGCCGCGACGTGACGGTCAAGATCGTCCCGCGGGACGGCAAGCCGGGGTCGCGCGCGAGGCGGGAGGCTCAGGCGATGACGTCGTTGCAGCACCCGTCCTGTCTGCGCGCCTACGCGTGTGGGCGCGATGCCCAGAGCGTCTACATCGCGTACGAGTACGTCCCCGGGAAGACGTTGCGTGAGGCGCTGCGCGCGGGCGAGCTCCGCGACGACGACGTGATCGAAGCGGCGGCGCAGGTGCTCGAGGGGCTCGCGCACGCACACGCGCGCGGGATCGTGCACCGGGACGTCAAGCCGGCGAACGTCCTGCTCGCCGACGGCAACGAGATCTCGGTGCGCCTGCTCGACTTCGGCCTCGCCCGCTTCGCCGACGCGGACACGCTGACCGCCGTGGGC
>Ga0081539_10002812_pt1 | contig 23269 bp, 24 predicted proteins | sample TabmetS4T2R2_FD_71023 | JGI IMG/M metagenome (GOLD analysis project Ga0081539, IMG submission 71023) | Tabebuia heterophylla rhizosphere microbial communities from the University of Puerto Rico - S4T2R2 | ecosystem: Host-associated > Plants > Roots > Rhizosphere ...
AAGAGAGCAGGTCTCCGTGCGATTGGGGACGACCTTCACACCTGCGCCCGAGCCATCGGTGGCGATCACGCTGGTGCCGGCGGTGCTCAAGGGCGACAAGATGGATGCGATCGTGCGCGATGCCGTGATGCTCGGGGCCGCCGCGATTCAGCCGATCGTGACCACGCGAACCGAGGTGAGTCTCGCGACACTCGCGCGCGGCCGTCGCCTCGAGCGGTGGCAGCGGATCGCGATTTCCTCGACGAAGCAGTGTGGACGAGCGGTCGTTCCCCTCGTACGCGAACCATGTACGTTCGACGCGATGCGGACGGCGATCAGCGATCTCAGGATTCCAAGTCCGGCGCTGATGCTCGTCGAGCCGCGGGCAGCCTCAGATACGGTTCCGGTCGGCGAGCTCGACGTGCCGCGGCCACCGGCAGCCTCGCTACTTGTCGGTCCGGAGGGCGGATGGACGCCTGAAGAGATCGAATCGGCCCGCCCGGTGTGCCGGCTGGTGTCGCTCGGTCAGCGAACGTTACGCGCAGACTCGATGGCCGTGATCGGACTGACTGCGGCGTTTACCCTGTGGAAGGAGCTCTGAGGTGAGGTCCGCGAACCTATTTCAGAAGCGGGCGCACCATCGACGACCAGAGCTGGTAGCCGTCAGCGTTGAGGTGCAGACCGTCGGATGCGAAGAGGTCGGTCCGCGGCTTCTCGTCTTCACCGAGCATCGCGTGGTCGATGTCGACGTACGACACAAGGGCGTCGTGCGCCGAGTAGTCGCGGATGAGCGCATTCGCGGCGCGCATCTTTTCGACCTGCGACCAGCGATGGATGCTCGGCTTCAGGCCGATGAAGACGATGCGGGTTTGCGGCAGCTTGGTGTGGATGCTGGCAACCAGCTGGCCGAATTCCGAGGCGACGTCCTCGGGCGTTTCTCCTGCGGCGATGTCATTGTCGCCCGCGTAGACGACCACGACGCGCGGCGAGTAAGGAAACACGAGTCGATCGGCGAGCCTCAGCGTATCGTCGAGCTCGGATCCACTGATACCGCGATTGATCGTCTTCAGATCCGGGAAGAATCGGGGAAGGTCCCAGATCTCAATGCTCGAGCTGCCTACGAACAGGATCTCGCCGCGACCGGGCGGGGTCGCTTTGTCCGCAGCATCGAAGGCGGCCAGCTGCTTCTCCCAGGGTTCCGCCTGCTGCGCCGACGCGTTCACGGCACACAGGACTGCAACGGCACCCAACACGAGGGGGCGCAGAACGCGGTCTTTCAATTGGTTGTCTCCGAGCGCATACAGAGTAACATCCGACGCAAGGGCCCCGAGGGCGGCCCCTACGAAAAAGGCGTCGGGGGCATCCACGAACCAGGAAACATGCGATATCTGGTCACCGCGCGCGTGAAACCCGGTCGGCGCGATGCGCTCGATCGCGCGATCGACAAGGGGACGCTGGGCGCCGGCTCCGTCGCCGGCGACGAGTATCTCGAGAACATGGCTGACGCGCGGCAACTTCCGGACGGCCGCGTGAAGTGGGTGGAAACCTGCTTCTGTGCGACGCCCCTGGCGGAGGAACGGCCGTATTGGGAGGAGTTCTTCGACCTGCTGAGCGTCAAGGACGCGCACGCACGATCCAGGTGCCGGCATGAGAACGGGACGGAGTACTGGGCGTGCGTGTCGTGCGATTGCACGGACGTCCTGGAACAGCGGTTGTCCCAGGAAGGATGCCCATTTCGCCGAAGGTCCGGCTGAAAGCGGACCTTACGACTGCGCGGTCAGGGCGGCCAGCGCCGCTCGCGCCTTGACGAGCCGCTCTCTCCCTTTCTTGTCCCTTGGCGTGGCCGTCTTCGCGCCGTCGAAGAACCGCAGCAGCTCGGTCCGCAATGCCGTCGGCAGCCGCGTCGACAGCCCGCCGGCCGATGGTAGGCCGGGCCTGGTCAGGCCCGGCGCCGATTGGAGCTTCTCCAGCAGGTCGAGATAGGTCTCGTCGGCCAGCGAATATTCACCCCATCTTGCGGGCTGGCCGGTGTCGAAGTCGGTGTTCGGCAGTTGCACCCGCGCATCGCGGGCATCGGCGAGCAGCGTTCGATACCGGTCTCGTGCGGTGCGGAAGCTGTCGAGGAACAGACGCTCGGCTTCCGGCGTCGGCGCCTCGAACGCGAGGGCGCGTAACGGGCCGACCTTCGGCAGCACTTTGAACAGCACCCCCACGAAGCGCGCGAAGATGCCCGGCTTTCGGTACATCGTCCCGTAAGCCTGCTCATATTGCTGGCGAGTAATCGAATAGATGAACGCCTGCCGGTTCACCTGCGGCGTTACCTTGCGGATCTCGTCCTCCTTGTCCTCCCACGCCACGCGCGTCATCTCGGGGATCGTGCGTGATACCGCGAAGCGATACGTGCCAATCGCCAGATCCAGGTTCGTGAACAGATCGCCGAGCTCGAGGCTGTAGGTATCGGCAAATGCGCGCTCCAGCACGGGCTTGGCGACCTCGAATCCGATGAAGGATCGATACGCATCCGGCAGATAGGCGCCACCGGCCACCTGCACGACGTCGAACGCGAACTCCACCATGATGTGGCGGCGAGGATCCTCGACGTAGGTGACTTCAGGACCGTATTTCGCGCGCAGCTTCGGATAGATGAGCGGGACTGCGCGATTGATCGCAATCGGATGGCCCGCGTTGTCCGAGCTGTAGTGCGCCAGGGCGCCAAGAGCAAACGCGAACTCGTTGACGTCGCGAGCCTCGCGCAACAGCGCCTCGACGAAGTCTCCAGAGCGCACGTAATGAACCAGGTTGGTGAACAGGTGACTGCCGAACGGGTAGTAGCCGAGGTCCTGAATCACGGAGCCGCCGTATGCGAACGCGCGAGCCTTGGTAATCTCGTCGGCGCTGGTGCGCGGATAGCGGGCTCGCAACAGGGGAGCGATCGAGCCGTCCCACAAGGCGTCGACCATCGCTTCGTGTGCCAGGACGGAGTAGGCTCGCGCCGTGGCTGGTACAAGCAAGAAGACGAGGACGGCGAGCACTAGGGCGCGTCTAGAAAACAAGACGCGCCCTACCTCATCCCTTACGGAACACGCGCCGCACATCGAGACGGAACGTCGGATTGGCGCGCGTCCCCGCGATCCGGATCGGCAGCTTCGACCCGCCACCCGGACGCCTGAAGAAGGGCTGTGCGAGGCGCGCGACGACAGACTTGATCCCCTTGGTCATGTCGGCGAGCGACGCGTCGGTCAGCAGGTTGCCGCTGAAGTCGAGCGTCTCGCCGCGCAGATCGTATGTGCCCGCCAGTTCGACCGTTGCGCCAGGGACGGCGAACGTCAATTCGGCAAACGACAGGCGCGCGTTACGCAGAGTAAAGCGACCGCGCAGATCCGACACGACGCTCTCGCCCTCACCGATCCCGTCCTCGTTGCCGCGCCCGCGCTGACTGAGTTGTGTGATCTTGCGCTGCACATCCACGCTCGTGAACTTGGCCTGCGCGAGCGCGAACCGCCCGTCGAGCTGCAGCCGATCGATGACGCTCCCGCCGCCGGCCGGCAGCAGGAACTTCGATGTCAGATCGACGCGGCCGGTGAGCGGCGCCTGCTTGGCGGCTACCGCCAGCCGCATCAGATCTTCGAGACGCGCCCGTTCCAGTCGAACGTCGAGACTGATCCGTCGCCCCTTGACGTCCTGGGTGCGGACGACGGCGCCCTTGGCCACGATCGTTGACTGCCCAAGCTTCGCTTCCACGCGATCGAGCCAGGTGTCGCCGCTCGTGCCGTCGACAATTGCCTTGAAGCGAGTGGTCAGCGGGACCGGTTGTCCGCCGACGTCGAGGCGGAAGTCAGGCGTTTCCGTTTGGCCCTCGACTTCCACGCGCTCGAGGACGCCATCGTAGCTGCCTACCGACGACAGGATGCCGCCAAGACCTTTGATCGTGTTCAGGTCGGCGTTCTTGAACACATAGTCGCCACGAATCGGCGTGTCATCGGGCTCGCGCGTATTCCATGGCCCGAACTTGCCGCTGGTCTCGATGCGACCACGCGGGACGGGATTGACGAGCGCCGCGTGGAAACGCCCGCCGTCGGCGACGCCGAACCCGTCCATGACCAGGCCCTCGATGTCGAAGACCCGGGGCAGACGGCCTGCACGCTTCGAAGGCAGTACCAGCCGCGCGCGTCGCGACTCGATGCGATCGATGAGAAGCGAACGGGAATCGCGGGGATCGGTGGTCGCGACCGAACGCGGCGGCGGCGCCGAGCGATCGCGCGGCAGCGGCGCCGGCGGGGAGTCCGGATGGAGGCCGCCCGGCGGAATCTGGATTTCGAGGTCTTCGAGCATGACGTGCTGCAGGTGCAGCGGACCACTGAACAGGCCGCGCAGCGTCGCGCCGGCGTCGAAGGTGCCGAGCGTGATGAGCGGCGGGATGTCTGTGCGGCCGTTGTAGCGCAGACGCAGCCCGTTGCCGGAGACTTCCGGCTGCGGATACACGTCGATGTTGAGGACGTCGACATCGACCTGGCTGTCGAAGCGCGCGTTCAGCGCGTCCACGATCCGTTCGCGGACATACGGTGTGGCGCGTGATGCCCACGAGGGGAGGAGGAGCACTGCGGCGGCGATCAGCAGGGAGAGAATGAGGCCGGCCAGCAGCGCGCGTTTCACAGACGTCTGCCTCGGTATCGCATGGTTACCTCGTCATGACGCCAGCCCCTGAGCAATACGGGTGCCACGGCATGGTACACTACGCCGGACCTGACAAGGTCCGGCCCACCATGTTCTTGTTTGTCTTCGCCGTGGCTCTCATCCTGCTCATCAGTGAGCGGCCGGCGCACGCGTACATCGACCCGGGAAGCGGCAGTCTGATCTACCAAACCGCCTTGGCCGCCCTCCTGGGAGCCGGATTCTTCTTCCGCAGAACACTGGCCTCCATTGGGCGCTTGTTCCGCGGGCGAGGCGCCGACGCGGCCGGCGAGATCGAGACGCGAGGTCGGGAGCATCGCTGATCTGAATCAGCCCGGGCCTGACCGAGTGCGGCGCATCGACGGCCGACGAGGTCTGACCGCGGCGTGGCTTGGATTCGCATTCGCCGCTCTGTTTCTCTATCCGCTCGCCGCGGCTCTCGCCGACAACCCGTTTTATCTCCAGTGGCAGCCCGACAATCTGGGTGAGACCGTCGTCGCCGCTGTCGTGTTGGCAGTCGCCTTCAGCGTTGGTGTGTATTACAGCTGGCCGCACCTGACGCGTCGATCCAACGCCATCCTCGCCGGCCTCGCACTGTTTCCACTTGTCTCGTTGCTGGCCGGTGTGCTCCAGCAACTACCGTTCGACGCCACCCTGATTCGCGCCTGGGAGAATCCTGCGCTCCGCTACGGGCTGCCATTCGGTGTGGCGGCTGCGCTGACGATCGTTTTCCTTCGGTGGCCGGTGGTTTTCGGACGCTGGCTGCGACGCGGCCTGCTCGCCATCTCGCTGATAGCCCTGGTGTCGACGCGCGTCTTCGTCGCATCCCGGTGGGCACCGCCGGTGACGACGTCGGTTGAGCGCGCGACGCACGGTGGTCAGACCTGCCAGTCAATCCTTGCGGTGCTGTTCGATGAGCTGTCGTATCGCTATATCTACGACGGCACGAACCTCGCGTGGAATCACCTCAGCGCAGAAGCGACGCACTACCGACAAGTCACTGCTCCGGGCGCGGAAACACTCATCTCGATGCCCGGCTATCTGGCCGCCCGGCCGCTGCGCGATGTGCGCGTCGAAGGAAACGGGCTCGTGGAGCTCGACGACGAGAATCGGCCCAGACCTTTCGATGCGCGCGCGCCGGACGGTTTGTTTGCCACCGCACGTCGCGCGGGATTGCGGACCGAGATGGCCGGCTACTACCTGCCGTATTGCGGGTGGCTTGGCGATCTCGTGGACGACTGTGAGTCTTATAGCTTTTACAACGTTGCCGGCGTGAGGAAAGCGTTCTCGCCGCTGCATCCGATCGAGACGACGTTGATCCTGTGGCCGCGGCAGTTTCCATTCGGCCTGATCAAGAATCCGCCGTTTGCACGATTGCAGCGCGACCTCGTCGCCCGAACGCTCGCATTCGCCGAGCGGCCGCTCGATCCTCGAGTCGCGACGTTCCGGTTCGTCCATTTCAGCATTCCGCATCTGCCATTCGTCTTCGACGCCGACGGGTTCAATCCATCGCGCGATCCGCTGCGAACAGAGCCCGACGATCTCTACAGGCGGCAGACCCAATACGTCGATCGCCTCGTCGACGAGTTGAGGGCTCACATGAAGACGCAGGGCTCGTACGATCGCACGACGCTCGTGATTCTCTCCGACCACGGCTTTCGCTTCGGTGGCCGCGATCGCGATCCCCTGCACATCCCGTTTCTCGTCAAGGAAGTCGGCCAGACGTCGGGGCGGGGCACCGATCAGCCACATCAGGCAGCTGAACTCCTTCGAGATCTGGTGGCCGACAGCTGTAAGTCACATTTCCAGCCGTGAGCCTCCGTGTATTCGAAGTCGCGATCGTCCTGATTGCCGCGGCGGCGGCGATTGCGCCACTGCCGCCGCAACTTGTCGAAACGGCGTTCTCGACGCGCCTCTACCCCTCGATTCAGCACGTCGTCACACCGCTGACGAATCTGCTGCCGATCGCGGTCTTCGATCTACTTCTCGTCGCCGCCTTTGCGATCGTTGTCGTCCAGCTCGTTCGCGGAGTCGGTCGGGCACGCCGCGAGCGCCGAGTCGCGCCGATCTTCGCGATGCTGTGGCACCTGATTGCAGGTGCCGCGCTCGTCTACCTCGTGTTTCTCGCGGTGTGGGGGCTGAACTATCGACGCCTGAGCATGCAGGATCGTCTGGTTCTGGCGAGCCCGGCCCCCGACAAGACCGCGGTGATGAACCTTGGTTGGGAAAGCGTCCGTCGGTTGAACGCGCTCCGTGAAGCGGCGCACGTGCGTGGGTGGCCGGGGAACGAGTGGCGGGACGAACGGCTGCGCGCCGCGTTTCATCGGGTCCAGTCGATCCTCAGCGACGGTCCGGCCGCCGAACCGGGCCGTCTGAAATGGACGATGCTCGGGCCGTATTTCCGGTGGACGAGCGTCGACGGCATGGTCGACCCGTTTGCGCTCGAAGTGCTTGCCAATCCCGATCTGCTGCCGTGGGAGCGCGTATTCGTGGCGGCGCACGAATGGGCGCATCTCGCCGGATATGCCGACGAGTCCGAGGCAAACTTCGTAGGGTGGCTCACGTGCCTGCGGGCCGACGAAGCGGCCCAATACAGCGGCTGGCTCTATTTGTATTGGCAGATCAACGGGGAAGTGGCGCCTCAGGATCGAATGCAACTGGCCAATGCGTTGGGCGAGGGACCGCGCCGCGACGTCGCTGCCATCGTCGAGCGACTGCGGCGTGGCCAATTACCGTTTCTGCGAAATGCCAGTCTGGTCGTCTACGACAAATACCTCCGCGCCAATCGCGTCGAGGAAGGAATCCGCAGCTACGGCGAAGTCGTGACGCTCATTCTTCGCGCTCGCTTCGAGGACGGGTGGACGCCCGTTCGCCGCGACGATCGGTAGCCTTGCCGACGGCCTCCTCCTTCGGTTGGGAGCGACCGCTGAACCTGCCCTGATTCATGCGCTCGCGCGCCATGTCGTCAGGCGTGAGCCTGCCTCCCTGATCGTAGTTGCTCTTGTTCACCTTGTTATGTTTGCTCATGCTCGCCTCATAGCTTGAATCGAAGGATCGCGCCGACGTCGCCCACGTTCGCCAGCAGTTCGGGGTTCTCGATGAACCGGATGCGTGCGCTCTGCTGCTGCGCGCGCGTGACGAGGTAGTCGGCAAACTGCGCCTGCTTCGCATCCAGGTTCGCCGTGATCAGCAGTTCCTCGACCTGCGCTTTCGCCAGCGCATCCATCGTGTCGTCGGGACCGACCACGCCGAGACCGCCGGAGTGCCAGGCGTCGAGCAATCGTTCGACGCGTTCGGCATCCGTCTGCGCGTCCTTCTCACGCATGGCTTCGAGCGTCTCGGTCAGCACCTCGTGTTCGGGCGTGTTGATATCGAGGTGGACGACATCGACTACTTTCTCCTGCAGATGCTTCGGCATCTGCTCCATCAGGGTCGGCATCGTGACGGGGTCGCAGGCGACGACGATCTTCGTGATCGCGTCTTCGCGTACCACGCGGTCGAGCACCTCGACGACTTCCTTGATGTGGTGAAGATGGAAGTTGGCGACATGCCGCTGGTAGCGTGCCTGTGACCATCCACCCATCGACGTCTTGCGCGTCTTCACATTGCGCACCTCGTGGTGCGCTTCGGCGACGCCAAGTCCGAATACGAACAGCCGCGCCGAGTTGGTATCCACCAGCAGCGCCGCATACCGCGGGTACTGATCGTTGAGCCGTGCCAACGGGTACAAATGTGGTACGGATCCGAGGAATAACGAGCTCTGCTCGAGCGGGGCGCCGAGCTGAATCGCCTCGAAGAAGTTGTTGCAACCCGAACACGCGAAGAGCGCAACGCCGTTGGTGGATGGCTCCAGCTCGTTCTCCAGATAGAGCGTGATCCGTTCAACGTCGCTATCGAAACTCTTACGCGCGTCGCCCTTCAGCCCGCGCGCGCGGTCGGGAAAGGCCTTGCGCAGGAAGCTGTCGTAGTTCCCTCGGCTTCCGTGCTGATCCGGGCGCATGTCGAGATACAAGCTGAGAACGGGCGCCGCGGCGGGCTCGAATGCGGCAAGGCGGTCGAGCTGATCGCGCAGCGGAGTCTCGAGAGCGTGGGTACTCTTGGCCATACCTTACGAATTCGCAAAGCATGTGCCTTTGGGTGTCGCCGCCTTCGAGGCGTCCGCTTCAGGTGTGAACGACTCGTCCCGCCGCAGCTCTACGCATCCGATCGGCGATCGCCAGCCCCAGCCCATCGGCCGTCGAAAACGCGCGCGCGAGGATCGCATCCACGCTGGCGTTGTCGAGATCTCGCAAAGCTCCGTAGAGCGTCCGCGCGACGTCGGACAACTCCGGACCCAATTCGCGAACGGTGACGTTCTGTCGCGCATGAGGCTCGACCGAGAAGGTGGCACCGTCGAGGTCGCCCCTCGCCAACATGAGCCCGACACGTTGTCCGGCTGCGACGGCCGCCGTTGCATCTCGAAAGAGCGAGCGCAGTGCATCCGGCCCTTCGTACAGCGTGAGCGGTGCCCGTGGTGAGTAATGACGTTCGAGCAGACCTGGCGAAGGGAGTGGTCCGGTCGGCGGTGGCTCGTGTGTGTGACGCACGCCGACAGTGCCGAGCACTTCTCTCAGCATCTCCGGAGTGACAGCGCCAAGTCGGAGAATCATCGGCTGCTCGCCCGTGACGTCGAGCACCGTCGATTCGACGCCGACGGTGGTCTCCCCGGCGTCGACCACGATATCGATGCGTCCGTGCAGATCCTCGAGCACGTGAGCGGCGCGTGTCGGGCTGGGCCGCGAAAACAGGTTCGCGCTGGGCGCGGCCACCGGAATGCCGGCAGCGGTGATCAACGCGTGCGCGACCGGGTGTGCCGGCATCCGTACGGCGATCGTGTCGAGTGATGCAGTCACTTCCATTGGAACCGCCGGCGAACGGGGAAGCACGAGCGTGAGCGGACCGGGCCAGAAGCGCGCCGCCAACGAGTCCACGATTGCCGGTCGCTCGGAGACGAGCACGGTCAGCGCCTGGAGCGACGTGATGTGCACGATCAACGGGTCGGTCGACGGGCGCCCTTTGGCCTGGAACAGACGCCGCACGGCGGCGGCATCGAGCGCGTTGACGCCGAGTCCATAGACGGTTTCGGTAGGGAAGGCGACGAGACCGCCGGCTCGAAGTCGCGCGGCGGCGCGGGCGATCGCCGCCGGATCCGGATGCTCGGGGTTGACCTCGATGACCTCGGTCATCCCCGCCATCATGTCACGGCCGTGTCATGGCGCCGAGCGTCCAACCGGAAGGAGGACCGATGTCATGAATCGAGGAACGGCCATCCTGCTGCTGGCGCCATTGCTATTGCTCGCAGGGCCGGATGGAGCGGCGGCCCAGGAAACCTGCTCATCGGCCGGGCCGAGCCCGCAACGTCGCACCGAAGCCATTCGCGCCGCCCGCATGTTCAACACCGCGGCAACCGCAGAGCGCCGATCACCGCTGGTCCCCCGACTGCCTCGGGTGCCGGAGCCGCGGTATCCATCATGGGCGGATCTCGCCACTTCCGGATCGGTTGGGATGTGGCGCGCCGATGGCGGTCCCACAGGAGATCTGGCGCGGAGGATCCGGTGGGGAGACGACGAGCCGCTGCCTGGATGGGAGATCCACTGGATCGCGAACGAGGAGGGCTATGCGTTCACGCTCACTGACGTACGCGACCGGTGTGGCTTCAGCTACTCCTCGGACGAACGCGGAGTGATTCTTCAAGGTATGTCCCTTCAGCCGCGTTTCAGCGTCTTACCTGCTGAGACGCAGTGAGGAGCGAACGTTTCTCGGGGCGTTTGGGAGTTGACTGGGGCGTAAGAGAGTTGGGAATCGGGAGTTGACGGTCGAAGTATCCTCTCATCGTGCAGCTGGCGTTGCCGTTTGGGCAAAGTGGTCCGCAACCTCCGCTTCCGGTTGGGGCGGGGTCGCTGCAGTTCTATTTCGTGCGGCATCGCCGCGCGCGGCGCTACATCGTACGGGTCGACGCCGACGGTCGCGTGCGCGTCACCATCCCTCGAGGCGGTTCGAAACGCGAGGCGGACGCGTTCGCGCAGCGGCAGTTGGACTGGATCGAACGGCAGCGGGCGCGCCTCGCGCCATCGGCGTTTGGCAGCGATCACCGTCAGGAGTTGAGGGCGCGTGCAGCGATCGAGCTGCCGGACCGGGTGGCAGCGCTCGCCCGGGATCTCGCGTACATCGGCAGCACGGACGGAACGCCGTTGCGGGTGACGCGCGTCACGATCCGCAATCAGCGGACCCGCTGGGGATCGTGCGGTCGCGACGGGCATATCTCCCTGAACTGGCGGCTCCTCGCGATGCCCCAGCTCGTCCGCGACTACGTGATCGTGCACGAGCTGATGCACCTGCGACGCCTCGATCATTCACGCGCCTTCTGGCGTCTGGTGGAAGCAGCGTGCCCGGACTATCGGCGGGCTCGGCAATGGCTGCGGCAGCACGGCTCATCTTTGCGTTAGACCAGACGCCTGGTCTCGCGCGTGCCATGATCGAGAGGCGCAACAGATGACGACGCGTCGGCAGTTTCTCGTCGGCGCCGCCACGACGCTGGGCCTCGGCGGAGTGGTGATGTGGATCGGACGACCCGAGCACATGAATGCCGCTCCGCCACCGGGTGCGTTCCCTGTGCGCAGGACCGACGCGGAATGGCGTGCCCGATTGACCCCGGCGCAGTACCACGTGCTGCGGCAGCAGCGAACGGAACGGCGATTCACCAGCCCACTCGATCACGAGCACCGGCGAGGGACATACCGGTGCGCCGCCTGCGGGAATCCGCTCTTCTCGTCGGAAACGAAATTCGATAGCGGCACGGGCTGGCCAAGCTTTTGGACACCGCTGTCGGATGCCGTCGGCACCAGCATCGACCGCAGCTGGTTCATGGTCCGCACCGAAGTCCATTGTGCCCGCTGTGGGAGTCACATCGGTCACGTGTTTCCCGATGGTCCGCCGCCGACCGGGCTGCGCTACTGCATGAACGGCGTGGCGCTCGAGTTCCAGCCGGCCTGATTGCCCATGCATCGCCAACGCCTGATCTTCGTCGCGGCTCTTGCGGTCGGCCTGGGCTACGCCTGGCTGCGCGGCGGCTTCGTCGGTGCGGTCGCGAACACTGCGACCCTCGCGGCAATGCCGGCGGCACCGGCAGGCACCGAAACGGCGACCTTTGCCGCTGGATGTTTCTGGTGTGCGGAGGCCGACTTCGAGAAGGTGCCCGGTGTGGTCACGGCGGTATCCGGCTACACGGGCGGCCACGTGCGGAATCCCACCTACAAGCAGGTGTCGAGCGGCGGGACCGGCCACACGGAGTCCGTGCAGCTGGTGTACGACCCCAATCGCATTTCATACGAGGCACTGCTCGACCACTTCTGGCGCAATGTCGATCCGTTCGCGGCGAACCGCCAGTTCTGCGACGTCGGCGATCAGTATCGGGCGGAAATCTTCGTGCACAACGCGAAGCAGCGTGCCGCAGCCGAGGAGTCGAAGCGTCGCGTGCAACAGCGCTTCAGCACACCGATCGTGGTTCGCATCTCGGACGCCGGGACGTTCTATCCGGCGGAGGCCTACCACCAGGATTACGCCAAGACGCATCCCGTCCAGTATCGGTTCTACCGCTGGACCTGCGGGCGCGATGCCCGACTGACCCAGATCTGGGGAGCGCGACCCGACACGAATCAGGGTGACGACTGACCCTGGAACAGCTGGGTTAACGACCCCGCCGGGCGTTCCTGTAATGCTTTTCGGCGTCGTTTCCGATACAGAATACGAGCGAAGACTGGGACCGACGTCGAGCGAATGAGCCCTTTCGAATACCCGGTTCAACGACGCAGCCGCATTCTGGTCGCGGACGACACCGACAGCGTGCGGTCCTTGTTCCAGAAGCTGCTGTCAGCTGACGGCCACGACGTCATGGTCGCCTCCGACGGCGCCGCGGCACTCGACGCCGTGCAGCGGCACCAGCCCGACGTCATTCTCCTCGACGTGACGATGCCGGTGATGGATGGTCTCGAGGTCTGCCGCCGGCTCAAAGCGGATGCGGCAACGCGTCTCACCCCGATCGTGCTCATCACCGGCCAGACCGATCTGTCCGATCGGCTGCGTGGCATCGAGGCCGGCGCCGACGAGTTCCTGTCGAAGCCGGTTCACCCGCACGAGTTGCGCGCCCGCGTGCGATCGCTCACGCGCATGAAGCATCTGATCGACGCGCTCGATTCGGCCGAAGCGGCGTTCATCACCCTCGCCTTGACCATCGAAGCGCGCGACCCGTTGAAGACCGGGCACTGTGAGAGGCTCGGACGGCATGCGGTTCGAGTCGGTCGCGCCATCGGCCTGGATGACGAAGACGTTCAGGCGCTGCATCGCGGGGGATATCTCCACGATGTTGGCAACGTCGGTGTGCCCGATGCCGTGCTGTTGAAGCCGGGCCCCCTCACGCACGAAGAACTGGAAGTCATGAGGCGCCACACGGAAATCGGCGACTCGCTGTGCGCGCCGCTGCAGTCGCTGCGCCGCGTGCGTCCAATCGTCCGCGGCCATCACGAGCGGCTCGATGGCAGCGGCTATCCGTCCGCTCTTCGAGGCGACGACATTCCGCTGCTGGCACAAATCATGGGCGTGGTCGACGTCTACGATGCCATCACCTCCGACCGTCCGTACCGAAGCGCCGCGAGCTCGAGCGACGCTGCGCGCTACTTGACGACCGCAGCCGGCGAGGGCACGTTCGCTCCCCGACTCGTCGAAGCTTTCCTCGACACACTGGTCGTCGAACCCGCCGCATCCAGCCGCGTGATGTAAACGCGTCCGATTGCACGCGCCTGCGCCACGCGGCAGGTTACAATCGCGGAATGCCTTATCCGGAACAGTTCATTGCTCCCATGCGATCCGAGCTGACGCGTCTCGGCGCTCGCGAGCTGCGCACTCCCGCCGACGTCGACGACGCCGTCGCCAGCACCGGCTCCGTGATGATCGTCGTCAACTCGATCTGCGGATGCGCGGCGGGGAAGGCGCGACCAGGAATCGCCATCGCGCTCCAGCATGCGCGGCGCCCGGATCTGGTCGCCACGGTCTTCGCCGGCGCCGACATCGAAGCCACGGAGCGCGCGCGGCGCTACTTCTCGCCGTACCCGCCCTCGTCGCCGTCGATTGCGTTGCTGCGCGACGGCAAGCTCGTATGGATGATGGAGCGACGGGACATCGAGCCGCGCGACGCGGCGTCAATCGCCACACATCTGACGGCGGCGTTCGATCAGCACTGCGGGGAATTGACTCCAACGCGGTCGTAGGTCCGCCCGAGGCGACTCACGGGCGGCCATGGGGTCCACCTTCAGGTGGACCTACCCACCGCGGGTGTGCATCTCCAGGTGAGGATCCCGGCGCAGCGTGTCGACCGGAATGAGTTGCGACCGGTCGCGCGCGGAGAGCCGGTCTTCGGCGCCGCGATCCTCGCGTGCTTCCCACGTTCGGCGGATCAGCGCGGCAATCTCCTGCGGCGACGCGCCGGCCCGCAACGGTCCTCGCAGATCGGTTCCGTGCGCGGCATACAGGCACAGGTACCACATGCCATCGGCGGTGAGACGACTGCGATCGCAATCAGCGCAGAACGGTGCGGTTGTCGACGCGATGATCCCGAACACCGTGCCGTCCGCCAGCCGGTAGCGATCGGCCGGCGCAGACGAAGTCTCGTCTACTGCCGTGATCGAGCCATACCTCTCCTGCAATCGGTCGAGCATCTCGGCGCGAGAGACGACACGCGTCATCGACCAATGCGTAGCGCCGCCGACGTCCATGTACTCGATGAACCGCACCTCGGCCTCATGGCCGCGCGCGAATTCGATCAATGGAATCAGCTCATCGTCGTTGACGCCGCGGATGACGACCGTGTCGAGCTTGAGTCCGGGGAAAAGTGGAGCAGCGGCTTCGATGCCCTGGAGCACGCGATCGAGCTCGTCGTAGCGGGTAAGCTGCTGGAACCGGTCGCGCTGCAGCGTATCGAGGCTCACGGTCAGGCGATGGAGGCCGGCGTTCTTCAGCGCATGGGCATGCTGCGCCAGCAGTACGCCATTGGTCGTCATCGCGAGATCGTGAATGGCGGGTCGACGGGCGAGTCGTGCCACGAGGTCGGGGACACCACGGCGCAGCAGCGGTTCGCCGCCGGTCAGTCGAACCTTGTCCACACCGAGCATCGTGAAGACGTCGACCAGCGATTCGATTTCCTCGAAGTGCAGGATGTCCTCGCGCGGCAACCAGACGTACTCCGGCTCCGGCATGCAGTAGCTGCAGCGCAGGTTACAGCGGTCGGTGACCGACAACCGCAGGTTGCGGAGAGGACGCGTGTACTTGTCGAGGAGCACTGGGGACATTATCTCAGGCGGAAGTGGAGAAGTGGATCCACTTCTTCCACTTTTCAACCTTGCCACTTACAGGACGGACGACCTCGTCCTGTCGTGCGGCAGAAACGGAAACGCCGTCCGCTGGCCTTCGAAGGCTCGACTCCAGCGTCCGGGCACCGGAAGTGAACAGCGTGGGCACGTGCCGTTCTCGGTGAGTCGATACTCCTGAATGAGGTATCCGTAGCGGGAAATCAGGCGTTGGCCGCACTGGTGGCAGTCGGTGTGCTCCAGGTCGCCGACGCGACCGGGCAGGTTGCCGGCGTACACAAACCGTAGCCCCTCTTCGCGACCGATGCGTGCGGCGCGCAGCAGCATGTCGGCCGTCGTATTCGCCGCCTCCAGCATGCGGTAGTCCTGATGAAACGCCGTGATGTGCCAGGGGATGTCTGGTGACACGCGCGCGAGAAACGACGCGAGCCCCCGCAGTTCCTGTTCGCTGTCGTTGAAACCTGGCACCAGCAGCGTGACGATCTCGATCCACACACCGGCGCCGTGCAGCCACTGGATCGTGTCGAGGATCGGCTGCAGGCGGCCGCCCAATTCGCGATATCGGCGGTCGTCGAAGCTCTTGAGATCGACCTTGTACAGATCGAGATGCGGACGCAGATATTCGAGGACGCGGGTGGTGCCGTTTCCGTTGGACACGAACCCGGTGACGAGCCCCTTTTCGCGCGCCTGCGTGAACACCGCGACCGCCCATTCGGCAGTGATCAGCGGCTCGTTGTAGGTCGAGACGACGATCTTTGCGCCCTGGCGAAGCGCGTCCTGGACGAGCGATGCCGGTGTCGTGTCGCGTGGTGGAGCGACCGCTTCCGGATCGCGCAGCGCTTGTGACGTGACCCAGTTCTGACAATAGCTGCAGTGCAGGTCGCAACCGAGCATGCCGAAGCTATAGGCCAGCGCGCCGGGATAGGCGTGGAAGAACGGCTTCTTCTCGACCGGATCGCATTGAACGCCGGCCACGTATCCCCACGGAACCATGAGCCGGCCGCCCTCGTTGAAGCGCACCTTGCACACGCCGAGTGCGCCGTCGGGGATCGGACACTGGTGGCCGCACGCGTAACAGCGAATCCGCGCTCGCCCCGTCGCCGAGGGCTCGATCCGCTCCGTCAGCTCAGGCGCCGCTTCGCGCGTGCGTGCCGCGAGCACGTCCTGCAGGGTGGCCATAGCCTTGATCGTACGGCATGACTGCGAACCCTGAACCAGGAACTGACGGAATCCGGAACCAGGAACCGGAACTCCCGGAACTCGGAACAAGGAACTCCCGAACTGAGAACTGGGAACATGGAACCTGGAACGTGGGCGATGTCAGAATGCACCAATGCCCCACGTCGTCGTAGTGGGGGCCGGCGTGTTTGGCGTCTGGACCGCGCACTTCCTGCGAGCGGCCGACATCGACGTCACCATCATTGACGCGTACGGGCCCGGCAACACGCGCTCGAGCTCGGGCGACGAGTCGCGTATCGTGCGATGCGGATATGGACCAGACGCAATCTATACGCGCTTCGCCCGCCGCTCGCTCGAGCTGTGGCGCCAGCTGGAGGCCAGGAGGGCTCCGCTCGAACCGTCGATCTGGTGTCCATGCGGCGTCTTGTGGCTGCCGCGTGGTTCCGATCCTTACGTAGATGCCACACGTGAGACGCTGCTGACTCACGGCTGTTCGGTCGAGATTCTCGACGCGGACGCAGTGGCCGCGCGATATCCGCACCTGAATTCATCCGGCGTCGAATCCGCGCTGCTCGAGCCGGATTGTGGCGTCGTCATGGCGCGCCGCTCGGTGCGGGCGCTCTGTGACGAGCTGATCGCGAGCGGCGCCCGCTTCATCCGCGGCCGCGTCAACGCGTCCGCCGCAACTGTGGCGACCGCGAAGAGAGTCACAGCGATCAGGCTTGCAGATGGCAGCGAAATTGATGCGGACGCGGTCGTGTACGCCTGCGGCGCATGGCTGCCGAAACTGTTCCCCGACTTGCTTGCCGGGGTGATTCGCCCCACCAGGCAGGTCGTCATGTACTTCGGGACGCCAGCCGGAGACCATCGCTTCGGACCGGCGCAGACGCCTGCGTGGGTCGATTTCCGTTCCGGGTTCTACGGCGCACCGGATCTCGATGGCCGCGGCCTGAAGGTCGGCATCGACACGCACGGCCCGCCGATCGATCCTGACGACGATGCCCGCCTGGCGGATCCCGAGAGCATCAACCGGACACAGACATGGCTCGCCGAGCGGTTTCCGGCAATGGCCAACGCCCCGGTGATCGAGACGCGTGTGTGCGCGTACGAGAACACGGACACCGGCGACTTTCTCATCGATCGCCACCCCGCGTACGAGAACGTGTGGCTGGTTGGCGGAGGATCCGGCCACGGCTTCAAGCACGGTCCGGCCGTTGGTGAGTACGTCACACGGCTCATCACCGCATCGGCGGCGATGGAGCCGAGATTCGCCCTCGCCGCCAAAGGGACGACACCGCGGCGCGCCGTTCATTAGACCGGATGGCGCGCGAGCGAATTCCACGTCCCGTCTGGTTCCTCGGCTTCACCAGCCTGCTCACCGACGCCGCCACCGAAATCATTTATCCGCTGCTGCCGGTATATCTGCGGCAGGTGCTTGGCGCGAGCGCCACCTCGCTCGGCATCATCGAAGGCGTCGCCGAAGGTGTGAACAGTCTGCTGAAGGTGATCTCCGGCTGGATGGCGGACCGGCGCACGCGCCGCCGTCCGCTGGTGGTCGTCGGCTACGCGATTTCGTCGGCGGCGCGCCCGCTGATCGCCATGACAACGGGATGGCAACAAGTGCTCGTCATCCGCGCACTCGATCGCACGGGCAAGGGCATTCGCGGCGCACCGCGCGATGCCATGCTCGCGCGCTTCGCCAGTGAGTCCTCGCGCGGGCGGATCTTCGGATTCCACCGCGCCATGGACCACACCGGCGCGATTGTCGGGCCGCTGATCGCGACCGTCTTCCTGTTCTTTCTTCCTGGCCAGTATCGGACGCTGTTCCTGCTGACCGCCATCCCGGGCGCGCTTGCCGTGGCGATGTTGTTCTGGGTGCAGGAACCCGATGCCGACATCGCAGCGAAGCGGCGAGAGCCGGACTCGCTCGCTCCCGGCGACACACGTCGTCCTGGTGAGAAGGACCCGCGGGAACCCTTGCCGGGACGCCTCTTTGCGGTGCTCGGGATCATCCTCCTCTTCAGCCTCGGGAATTCGGCAGACGCGTTTCTGCTGCTGCGACTCACCGACGTTCTGGGATCCGAGGTGTCCATTCCGCTGCTTTGGGCGGCCCTGCATGTGGTCAAGGCGTCGCTCTCCACGTGGGGCGGTGGCTTGTCCGATCGTCTTGGTCGCAAGCGGGTGATTGCCATGGGATGGGCGATCTACGCCCTCGTGTATCTGGGCTTTGCCACGGCGACCAGCGCCACCGCGTTTGTCGCCTGGTTCCTCTTCTACGGCGTGTACTTCGCGCTTGCTGAAGGGTCCGAGAAAGCGCTCGTGGCAGATCTGACGCCCACGTCGCGGCATGGCGCTGCGTTCGGGCTGTACAACGCCGCGCTGGGTGGCGGCGCGCTTGCCGCGAGCGTCGGGTTCGGGTTCGTCTACGATCGCTTCGGCGCCAGCGCCGCGTTCAGTGTCGGCGCCGGACTCGCCGCCGTCGCCGCCGTCCTCCTGCTCATCGCTCCGGGCCCGAATATCAGGCAGCCCTGATAGAATCGTGGATTCCAATGCGACGGATTCTCGTCACCAATGACGATGGCGTGCACGCGGAAGGGCTGCGCGCACTGGCGGAAGCGCTCGCACCCCTGGGCGAGATCACCGTCGTGGCCCCTATTCAGGAGGCGAGCGCAATCGGTCACGCGCTGACGCTGCGCCGGCCGCTGCGGATCGAGACGATCGACGCGCACACGTATGCGATCGACGGCACGCCGACCGACTGCGTCAACATCGCGATTACGCACATCCTGCACGGCAACCCGGATCTGATCGTTTCGGGGATCAACAAGGGCTGGAACCTCGGCGACGATGTCACCTATTCGGGCACTGTGTCGGGGGCGCTGGAGGGCGCGCTGCTCGGAATCCCCAGCATCGCCGTATCCGCGGAACGGGTAAAGGACACCGCAGAATTCGGATCGTCCGCACGCGTCGCCGCACAGGTCGCCGAAGCTGTCCTCGAGCGCGGCATGCCCAAGTTCACGCTGCTGAACATCAACGTGCCGGGCGGCGAGCACAAGGGATTCCGCGTCACCGTCCAGGCGCGCCGCAATCACGTCACCGTCGTCAGCCAACGCATGGACCCGCGTCACCGCGCCTACTACTGGATCGAGGAGGGCGAGAACCAGTGGGAGCCGCACGATCGGTCGGATTACCAGGCCGTGCGCGACGGCTATGTGTCGGTCACGCCGCTTCAGCCGGACATGACGGCGCATGACGCGCTGTCCTACGTCGAGGGATTGATGCTAGTGGGTGGCGCGAAAGTACGGTAAAGTGAGTTGCTTCGACGCCGCCGCGTGATGGTCACGAACGCGGGGTCCTCATCTTCGGGGCGTGGCTCAGCCTGGTAGAGCGCTCGGTTCGGGACCGAGAGGTCGCTGGTTCGAATCCAGTCGCCCCGACCATTTTCCCAGGGTCCTTACCGGACACAACCAAGGGTTTCATCCGCGGCAAAGGTTGCTCGACGCGCAGCCTTGTCGTCCTGTCGGTCGCGCGTCTGTCCGTGCTGGTGATTACTTCTTGACGCGTATAATACGACTATCGTAGTTTATCGGCCATGCAGGGCCCGTCCGATCTGGACCTCCTCGACGAACGGCTGAACGAGCTCGCGAAGCTGTATCAGTTCCGCAGCCTGGACGATCCGCTGTACGGCGGACTGACCGTCTCGCAGTCCTATACGCTGCGCCGTCTGTATTTTCAGGGGCCAGCGACGATGGGCGAGCTGGCGGCACACCTGGACGTGAGACTCAGCACGATGACGGGGGTCATCGATCAGCTCGAAGAGAAGGGGCTGGTCGAGCGCATCGATCACCCGGCAGACCGGCGCAGCCTTCATGTGCGCGTCACGGCGAAAGGTCGCTCGCTCTATCACGAAGCGCACGATGCCTTCCTGGCGCACCTGGAGCCGCTGCTCGGGCGCCGGCCGGCCGCCGTGCGACGACACATTCTGGAATTCCTGGACGATGCAATTCGCGTCGTGCAGGAGTGGAGACGTGACCCGCGAAAGGTGCGTCATGACGAACAGAACGATTCGCAGCGCCGTAGCCGCCGACGCGCACGCCGTGCAGGCGATCTACGCGCCGTTCGTCTCGGATAGCGCGGCGTCATTCGAGACGGTCGTACCGGACGAGGCCGAAATCCGGCGGCGGATCGACGCGCAGCGCGACCGATATCCATGGCTCGTATTCGAAGCCGATGCGAACGTCGTCGGTTACGCCTACGCGTCGGCGCACCGGACTCGCCAGGCGTATCAATGGAGCGTCGACGTGTCCGTGTACGTCGATCATCGCTTCCATCGGCGTGGCATCGGCCGCGCGCTCTACCTCGCACTCTTCGATCTGCTGCGGAGACAACGTTTCGTCAACGCCTACGCGGGGATTACGCTCCCGAATCCGGCGAGCGTGGGCCTGCATCGATCGCTCGGGTTCGAACCGATCGGCGTGTATCGGCAAGTCGGATTCAAGTTCGATCGATGGCACGACGTCATGTGGCTGCACCTGCGGCTGCGAGACGATGCCTCGACGCCCGCCGAGCCGTTGCCGATCGCGGAATTGTGGACCCAGCCGCCAGTGGTCGCGCTGCTCCGCGACCATGCCGTGCTCCGTGGCGTCCGCCTTTAGGCGGAGATAGCCGCCTACGAGACGCGTCTCGTGGAGCTCGCGGCCGATGCCGGCGTCCCGCGCCCGCGGCGGAGCATGGCCGCGACGATGGCGTCGCGCATCTCGCGGACGATGGCATTCGCGGATTCGGATGGCGGGCTTGGACGCTTCGTGTCGGCATACAGCGCGCCCACCGTGCGGCCGTTGACTCCAATCGGCACGAGCACCAGCGCGCCCGCGCCCATCGTGGCCAGCAGGCGCTGTTCATCGCGCATCAATTGCCAGCTCTTGGCGATCGTGAGCTCCTGCCGGCGACTGACGGCCATGCCGATCGGTCCACCGGCGGGTCCCAACGGGAACCGGAAGCGCGTGAGGAACTCGTCGTTTGCGTGACCCAGGCCGAGACGGGCGGTCACATCGGATCGAGTGCCCGAGACGAGCGCGAGGACCGCGCGATCGAACGATCCGGCGGTGATCGTCGCCTCGAGGATCATCAGGATGACGTTGTTGAGATCGACGGCGTCGTCTTCCGCCGCTCGTCGCGCCGCAGTCACAGTACGGACGACCACGTCGGCCGGCGCGACCGGCTCCTCGGATTGAGGATCAGCGGTCTCCATCGACTCCACGGGATCCGGGTTCTCGATGAGCGCCGCTGTCATCTGATGCTGCAGCTGCAGCGCATTCAGGTGGACGCCTGCCTGCTTGAAGGTCTCCTTGGTTCCGTCGATACCGCCCTTCAGCGCTCCGGCGATGTCGTCCTTGGTGAGCCCAAGCTCGGGATACTTCTGCATCAGCAGATTGACCGCCTGATTCGAGGCGCCTGTGCCTTCGCGATACACGGCGTTGGTGAGCTTGTGCGCGAATGTCACGACCTTGCCGATCGAATCACCGTCGGCGGACGCCGACAACACGCGCGTGACCTTCTCCGGCATCTGCCATTCGGTAACGACGGCACGTGCCAGCTCTTCGTACTCGAAGTGCAGGATCCGTCGGCACGACGTGGACGCCGAGGACTGATGCTCGGCCATGTCCTTGAGCACGGCGGCATACTCGGTTGGCATGTAGCAGGCGACGAGCACCTCGCCGAGATTGCGCATCATCCCGAGCAGGTAGGCTTCCTCACTCCGCAGCGTGGGTCCCGCGAGCTCGCGTGCATGGTTCGCGCTCAACAGCGACAGCATGAGGAGCGGTCGCAAGGCTGGCGACTTGCGCTGAAAGTGCTCGAAGATGGTGATGCCGCTGACGAGGTCGCGGACGGCCCGGGCTCCCATCATCACGATCGCGTGCGTCGCGCTGACAATGGCCACCCCCGATCGATTGAAGCGGAAGGAATGCGCACTCCGCAGCAGCTTCAGCGTGAGGCTGTAGTCCTGGATGATCAGATTGGCCAGCCGCTGCACATGCGTGTCTTCGTCCTTCAGCACGTCCATCAGCTGCTGAATCTTGCCCGACACGGCGGGGAAATCGTCGGCGGCCCGAACGCGGGCGATGGCGGCCTCGAGCGGGGATAGGCGTGCTGGCGTCGGCGTCGTGGGCGCCGCGGTGACCATCGTTGGGGAACCTCCGTTCTGTAATCGGCGTTGTCCGGCATGGCTTGACACAGGAGTGCCGCAGGAGCCGAAAGCAGGGCGATACGGCCGCTCGGCATTGAATGTGAACACGATGGCGCTGGTGGAGGGGATCATGAAGACCGCCTTGAAATGGTCGGGCATCAGCGTCGCGGCTGGTGCGGCGGTGTGGCTCATGTTCCGCGTGACCGCAGCCGTTCGCGTTCGTCTCGACCGCGGCCTCGCGCATGCCGAACGCGTGACGCAGGAAGCGCGAGCCGCGGTGGAACGCACGCACGAGGCACTGGCGCATGCGGAGCGCGCGATTCAGGGCGCTCGCGAGACGATGTCTTGAGTGAGGCGATGAACACGGTCCGGCTCCAGCACGGGCCGACGAAACCGTCTCCGCAGCCGGAACCACCGATCCCGTCGCCGCCACCGCATCCCTTGCCCGGGCCGGCGCCGGAGCCGCAACCGCCGACCCCGACCGGTCGTTACGATGCGTGACCGACGCTGATGCGGAGCGCCGTCGCCAGTCGGCCCGGTGCATGGTCGATCAGGATGCGGGCGAGCGTCTCGTGCCAGTTCTCGACGTGCTCGCCGGTGTCCTGCGGTGGAGGCGCCGCTACCACTTTCAGCAATCCTTCCTGTTCGACCACTTCACATGATGCGGTGCCGTTTCGATTCCGCTCGAACCGGAGCGTGGCGTGAGCGTCGCCCACGCGAACGTTCTTCAACACCACCCACGGCAGCCATTCAGGAAGCTGCGGCCGCACCACGGCCAGGACGTGGGCGGGCGCGAACGCATAGAGTCCAAGCATTGCCTGCACGAGCATGATGATCGCGCTCGCGCTCCATGCCT
>Ga0081539_10002813_pt1 | contig 23253 bp, 20 predicted proteins | sample TabmetS4T2R2_FD_71023 | JGI IMG/M metagenome (GOLD analysis project Ga0081539, IMG submission 71023) | Tabebuia heterophylla rhizosphere microbial communities from the University of Puerto Rico - S4T2R2 | ecosystem: Host-associated > Plants > Roots > Rhizosphere ...
GACCCCTCGCCGGCCTACGTGCCGCCGGAGCCGCTGGCGTGGGCCGGGGGCTCGATCGTGCGCCGCGCGCTGCTGCGCGCCGAGCGCCGGCTCGACGCGGGCCGCCGGCCCGACCCGCTCACGCGCGCGGTGACGGCGGCGCCGCGGGCGCTCGGGATCCACGTATCGCGATGAAGCGGGCGCCGAGCGCGGGGATCCTCCCGGCCGCGATCAGCGCCTCCTCCTCGCCGCGCAGCGCCGGGTCGATCTCCCAGCGGTACAGGTAGGCGCCCCGCACGGGCTCGCCGAGCTCGAACCGGCGGCCGAGCTCCGCCAACACCAGGTCGAGGCCGTGCAGGTGGTGCCGGAGGTCGCCGACGAGCTCGGCCGGGTCGTGGTCGTGGCCTGAGTGGGAGATCCACCAGCGCGCGGCCGCCTCGTCGTAGCGGCCGATGTCGAACTCGTCGACGACCAGCCGCGCGCCGGGCGGGAGCAGGGCGGCGAGCCGGTCGACCGACTCCGCGAGCGGCTCGACGTGGTGCAGTGAAGTGACGGCGATCGCGGCGTCGAACGACCCGTCGGGCTCCTCGAGCTCGTGCAGGTGGACCGGCACGACGCCTTCGCCGCCCGCGGGGTCGATGGCGACGACGTCGTATCCCGCGGAGCGCAAATGGCCGGCCAGCTCGCCGTCCCCGGCGCCCACCTCGAGCACCCGGGCGGGCGCTGCCGGCAGTGCCGATCGGACGTACGCGAGGACGTCGGGTGTCATCACCAGAACTTAGAGAAACGCGCTGGATATTGCGCGGCCGATCCGGGTATCCGCTTCCGGACCCGAGATGACTGAGACCGTTCTTTCGCTCCAGCGCACGAGCGACGCGCCCCGCGAGGCGCGTCGATGGATCCGTGCCATGCCCGACGTCGTCGGCCCCGCCCGCGTCGAGGATGCCACCCTGCTCGTCTCCGAGCTCGTGACCAACGCCGTCAAGTACGGCCCCGAGCACGAGGCGATCGAGCTCATCGTCAACTCCGACGACGAGCGCACCCGGTTCACCGTCCACGACCTCGGCCTCGGGCCGCTGCCCGAGATGCGCGACGCCGACGACCCGGCGCCGGGCGGCCACGGGCTCCGGCTCGTCGATGCGGTGGCGGACGGCTGGGGCACCGAGCGCGGCAGCACCCGCGTTTGGTTCGAGCTGCGCCGTTGAGGTAGTCTTCGGCGCCGATGTCGCGCCGGCTCGACCTTCTCCTTCTCCTCCCCCTTCGGGGGGAATAGCGCGTGGCGGCCGCGAAGCCGCGAACCCAGCACGAAGGAGCAGGTCAGACAAGCCGAGAAGGAGCACGCGACATGGACGACAACCGGGTCATCATCTTCGACACCACGCTGCGCGACGGTGAGCAGTCGCCGGGCATCTCGCTGAACGCGGCCGAGAAGCTCGAGATCGCGCATCAGCTCGCCCGCCTGGGCGTGGACGTCATCGAGGCCGGCTTCCCGATCGCCTCGCCGGGCGACTTCGAGGCGGTCCGTGCGATCGCGCAGCAGGTCCACGGGCCCGTCGTGGCCGGCCTCGCGCGGGCGCATGCAGCGGACATCGAGCGCGCCGCGGAGGCGGTACGCGACGCCGAGCGACCTCGCGTGCACACGTTCATCTCGACATCGGACATCCACATCGAGCACCAGCTCCAGTCCACGCGCGCGGACGTGCTGGGCCAGGCGCGCGCCGCGGTCGCCCACGCCAAGTCCTTCGTCGACGATGTCGAGTTCTCGCCGATGGACGCCACGCGCGCCGACGCCGAGTTCACGGCCGAGGTCCTGACGGCCGCGCTCGAGGAGGGCGCGACGACGATCAACATCCCGGACACCGTTGGCTTCGCGATGCCCGACGAGTACGCGGCGTTCCTGCGCCGCCTGTACGAGCTCGTGCCGGGCCTGCGCGACGTCGTGCTGTCGGTCCACTGCCACGACGACCTCGGGCTGGCCGTCGCGAACTCGTTCGCCGGGCTCCAGGCGGGCGCGCGCCAGGTCGAGTGTGCGATCAACGGCATCGGGGAGCGGGCCGGCAACGCGTCGCTCGAGGAAATCGTGATGCTGCTGGCGACGCGGTCCGACGACGTCGGCCTGACCACCGGGGTGCAGACGCGCGAGCTGGCGCGCACCTCGCGCCTCGTCTCCCGCCTCACCGGCTACGTCGTGCAGCCCAACAAGGCGATCGTGGGCCGCAACGCGTTCGCCCACGAGTCGGGCATCCACCAGGACGGCGTGCTCAAGGAGCGCTCGACCTACGAGATCATGCAGGCGGCCTCGGTCGGCGCCGACGACTCGACCTCGCTGGTCCTGGGCAAGCACTCCGGCCGCCACGCGCTCAAGACGGCGCTGGAGGAGCTGGGATTCGCGGTCAGCGGCCAGGCGCTCAACACGGCGTTCAAGCGCTTCAAGGAGATCGCGGACAAGAAGAAGCAGGTCACGGCGATGGACCTCGAGGCGCTGGTCACCGACGAGCTCCGCGCCGAGGTGGCGTCGTATGACCTCGAGTGGTTCGACGTCGAGGCGTCCTCGCGCCGCCCGCCGCACGCCACCGTGGCGATCCGCACACCGGACGGCGAGGTCGTCCAGGGCAACTTCACCGGCGACGGCCCGGTCGACGCGATCTTCCGCGCCATCAACGCGGCCGTCCGCCGCGAGGCGCGCCTGCGGGACTTCCGCGTCGACGCCGTGACCTCCGGCCAGGACGCCCTCGGCGAGGCGAGCGTCGTCCTCGAGGTCGCGGGCCAGTCGGCCGCCGGCCAGGGCGTCTCGACCGACATCATCGAGGCGGCCGCGCTGGCGTACGTGCGCGCGTTGTCCAACGCGGAGCGCAAGGTCCTGCTTGCCGCCGAGGCCGCGGAATCGTCGGAGCCGGCGTTGACGTCGGCGCCTTGATCGCGCCGGCGACGTCAACCCCGCATTGAGGGAGAGCACCGGGCGGGGGTGTGGTCACTTGACGCGAATAATTCGCCACAAGTGACCACACCCCCGGCGGACGAGCGGCAGCGCGCCACCTCTCAGCCGCCCTACCCAGCCGCAGTTGACGTGCGTCCCAACCGCCACCCCTGAGCAAAAGCGGCGTCCAACACGGGCTCAATCCGCGCCGCGTCCATGTAGCGGCCCCCGATGGCGCCAACGGACCCGGCGTCCGGCACCACCACCCGCACCCGCATGCGACGGCCGATCAGCGCCTGCTCGGCGACGAGCGCGGCGAGGGTCACCGCGCCCAGTGGCCCGCCGCCGGCCGTCGGCGCCAGGCAGAGCACGTGCGCGCCGCGGCCGCCCGGGGCGGCGTCGAGGTTGACCGGGCTCCAGACGCCGCCGTCGACGTACTCGCGCCCGCCGATCTCGACCGGCGCGAACAGCCACGGCACGGCGCAGGAGGCCAGGACGGCGTCGCGGACCGAGGCGCTGGGGGCTCCAGGGGCGCCGAAGAGCACGCGGGCGCCGCTGCGGCGGTCGACGGCCGCGATCCGGAGCCGGCCGTCGAAGGCGGCGCGCAGGCGGCTCACGTAGTCGGCGAGGCCGTCGAGCCGGCGGCGCGGCCGCGGGCCGGCCGCCAGCGCGGCCGAGCGGGCCAGCCGGCCGGCGGGCGCGAGGCCGGCGAAGGCGAACGGGGCGAGCGGCGCGGCCGCCGCGCTGCCGGCCCGGACGGCCGCGCGCGCGAAGCCGCCCAGGGCGGAGCCGCTCTCGGCGGCGTCCGCGCCCCATTCGCGCGCCGCGCGGTCGCCGGCCTCGAGCTCGCGGCCGGACACGAGCGTGGCGGCCACGATCGAGCCGGCGGACGTGCCGAGCACGTACTCGCAGTCGCGGAAGTCCAGCCCCGAGGCGGCCGAGAGGCCGCTCAGCACGCCTCGCGTCCAGGCCTCGCCGAGCGTCCCCCCGGCGCCGAGGACGAGCGTGTCGGGGAGCGCGCTGATCGGTTTGGTCACCGCTGTCATGATGCCCACCCGTGCCCGAGGCGCCGCGCATCAGGCGGATCGAGGACGTCCCGTCGATCTTCACCGGGGACGTCGGCTACCGGCTCGTGCGCCGCGAGCTGGGCATCGAGGCGTTCGGCATCAACGGCTTCACCGCCGACGCCGGCGTCCAGCTCATCGAGGAGCACGACGAGACGGGCGTCGCCGCGGCAGCCCACCAGGAGCTCTACGTGATCGTCGCGGGCGCGGCCCGCTTCACGATCGACGGCACCGACTACGACGCGCAGGCCGGCACGCTCGTCTTCATCCCCGACCCCAAGTCGATGCGCTCCGCCACGGCGACGGCCGACGGCACCGTCGCCCTGGCGATCGGAGGCGTCGCGGGGGAGGCGTACACGGTCTCGCCCTGGGAGGCGTCGGCCGCCGCGACCGGCCTGGCCCAGGGCGGCGACGCCGAGGCCGCCGCCGACCTGATGGCCGAGGCCGTCGAGCTGCACCCGAAGAACGCGTCCGTGCTCTACAACGCCGCCTGCTTCGAGGCGCTCGCCGGCCGCCGCGAGCTCGCGCTCGCCCACATCCAGGCGGCCGCGGCACTGGACCCCGCCAACGTGACGAAGTGGGCCTCGGGCGATCCCGACCTCGACGCGATCCGGGACGACCCGAACTTCCCCGCCTGACGTACAGTCGTACGTGATAGCGTACGAAGGCAATGGCGGCCGCCGTCGAACCCCTGCCGGCCATCGGGCCGCGGGTCAAGGCGCTGCGGGAGGCGATGGACCTCTCGCTGCGCGACCTCGCGACGCGGTCCGGCGTGTCGGCGCCGATGCTCTCCCAGGTCGAGCGCGGGGAGACCAGCCCGACGCTCCAGGTCGCCGCGCGGATCGCCGCCGGGCTCGAGCTGCGTCTGTCCCAGCTCCTGCGCCTCGACGAGAGCGGCTCGGTGAGCATCGTGCGCGCGGGGGAGGGCCGCCGCGGCGGCGCGCACGGCCACCGCTACGAGATCCTCAGCCCGCCCCTGCCCGGCCTGCGCGCCGAGCTCTCGCGCCACCGGCTGGCGCCGGGCGCCACGACTGGCGGCCCCGGTGACCCGCCGATGCACGAGCCCGGCGCCCGCGAGACCGCCGTCGTCGAGGCCGGCACGCTGACGCTGTTCGTCGACGACCAGCGCCACATGCTCCAGGCCGGGGACACCGTGACCTTCGACGCCGACCTGCCGCACCACTTCGAGAACCCCGGAAAGGAGGAGGCCGTCCTGCTGGCCGTCGTGTCCGCGGGGCTGCGCCGCTCATGACCCCGAGCACGCTCTTCGACAAGATCTGGGCGGCGCACGAGGTGGCGCCCGGGCTGATCTACATCGACCTGCACCTCGTGCACGAGGTGACGAGCCCGCAGGCCTTCGACGGCCTACGCATGGCCGGCCGCACCGTCCGCCGGCCGGACCGCACGCTGGCCACGGCCGACCACAACGTCCCGACCGACGGCACGCCGGTCGCCGCGCGCATCCGCGACGAGCTCTCCCGCGTGCAGGTTGAGACGCTCGAGCGCAACTGCGCGGAGTTCGGCATCCCCGTGTACTCGCTCGGCTCGGACCGCCAGGGCATCGTGCACGTGATCGGGCCGGAGCTCGGCGTCACCCAGCCCGGGATGACGATCGTCTGCGGCGACTCGCACACGGCCACCCACGGCGCGTTCGGCGCGCTGGCCTTCGGCATCGGCACCAGCGAGGTCGAGCACGTGCTCGCCACGCAGTGCCTGGCCCAGCGCAAGCCCAGGTCGATGCGGATCAACTACCGCGGCGAGCTCGGCTTCGGCGTCACGCCGAAGGACCTGATCCTCGGCACGATCGGTCAGATGGGCACCAACGGCGCCGCCGGCCACGTCGTCGAGTACGCCGGCCCGGTCATCGAGGGGCTCTCGATGGAAGGCCGGATGACGATCTGCAACATGACGATCGAGGGCGGCGGCCGCGCCGGGATGGTCGCGCCCGACAACACCACGTTCGCGTGGGTCGAGCAGCGTGAGGCGGCGCCCGCCGACCTCGAGGAGGCCGTGGCGGCGTGGCGCGAGCTGCGCACCGACGACGGCGCGCCGTTCGACAAGGAGCTCGACGTCGACGCGAGCGCCCTGTCGCCGCTCGTGACCTGGGGCACGAACCCGGGGATGGTCGTCCCGGTCACCGAGTCGGTCCCCGACCCGCGCGGCGACGGCGACGAGCGCGCCCTGAAGTACATGGGGCTGGAGGCCGGGACGCCGATCCAGGAGATCAAGCTCGACCGCGTGTTCATCGGCTCGTGCACGAACTCGCGGATCGGCGACCTGCGCGCCGCGGCCGAGGTCGTCAAGGGCCGGCGCGTGGCGGCGACGGTCGACGCCATGGTCGTGCCGGGATCCCAGCAGGTGGCGATCCAGGCCGAGAAGGAGGGCCTCGACGAGGTCTTCCGCGCCGCCGGCTTCGACTGGCGCACCGCCGGCTGCTCGATGTGCCTGGGGATGAACCCCGACATCCTCCAGCCCGGCGAGCGCTGCGCGTCCACGTCCAACCGCAACTTCGAGGGGCGCCAGGGCCGCGGCGGGCGCACGCACCTCGTCTCGCCCCAGATGGCCGCCGCGGCCGCCATCGAGGGCCACTTCGTCGACATCAGGGAGTGGGACTGATGGAGCCCGTGACCATCGTGAGCGGCGACGTCAGCGTGCTCGACCGCGCCGACGTCGACACGGACCAGATCATCCCCAAGCAGTTCCTCAAGCGCGTCGAGCGCACCGGCTTCGGCGAGTTCCTCTTCTACGACTGGAAGCAGGAGGAGGGCTGGGACCTGCCGCCCAACCCGATCCTCGCCACCGGCCCGAACTTCGGCAGCGGCTCCTCGCGCGAGCACGCGCCCTGGGCGCTCCAGGACTATGGGTTCCGGGCGATCGTCGCGCCGAGCTTCGCGGACATCTTCTTCAACAACTGCACGAAGATCGGCCTGCTCCCGGTCGTGCTGGGAGAGGACGACGTGCGCGGGCTGATGGAGGCGGGCCACGGCGAGGTCGACCTCGAGGCCCGCGAGGTGCGCTTCGGCGGCCGCGCCGCAGCGTTCGAGCTCGACGACGAGACGCGCCACCGGCTGCTCAACGGGCTCGACGACATCGCGCTCACGCTCCAGCTCCAGGACGCGATCGCGGAGTACGAGCGCGACCGCGAGCGCAGCGGCCCGGTGACCACCGCGCTCTGAGCTACGGTGTCGGGCGATGACGGCGACCCGTCCCGACGCCCAGCACAAGACGGCCACCGGGCTGCGCACGCACACGTGCGGCGAGCTGCGCGCCGAGCACGTCGGCGAGCGGGTGACGCTGGCCGGCTGGGTGCACAACCGGCGCGACCTCGGCGGCGTCGCGTTCGTCGACCTGCGCGACCACTACGGGATCACGCAGATCGTCTCCCGGCCCGGGCTCGAGCCCGACCTCGCGCACGTGCCCAAGGAGACCGTCATCCAGGTCGCCGGCGAGGTCGTCGCGCGCACGCCCGAGACCGTCAACGACCAGCTCGACACCGGCGCCGTCGAGGTCGTCGCCGAGCAGGTGGAGGTGCTCGGGCCCGCCGCGCCGCTGCCCTTCAACGTGTTCCCGGAGGAGGCCTCGCCGGAGGACCAGCGGCTGCGCTACCGCTTCCTCGACCTGCGCCGGGCGCGCATGCACCGCAACCTCGTGCTGCGCTCGCAGGTGATCTCGAGCATCCGCCGGCGCATGACCGACGAGGGCTTCCTCGACATGCAGACCCCGACGCTCACGGCGTCGAGCCCCGAGGGCGCGCGCGACTACCTCGTGCCCTCGCGCGTGCACCCGGGCAAGTTCTACGCGCTGCCGCAGGCGCCGCAGCAGTTCAAGCAGCTGCTGATGACCTCCGGTTTCGACCGCTACTTCCAGATCGCGCCCTGCTACCGGGACGAGGACGCGCGCGCGGACCGCTCGCCGGGCGAGTTCTACCAGCTCGACCTGGAGATGAGCTTCGCCACGCAGGACGACGTGTTCGAGGTCGTCGAGCGCGTCATGCACGGGCTGTTCTCCGAGTTCCGCCCGGACCGCGAGGTCACCGCGCCGCCGTTCCCGCGGATCCCGTTCGCCGAGGCGATGGAGCACTACGGGACCGACAAGCCCGACCTGCGCAACCCGCTGCGGATGCGCGACGTGACGCCGATCGTCGGGCCGGCGGGCATCCGCGCCTTCGAGGGCAAGCACGTCGCCGGCATGCGGATCTGGGGCGACGCGCCGCTCAGCCGCTCGCAGATGGACAGGTTCGACGGCCACGCTCGCGACCTCGGCGCGGCCGGCCTCGCGTGGTTCATCGTCGAGGACGACCGCTCGCTGCGCGGGCCGCTCGCGAAGTTCGTCGAGCCGGACATCCAGGCGGCGCTCGTCGACGCGTTCGAGGCGGCGCCGGGCGATGGGCTGCTGATGATCGCCGACCCCGAGCGCGACCGGGCCGAGAAGCTGCTCGGCGGCCTGCGCGACCACGTGGGGGAGACGTTCGGGCTGCTCGAGGACGCCTACCGCTTCTGCTGGGTCGTCGACTTCCCGATGTATGAGCGCGACGAGGAGACCGGCCAGATCGAGTTCAGCCACAACCCGTTCTCGATGCCGCAGGGCGGCCTCGAGGCGCTGGACACGATGGACCCGCTCGACATCAAGGCGTTCCAGTACGACGTCGTGTGCAACGGCGTCGAGCTGTCCTCCGGCGCCGTGCGAAACCACCGCCAGGACGTCATGTACCGGGCGTTCGGGATCGTCGGCTACACGCCCGAGCAGGTCGACGAGCGCTTCGGCGCGCTGGGCCGCGCCTTCAAGCTCGGCGCCCCGCCGCACGCCGGGATCGCCCCGGGCATCGACCGGATCGTGATGCTGATCGCCGACGAGCCGAACATCCGCGAGGTCATCGCGTTCCCGATGAACCAGCGCGGCGAGGACCTGTTGATGGGCGCCCCGGCCGCGGCGTCCGAGCACCAGCTCAAGGAGCTGCACCTCAAGCTCGACGTCCCGGCTCCGGACGCGCCCGCCGATCCGCCCGTCCATCACCGCAACTGAGCGGCGCTCTCGGCGGGTAGGTGACCGCCTGTGACCCATCCGGCCCACGTCTCCCGGCGCAGCCTGAAGTCCACGCGGCGAGCGGGCGCGAGCCGGACGACCGTCCTGATCGCGCTGGCCGCGAACGCGCTGATCGCCGTCGCCAAGCTGATCGGCGGCCTCGCGAGCGGCTCGACGGCGCTGCTCGCCGAGGCGGCGCACTCGCTCGCCGACACGACGAACCAGAGCTTCCTGCTCGGGTCCATCTCGCTGGCCGCGCGCGAACCCACCGAGCGCCATCCGTTCGGCCACGGCAACCAGCGGTTCCTGTGGACGTTCGTGGCGGCGGTGGCGATGTTCGTCGCCGGCGCGGTGTTCGCGGTCGGCTACGGCGTGATGGAGCTCGTGAAGGGCCCGAGCGAGGAGGGCGGCTTCGCGGCGGCGTGGATCACGCTGGCGATCGCGCTCGTCGCCGAGGGCGCCTCGTGGGTGCGGGCGCTGCGCCAGACCCAAGGCGAGGCGCGCGAGCACGGCAAGCCGATCCGCCGCTACATCACCGAGAGCCGCGACCCGAGCGTGAAGATGGTCCTGTTCGAGGACACCGCGGCGCTCGCGGGCATCGCCATCGCGGCCCTCGGCATCGCGCTGCACCAGATCACCGGACAGCCGTTCTGGGACCCGGTCGCCTCGATCCTCATCGGCGTGCTGCTGATCGCGGTGGCGGCGCGGATGGCGACCGACACCGGGCGGTTGCTCGTCGGCGCGGCCGCGCTGCCGGAGGAGCGCGAGGCGATCGAGGGCGAGCTGCGCGAGCACCCGGCCGTCGACGACGTGATCGAGCTGCTGACGCTCGTCCTGGGGCCCAGCGCGCTGCTCGTGGCGGCGCGGATCGACGTCTCCGACGCGATCACGGGCGACGACCTCGAGCAGGCGATGAGCGAGATCGACGACGCGATCCGCGAGGCGGTCCCGGACGTCACCGAGGTCTTCCTCGATCCCACGCCGGGCCGCGACCGCTAGCGCGCCGCCATCAGCCGCGCGAGCTCGGCGCGGCGGCGGATGCCGAGCTTGCGGAACACGTTGCGCAGGTGGTGCTCGACGGTCTTGGCGCTCACGAACAGGGCCGCGGCCGTCTCGCGGTTCGTGAGTCCCTGCGACACGAGCTGGGCCACGCGCAGCTCGTGTGGGGTCAGCTCGGACGGGTCGCGCTCGGCGGCGGCGCGTGGGCTCGCCCCCGCCGCGCGCAGCTCGCGGCGGGTACGGTCGGCGAAGCGCAGCGCCTCGACGGCCTCGAACCCGGCCAGCGCCTCGCGCAGCACCTCGCGGGCCTCCTCGCGCCGGTCGTGCGCCCGCAGCCACTCGCCGTACGCCTGCCGCGTGCGCGCGAGCTCGAACGGCGCCGGGCCGGCCTCGTGCAGCGCCAATGCGGCGCGGAAGTGCGGCTCGGCGTCGGCCGCCGTGATGCCCCGCAGGCGCTCGAGCATCGCGGGCGCGATCCGGCGGTGCTCGATCGCGCGCGCGTAGTGCTCGACCAGCTCGCGCGCCCCGGCGACCCGGCCCGCGCGCGCGTACGCGTCGACGAGGTGCGGCGCCCACAGCACGTTTCCGGCTAGCGCCTCGGCACGGACCTCCTCGAGCCGCGCGACCGCCAGCTCGGCGTCGTCGTCCGCCACGGCGAGCAGCGACAGCGCGTGCTTGGCGTAGATCGCCGGCAGCGGGATGCCCCGGCGCTCGCCCAGCTCGATCGCCCGCTCGGCCGCGGCGGTCGCCTCGGCCTCGTCGCCGTGCCAGGCGTGGACGGTCGCGAGCATGCCCAGCGCGATCACCAGCGCCGGGTCCTGGCCGGTCTGCTCGGCCAGCGCAACGGCCTCCTCGGCGTCCGCGCGCGCCCGGGCGAAGCGCCCGAGCGACAGGTGCCCCTGCGCGCGCGCCGCGAGCGGATAGGGGAGGGCGCCCACCGCCGCGGACTCGCGGCCCGCTGCGATCAGGCGGTCGAGCAGGTCGACGCCGCGCTCGTACTCCTCGATCCACAGCCAGCCGTGGGCGGCCAGGGCGACGACCTCCGGCGCGAGCCAGAGCGCCATGCCGAGGTCGTCGCCGAGGCGCCGCTCGCCGTCGGCGAGCAGCCGCCGGCCTTCCGCGACGTCCGGCAGCGTCATCCGCGCCGCGCCGGCGGACAGCGACGCGAGCGCGGCCAGCAGCTCGGCGTCCCCGGCCAGCACGAGCGCGCGCTCGGCGTCGGCGAGCCAGCCGCGGTGGTCGCGCAGTGCCATCGCGCCAAGCGAGGAGAGCAGCAGCAGCGTCGCGGCGCCGGCGGGGACGTCGGCCTCCAGGCGCCTGGCCTGGGCGCGCAGCAGCCCCCGGGCCTCCTCGATGCGGCCGGTGCGCAGCGCGAGCTGGGCGCGCAGCGTCCGCGCCTCGCCGGCGACCGCGGCGACGTCGCCGTGCTCGGCGATCGCCAGCACCCGCTCGGCCTGCTCGAGCCGCGCGAGACCGACGTCGGGATGGCCGGCGGGGAGCAGGTCGCGCGCCGCCTCGACGAGCCGCCGCGCCCGCTGCACCGGATCCGGGCTGAGCTCGGCGGCGCGGAGATGGGCGTGGGCGGCGGGGCCGAAGCCGGTGCGGGCGCGCGCCTGGAGCGCCGCGGTCTCGAGGGCGGCGGCCACGGCCTCGTCCCGTCGCGGGCTCGCGGCGGCGAGCTGCCAGGCGCGCTGCGCGTCGTCCTCCGGCAACGCGGCCGCGACGGCGCGGTGGGCGGCCTGGCGGACGGCCGGCGCGCTGCCGTGGTAGGCGACGGCGCGCAGCAGCGGATGGGAGAACGCGACATGGCCCGGGCCGAGCTCGACGATGCCGGCCGCCTCCGCCGGCTCGAGCGCCGCCACGTCGAGGCCCGCGGCGCCGAGCGCCCGCACGACGACGTCGCCGCGGCGGACCGCGGCCGCGGCCGCGACGACCAGCGCCCGCCGCGTCTCGCCGGGGAGGTTGGCGAGCCGCCGGGCGAGCACGCGCTCGAGCGTCGAGCCCGGCGGCAGCGGGCCCTCGATCGGTGCGCGGCCCTCGAGCTCGTCGCGGCTCAGCAGCGCGGGGATCTCGCGCAGGGCCAGCGGGTTGCCCGCGGCCGTGTCCACGATCCGGCGCGCCACGGCCTCCGGCAGCGGGCCGAGCAGCGCGCGGGCGTCCTCGTCGGCGAGCGCGCCGAGGTCGAGCGCCTCGACGCCGGGCACGAGATCGCCGGCCGTCCGCTGGCCGAGCAGCACGGCGACGCCCTCGGCGCCGAGCCGACGCACCGCGAAGCGCAGCGCCTCCAGCGACGGCTCGTCCAGCCACTGGAGGTCGTCCACCACGCACAGGACCGGGCGCTCCTCGGCCGCGAGGCCGAGCAGGCCGAGCAGCGCGGCGCCGATCGCCAGGCGCGCCTGCGGCGCGGCCGGCTCGAGCTCGAGCGCGCCGGCCAGCGCGGCCGACTGGGCCGCCGGCAGACGGTCGCGGAGCTCCACGATCGGCTCGGTGAGCTCCGCGAGGCCGGCGAACGGCAGCTGCGACTCGGCCTCCAGGCCGCGGGCCCGCAGCACGGTCATCCCATGCGCGCGGACGATCGCCTCCCTCAGCAGCGCGGTCTTGCCGATCCCCGGCTCGCCGCGCACGACGAGCGCGGCGCTGCCGCCCGCGTGCGCGGTCGCGAGCGCGCGGTCGAGGCGCTCGAGCTCGGCGTGGCGCCCGATCAGGTCAGACGGTGATCCCGTACGCCTCCGTGAACGCGTCCTGCGCGTAGGCGAGCGAGGCGTAGCCGAAGCCCTTGTCGCCCCACGTCGTGCCCCAGCTGTTGCGGACGATGAAGCGGTCCGCCGTGTAGCCGACGATCGACACCGCGTGGCCGCCGCGCGTGGTGTTCGGCTGGTAGGTGTCCATGTTGCCGTTGTTGTCGCTCGCGTCGTCCCACGTGCGGTCGACGTCGAGCCGGACGAGCAGCGGGCCGTTGCTGGCGATCCAGCGCCGCCACGAGGCGACCGAGCCGCCGTGGTTGAACGAGAGGTTGAAGTACGACGTGATCTTCAGCTGCGCGGCGAGCGCGTAGAACGTCTGCGGCGTGCCGGGGTAGAGGCTGGCGGAGCTGAACGGCAGCACGTTCTCCCTCACGGAGCCGAACTTGCGCGCGACGTCGAGCGCCGCCTTCAGGCTCGTGCCGGCGTTCTCGATGAACGTCGTCGGCGTGTTCGTGAACTCGTCGGTCTCCTTCGAGGCCATCCAGATGAACCGCTTGGACATCGTGTCCGCCTGCTTGATGCGGCCGGCCTTGACGAAGTGCCAGCGCAGGAGGCTGTCCGCGGTCGCCCACCCGACGCACGATCCCGTCGAGCCCTGGTCGCCGACCTTCCACCACGCCTCCCGCAGGTCCTTCGCCTTCGGGACGGCCGCGGGCGCGGCCAGCAGCCCGGCCGCGTCGGCGTTCTCGAACTGCCAGTCGTTCTCCGTCTCGCGCGACGGAACGACATTGAGGATGCGCTTCACGCGCCGGGTCCTGGTGCGTTTCGCACGCTTTGCTGGTGGCATGGCTGTTGACCCTATGTCCGTGGTGAATCGAACGTCAACTGCGCGGGGTAGGGGGGCGAGGTTTTGGAGCGTGGCGCTTTCACAACCGTATGGGTTGTCAAGTCGCCACGGACGCGGAGATCGCTGCGCTCGCACGCGCTCAGTACGGCGTGGTATCGCGAGCGCAGCTGTTAGTGCAGGGGTTGACCGCGCGGGAGGTGCAGCGGCGGGTCGAGGCGAGCCGGCTTCATCCGATCCACCGCGGCGTGTACGCGGTCGGCCACACCGTCCTCAAGCGCGAGGGACACTGGATCGCGGCGACGCTCGCCACCGACGGCGTGCTCAGTCACATCACGGCCGCGACCGCGTGGGGGTTCGCCAAGAGCGCCGGCGCGATCCACGTGACCGTCCCAGGCGACCCCGGCCGCGCGAAGCGCCGCGGTCTGAACATCCACCGCAGCCGCACGCTCACGCCGGACGACATCACGCTCCTAGACCGCATCCCGGTCACCGAGCCGCACCGCACGATCACGGACCTCGCGCGCACGATCAAAGGACGCCCGCTCGAACGCGCCGTCAACCTCGCCGAGCGCCTCATCGACTTCGAACGACTTCGTGCAACCGCGCCTCCCTCCCTACAAGCGGTGTTGCGCGCCTACACCACGGCCCACACCCGCAGCGAGCTCGAGGAGATGTTCCTGCGGTTGTGCGACGCCCGCGGGCTGCCACGGCCCGAAGCGAACGTCCGCATCGAAGGAATGGAGTGCGACTTCGTCTGGCGGGACCGACACCTCATCGTCGAGGTCGACGGCTACGCGTTCCACCGATCGCCACGGGCGTTCGAGACGGATCACGCCCGCGACGTCGAGCTCAGGGTCGTCGGGTGGACGGTGCTGCGCTTCACGTATGAGCAGGTGACGAACCGGCCGGACTGGGTGGCCGACAGGATTCGGCTAGCGTGGCGCTCCGCATGAGAATCGTCACGCTCCCAGGCGACGGCATCGGCCCCGAGGTCATGGCCGCCGCGCTCGCGGTCCTCGACGAAGTCGCGCCCGACCTGACGTACTCCGAGCACCCGGTCGGCGGCGCGGCGATCGACGCCACCGGCACGGCGCTGCCCGACGCGACGCTCCAAGCGTGCCGGGACGCCGACGCCGTGCTGCTCGGCGCCGTCGGCGGCCCGAGATGGGACACGACGGACCCCGACAAGCCGCGCCCCGAGCAGGGGCTGCTGGGACTGCGGAGCGGCCTCGGCCTGTACGCCAACCTGCGCCCAGTCCGCCCGCTCCCCGCGCTCTACGACGAGAGCCCGCTGAAGCGCTCGGTGATCGAGCGCACCGACCTGCTCGTCGTCCGCGAGCTCACCGGCGGCATCTACTTCGGCGAGAAGGCACGCGAGGACGGCACCGCCCGCGACGTGTGCACGTACAGCACGCACGAGATCGAGCGCATCGCGCGCACCGGCTTCGAGGCGGCCCGCTCCCGCGTGACCAGCGTGGACAAGGCCAACGTGCTCGAGACGAGCCGGCTGTGGCGCGAGACGGTCACCCGGGTGCACGGCGAGCACTACCCGCACATCGAGCTCGAGCACCTGCTCGTCGACAACGCGGCGATGCGGCTCGTGGCCGCGCCGCGCCACTTCGACGTGATCCTGACCGAGAATATGTTCGGCGACATCCTCAGCGACGAGGCGGCGATGCTCACCGGCTCGATCGGCCTGCTGCCGAGCGCGTCGCTGGGCGCGGATGGCCCCGGCGTCTTCGAGCCCGTGCACGGCTCGGCGCCCGACATCGCCGGCCAGGGGATCGCCAACCCGCTGGCCATGTTCCTGTCCGCGGCGCTCATGCTGCGGCACGGACTCGGCCGAGAGGAAGGCGCGGCGCGGATAGAATCGGCGGTGGATCGGGCCCTGGAGGCCGGGCTGCGCACCGGCGACCTGGGCGGCACGGCGACGACCGCCGAGGCGACGCAGGCGGTGCTGGAGGAGCTGACGTGAACCAAGCGGACCTCATCTGGATGAACGGCGAGTACGTCGCCTGGGAGGACGCGAAGGTCCACGTGCTCACGCACGCGCTCCACTACGGCACCGGCGTCTTCGAGGGCGTGCGCGCCTACGAGACGCCGCGCGGGACCGCCGTGTTCCGCCACCACGACCACATCGACCGCCTCTTCAACTCGGCGTCGATGTACTACATGGACGTCCCGTACACGAAGGAGCAGATCCGCGAGGCGACGCTCGACCTGATCGCGCGCAACGGCCTGAAGTCCTGCTACATCCGGCCGGTCGTCTACCGCGGCGCCGGGCCGATGGGCCTGTACCCGCTCGACTGCCCGGTGGAGGTCTTCATCGCCGTCTGGGAGTGGGGCGCCTATCTCGGCGAGGAGGGCAAGCGCGACGGCATCCGCGCGACGGTCGTGAGCTGGCGCAAGATCGGCCAGGACGCGCTGATCCCGCTCGCCAAGGCCAACGGGCAGTACCTCAACTCCGTGCTGGCCAAGGTCGAGTCGGAGAAGGCCGGCTACGAGGAGGGCATCCTGCTCGACCAGCGGGGCTTCGTCTGCGAGGGCACCGGCGAGAACCTCTTCATCGTCAAGAACGGCGCGATCGCCACCCCGGGCTTCAACTCGTCGATCCTCGGCGGCATCAACCGCCTGTCGGCGATCACGATCGCCAAGGACCTCGGCTACGAGGTCGTCGAGCGCGACGTCGCCCGCGGCGAGTTGTACACCGCCGACGAGATCTTCATGACCGGCACGGCCGCGGAGCTGACCCCGATCCGCGAGATCGACAACCAGGCCATCGGCAGCGGCGAGCCGGGGCCGGTCACGCGCGCGGTCCAGTCGGTCTTCGAGGACGCGCTGCACGGCCGCTCGGACCGCTACGCCGACTGGCTGGACGTGGTGCCCCAGCCGGCGCCCGCTCCGTGACGAAGATCGCCGTCTACGACACGACCCTGCGCGACGGTATGCAGGGGCAGGGCATGTCGCTCTCCGTCGAGGAGAAGGTCCGGGTGGCGCACGTGCTCGACGAGCTCGGCATCCCCTACATCGAGGCCGGGTTCCCGGCCTCCAACCCCAAGGAGGCCGAGCTGTTCGAGCGGCTCGGCCAGGAGAGCCTGCGCGCCGACGTGTGCGCGTTCGGCATGACCCGCCGGCGCGACACGCGCGCCGAGGACGACGCTTCCCTGCGCGTCCTCGCCGACAGCTTCGCGCCGGTCTGCACGCTCGTCGGCAAGACCTGGAGCCTGCACCTGGAGAAGGTCGTCAAGGTCGGGCGCGACGAGAACCTGGCGATGATCGCCGACTCCGTCGCGTTCCTCGTCGCCCAGGGCAAGCGCGTGGTCTACGACGCCGAGCACTTCTTCGACGGCTGGCGCGACGACCCCGCCTACGCGCTCGAGTGCTTGCGCGCCGCCGCCTCCGCGGGGGCCGAGAACCTCACGCTCTGCGACACCAACGGCGCCTCGCTGCCGGGCGACGTCGCCGCCGCGGTGCGCGATGTGCGCGCCGCGCTCGACACCCCGCTCGGCATCCACTGCCACAACGACGCCGACTGCGGCACCGCCAACTCGCTGGCCGCGGTCGCCGAGGGCGCGACGCTCGTCCAGGGCACGATGAACGGCTACGGCGAGCGCTGCGGCAACGCCAACCTGACGAGCATCGTCCCGAGCCTCCAGCTCAAGCTCGGCCACGACTGCCTGCCGACGCTGGAGGGCTGGACCGAGGCCGCCCACTACCTCGACGAGCTGCTCAACCTCACGCCCGACCCGAACCAGCCCTACGTCGGCAAGAACGCGTTCGCGCACAAGGGCGGGATGCACGTCGCGGGCGTCAACGCCGACCCCGCAACGTTCGAGCACATCGACCCGGCGGCGGTCGGCAACAGCCGCGAGGTGCTCGTCTCCGAGCTGTCCGGCAAGGGCACGGTGATCGCGCACGCGGGCGGCGCGCTCGACGACGCCGCCGCCTCGCGCGTGGTCGAGCGCGTGAAGGAGCTCGAGCACCGCGGCTTCCAGTTCGAGGCCGCCGACGGCTCGTTCGACCTGCTCATCCGCCGCGAGACCGGGGACTACGAGCCGCTGTTCCGCCTGGAGTCCTGGCGCGTGATCTCCGAGAAGCGCGAGGACGGCCGCGTGCAGACCGAGGCCACGATCAAGATCTGGATGGACGGCCAGCGGTACATCCGCGTGGCCGAGGGCAACGGCCCCGTCAACGCGCTCGACACCGCGCTGCGCGCCGCGATCGGCGAGCGCTACCCGCACTTGCGCGACATCAAGCTCGTCAACTACAAGGTCCGCATCCTCGACGAGTGGAAGGCGACCGGGGCGACGACGCGCGTGCTGCTCGACGCCACCGACGGCGCCGACACGTGGGGCGCGATCGGCGTGCACGAGAACGTGATCGAGGCGAGCTGGGACGCGCTCGTGGACTCGCTCGAGGCCGGCATGGTCCGCACGCGGGCCGCGCGGGCGTGATCCCGCTCGCGCGCCCCGTCCTCGGGCCCGAGGAGGAGCAGGCGGTCGCCGAGGTCCTGCGCTCCGGCAACGTCTCGCTCGGCCCGCGCGTGCCCGAGTTCGAGCGGGCGTTCGCCGAGCGGATCGGCGTCCGGCACGCGAGCGCGGTGTCGTCCGGCACCGCGGCGCTGCACCTCGGGCTGCGGGCGGTCGGCGTCGGCGACGGGGACGAGGTCGTCACGTCGCCGTTCAGCTTCGTCGCGAGCGCCAACGTGATCCTCTACGAGCGCGCGCGGCCGGTGTTCGCCGACATCGACCCCATCACGCTGAACATCGACCCCGACGCCGCTGCCGCCGCGATCACCGGGCGCACCGCGGCGCTGCTGCCCGTGCACATCTTCGGCTACCCGGCCGACGTCCCGGCGCTCGAGCGGCACGGCCTGCCGATCGTCGAGGACGCCTGCGAGGCGCTCGGCGCCCGCCACGCCGACGGGACTGCGGTGGGCGGCCGCGGCCATCCGGCCTCGTTCGGCTTCTACGCCAACAAGCAGCTCACGACGGGCGAGGGCGGGATGCTCACGATGAGCTCGGCCGAGCACAAGGAGCGCGTCGACTCCGAGCGCAACCAGGGCCGCGCGCCCGACATGGGCTGGCTCGACCACGACCGCCTCGGCTTCAACTACCGCCTCACCGACATCGCCTGTGCCATCGGGCTCGTGCAGCTGCGGCGGCTCGACGACATGCTCGCCCGCCGCGCGCGCGTCGCGCAGTGGTACCGCGAGGCATTGGCCGACAGCGACCTCACGCTCCCCTGCCCCGACAGCGGCGGCGACGAGCGCGGCTGGTTCGTCTTCGTGGTCCAGGTGCCGCGCGGCGTCGACCGCGACGAGGTCATCGGCGAGCTGGCCGCGCGCGGCGTGCAGTCCAAGCCGTACCTGCCGGCGATCCACCTCATGTCCTTCTACCGCGAGCGCTACGGGCACCGGGAGGGCGAGTTCCCGGTGTGCGAGGACGTCGCGGCGCGCTCGATCGCGCTGCCGTTCTTCCCGGCGATGACCGAGGGCCAGGTGGCGCAGGTCGCCGAGGCGCTGACCGCGGTCACAGTCGCTTGAGATAGCTCACGAAGCCCGGGCCGCCGATCGCCGCGGCGGCGGCCGCGCTCGGCGCGCGCCGGATCTCCCGCTCGCGGTAGCCGGTGGCGGCGTAGAGCGCGCGGGCCGGCTCGTTCTGGAGCCCGGTGTCGAGCGCCACGCCGTCGAGCTCGGACGCCGCGGCCGCCGCCTCTGCGCGCGCCAGCAGCGCGCTCGCGACGCCGCGCCGCCGGAACGCGGGGGCGACGGCCAGGGCGTCGACGTAGAGCATGCTCGGCGGGGGATGCGGCGAAACGCTGCCGGCGGCCCGCAGGTGGCGCAACAGCGCCGGCCAGCGCCACGGGGGCACGCGCGGCGCGGTCAGCGACACGAAGCGCCGGGCCCGCTCGTCGCCCTCGCTGACCGGGAAGGAGGCCATGACGCCGGCCAGCTCGCCGTCGACCTCGGCGACCTCGCAGACCTCGAAGCTCGCGGCGTGCCCGCGGCGGCGGTAGACCGCGGCGATCAGCGCCCGCGCGCGGGCCTCCGAGCCGGCGTAGGCGTCGTAGTACGGCTTGGCCGAGAGGTACAGAAGCGCGTCCGCCGGATCGGCGGCCGTGGCGGGCCGGACCGCGATGGGCATCTGAGTCATGATGCCCGCTCGAATGTCGCGCTTCAGCATCCCGCAGGACCCGGTCTTCCAGCAGCTCAACGCGTCGATCGGCTTCGACTGGCGGCTGGGCCCGTACGACGTCGAGCAGTCGCGCGCGCACGCGAAGATGCTCGCCGAGGCCGCGATCGTCTCGGCCGCCGACCGCGACGCGCTCCTGAACGGCCTCGACCGGGTCGAGGAGGAGCTCGAGACCGGGGCGTTCGAGTTCCGGCCGGACGACGAGGACATCCACATGGCGATCGAGCGGCGGCTCACCGAGATCGTCGGCCCGGTCGGCGGCAAGCTCCACACGGCGCGCTCGCGCAACGACCAGGTCGCGACCGACATGGCGATGTTCACGCGCGCGCACGCGCTGACCACGACCGAGCGGCTCGGGCGGCTCCAGAGCGCGCTCGTGCAGCTCGCCGACCGCCACCTCGACTGGCCCATGCCCGGCTATACGCACCTCCAGCGCGCCCAGCCGGTGTACCTCGCGCACCACCTGCTCGCGTACTTCTGGATGTTCCGGCGCGACGCGCGGCGCTTCGAGCACGTCCTCGGCGCCACCAGCGACCTGCCGCTCGGCGCCGGCGCGCTGGCCGGCGTGAACTTCCCCACCGACCGGGGGATGGTCGCCCGCGAGCTGGGGTTCGCCGGCGTCGCGCCGAACTCGATCGACGCGGTCTCGAATCGCGACTTCGTGCTCGACTACCTGGGGGCGGCCGCCACCTGCGCCACCCACCTGTCGCGGCTCGGCGCCGAGATCGTGCTGTGGTCGAGCGAGGAGTTCGGGTTCTGCGAGGTCTCCGACGCCTGGGCGTCGGGCTCCTCGATCATGCCGCAGAAGAAGAACCCCGACGCCGCCGAGCTCCTGCGCGCCAAGGCGCCGCGCGTGGCCGCGCACCTGACGGCCATGCACGGCGTGCTGCACGGCCTCCCGCTCACCTACAACAAGGACCTCCAGGAGGACAAGGAGCACCTGTTCGACGCCGCCGACACGCTCGACCTGTGCCTCCAGGCGGCCGCGGGCATGCTCGCCGGCCTCGCGTTCGACCGCGAGCGGCTGGCCGGCGCGGCGGCCGACGAGATGATCGCGGCCGTCGACGTCGCCGACATGCTCGTGCGCCGCGGCGTGCCGTTCCGGCAATCGCACGGGATCGTCGCCGGGCTCGTGCGCGAGGCGGTCGACTCGGGCCGGACGCTCTCCGAGCTCTCGCGCGAGGAGCTCGCGCGCCACTCCGACGCGCTCGACGACGAGTTCTACGCCGTGCTCGCGCAGCACTCCTGGCTGGAGTCCAAGGTGTCCGAGGGCGGGACCGCGCTGGACCGCGTGCGCGAGCAGCTCGCGCACGCCCGCGCGGAGCTGCACGGCCAGCCGGCTTGAGGGCCTGTCCGAGCACCCCGCCGCGTCCGGTGCGGCCGTGGACTCGTCGCCGGATCGCCGACCGAACCTCGGAAATACGTTCGTATTCCTCTCGGATTCGGGCGGCGCCCGGCTCGGTCCACGACCCCACCGGCCGGGCCGGATCTTCTCGGACAGACCCTTGACCCTGACTCACACGTTCTACGACCGCCCGGTGGTGGAGGTCGCGCGGGCGCTGCTGGGGTGCGTCGTGCGCCACGGCGACACGGCTGGGGTGATCGTCGAGACCGAGGCGTACCACCAGTCCGAGCCGGCCTGCCACGCCTACGTGGGGCTGACCGCGCGGACGAGCACGCTGTTCGGGCCGCCGGGGCGGGCGTACGTGTACCGCTCCTACGGCATCCACGCGCTGCTGAACGCGGTGTCCGAGCCAGAGGGGGTCGGCGCGGCGGTGCTGATCCGGGCCCTCGAGCCGCTCGCGGGCGTCGACCACATGCGCGCCCGGCGGGGCCTGGAGCGGCTCGAGGACCTCTGCTCGGGCCCGGGCAAGCTCAGCCAGGCGCTCGGCATCACGCTCGAGGACAACGGGTGCGACCTCGCGGCGGGGCCGGTGGTCGTCGAGGCGCGGCCGCCGGGCTGGGAGGAGTTCGCGGTCGCGGTCGGCCCGCGGATCGGGATCACCAAGGCGGCCGAGCTGCCGTGGCGGTTCGCCGTGGCCGGCTCGCGGAGCGTGTCGAAGCCTTGGCCGCGCGTCTGAACAGTCAACTGCGGCCGCGTAGGGCGGTGGCAGCGGGCCGGGTCGATGGGTCCATGATGGGAGTGTGGTCAGTTGACCGCGCTATTTGCGGTTAAGCGACCACACCCCGCGCGGACGAGCGGCGACGCGCCACACTCTCACTCCCTACCCAGCCGCAGTTGGACGTGAGACCACCGCGACTATGGCGCCTGATCGCCGCCCGGAGCGGGCGTGGTGGTCGGCGCCGCGGTCGGCGCCGGCGTCTGGACGGGCGGCGCGGTCGCGGTGGGCACCGGCGTCGTGGTCGGCGCGGCGGTGGGGACCGGCGTCGCGCTGGTGCTCGGCACGGACGCCGACGGGGTGACCGACGGCTCGGGCTGCTTGGGCGGGTGGATGGTCAGCGCCGACTCCATGAACGTGCGGAAGATCGCCGCGGGATAGGTGCCGCCGGCGACCGGCTCGCCGTTGAACTCGGTCTCCATCGACTTGAACGCGTTCGGGTAGCCGACCCAGACGGCGACGGTGTACTGCGGGCTCCAGCCGACGAACCACGCGTCGCCGTAGCCCTCCGTCGTGCCGGTCTTGCCGGCGATCACCGTCCCGGGCACCTGGGCGCGCACGCCGGTGCCGACGCTCACGACGCTCTGCATCAGCGACGCGACCTCGTGCGCGACCGAGTGCTCGAGCACGTTGCGGCGCTGCTTGTGGTTGACGGCCTCGTCGCCGTCGGGGAGCTTGATCGCCTTGCCTCCGCGCTCGATGCGGTCGATCCCGACCGGGCCTGGCGCGGTCTGGTTGCGCGAGTTGTCGGCGCCCGGGCTCAGCGTGCCGTAGATGAGGTCGCCGCCGGAGGCGATCGTCTCGTAGGCGTGCGCCATGTCCAGCGGCGTGACGCCGCGCTTGAGGCCGCCGAGCGTCATCGCGTAGTTGTGCGAGACCTTCGTGCGGATGCCCATGCGCTGGGCGAGGTCGGCGACCTTGCGCGTGCCGACCTTGATGCCGACCTGCGCGAACACGGAGTTGTCGGAGAACGTGAGCGCGTGGGCGAGCGTGGCCGAGCCGCTGTAGGCGCCCTCGTAGTTGTTGACGGTGAAGATCTCCTTCGAGTGCGGCACGTCGATCTGGAGCTTGTGCGAGGCCCAGACCGAGCTGGGCGAGATGCCCTGCTTGAGCGCCTCGGCGAGGATGAACGGCTTGATCGCGGATCCGGGCTGGCGCTGGCCCTGGGTGGCGAGGTTGAACGGGCTCTGGTTGTAGGTGGCGTCGTCGCCGCCGACCATCGCGCGCACCTTGCCCGTGCTGTTCTCGATCGCCACGAGCGCGGCGTGCGGGCCGTCCACGTACGGGAGCCACTGACGGACCGCGGCCTGGGCGGCGTCCTGGAGCTCGCTGTCGATCGTCGTGCGGATGCGCAGGCCGCCCTCGAACGCCTTGCGCGCGCCCTCCTGGCCGCCGCCCAGGCGGTCGACGACCTGCTGCTTGATCCA
>Ga0081539_10002814_pt1 | contig 23245 bp, 25 predicted proteins | sample TabmetS4T2R2_FD_71023 | JGI IMG/M metagenome (GOLD analysis project Ga0081539, IMG submission 71023) | Tabebuia heterophylla rhizosphere microbial communities from the University of Puerto Rico - S4T2R2 | ecosystem: Host-associated > Plants > Roots > Rhizosphere ...
CGTAGGGTGGCTAGGGGGAGAGGTTAGGTGAGGGGGCTTCGAACGTTGTCCGTACCCCCCTCCCCCAACCTCTCCCCCTAGCGGGGGAGAGGAGCATGACGACAAACGCTCACCTCGCGTAGGCGATGCCGGCCTTGGTTTCGGCGATCGCGGAATCGACGAACCCGATCGCGCGTTCGCGATGGCCGCCCTTGTTGGCTTGAGCGGCGACCAGGCTGGCACGTGCCGCCTGCAATTGTCCCAACGCTTCCTGCATGTTGGGCTGGGCTGCCCATGCGGCGCAGACGCCGGCGATCGCGCCGATGGTGAGGCCGGTGACCAGGATTGCGATGGGTGACTTGGAAAACGAGCGAAACATGAAGGGTCCTTTCGATGGTGCGTCAGTTGCCGGCGTAGTTGATGCCGGCCTCGGTCTCGGAGATGGCGGCATTGACGAAGTTGATGGCGCGTTCGCGATGGCCGCCCTTGTTCGGCCGGGCCTGGATCAGTTCGGCCTTCGCCGTCTGGAGGGAGCTCAGCGCCGCCTGCATGTTGGGCTGATTGGCCCCCGCGGTGCAGGCCACGGCCAGGCCGCCGATGATGGCGCCGGCGACGAGATAGATGGCGGGAGCGAAACGATGCATGCGGACCTCCAGAAAGACAAAGAGCGGGCGGGATGTTCCCGCCCGCTCCGATGGTAGAGCGCGCCGCTGCTGGACGGAATTGCTATTTGGCGGCGACCGATCGATTGGCGGCCGACGTCACGGCCTTCAACGAAGCCGTCACAATGTTGGAGTCCATGCCGACGCCCCAGAGCACGCGGCCGTCGCTCGTTTCAGCTTCGATGAAGCTGACGGCCTGGGCGTCGGAGCCGGCGCCGGTGGCGTGCTGGTGGTAGTCACGCACCCGGATGCCGACGCCGCAGTTCTTCCCGAGCGCATCGACATAGCCCGCGATCGGGCCGTTGCCGCGGCCGCTGATCTTCTGGGCCTTGCCGTTGATCATCACCTGCGCATCGAGAAGACGCACGTCGGGATGGCCGGGCTCGGGCACCGTGGTGTGGCTCACGAAATCGACCGGTGTGCGGTTCTCGAGATACTCCTTGCGGAAGGTGTCCCAGATCAGCGCCGGCTGGATCTCCTTGCCGCTGTCGTCGGCGATCTGCTGGATCACCTTGGAGAACTCGACCTGGAGAAGGCGCGGCATGTCGATGCCGTAGTCGGTCTTCAGGATGTAGGCGATGCCGCCTTTGCCCGACTGGCTGTTGATCCTGATGATCGCCTCGTAGCTGCGGCCGAGATCGGCCGGATCGATCGGCAGGTAGGGTACTTCCCAGACCTTGCTGTTCGACGCTTCCAGCGCCTTGAAGCCCTTGTTGATGGCGTCCTGGTGCGAGCCCGAGAAGGCGGTGAACACGAGGTCGCCGCCATAGGGATGGCGGGGATGCACCGGCAGCTGGTTGCAGTACTCGACCGTCTGGCGGATCTCGTTGATGTTCGAGTAGTCGATCTCGGGATCGACGCCCTGGGTGAACATGTTGAGGCCCAAGGTTACCAGGTCGACGTTGCCGGTGCGCTCGCCGTTGCCGAACAGGCAGCCTTCGATGCGGTCGGCGCCGGCCATGTAGCCGAGCTCGGCCGCCGCCACGCCGGTGCCGCGGTCGTTGTGCGGGTGCAGGCTCAGGATCATCGCATCGCGGTACTTGAAGTTGCGATGACACCATTCGATCTGGTCGGCATAGATGTTGGCCGAGGCCATCTCGACCGTCGCCGGCAGGTTGATGATCACCTTCTTCTGCGGCGTCGGCTTGTAGACGTCGCAGACCGCGGCGCAGATGTCGCGCGCGAACTCGAGCTCGGTGCCGGTGAAGCTCTCGGGCGAATACTCGAACACCCACTCGGTCTTGGGATCGGCGTCGGCCAGCTGCTTGACCAGCTTGGCGCCCGACACGGCGATGTCGATGATGCCGCTGTAGTCCATGCCGAACACGACGCGGCGCTGCAGGGTCGAGGTCGAGTTGTAGAGATGGACGATGGCGCGCCTGGCGCCGCGGCAGGCCTCGAAGGTGCGCTCGATCAGCTCGGGCCGGCTCTGCGTCAGCACCTGGATGGTGACGTCGTCCGGGATCATCTTCTTCTCGATCAGCTCGCGCACGAAATCGAAGTCGGTCTCCGATGCCGCCGGAAAGCCGACCTCGATCTCCTTGAAGCCCATCTGGCAGAGCAGCTTGAACATGCGCGTCTTGCGGTCGGAATCCATCGGCTCGATCAGCGCCTGGTTGCCGTCGCGGAGGTCGACCGCGCACCAGATCGGCGGCTTGGTGATCACCTTGGACGGCCATTGTCGGTCAGGCAGGTCGATGGGCCTGAAGGGTACGTACTTCTCGCCCGCGGTCGGCATCATGGGTTTCTGGGGTGACATCGATAGACTCCTCGCGCCGCGCACGGCCAAACGGCTCTTCAGGCGAACACTGCGATAGATACGGAGAGGGTGGCGGCGACTGGTGGATTGGATGAGACGAACGACAAGCGATCCGCAGGGGCCCCGGGGAAAGCCCGGAGCGGCGGATCAGCCAATAAGTCGAAGCGTCGTCAGTCGCAGCATGGGCGCCACAATAGGGCGCAAATGGCGGGAGTCAACTGGGCCAAAACCCTCCCCCTTCGCGGGGGCTGCGAAGGGGGAGGGCCCGTGCGCGGGTGGAGGGCTAGCGCATCGGGAAGCTGAAATTGAAGTTCACGCTCGGATCCTGGTGGTAGCCGCCACCGCCGTAGCCGTAGGCCGGGGCCATCGGCACCATGGGCGCCACCGGCGCCACGTAGACCGGGCGAACGGGCTGCGCCACGTAGACCGGGCGCTCGACGATCACGCGCTCCGGCGGACCGTAGCCGCGCGAGTGCTTCCAGTGGTGCTTGTGCTCCCAGCGATCCCACTTGTCCCAACGATCGTTGGCGTTGGCGCCGGTGGCGACGAACAAGCTGGAGCCGGCGAGCGCCGCGGCCAGGATGGTCTTCATCACAACACCACGCATTGCAGCCTCCTGTTTGGTCGGGGTGACGTTGGTGCGTCTCCCGATGCAAAGGGGTACGTGGGTGCGGCCGACAGCATCCATTCTGCAGGGCGTGACCGATCTGTGGCCGGGCCGGGGGCTGTGTGCTAGTCGAGTGAAACCATTGGAAGAAAAGGGAAACGTACATGGCGGGTCCGTTGGCCGGCGTCCGGATTCTCGATTGCACCACGGTCGTGCTGGGGCCGTGGGCAGCGCAGCAATTGGGCGACTTGGGCGCCGATGTGGTGAAAATCGAACCGCCGGAGGGCGACACCACACGCCAGCTGGGACCCGCGCGCAATCCCGGCATGGCGGCCTTCTATCTTGGGTGCAATCGCTCCAAGCGTTCGATCGTGCTCGACCTCAAGCAGGAGGCCGGCCGCAAGGCGCTGTTCAAGCTCGCCGAGACCGCCGACGTGCTGATGCACAACTACCGGCCCGAGCCCGCCAAGAGGTTGGGCGTGGAGTATGAAGCGTTCGAGAAGATCAATCCGCGGCTCGTCTATCTCGCGACCTATGGCTATCGCTCGGCCGGTCCGATGGGGCCGAAGGCGGCCTACGACGACATCATCCAGGCGGGCTCGGGTCTCGCCGCGCTGCAGACCGTCGTGGCGGGCCAGCCACGCTTCCTGCCGACCATCGTCGCCGACAAGACCAGCTCCAACGGCGTGGTCTCCGCGCTGCTGGCGGCCCTGTTCGCGCGCGAGCGCACGGGGAAAGGGCAGTCGGTCGAGGTGCCGATGTACGAGACCCTGGTCTCCTTCGTCATGGTCGAACATCTCTACGGCGAGAGTTTTCGGCCGGCGCTCGAGACCGCGGGATACAAGCGCGTGCTCAACAAGGAGCGGCGGCCGTACCCGTCGAAGGACGGCTACTTCGCGCTGCTGCCCTACACCGACGGGCACTGGAAGGAGTTCTGCGGCCTGATCGGCCGACCCGAGCTCGCGAGCGATCAGCGCTTCACCACGCTCGCCAACCGCCTGAAGAACGTCGAGCACTACTACGCGACCCTCGCCGAGATCTGCGCCACGCGCACCAATGCCGAATGGGTCGAGCTTTTGAGGACCTCGAACGTGCCGCATGGGCCGGTCAACACGCTCGACGACCTGTTCGTCGATCCGCAGCTGCAGGCGACCGGCTTCTGGAAGGAAGTCGAGCATCCGACCGAGGGCAAGCTGCGCATGCCCGACATCCCTCCGCGCTTCAGCAAGACCAAGCCCGAGGTGACGCGCCTGCAGCCGAGGCTGGGCGAGCACAGCGTCGAGATCCTGCGCGAAGCGGGCTACACCGCCGCCGAGATCGACGCGATGTTGAAATCGGGGGCCACCAAGACGGCATAAGAACCGGGGGCAGAGATGATCGTTCGTCCGACGCGTCGCGACGTGTTGCGTTACGGCTCGGTGGCGTTGGCCCCCCTGCCGGCGCCCGCGATCGCGCAGGCTTGGCCCGCCAAGCCGATCAAGATCATCGTCACCTATCCGGCGGGCGGGCTGACCGACGTGTTCGCCCGCGCCTATGGCGAGTACCTCAGCCAGAAGGTCGGCCAGCCGGTCGTGGTTGAGAACAAGACGGGTGCGGCGGGCGCGATCGGCGCGGAGATGGTGAAGTCCTCGCCGGCCGACGGCTACACGCTGATGTTCACGAACTCGACCACGATGATCATGAACAAGGTCCTGTTCAAGAAGCTGCCCTACGATCCCGACAAGGATTTTGCGCTGGTCGCCTGGTTCAACACCGGCCATCTGCCGACCATCATCAACAAGGACGTGCCGGCCAGGAACGTCGCCGAGTTCGCCGCCTGGGCGCGCGACCGCAAGGTGTCGCTCGCGACCTATGGCGCGGGCTCCTACGCCCACGTCGTGACCGAAACGCTGAACCGCCATTACGGGCTGAAGATGGAGGCGGTGCATTATCGCGGCGAAGCGCTGATGTGGCAGGACGTGGCCTCGGGCGCCGTCCAGGGAGCGAGCGGCAGCTATGCCTCGGCGAGCGCCGTGCTGCAGACCGGCGCCGGCCGGCCGATCGCCGTGCCGACCATGGAGCGCATGAGGAAGCTCCCTGACGTGCCGACCTTCTACGAGCAGGGCCTGACCGAGAAAGCCTTCCAGGTGCGCGGCTGGGTCGGCTGCGCTGCGCCCGTCGGCACGCCCGACGACGTCGTCCAAAAGCTCTCCGACCTCATGGTCGAGGCCGGCAAGACCGAGCGCATCCAGAAGATCATCGACACCTTCGGCATCGACGAGGCGGCGCGCGACCGCACCTATTTCAAGAAGGTCTTGGACGAGGAAGGCCCGGTCTGGCTCGAGGTCATCAAGAGCCTGAATATCGAGCCGCAGTGAGCGGCGGGTAAACCGCCTTGTCGCCGCCATGAATCGCAGCCATTCTGAAGATTGGCGCGAGTAAGACGGCCAAGACCGTCATCGAACGATGAGACGCGCCGCAGGGAGGATGTTCATGATCGTGCGTGCGTCGCGTCGCGAATTGCTGCGCTATGGTTCTGCCGCCGCTGCGGCGGCTGCTTTTCCGGCCCCGGCCATCGCTCAGGCCTGGCCGAGCAAGCCCATAAAAATCATCTGCGGCTATCCCGCCGGCGGCCTCACCGACACCTTCGCGCGCGCCTATGGCGAGGCGATCTCGCAGAAGACCGGGCAGCCCGTGCATGTCGAGAACAAGGCCGGCGCCTCGGGCGCCATCGCCGCCGAGCAGGTCAAGAGCGCGCCGCCCGACGGCCACACGCTGATGTGGACGATCTCGACGACGATGATCATGAACAAGGTGCTGTTCAAGAAGCTGCCCTACGATCCCGACAAGGATTTCGTGCCGATCTCGTGGATGGATGCGGGCCACCTGCCGTTCATCGTCAACAAGAGCGTGCCGGCCAACAACCTCAAGGAATTCGCCGCCTGGGCCCGCAACAACAAGGTGAGCATGGGCACCTACGGCGCGGGCTCCTACAGCCATTGCGCCGTCGAGGCGCTGAACCGCCACTACGGCCTGAAGATGGAGGCTGTGCACTATCGCGGCGAAGCGCCGATGTGGGTCGACGTCGCCTCGGGCGCCGTCCAGGGCGGCAGCGGCAGCTATGCCGCCGCGTCTCCGGTCCTGCAGAGCGGCAACGGCCGGCCGATCGCCGTGCCGACCAAGACGCGCATGAAGAAGCTGCCCGACGTCGCGACCTTCTGGGAGCAGGGCGTGACGGACGTCGCTTTCCTGGTCCAGGGCTTCATCTGCCTGGTCGGGCCGGCGGCGATGCCCAAGGAGATCGTGCTGAAGCTTTCCGACATGATGGTCGAGGCTGGCAAGAGCGAGCGCATCCAGAAGATCCTCGACACTTTCGGCATCGACAATGCAGCCCAGGACCATGTGTTCTTCGAGAAGTACCTGGCCGAGCAAGGGCCGATATGGATCGAAGTGGTCAAGAGCCTCAATCTTGAACCGCAATAGGCGCTTCGCGCCATTTAGTTTCTCATGGATTAAGCGACATGGAATACTATTATAGATAGTACTCCACCCTAGCGTGTACACCGCGATCCTGCGCAACGAAACACCGATGCGCGCGTTGTCATTCAGATATTTGCTTTCGGTTGTTTTCGCGGGTTCAAATTCCTCCTAAAACAACTGCAAGTGGCAGAGGCGGACAACCGCCCGGACAACGCAAAAGGACCCCTCGTTCATGGCCCTCGACGTCTATGTCGGGTCGCTCACGCGCTACTATGCCGGTGAGTGGGAAAACGTGTCGGAGAGAACGGCCCGCGAGCGCGGCACGCAGTTCCGCATCGGTCGCCGTGTCGGCTCCGACGAGCCGGATATCCAGGAAATCCTCCAGGCCGTCCTCACCTGGCGCGTCGAGCTTAACCAGTCGCTCGGCGACCGCATCGCCTCGCCGCTCGATTGGAGTGAGGACCTCGATGCGCCGTATTACACGGGCCGCCCGGGATGGGACGGCTTCGGCTCGCTGGTTTTGTGGGCGGCCTATGCCGAGCATCCGGCGGTGCGCCGGCCGGCGGTCTTGCCCGAAGAATGGGACAACGATCCCGCCTTGGTGCGCAGCAACGTCGCAGGCTTCCGCTCGCGCTACTCCCACCTCGTGCGCAATGTCGAGCTGTGGTTGCCCAATTCCTTCGACTTCACGTTCGAGGGCGAGGATGTCGACGGCCGGCGCGTGGTCGTGGGCTCGACGGCGACGCTGCGTCGACAGCTCGAGGACCTCAACGCCGCGACCTGGAAGGCCGACGCCGAGCTCGTCGCCGCCTGGGGGCGCGATGGTTTGCCCGACAACGCGCCGCTTGAGCAGAACGCTCGCAATGCCTACGCCGTGCTGCTCGATCTCGCCGAGCGGTCGGTCGAGCTGCGCTTGCCGATGAAGCTCGACTACTAGAGCGGTTACCGGCGATCCTGGTTTCAGCGGGCACATTCCGTCCAGAGGACGGAATATGCTTCTGACCATAAAAACCCCTCCCGTCGGGGTACGACGGGAGGGGCGGAGAACCGGCTGTCTTAAGCGGAGGGAGTCGGGGCCGGTGGTTCGGCGGCGGGCGGCCGGTTGCGGCGCTCGTTCATGAACTGGTCGAACTCGGCGCGGTCCTTGGCGGCGCGCAGGCGATCGAGGAAGTCGCGGAACTCGCGCTGCTCCTCGTCGAGCTTGCGCAGCGTCTCCTCGCGATACTCGTCGAAGGCGACGTTGCCGCTGCTCTGGCCGCCCCAGCGATGGCGGCGCTTCCAGGCGCGCCATTCCTCGCGCGCCTCGCGGCGGGCTTCGCGACCGTCAGGTCCGGACCAGTGGCCATAGCGGCGAGAGCAAAACATGCGTCCACTCCATTTCAGGTAGATGAGAAGGGCGAGGCCGATCGGCCAGAAGAGGATGAAGCTCACGACCAGCAGGGCGATCCAGGCGGGCTTCGGGATGTCGTCCAGTCTTTCCATCAGGCTGCCCGTCATGGGGGGCTCCCTCGTTTGCGCGTTAACGGATGTAAATGTTAACGACATTTACATTGGGCATTCCGGCCGGGGGAGTCAAGGGCTCCTCAGGCTTTTCCGGGAAAACCCAATCCCTGCAGGTAAATGAGCATTTGCGATTCCAGGAGCTCCTCGGCCGTCATCGGCAGGCTGCGGCGGCCGGCGTCGCCGCGGCCGAACAGCGAGGCGATGCCGTGGGCCATGGCCCAGACGTGCAGGCTCATCATCAGGGCCGGCGGCCGCTTGCCGGAGGGCAGCAAAGCCACCAGTGCCTCGGCGGCCGTGCGCAGCACGCCAAAGGCGCGGTCGGCGGCGGCGCGCAGCTCGGCATTGAGATCGGGCGGCAGGCCCGATTCGAACATGGCGGCATAGTAGGCGGGCTCGGCGCGGGCGAAGGCGAGATAGGCCTTGCCGACATTGTTGAAGGCCGTCAGTGCGTCAGGTTTGCCGGCCGCCCAGCCCGTCGACAGCATCGCCTCGAAACGCTGGAAGCCCTCGCGCGCCACGTCGGCCAGCAGCGCCTCGCGGTCGCGGAAATGGCGATAGGGCGCGGCGGCGCTGACGCCGGCCGACCGGGCGGCGTCGGCGAAGGTGAAGCCGGCGGGGCCCTTCTCGGCGATCAGCTCGCGCGCGGCCTGGATCAAGGCTTCGCGCAGATTGCCGTGATGGTAGCCGCGCGCCTCGCGCTCACGTCGTTTCCAGCTCATGTTAAGGGAGTTTACATCGCCGGCGCCGCCAAAGGCATGCCGTTTTTGCTGAGGGCAGTCGGCAGCGATTTGCGCAAGCGTCCTTGATTACCAGTCCTTGATCGGGGTCGTCGTTCCGGCCTTCACCAACAAGGAATCGTTCTCGAAGAAAACGACTTCTGGCCCCATCGGATATTTGTTGCCCCCCAAAAAGGTGGCCAGATTGTCGAACTTGGCTTTCGCTTTTGCCCCGGTTGTCGGCCCTTTGAGCGCGAGGAACTTGCTCGTGGCCATCGCGAGGTCGTCCTTCTTGGTCTTGATGAATGCGCGGAGATCCGCCGGCACCGTTTCGCCGTTTGCAGTCCGGACATGAAGTTCAGCCTGACGCCGGAAGAATTTCGGGAAGTTTACCGGCCCCTCGTCGCTGAACGGTTTGAAGGAAGTCGGACCCTTGCGCTCCCTTCGCTGATCGTCGAAGGGCGCGAGCTTGGTGGTTACGATCTTCCGGCTGAACAGCCCGCGCTTGTTCTGCTTTGCCATTTGATGGTCCGCGAGAACGGCCTGGATTTCGGGCTTGGACATTGAATTGTACAAACCCGGCAGCACCCATCCTTCCCGCAGCAGCCGTTGATTGAGGTCAATGCGGACGCTGCCCAGGGTCAGCACTAGATTCCCGACGATGCGGCCGTAGACGTCGCACACTTCGTTCGGGGTGTTCACGACAGTTACGACTTCACAAGGAATTTCCACCAGCCCGATGGCCGCGACGATATCGTGCAGGGCGTTGGCGGAGGTCTCGCCCAAGGACTGCCGGAAGGGATGAATGATCCCCTTCCCACCTGCTCCCGGAACCTGCGGTTGAAAGTGCAATTCGGGCGCATCGATGCCCTGCAGCCGCACGGTGACCCTGCGCACAGTGCTGGTTTTGGGTTGATTGACCACCGCGTTCGGGCCGAACTTGCCAAGGACCACGGCGTTGTCGAATACTTTGGTTGTCTTGCGCTGGCCGGCATTGTTCACAAAGACAAACGGTTTCTTGGCCTGCGGCACGAGGTCGACCGTCGCGGTGTCCGCGTCCGATCGCGCTTCCGGCCAGAACTGCTTGGTACGCAGGACACCGGTGACGACAAGAAGTCCCATGACTCTCCCCCAGAATGGACGCGTTAGGAGAGGCCGAAGACCGACGACCTCTCGCCCCGAACCAGCCCTTGCTAGAGCATCTCCCGGTTGATCGCCGCTGCCGTGCGCAGGCTGAGAGCCGCCAGCGTCAGCGTCGGGTTGGCCGTCGCGCTCGTCGAGAATACGCTCGAGCCTACGATCCAGAGATTTGGCACATCGTGCGAACGGCCCCATCGATTGACGACCGAGTCGGCCGGATCGTCACCCATGATGCAGGTCCCCATGATATGGGCAGCGGTGTTCCACTTGCCCTTGGGCATCTCCTGATCACCGACGACTTTCGCATCCATCAGTTTGAACAGTTCCTTTGACGTCTCGAAGCCCTCCTGCAGGGCCGCCCGCGTGTAGTCGCCGACATCGAACGTGATGAGCGGGCGCGGAATTCCGAGCGCGTCCTTCTTGGATGACAACTCGACGCGGTTGGCAGGCTCAGCAAGCATCTCGGTGGAGAAACCGAGGCGCAGCATCCTGGGGATCTGGTCGGCGATCGCCGGCGGCAGCGCCGAGCCGTACTTCCCTTCCTTTAGAAGGTCGCCGATCACCTTGGCCGGAGTGCCGGTGCGCCCCCAGCCATCGTTGCCGATGGTCATGCGGAATCCGCTGCGGGTGTTGCGAAACGGACCGTCGCGGAACGCCTCGATGCTTGAGATGCTTTGAGGGCCACGGAAAGGATAGATCGGTTCCGGAAAGGACGCGGTCACCTCGAACTGGATGTGATCCATCAGGTTCCTGCCCACCTGGCCGCTCTTGTTGCCGAGGCCATTGGACATCAGCAGGATCTTCGGCGTCTCGATGGCGTGCGCGGCCAGGACCACCACCTTGCCGCTGACGGAGTGCTCGTTCTGCGGCTCATCGGAGTGCCAGCTCTTGTAGTAGACCTCGCTCACCTGGCCGTCCTTGCCCTTGCCGAGGCGGGTCACGACGACGGCCTTCCTCAGCTCCACGTTCGGATCCTTGGCGAGCCGCCGCAGATGCACCGTGGCGTCATACTTCGCCTGGATGGGGCAAAGCGGAATGCAATTGGAATGCCCTTCGCACGCCGGCCGGCCATCGTAGTCGGCGCTGTTTCGGGCCTGCGGCGTGGTCACGACCCGCACTTTCGTCCCGCGCGCCGTCTTGCCGTCGATGCGTTTCTTGATCAGCTGATCGGCGTAGCCGAGGGGGATACCACGCATCGGGAATGCCCGGCTGCGATATCCGCCGTGAAGCCCATCCCACTCCTCGTGGTTCCCGGAAACGCCGAGTTCCTCTTCCGCCGAACAATACCACGGCTCCAGCTCGTTATAGTCCAGCGGCCAGTCGCGACCACGACCGAATTTGCTCTTCAGCTTGAAGTCGCTGGGGATGAAGCGCGGCGTATTTCCGCGCCATGACCATGTGCTTCCGCCAACCATCCGATTGTAACCGGCCTTGAACGCATCCACGGAAGCGCTGGTGTAATCGTAGTAGTTGTTGGGGTCGTTCTTCTGATCGTTGAGTTCACGCTGCGCTTTTTCCGCGACCGGGGCGAAGATGCGACTCTCCAGGTCCATGTAAGGGGCATACATGTCGCCCCGATTGCCTTGCACATCCATCGTGTGGTGGAACTCCACACGCTGGCCGCGCGTGATTGCGTTGTCGCCGGCCTCGAGGATCAGGATCTTGTAGCGGCCATATTGACTTAGCTTCCACGCGCACAACGCACCTGCGACGCCAGAGCCGACAATGATGATGTCGTAGCTTGTGGCCATTGCTGCCTCCTCGCGTTTCGCGCTGTGCTATCGACGCTCAAGGTTGTTTCGTCCAGTAACCGTGGGGTTGATGCGAAAAGCCGATCGGATGCGCCTTGATCAGCGGCCAGACCAGCCCTTCTTCATAGAAGCCGCCATCGAGGAACGGAGCTGCCGGAGCCGGGGCAGGCGGGTCGGCCTCCGCCTTGAATTGGGAAAAGTACCAAATGTTCACGATCTGCTGGGCCACCAGCTCGTTGTCCTTGAATTCCTGAGTGGCGCGCAGCGTCGCCAGCAGGCTGTCATTGATCGGAGGAGGTGGCGCCGTGGAAGCAAGCGTCTTGTACGCTTCGAGCAAGGGCGGCAGCCTCGCGGAGAAGACCGCCATCAGCCGGCGCCGGTATTCGGCGGCGATGGGCATGCTCAAGCGTTTGTCCTCCGGGTCGGTGACGATGTTGTAGCGGCCCGTCAAGAGAGCAGACAATTCCAGGAATGCGGTGGTATCGTCCATTGCAGGCTCCTTTTCCAGTTGCATACAACAGTGGCCGTGCTGTCTTCGACGTCGCCAGCTTCTACGCGTAGTATCCACTATAGGTCCTTGCACGCTGGCCGAGTGTGGCATTTAACACCTAGTTTGGCCGTATCTTTAGCTGCCACTCCCAAAAGCGCCGGATTTTGGACAGTGACGCTGACGTAAACATTTCTCAGCCACAGGTTTCGGCTTGCTGAGCCGTGCTTTCGCCTCTGCCCGTCCCAGTCGCCGTGGGCGCATCGTGCGCGACGCCAGGAAATGATAGGAACGAGTTCGAAACTGGGTGGAGAAAACGCGTGCAATTGTGGATGACGACCGTCGCGGCGCCACGTGGCGCCGCGCGCACGGCGCAGGAGATCGAGGCCGCCGGCTGGGACGGCATGCTGGTCGTCGATTCGCAGAACCTGTCGGGCGATCCCTATGTCGCGCTAGCGCTTGCCGCCACGGCGACGACCCGGCTTGGTCTCGGCACCGGCGTCACCAACTCGGTGACGCGCCATGCCGCCGCGACCGCGACCGCCATCACCAGCGTCAACCGCGTCGCGAACGGCCGCGCGGTGCTGGGCATCGGCCGCGGCGATTCGGCTCTCGCCCATCTCGGCCGCGCGCCGGCCCGGCTGGCGCAGTTCGAACGCTACCTGCGCCAGCTTCAGGCCTACCTCAGGGGCGAGGCCGTGAGCTTCGACGACATCGACATCCCCACCGACGTGGCGCCGCCGATGTTGGGTCTGCACCTGCACGACGCGCCGCCCGCGAGCCGCATCGCCTGGATCGCCGGCGGCGCCAAGGTGCCGGTCGAGGTCGCGGCCAGCGGCCCCAAGGTGATCGCCATCGCGGCACTCCACGCCGACCGGGTGATGTTCGCCCTGGGCGCCGACGTCGAGCGCCTGAAGTGGGGCATGGCGCTTGCCAGGAAGACGCGCAAGGACGCGGGCCTCGATCCCGGCGGCATCACCTTCGGCGCCTACGTCAATCTCGGCTGCCACACCGACATTGGTGTCGCCCGCAACCTGGTGCGCGGCGGGCTCACGACCTTCGCGCGCTTCGCGGTGATGCACGGCAAGACCGAGGTGCCGACATCCGCTGGTGACCAGAAGGTGCTCCAGGCGCTGCACAGCAACTACGACATGAAGGCGCACACGCGGAGTGACTCCCGCCAGGCGACGACGCTTACCGACGACTTCGTCGACCGCATGGCCATCGTCGGCCCGCCCGAGCGCTGCATCGAGCGTCTCAAGGAGCTGCAAGCCCTCGGCCTCGACAAGGTAGCGATCAGCGGCGCGACGCGCGGGGCTGCGGAAGCCGACGCAGCCGTTGGACGAAAGCTCGTCGCGGAGAAGGTGCTGGTCGGAATGAAGCGCTGATCAGCGCCAGATCTTCTTCCCGCTGCCCGGCAAGCCGAGCTCGCTCCACATTGCGTCGACCTTGTCGATGACGGCCTGCTCCATGCGGATCTGGCGGCCCCATTCGCGATTGGTCTCGCCAGGGAACTTGTCGGTGGCATCCAGACCGATCTTCGAGCCCAGGCCCGACACCGGGCTGGCGAAATCGAGATAGTCGATCGGCGTGTTCTCGATCACGGTGATGTCGCGCGCTGGATCCATGCGCGTGCTCATGGCCCACATCACGTCCTTCCAGTTGCGCGCGTCGATGTCGGCGTCCACCACGATCACCCACTTGGTGTACATGAACTGCCGCAGATAGCTCCACACGCCCATCATCACCCGCTTGGCGTGGCCGGCGTAGGCCTTCTTCATCGACACCACGGCAATGCGGTAGGAGCAGCCCTCGGGCGGCAGCCAGAAATCGACGATCTCGGGGAACTGCTGCTGGAAGAGGGGGATGAACACTTCGTTCAGCGCCTCGCCCAGCACGCTCGGCTCATCGGGCGGCCGGCCGGTGAAGGTCGAGAGATAGATGGGGTTGCGCCGCATGGTGATGGCGGAGAGCGTGAACACCGGGAAGCGCTCGACGCTGTTGTAGTAGCCGGTGTGGTCGCCGTACGGACCCTCGTCGCCGTAATCGTCGAGGCTGACATGGCCTTCGAGCACGATCTCGGCCTCGGCCGGCACCTTGAGCGGCACGGTCCGGCAATCGACCAGCTCGACCTTCTTGCCGCGCAGCAGGCCGGCGAACTGATACTCCGACAAAGTGTCGGGCACCGGTGTCACCGCGGCCAGGATGGTGCCGGGATCGGCGCCGATCACCGCCGCGGCGGGCAGCGGCTCGCGCTTGCCGGCGCCCTTCCAGCGCTGGTGATGCTGTGCACCGCCGCGATGTTTTAGCCAGCGCATCAAGGTCGCGTTCCGGCCGGTCACCTGCAGGCGATAGATGCCGAGGTTGAAACTGTCCTGCTTGTCGCCTTTGGGGTTGGGGCCCTGGGTGACGATCAGCGGCCAGGTGATGAGTGGCGCGGGCTCGCCTGGCCAGCAGGTCTGGATGGGCAGGCGGCCGAGGTCGATGTCGCCGCCGGTCAGCACGATCTCCTGGCAGGGCGCGCTGTTGGTGGTGCGCGGCTTCATCGCCATGACGGTGCGCAGCATGGGCAGCATGTCGAGCGCCTCGCGCCAGCCGCCGGGCGGCTCGGGCTGGCGCAGGAAGGCCAGGGTCTCGCCGACTTGGCGCAATTGCGCGGGTTCGCGGTCCATGCCCCAAGCGACCCGCTCCACCGTGCCGAACAGATTGACCAGCACCGGTATGTCCGAACGCGTGCCGTCGGCCCGCACGACGTTCTCGAACAGCACGGCCGGGCCCTTCTCGGCCAGAAGGCGGGTTTGGATCTCGGTCATTTCCAGGTGCGGGGAGACCGGCGCCCTGACGCGCACCAGCCGGCCGCTTTGTTCCAACCGGGCGATGAAGTCGCGGAGCGAGGCGTAGGGCATCCTGGGGCTGTCCTTTAGAGTGACGTCCGCATGAGATCAAACACCATTCCGGCCGAGTTCGAGGACCTGCTGAATGCTTCCGGGCGGCGCATCCTTGCCGGCAACCACGCTCTCTGCGGTGCGCTGGCCAATCCTCGAGTTCGTTTCCTGGCGCGGCATGACCTTCTCGATCGCGCCAAAGCCGAGCGCGTTCGGCGCACGCTGGAACAGTCCCTCAAGGACGAGCTCGAGCTCATGGAGCGGCCGATCCCGCCGGAAAGCATCTCCGACATGCGCCACGACTACGGCGAGCTGTTGCCCAAGACCAGCCGCGCCCGCACGATCTACTTCGAAAGCCGGCGCGAGCGCGGCGTGAAGGCGGCCGAACGCATCGGCCTCGCGCGCCTGATGCGATCGGCCTCGTTCCGCGCCTTCGCCGAAGCGCTGGCCGGCCGAAGGCTCGCCGCCAACTGGGGCCTGCAGGTGCTGCGCTACGGCGCAGGCGACTATGCCGGTCCGCACAACGACCATCATCCCGAGAACAAGGACGCGCGCGCAGGCTACATCGATCTGCATGTCAGCCTGTGCGCGCCCGACGTTGCGCATCAATGGCTGGTATATAGCCGTGCGGGCCATTTCAGCGAGGTCGTGTCGGTGGCGCAGCCGGCGATGCTGACAGCCTATCGTCTGCCGTTCTGGCACTACACCACGCCGCTTGTGACCAAACGTGGCAAGGATGCGGCACGCTGGGTTTTGCTCGGTACGTTCCTCTACGCCTGAGGCAACCATCGTCACGGGTCGGCCGTTTGGCGGGCATGCAACAGCACCTTCAACGTCACCTCGAGCATCTCCATTTCCCCAACGAAAGTACGTCCTATCGGCAGGCCCGCAATGCCTTGCTGGAAGAGGAGATGGAGCTGCGCCGGCACATCGAACGTGTCGCCCAGCAACGCCGTGCGCTGCCCAAGGGCGGCGAGATCCCCGAGGACTACGTCTTCGAGGGCAGACGCCCGAGTGGCAGGACCGGGCGCATAAAACTCTCGGAGCTGTTCGCGCCGGGAAAAGATACGCTGGCGATCTACAGCTTCATGTTCGGTCCGGAGCGCGCCGAGCCGTGTCCGGGCTGCACACACTTCCTCGATGCTGTCGATGGCGCGGCGCTGCATGTCGCCCAGCGCATCAATTTCGTCGTCGTCGCGAAGTCGCCGCTGAAGCGTCTGCTCGACCTTGCCAGGCAGCGCGGCTGGCAGCACCTGCGCTTGTTGTCGACGGCGGGCAACAACTACGATCGCGACTACTACGGCGATTCCACCGCGCTATCGGAGTCGATGCGCGATCAACAGGAGTTCAAGCCCGGCGAAGAATGGGACATGCCCATCCTGAACGTGTTCCGACGGGAAGAGGACGGAACGATCCGGCACTTCTGGGCGTCGGAGCTCCTGTACGTACCGGCCGAGCCTGGCCAGGAATATCGCCACAACGACCTTCTGGACCCGCTGTGGAATATGTTCGACGTCACGCCGGAAGGGCGCGGCGACTTCCACCCCAAGGTCCACTACTGAGCGGTCCGGCAAGATCTAGCGGAAGCCGATCGGCACGACGCTGATCGAGTTCTGCGGGCTGCCTTCGATGATGCGGTCGGTGTAGGTGAGGTAGACCAGTGCCTTGCGCTTGGGATCCCAGAAGCGCACGACCTGCGTGGTCTTGAAGATCAGCGAGGCACGCTCGCTGAACACCTCGTGCGGGCTTTTGACCTTCTCGGCCTTGGCGGCGTCGATCGGCGCCACCTGGTGGCAGGAGATTGAAGCGTAGGGCGGGTCCTCGGCGAGGCCCAGCGCGCCCTTTATGCCGCCGGTGCGGGCGCGTGAGATGTAGCAGGTGACGCCGGGCACGTCGGGATCGTCGAACGCCTCGATGACAATCTTGTCGTTGGGGCCGAGCCATTTGAAGCGGTAGCCGACCGAGCCGATGTCCTCGGCCCATGCCGCGGTCCAGGCCGGCAGCACCAGCAACGACAGCAAGGTAACAAGAATTGTTCGGCGCATATCCGCTACTCCCTGGGAGTTACGCGGCGCGCAGCCCTTCCTTAGGGGTCTCGCCGCCGGCTTCCTTGACCGCTTCACGATACTCCTTTTCGGAGCTGAAGGGCGCGACCTTGGGGTAGTCCTTCTTCCTGCCGGGCCGGATGTTGCCGGTCGACGGCTCGACGATCAGCAGCTCGCCCTTGCGGCCGAGCAGCGGGATTTCGCGCTTCCAGCGCGAATAGACGCGGCGCGCCGAGGCGGAGAAATCGACGTAGGTCGTGAACTCGCTGTGGTCCTTGATGAACAGCGCCTCGTAGGTGGCGATGAACTGCTCGACGAAGGTGCGGTCGACGATCTCCAGGTTGGACATCATCCAGCAGCGATCCTCGAACACCCAGTAGGTGCCGATGCCGACGAATTCCTTCTGCCGCGTCAGGTAGGGATAGAAGGGGAAGCCGCGGCAGGCGATCGTGCGGTTGTCGCGCTCGCAGTGCCGCGCGCCCTTGCAATGAATGGCCATGCAGTCGCTGGTGAGCTCGGCCACGATCTGCTTGGTGGCATAGTCGTAGGGCTTGAACTTCGACCACAGGTCGGTGCGGGTCTTGAGCAGCTCGAATTCGACCTTGTGCACCACCGGCACGGCGTTCTGAGTCGAGCAGCACACCGGCTCGCCGCCGTTGAGAGGCGCGCACTTGCGGCCGCAATCGAAGCGCGACACCGGCGCGGTGAAGCCCTCGTAAAGAGTGGCGAAGTCCTGGGGCTTGATGGTTGCCTTGGGCATGGCCACGCGGTGTTTACTCGAATTGATTGTGAGAGAACAGTTAAGCAATTGTGGTGGCGTTGGCTAGACCCTGCCTAGGGATGAGGCAGCACCTGCCAGACCACGGTCTCGCGCATGCCGCGGTTCTCGAGCTGAAGGGACGTCGGAATCTCATAGCGGGCGCGCTCGGAAAGCCCCTGGGCGCTGAAGTAGTTGCGCCCCGGATCGCCCAGCAGCACCAGGCGGCCGAGCCGCGCATGGCCGCGCAGCCAGGCCAGCGCACGCGCCGACATGTCGCGCTCGTAACAGACGTCGCCCGCAATCACCACGTCGGCCGCAGGGGCTCCATCGGGCCCGGCCAGCCAGTCTTCGACGCTGACATCGAACGACAGTGCATTGGCCTTGGCGTTCAGTTGTGCCGCCACCAGCGACAGCGCATCGATATCGTTGGCGAGCACGGAGGCTGCGCCCGCGCGCGCTGCCGCCATCGAAGAAACGCCCGAGCCTGCGGCGAAGTCGATCACGCGCTTGCCGCGCACCTCTGCGGGATTGTCCAGAAGGTAGCGCGCGATCGCCTGGCCGCCCGGCCAACAGAAGGCCCAGTAGGGCGGATCGACGTTGTGCTCTTCCAGCCAGGCTTCGGTGGCTTGCCAGATCGGCACGTATTCGCTGGCGAGCCACAGTTTGAACTCGGGCACCATGGCCGGCGCCTCGAGGGCGGTGTTGGCGCGGATGAAGCCTTCGGGATCGGCTGGCAGGCGGGACATGGTCAGCCGATGTGGCCGGCGATGACGGCGACCGTCAGCAGCACGCCGACCCAGGCATTGGCCTTGAACTTGGCGAGACAATCGGCCGGGTCGTGCGGTTTCAGTGTTGCAATCTGCCAGCCGAAGTGCAGGGCGATCACCACCAGGACGCCGAAATAGGCGGCGCCGAGTTGGGCGAGGTGACCCGCCGCTGCCCAGGCGAGCAGGGCCAGGGCGACGAACAGGCCGAGCCAGCGCCGCGGCGCATCGGCGAACCGACGGGCCGTCGACCCCACGCCGATGATGGCGTCATCACGCTGGTCCTGCATGGCGTAGATCGTGTCGTAGATCAGGGTCCAGGCGACGCCGCCGACATAGAGTGCGACCGCCGCCCAGGCGAGCGCGCCGGTCACCGCGGCATAGCCCACCAGCGCGCCCCAGTTGAAGGCGAGCCCCAGCACGACCTGCGGCCAATAGGTGAAGCGCTTCATCGTCGGGTAGACGGCGACCAGGACCAGCGACAGCAGCGCCACGCCGCCGGCAAACTTGTTGAGCTTGAACAGGATGGCCGCGCCGACGGCCGACTGCAGCACCATCCAGATCAGCGCGTTGCGCAGCGTCACCTCGCCGGCGGGCAGCGGCCGGCCTCGCGTGCGCTCGACCTTTGCATCGACCTTGCGGTCGACGATGTCGTTCCAGGTGCAGCCCGCGCCGCGCATGGCGAGCGCACCGAGCGCCAGCAGGGCCATCCAGCCGATCAGCCGGCCCCATTCCGGCGCCGCGCCCAGTGCTGCTCCCCACCAGCAGGGATACATCAGGAGCCAGATGCCGATCGGCCGATCCCAGCGTGCCAGCCGGCCATAGGGCCGCGCCCACGGCGGCAGGTAGCGCAACGACCAGTGCTGCAGGTTGATGTCGGTGAAGCCGGTTGTCCGCTCGGCGGTCATGGCGGCATCATGCAGCGATGATCGGCCAAACTCCATGAGCCTCTCGCGCCTGTTCGTCGATGCGGGCCTCGGCGCCGGCATCGAAGCGCCGCTCGATGAGGCGCAGGTCCACTATCTGCGTCACGTCATGCGCCGTTCCGACGGCGCGCCTTTGTTGCTGTTCAACGGCCGCGACGGCGAGTGGCGCGGCACGCTGCAAGGCCGTGGCAAGAAGGCGGCGGTGGCGCACATCGCCGAACAGACCCGCGAACAGGCGCGTGAGCCCGACATCTGGCTATGCTTCGCCCCGTTGAAGCGCGCCCGTATCGACTATGTGGCGGAGAAGGCGACCGAGCTCGGCGCTGCCGTCCTGCAGCCGATCCTGACGCACCACACCATCGTCGAGCGGGTCAACGTCGAGCGACTGCGCGCCAATGCGATCGAGGCGGCCGAGCAGACCGAGCGGCTGAGCGTGCCCGAGGTGCGCGCGCCGGTGGATCTCGTCCGGCTCTTGGGCGACTGGCCTGAGGGGCGTCGCCTGCTGGTGTGCGACGAAACCGGCGGCGGTCCGCCGATCGCCCAGGCCCTGGCCGGGCTCGATGACGCCGCCCGCGCCGCGCCGTGGGCGATCGTGATCGGCCCGGAAGGGGGCTTCGATGCCGCCGAGCTTGAAAGCCTGCGTCGCATAAAAGATGTGATGGCAGTTGGCCTCGGTCCGCGCATCCTGCGGGCCGATACCGCGGCGCTTGCAGCGCTTGCATGTTGGCAGGCACTGGTCGGTGACTGGCAGCGGCCGACACCCCGTCTGCACGCCGATTACCGCACATCGCGCGGCATCGTCTGACCGTTGCGTCTGCGCTTGCGCTCGCCCCCGTCGGTGTGAGACAGGGGAAGTTGAACATCATGAACCAGCCGCGTGCTCGCGTGAGGATAGCTCATGCGGCCGCGCCGCCCGCAGCCCTCACCCGGCCGCGGGTGAGCCAGGGAGTAGGTGATCGTATGTCCGCACCACCGTCGGGCGGCGGCGCGCCGATCGAGAATCGGCGGCAGCTGATCGAATACTTCGCGGCCGGCAACAAGCCTCGCGCCCAGTGGCGCATGGGCACCGAGCACGAGAAGTTCGGCTTCCACAAATCGAACCTGAAGCCTCTGGCCTATGACGGGCCGGACGGCATCCGCGCCATGCTGGAGGGCATGACGCGCTTCGGCTGGGAGCCGGTCACCGAAGGCAACAACACGATCGCGCTGAAGCGCGACAGCGCCAGCGTCACGCTCGAGCCCGGTGGCCAGTTCGAACTGTCGGGCGCGCCGCTCGAGACGCTGCACGAGACCGCGGCCGAGAATCAGCAGCACATCGACGAGGTCAAAGAGGTCGCGGGCGAGATCGGCGCGGCCTTCATCGGCTTGGGCTTCGCGCCGGAATGGACGCGCGAGGACATGCACTGGATGCCCAAGGGGCGTTACAAGATCATGCGCGAGTACATGCCGAAGAAGGGCAAGCTCGGCCTCGACATGATGCTGCGCACCTGCACCGTGCAGACCAATCTCGACTTCGAGTCGGAAGCCGACATGGTGAAGAAGTTCCGCGTCTCGCTGGCGCTGCAGCCGCTCGCCACCGCGCTGTTCGCCATCTCGCCCTTCAAGGAGGGCAAGGCCGCGGGCTTCAAGAGCTATCGCAGCCACATCTGGACCGACACCGATCCCGACCGCTGCGGCATGCTGCCCTTCGTGTTCGAGGACGGCTTCGGCTTCGAGCGCTATGCCGACTATATCCTCGATGTGCCGATGTACTTCGTCTATCGCGACGGCAAGTACATCGATGCCTCGGGCCAGCGCTTCGGCGATTTCATGAAAGGCAAGCTGCCGGCGCGGCCGGGCGAGCTGCCGACCATCAACGACTGGGCCGATCACGTGACGACGGCGTTCCCCGAGGTGCGCCTGAAGCGCTACCTCGAGATGCGCGGCGCCGATTCGGGCCCGTTGCCGGCGTTGAACGCACTGCCGGCGCTGTGGGTCGGCCTGCTCTACGACCAGACGGCGCTCGATGCGGCCTGGGACCTGGTGAAGGACTGGAGCATCGCCGAGCACGATTTCCTGCGTGCCGAGACGCCCAAGACCGGGCTTGCGACCATCTTCCGTGGCCGTCCGCTGACGGAATGGGCGCGCGAGGTGGTCGAGATCGCCCATGCCGGGCTGCGCAACCGCAAGCGGCTGGATGCCCACGGCAACGACGAGACGACCTATCTCGCGCCGCTCGACCGCGCGGTGGCGAGCGGACTCGCGCCGGCCGACGAGCTCTTGGCCAAATGGCAAGGCGAGTGGAAGGGCTCCTTCGTCCCGCTGTTCCGCGACCACGCCTACTGAGGTATCGTCGAGCCCATGCTCGACCGCTGCGACCGGGTCCAGATCGCCGTGCACGACGCCGCCAAGGCGGCCCAGCGCTTCGGCCTGCTGCTGGGCTCAGTCGTGGCGCGCCGCGACCACAGCCGCCATCTCGGCGCCAAGCGCACAATTCTCGCGGTCGGTGAAAGCGAGTTCGAGCTCTGCGAGGCCGACGGCGCCGGCTTGACCCAGGATTTCCTGGCGCGGCGCGGCGAGGGGCTGATGACGGCGGGCTACTGCACCGCCGACCTCGACAGCATGGTCAAGCGCTGGGAAGGGCTGGGCGTGGCCTACGACCGCGATGCCGAGCAGCTCTATCTCGCGCCCGAGACGACCTTTGGCCTGCCGATCGTGATCTCGGAAAGCACGTACCGACCGCGCGTAGGGCCAGTGTCGTTCCTCTATGAGACGACCAATACGCTCGCGAGCGACTGGCGCCGGGTCGCGGCGGTCTATGCCGGCCTGTTCGGGCTCGATCCGGCGCGCTTCAGCGAGATCGGCAGCGATCGCTTCGGTTATGTCGGCACGCTCACCCTGTTCGACCCGCCCAACCGGCTTGACCGCATCGAACTCAGCCAGGCGACCGACGACGTCCATGCCATGGGCCGCTTCGTCAAGAAGCACGGCGATTCGCTTTACATGTGCTACGTCGAGGTGCACGACTGGCCGGCGGTGCGCGGCCGCCTGCTCGAGGCCAATGCGCGCTACACGCCGCGCGGGTCCGACCCGGCGACCGATCCCGACGGTGGCTGGGTGCATCCCAAGGAGCTGCACGGGCTGCTGCTCGGCATTTCGCGTACGGGGCTTGCGTGGGATTGGTCAGGTCGCGAGGAGCTGGTGCCTTCGGTATGAAACGTCGTCTGTTCGTCCTGTCGCTCTGCACCGCGCCCATCGCGGCCCCTCTCGTGTCATTGGCCCAGCCCGCTGATTGGCAGACCATCGTAGGGCGCGACCTGCGCTTCCGGCTGGAGATGCCCGCCCCCGCCACCGAGACCAAGGCCGCCGAGAAGGAGAAGGGTCACACCTCGGAGCGCATCGCCTGGGCCTCCAAGCGCGACGGCGAGATGTTCGACTTCGACTATGTCGACTACCAGCCGGGCTGGTTCTCCGAGCGCGATCCCAAGCAGATGGCGCGCGACCTCGGCCGCGGCGAGGCGGAGAAGGCGTTTCCGCGCAAGACGTTCAAGTACGTGCTCGACGAGCCGATCACCCTGCAGGGCTGGCACGGCTATGCGCTCGACATCGAGGACGCCCAGGGCGCCGTCGTCCAGATGCGCACCTACATCGTCAAGGACCGGCTCTTCCGCCTGCTGGTCACTGCCAAGAACAACGACGCCTCCAAGGCAGCGGCCAAGCGCTTCCTCGATTCGCTGCGGCTGGCCGAGACCCGTCCGTCTTAGTCTTGCCGGACCGCGGGCCTCCAGGCCCGCTCATCTCATGATCATGAGCGGGCCTGGAG
>Ga0081539_10002815_pt1 | contig 23240 bp, 19 predicted proteins | sample TabmetS4T2R2_FD_71023 | JGI IMG/M metagenome (GOLD analysis project Ga0081539, IMG submission 71023) | Tabebuia heterophylla rhizosphere microbial communities from the University of Puerto Rico - S4T2R2 | ecosystem: Host-associated > Plants > Roots > Rhizosphere ...
CCGATACTTTTTCGTGCCAGTACCTGGCTCAGCGAATTTCAAGTCAAGGCCGCCGTCCTTGCGCTGTTCGATTTCAAGCACGGCGGCACGAACTCCATCAAAGTAGTGGAGCACGAAGATCAATCCATCAAAGCGTCCGGTTAAGGGTCCCAACTCGCCGCTCTGGTGTGAAACGGTGGCCAGTGTGTCGTCGCCTTTCCGCCGGATCGTCAGGCGGAGGCTCGAGTCCGGCACATCCCAGGTTCCCGAGAGATCCGGTCCTGCATCGCCTTCGACGTTGCACGAGCAGTACTTTGACGCGGTGAACGGATGCATCTGCCCACCACTCCCAATCGTCCCCTTGAGTTGTCCATCTTCTAGTGTAGCCTCCAGCCGTGCGCCGGTTGCCCCGAAAGTAAGGTGTACGACCCCCGCTTCAAAGCTACCTTCCGTGGAAGATGCGCGAGTGTCGCCATTCATGAAAGAACCCGTGAGCGTTTTGCCGTTGGATTCGAAATGGATGATGAATGGAATGTTCAGAGAGCCGGAAGTGATCGTTCCGTCCCACCGCCCCTCCGGCGCTTCCGCCCATCCAAAGGACACCGCCAGAGAAATCATCATGAGCATATTTAGGAGCATTATGTTTATCCTCACAGTTGACTCATTTAATAAAGCATAGAACCCCAGATTGCTGGAATCTTTCTGACAAATCTCCATCGTGTGCGCGGTCACATTCCCGACATGATTGGGGAATGAAGCGGGTCTTGCTCTCGAAGATCTGCCAGATATTGAACCGAAGCCTATTATAATAATGGCATTCGTCGCAATCGAACCCAAGTGAATTACAGATAGATAGCCACTGATAAATGGCGATCGCATGCGGGGAGACAAAGAATGAATCGCTTAGTCTTGAAGCCGTTAACTATTGCAGCCTGTATGATCTGTCTTCAGACTGCCGTATTCACCGAGAGAGCGGCCAATATTCCAGAGCGCTCGAAAGGTTATATCGTTTCTAAAGAATGGCTTTTTCCCGCTCCTGATCAGATCGAGGGTTATTACTACGCCGCCTCTGGTGTGAAGGGCGCCAGGCGCGCCTGGTTTCTTCGTTTTAACTCGGGAACCGGTGGGGGCGCGCTATACATGCCCCCTGAAATTCTTAAGCTCTCCGGCCTCACTGTATCTGAGGAGATAGTTATTATCCCGGATAAATCAGAACGATTAGGGATCTTCTTCTCATTTGAAGATGGCATGACTCCCTACGAACTTGTTAACACGGCAAAGTCTAAAGACAGACTCCAGTTCACTCTAACAGACCGAGACGGCAAAGTGTCATACAGCGGATCAATTTCATCAAATGCTATCTCGTTACACGTCGATGATGCCGGAGAAAAAGTGCCCCCCCTTCACAAGAAGAAAAGCTTGGCTGCCATGTTCAACATCAAATGAATGCCGAACCAGCCCTTGTGTGGGACAGAGGCTGGTTTTAAAAGCCCATTCGGGCTCATCGAGTAAGGCAGTAGCGCGCATGAGAACGCTACTTGCAAGAATTTAAAGGCCGGGTAGAATCTTGGTATGAATAGGTAGGTACTTTAGATATGCAGCAATAAGGCGAGTGGCGAAACGGTGTCCGCCGAATTGGTGCGGTGAATTTCGACGGAGGATGCAAAATGACGGCGGGATATGTAAATCCGGGTCCGACGCGTGAGGATGTAAATTCGTCGCGAGGGACGTTAGTTTTGGAGTTCGGGACTGACTGGTGCGGGTTCTGCCGTTCGGCGGCGCCGGCCGTGGAAGAGGCACTCTCAGAGTTTCCGTCTCTCAAGCACGTGAAGGTTGAAGATGGGCCGGGGCGCCATCTCGGGCGATCGTTCCGTGTCAAGCTTTGGCCGACGCTCGTCTTCTTAAGAGACGGGCGAGAAGTCGCGCGAGTCGTCCGTCCCCGGAACGCTGAGGAAGTTCGGGCAGGGCTGGCCAAGGTGCATGACGATTAAGTCGGGGAACCGCCCTGGCCAGCCCCTCCTCTTTCGATTCATCACGACCTACTTCTCCCACAACCCACAGGCCAATCTTTTCGCTGGTTAATTAGCACTTTGTCACGATGGTTTTGATGGAAACATCGTGAGCTGAAGTACAGATCGAATTGCTCGAATACTCTTCACAGTTTGGCCGTTTACACATCATCGACCAGGCAATGAAAGACCCGAAGGGTTGCCGCGATTGAGGGCTCTCGTGCGCAACTGGTTCGGATGGGCTCCGCGCAGCGGCTTGCCGGGAGGATGTCCGTCTTGCACATCACACAGCGCAGCGTTTTCAGCGGGCGCCGGATGCGGACCGGCGCGCGGTGTCGGCGTTTGAATCGCTGGTCGAGCGATCACGCCCGGCGAAGAGACCGCGCCAGGCAAAGGGCAGATTAGGCTAACCTCAACCCCCTCATCTTCATTTTCATCTCCATCGGAACACGGCGCTTCCGCCACCGGAGGCGTGTAGGTGGAGTTATGTTTCCACAACTTATCGGGCTCAACGAAAGGAAAACCATGAAATCGGACATCGAAACTCAGTCGCCTCTCATTGTCGGGATGCTGCTCTATCCCGGCTTCACATTTCTTAAAGGGACCGCGCCACGAGCAGATTACATCACCTCGGTGTGTACCGGCTCCTTGATCCTCGGGGTCGCCGGCCTGCTTGAGGGATATCAAGCTACCTCTCATTGGTGATCTCGAACCGCCCTTGGTTCGTTGATTATTCCGGGAGACCCGGATGGGAGTCCCCTCGTGCGTTGCATGAATCACCGCAGGCAGTGGGTATTCGGTATGCCGCCTCTGGCATCTGAACACATCGATGATGCAACAATCGCCGCGGTCAGAAAATGGATTCAGGAACTCGGCGCCAGATGATCGATGCGTATTTCACAACAACGGCGCACTCGTCTTCACATCGTCCCTTGACGAACCTTGTCAGTTCACTGATTCCACTTGCAACAGAACCCTGTTCTCTGCGAAAGGACCGGTGGTTTGCGTTGCGCACCGGAATGACGAGCTTGCATCTCCTCTTCAGGGGATAACTCTGAATCTGAATGATTGTGACATCTTATTAACGCCGTCACTAACAACCAGGGTGATGATTGCACTGCCACAGAGGTTCGACCTCGGGGTGATTCTGAGGGTTCGGTTGGCGCCAGCGCCGTCGAACGTGAGACCGTTCTGCGGAACGAGCAGGTGATTCGATGAAGAGGCCGTCACCGTCAATGAGTCGGCTGGTACTGATCCGAGTTCCCCGACCGTAAAAGGAATCTCAGTGACCCGACCGCGAGAAGTGATGACATCGGACAGTCCGGAGAGCGGCGCCGCCCGCATGCTGAGCGCGATTTCAAACATGAGCGGTCCCTGAAACGTTCGCTCAGGCGCTACCTGTTCGGCAGTATCTTCAGGGTTGATGACCAACTGATGGTCCCGCGCGAAGTGAATGTAAGTCTGCCCTTCAATCCGCTCCACCCGGTCAATCTCGAACATCTCACTGATCCCACGCTGGATGGCAGTGCTGCCCACCACCCGATAAGTATCGAAGATGAGCGACAGCTGTCGTCCCTTGAGATCCGATCCAAGAGGTAGATTCGCTGACGTCAGAAACGCATCGCTGCTGTCTCCTGTTGACCGGCGTATCGTGCCGTCGACGAGGCCCTCATAGAGCTGGTTGGGCATGATTAATCGGCGTCCCGCGAAATGGAATCTATTGGCCGCGACGGTCCAGGCGTGTTCCCCCTCAGGTCCAGTCGTGTGCACACCGATGCGGCCATTCAACACGTATTGGCCATCGGTGGTGTAAATGGTCCTTGCTCCAGAGCCGGCGCCGGCGACTCTTGGGTTATTGAGATTGATCAAATAAGTGTCGACGCGGCCATCCACGAACGTGACGCGCAGCGCAACCGCTTCGAGGCCGCTGTTATATAGCGGCAACCGCTTGACGGATTCGATCGCACTCATTCCATCGCGGAGCGGTTCTACTACGCCCGCAAAGAGGCTCTCAAGGTTTTCTGTGCTGACCCGGTGACGGATGATGAGCGAGGGCCGCCAGTATTTGTAAAAGTTCGGGGGTTCAGTGTTGGTCCGTTCCGGGTTGGGGGTACGTCCCAGAAAGACCTCTGCCATCCCGTCATCGGTCATCCACAAACGGAGATCGCGTTTCGCGGGCGAGGGATCACGGTAGGTGATCTGAAAGTCTCCCGGGGACCGGCCACTGCTGACATCACGCCAGTAGCCATAATAGGGGAAGCTCGATCCGCTGCTCGTCGGTTCAACCCATGTCTCGTTTCCTTCAAGCATCGGATATGGGGCGGACTGGGGAGCGAGCGGGAAACTCGACTCCGAGGTCTGGTCGAATCGGATCGCCCCGTGCAGAGTGTAATCATGGGTGCTGCCGCCGGTAACGCGAAAGACGTCCAACAAATAAGAGCGATCGGGGTCCGACGTGTTGAGAATCAATAGCCGCTGGTAACGCGACGCTTTGTTCGTGTAGGCGCGCTGCCCGTCAACTTCGGTCACAGCCAGGCCATTCAAACCCGGTTCGTAGAGCGTCAAATTCCCCGAGGTGAACCTGTGGTTGTTATTGCCGACCCCCCAAGAGCCCCGGCTCATATTCGACCGATCGATGGTGACCGCATTGTGAGACAGACTCTGTTCGGTGAACTGGCGGCCGGGAGTGCCGTTATAGTAACGAATATTCCCAAGCAGCTCGTTATTCCGCGCCCAGAGAGTGAAGCCGGTGACGTCAGCCCGCATATGGTTGGAATCATCAGAGAAATTCTGATTGACCTGGACGGCCCGGTCATCCGCGCCCGCGCCCAGAGCGATGTGACCGTAGGCCGGCAGCAGCCCGGAAACTCCTGTCTTGCGCGCCGTGATCGCGTTGAAATTCGTATCGCCGAAAGACGCAAAACTCCCATCCGGGAGGCGTAAGGCATTCCATTGCCGTTGACCGTACTGCAGAAGACTGACGTAACTGGTGGCGCGATCTCTTATCCCCATCAACTCCGGCGTGTCGGCAGGGCGGGTCAGGAAGTAGTCCCTCGACTGCTGGGCGGCGTCCAGGTTTTCTGTAATATAGTTATAGGAGTAGCCGATCCCTTCAGGGAGAACCCCATCACGCATAATCTTCCGCCTCACGGTCTGATCAAGATAGTCGCCCATCCAGAGGATCGAGTCCGGCCGGTTGATGACCCGGGCCGTCTGCGCCAGAACGGTGAATGGACCTGACAGATTGGTCGCAATTGCCACAGAGATCGGGACGCGGTTCACGATGAAGTCACAGATGTTGCCGAAGAGATCGTCTCTGATGTGCCGGCGCACGTCATAACCTTTTTCAACCGAAAGATCGGCTAGCGCCTGGCTGTCGTAAATGGCGTCAAAAGCCAGGAGCTCGTCGTCGCTCCATTCATGTGCCAGGCCATTGTGATCGCTGGCCCTTTGAATGTCCTTGGTGAGACGTGTGAACCCCACAGCGCTGATGAATGTCGCACTGTTCTTCTCCGTCATGAAGTAATCCGGCACGCAGCTCGCCCACAAATCGAGCGCGACCGCAATTCGCCGGGCATAACGGTCGTCGCGAGTGGCGGGGCTGTTGCCGCTCCTGACGTAGGCCGCCGCCAATTGCAGCAAGTCACTACGCAATTTGCTCCGCTTGCGGAAATCGATTTCGGCAAAGACCAGGGATTTCCGAGTACTGCTGCCGGCGGCGAGATAATAGGGCACATCTACCGTTTTCCCGCTCAGGACGGGCACAGCTTCGGTCCGCAGCGCGTAGTTTGGATTCGGAAAGACGGTGCCGCTGGGAGTGCTGACGAGCTGGTTTGGGTTGGCGGCGTTCCATGACCAACCGGTGTCTCCCGGCACTACGGCCGGAACAAAGCCGTAACTAGCGCCCCGCGGCGACTGTCGCGGAACATATTCCAAATACTGTGCCTCGGTGTAATTTGCCAGAATGGCGTTAGCTCCGCTGCCTGTCCCGGGGATGGAGAGAATGGGGTGTGGCGGCTCTGCCTGCAGACCGGCAACTTTCGTCGAAATCTCAGCCGAAGACGCAGACCCAACAATGGAACCCTTACTTTGAATTGCAACGGCCGCTAACAACATCAGCAGGATGACGGTTAATTGATCGTGCCTCAGACGCAGAGCTTCACTTAGTCGCTTCATCGCGATCTACCCTCCGTAGATATAGGTTTTGAGGTTGGACAGCTTTAGGTATTAAAGATCGATCGTGCCGTTCTTTGTGGAGGCCCGTGATACTATCTTGTTAACGGTAACAATGCAAGTTTTTAGCCTCTTTCAGCCGCCGCCGGCTGTATTTCAGAATCGATGTTCAGACGACCCGAGTCGAGCACAGCATGAGAACATCCGGTCCCGCTCGCATTGACTGAGAATAGTGAGCCCGGGCAGAATCGGATCAGGCTGGGTAGATTCGGGATGAGCTCAATCGTGAGCAGTTCGACCATGAGCAGTTTGACAGGAACATTTAATGTGAGCACAAATCTTGTGATGGGCTCGCGCAAACGCTCCGATGCGCTCAGGCAGCGACAAATAGCAACGTGACATTCGAGACGGTGATCAAATGAAGACCTATATTGCACTTTTCCGAGGCATCAATGTTGGCGGAAAGAATGCTCTGCCAATGAAAGAGCTGGTTGCCCTGCTTGAAAACCTCGGCGCTCGAGACGTCAAAACATATATCCAAAGCGGTAATGCGGTGTTTGTGAGCGCGGAAAAGGACACCTCGCTACTTTCGAATAAGATCAGTAGTGAGATCAAGAAGCGTCGTGGATTTGAACCATTCGTTCTGTTGTTGGAACTGAAAGACCTCGAAAGGGCCGTCAGGAATAACCCATTCCCCGAAGCGGCAGCCGCGCCCCAGACATTGCACGCGGGCTTTCTGGCTTCCGTGCCGGAGAATCCCAATCTTAGTCAGCTTGAAAGTCTGAAGTGTGAGAGCGAACGCTTTCAGCTGATCGATCAGGTATTTTATCTCTATGCCCCTGATGGGGTCGGCAGATCCAAATTGGCGGCCAAGGCCGAGAAATTGCTGGGTGCGCCAATGACGGATCGCAACTGGAGAACTGTGTGTAAAATCCTGGAGATGGCGAAGGCGGCGGGTTAGGCGCTGATCGCACTCTATTTGAATCTGAGAAGTCTGTAATATACAGCAAATTTCATTTGTGTGGATCTTTACCCAATAGCAATTGCAGCTACGCGAAAAAACATAGGTAGCCTCGTCGCTCCGCGACGAGAAGAAGTAAAGACCGGTGCTATTGGGTAAAGATCCACACAAATGAAATTTGCTGTATATTACAGACTATTTACGTTAGTCGCTTGAGAGAACCTCATTTCGTCGGGAGATCGGCGATGGCGCTCTTGAGCTGTTTAGCGCGCCTGGTATTCAGTTCAAAGACACAGGCCAGACGCCTTATTTCATGGGAATTGCCGACACCTCCGCCACTAAGCGACGCCATAAATGCGCAGTGCGCATTCCGATACTTCATGAACTCCTGACCGGACGTTTTGAGCTTGGCCTTGGCCTCGGTGATGTACTTGGCGTCTTCATCCCACCTGGTAATCGCACTCAAAACCCTGGCTTCAGCGCGTTTCAACGAGACTTCGCTGTCACGGGCTTTCTTTTCCAGGCATTCACGCATGTCAGCCTGCGACAGCGAATTCCCACTACACTGGTCACGGACGCTACGCTCATCTTGAAGAGCCGCGGCCAGGACCTTGCCCGTGAGGAATAACAATGAGAGCGCGCAAATCAGGACAAACGCGTTCAAAGCGCGTAATCGGAGCCTCAAAACACGGATTGCAACGATCAATCCAAAGATCGATTTATTGGGCATAACCAGCTTTTCCAAAAGACTCTTGCTAACGGTTCCGGATCGTCAGGCGTGACCATCAACGTTGTGTCACCTGGACCGGCGACGCGAGCCGGAAATTCAGTTGTGATTCGCTCGGAATGACCGCCGGATCGCCGCGCGTCGCCAGAACAAGGCCGGTACCACCCGCACCGCCCGCGCCGGCGCCGATCGCCGCGCCTTTGCCACCGCCCGCAATCGCGCCGATCACCGCACCGATCCCGGCGCCGATGCCGATCTTCAGGGCATCTTTCTTCTTGGTCGATTTCGCTTCTTTTGTGTAACTGCTGGTGGAAATATCGAGCATGCGACCGTCGGCGAGGGCGAGACTCTTGAGCCTCACGGTGATCGAGGCACGACCTTTGACTCGACCGCCCTTATCAGCCTCGGCAATGACGCCTTCAACCCTTGCACCCTTTTTGGCAATCACCCAATCCCCATCGACAATCGGCCTGGCCAAACTTCCGACGAAAGACGCCCCCGCCTGATGCGTCTTGGTTGAAAGCGTGGAAGAGGTCCAGATCGGGATCGGCGTCCCCGCTCCGAGTGTTACGACGCGCGGGGGCCTGGGCGTTTCCGCGGGGGTCGATGTTGATCCTGTTGCACCTTTCTCCGCAGCCGCCAAGGCTGGTGAAGACGTTGGAATTGAGCCAGGCGATGCGGTGTCCGCTGCCGGGCTCGGTGTAGGTGATGTCGAAGTAGCCAGATTGGTTTGATTCGCTTGTTGCGATGGCTGCCGCGAGCAACCAATTTGAAGGAGCAAAATCGAATAACAAATCAGACTTCCTGCCAGCAACCTCTTGACGATACTTTTCATACTGCTTCTCCTCTGTTTAAACTTTCGTAGCCCCACCTGAACACTGCGTCCATGCTGCCCTCGCCCAACTTCTCCTCCAACCTATACCGGCCGAGTTTTTGCGACGTCTTGCCACCCCGTTGAAGCCATCATAATCATATCACAGAATACATATGTGCCTTGATGAATATATTGTTCGCTGATACTCTGACTGTACAATTAATGACGAACGGTAGAGGGAGGCATGGAATCACCGCAAATCACAATTTCAAGAGCCGAAGGGTCAACCCTTCATGAAATCCTTTCGCTGCTCGATGCCGTTGACCTGCCCCCTGATGGAGTGGCTGAACACATCGAGAGCTTCCTCGTTGCCAGAGACGGCGCTGGGCGTCTGGTCGGTTGCATCGGAATCGAACGGCACGGAAAGCTCGGGCTGCTGCGGTCAGCCGCCGTCATGCCGGAACTTCAACGATCAGGGCTTGGAAGGAAATTGACGGAAGCGATTCTCGAGGATGCAGCGCGGCAAGGCATGGGTGAAGTCTTGCTGCTGACGACAACCGCAAAAGATTTCTTCGCCAATAAGTTCGGTTTCGTGGCGACGGATCGCGGCGACTACGACGAACGCCTCGCACAGTCGCCGGAATGGCGGCTGCCGCGTTGCTCTTCGGCGGTTTTGATGAAGATCGACATTCCCCACTCCGGCGCGATGATATCTCTGGCCGGAAAAGAGACTCGCCAATGAGATAACCAATCATCGGTCCTGAGCGGGCTGCTTATCACCTCTCAACTTCCCATTGGGCCGCTGCTCGCGGAAAGGCAAGACAAGAATATCAACGAGCGTGACCTCCTCCGGATTGCGATAGGCCGGCACTCCGATTGTGATCTGATCCTGTGGGATATTGAGCTTGAGCGTGCCGTGCAGCCAATCCCACAAGGTCAGCCCGCTCGACCAGTTGGAGTCGGTCTCCGCATAGACGATCGAATGATGGATGCCGTGCATTCGTGGCGTGACGATGAAGCGGTTCAGGCGCCGCTCAGCCTCATTGGGAAGACGCACGTTGGAATGATGAAAGAGGATCGAAAGGAACAACAACAGTTGCCACACCGAGAAAGAGAGTGGCGACACACCAAGCAGGATGACCTGACCGGCGCGCCAGATGACAGAGATCGCAAGCTCGCCGCAATGAAAGCGGAGCGCTGTCGAAACATCGAGATCTAAGTCGAGATGATGGACAACGTGGAAGCGCCAGAGCCAAGGAACACGGTGTGTGAGGACGTGCCAGAAGTAAAGCGTGTAATCCAACAGCACGGCGGCGAGCGGCACCTCCAGCCAACCGGGCAACCTGGCCTTTTGCAAAAGCCCCCATTTACGCCTTTCAACCAGAGCGCAGAGCGGTGCGATGATCGGACGCTCCGTGACCTGGAGCACAGCGGCGCTGATTCCGGCCACTGCTAAGTTGCGTGCGGTTCGTTTGGCTTTCGGCTCAACCGAACGCCGCAACGGGCGGCGACTCTCGAGCCAGTAAAGCAGCCCGCATGCGCCCGCGATGAGCGGCAGACTTATCCATCCTGGCACGGTCTTCCTTTTCATGGTTCCGCAAGATGCGACAGCGGATTTAGAAGTTATTTAAGCCACTTTCGCCTTAATGTTCGCGTTCAACGCTGCCCTGCCCAGGAATCAAGGGGAGTTGTTTTTGGATAGCGATGATTTGATCGGCGGCCTGCGCCAATCGAGCCTCTACGGCCTTCTCGTTGATCTTCGATCGTGGGGGCGTCTTGCGGTTCTTTTGGCAGACCGGACAATAAAAGCTTCGCCGGTTTCGGACACCCGTAGATTCTCGGGTAACCTCTGAGCCGCAGACCTGGCATTTTTTCTGACGGAAGATCCGCCAGTTTTTCCGCAGCAGATATTGCTTTTTCCAAACATAAAACTGCAGCGAATAAAGCCGTGTTTCGCGGGCCAGCAAGCGGAGTTCGAGGTTTGTCAGGGCGCGGAGTCTGATCGTCGGTTGCAGCTGCATTCGATACAGGACTTCATTTTTGATGATGTTCCCTGCACCGGCGAAGATCTCCTGATCGAGGAGGGCGTCGCAAACCATAGCGTCGCTTTTTTTCAGAAGCTTTTTGACCACAGCCTCTTCGCTCCACGAAGGACTCATGACATCGATCTTCCAGTCATAGAGCGCCGCCAGCGGCTCAGTCAGTTCGCGGATCGAACAGGCGTAAAATGAGATCTCGCCCGATTGAAACCGCAATGAAAGTCTTGGCGCCATGCCCGGCCGCGTCTCATCGATCCGGTATGATCCAAAGAGCAAGAAATGAACCCTGAAGACCTGTCTCTCAAAGATCATGAGAAAATGTTTTCCCCAGCTTTTAAGGTCCAGGAGTTTTTGCCCGCACAACGCTTTCGGATCGATTACTTTTGAAGAGCCCGCACACTCCTTCACTAGTTCGCCGATAAATTTCCGGGATTCTTCGACCAGGATCACGATGGATGGACCTTCCATACGATTTGACGACGCTCGATTATGGTATCTTCATCCTGACGGATCGATGAGAACCAGCAGGGGGCCGTGAAGAGCATGAATATTACCTATCGGATCGGGTGCGCGGGCTGGAATCTTCCCAAAGAATTCCGCGCTCCAGCCCTGAGCTACCTGGAGCGATACGCCCAATTGTTCAATTGCGTCGAGATCAACTCCTCATTCTATCGACGTCATCAGCCCAAAACCTATGCTCGCTGGGCTAATTCAACGCCCCAGGATTTTTTGTTCTCGGTCAAAGCGCCGAAAACCTTGACCCATACGGCGGATCGCGATCCGGGGGCAATCGATGGATTTCTCACTGAGGTCAGAGAACTCGGAGATAAACTCGGCCCCATCTTGCTCCAATTTCCTCCCAGCGCGGCCTTCGCGCGGCCTCGCGCGGAAGAACTGTTTGACAACTTTCGCCGGCAGTTTGCCGGTGAGGCCGTCTGCGAGCCCCGCCACAGGACCTGGTTTGAACCTGAGGCGTCCGAACTTTTGAGAACGTATGCTATTTCCCTGGTCGCAGCTGACCCAATTCCGGTTGAGAACGCGCCTCAAGTCCTCGATCAGCAGAGCCGGTATTATCGATTGCATGGCTCGCCGCAAATCTATTATTCGGACTATCCCGATGCATTTCTCGATCTGTTCCACCAGCATCTCGCACGCAGTGACGAAAAGCCCTGGGTGATCTTCGATAACACCGCGCTCGGTCATGCGTATTCAAATGCGCTCGCCCTGATGGAACGCGTCTTATAAAATTAAGATGAGCGTTGATCCGCAGAGCTGCCAGCAGCGTTATTGCTCCTGGAGATTTCGATTCTTAGCCCGGCTCGCTGCCGTACACTTGTTAAAAATCAATACGCCCAAACCATACGATTTCTGAGTTTGGGTGTTGGAATCGCACAATTGTGCAAAGACGATGCCTCATTCGTGATTGCAGGTTTCGCTGAGATGGAAAGACAAGATCCGGGTTGATCTGAATGGGCAGCGCGCATCCACATCCAGGGGGGCGCAATGAGACGGGCTTCTGATGGCGCCGCCACGACGATATAATAGGCGCTGGGATCTGACGATGGATAGTTTCCGAGTGAGCTTTCTCTGGGGTAATTCTGATGAGCATCAAACTGAATCACACGATCGTGCATGCACGCGACAAAAGCGCATCGGCCACATTTCTCGCCGAAATTTTAGGGCTGGACTCGCCGGCTCCATTCGGGCATTTTTTAACGGTGCAGTTGGATAATGAAATCACGCTCGACTTCGTGGACGCCGGCGAGCGTGATTTCGTGCGGACGCATTACGCCTTTCTGGTGAGCGAAAAAGAGTTTGACGAAATTTTCGGGCGCATCAAACAGCGCGGACTCCCATTTTGGGCTGACCCGATGCACCGGCGGCCCGGTGAAATCAACACCAACGACGGCGGGCGCGGAGCTTATTTTGAAGACCCAAGCGGGCACAATCTCGAAATTATCACGCGTCCCTATGGGAGCCAGGGCTGATTGCGGGTGCAAATGTCATCTGCGCCAGATCTCGCGCTAGTGTTTCTTCTTTGCCTCCCATTTTCCCTGCATCTGCACCGCGTTCCATTCGCCCGTCAGTTTGCCGTTTTGCAGCGCGCCGGTCAGCGTCAGCGGCGCATGATCGGTCTCAAACGTAATCGTCAGTTTATGGCTCGCCCACGAGCCATTTTTAATCGCGCCGCTTCCCAAATGAGCGGACTCGAAACTGCCCATCACTTTGTCGCCTTCGAGCTTGAGAGTGAGCGTCATTTGCACGTTGTTCTCATCGGTGATGAGCGTCGCGTCCCATTCGCCTGAAATTTCATCTGCTCCGTGCTGATGCTGGACTGGCATGGTCGCCGCAGTTGAAGAGAGGGCTGCCAAAAGTGTCAGCGCGATCAAAATCACAGATCTCCTTAAGCGCATCTTGGTTTTCTCCTTGATTGCAAGTTTGAGGTGAAGGCGGGAGCGAAATTCGTCCCGCAGTAACGAAAGTTTGATGCATCCGGCCGCGACTATTCATATCCGATAGCTTCGCGAACGGGACGACGTGAGGCGTGCCAGGCAGGCAGGAAACTAGCGACCGCCCCCAGGCTGATCGAGACGCCCAGCCAGATCAATGGCCCGCTCGGCTCGAACAAAAAATCCAGACCGACCTTGAACATGAGCTTGAGCAACATGTCGCCGATGACTTTGCTGATCGGCCAGGCGGCAAGTGTCGCGAGCGCCCAGCTGAGCGCGCCAATCACCACGCCCTCGGTAGTGACGATGAACCAGACGGCCGCCGGTGAAGCGCCAATTGCGCGCAACACGCCCATCTCGCGCCGCCGTTCAAGCACGTTCAGGTTCATCGTTGTCATCAATCCCAAACCGCCGACTCCGGCCAGAATGACTGACATTGCGATCAAAAAAATGTAAATCATGACCATGTGTTGATCGGCGCTAAATCGGAGATCCGCTTTGCTGGCGCTGCCGAGCGTGCGCACGTCCTGTTCTTCCAGGATGCGATCCAGGCTGTCTTTGATGAGATTGATTGAATCCACATCGGTCTTATCGAGCGCCAGGCGAAGGCTGTTGGTTAACCCTGCGTGCCCTGCACGCTCGAAGAAGCTGTTTGGAATGTAGGCGACCGGCCCGGCGAATGGCTCGCGCGCTACGCCGACGATGCGCCAGGCGCTTTGCATATGACCAATCTGCAGCTTCACTTCCTCGCCTACGTTGATCGGCTGCAAGATGGAGGCAAGCCTCGTGTTCACCACCATCGAGTTGATATCGCCAGACTGAAGGCTGCGTCCGGAGACCAAGTTCGGCTTTAACAAAGTCGTCTCCGCTGGAATGCCGATCACGCTGAAGCGCCCGCTGCCTGCCGCGCCGTGTCCGGTCTCGCTTCCCTCGTGCAAATTGTCGCCGTCAATTCTTGAATGTCTGACACCGATGTTGGTTGGCACAGGATTGGCGCCGGGCAGGGCGCCCTCGGCGGTGAGCCATCCTTCCGCTTGCCGCACGCCCGGAATGTTGCGTGTGGCGCGTTCTACCTTTTCAAAGGGAAACATCCCGCCGAGATTGACCGTGAGGTCGTATTTCATCGTGTCGTACAACCGGTCGAGGGTGTTGATCAGCGAGGCGCGGACATTCAAGGCGGCCATAAAGAACAATCCTGCCAGTGCGAGCGTCCCGATCGTCGTCGCCAGCCGCATGCGCCGCCGGAAGCAATTGCGCAATGCCAGCAAAACCAGGCGAGATGCGCCGCCCACTCGGGTCAGCGCGCGGTCAAAAGCGCTTGCCCCAAATGCCTTCTGCCCCACGCCGAAATCGCCGAGAGCCTCGCGCACTGACACCCCGCTGCCCTTCCACACCGGATAAGCCGCCGCCAGCAGCGGAACAATCAAACTAACGGCGGCAACCAGCAAGTAGACCCAGATCGGCGTGGAAAAGCTCGTCAGGTCGAAATTGAGAAAAACGGCGAAATAACCGCACAACACGCGGCTCCCCCAGAGACCAACCGGAACGGCGAGCAAAAAAGCGGCGACGCCCAACAGCAGCGCCTGGCCGAAATAGATTCCGGCGATTTGCCGGCGAGTTCCGCCCAGCGTTTTCATGACGCCGATCTGACGGATTTGCGCCGCCATCAGCGCCGTCAACAGGTTCACGACCAGGATGCCGCTCAAGAGCAATGCAAACAGGCCGAAGCTCGACATCGCCAAGAGCAAAAGCCCCATGACGCGAGCATGTGGATGTTTGCCCGGCTCCGGAATCTCGACCCGGCGCACCTGATGTCCGCGGCTCTCGATCAACTTTTGCACGTCGGCTACGACGTTGCGCACATGCGTTTCGTCAAACTTGTTCCCGGCTACTACGATCTTTAGCTGATCGAGGTCTGGTTCTTCTCCCAATTGCGTGAGCGTGTCGAGGCTGATGTAGCCATAGACGGCGTTCTCCATGCGCGCCTGGGCCTGACCGACATCCTTGACAGAGCCGCTGAAACGCAGGGTCCGCTCATTTCCTCTGGCCGTCTTGATCGTCACCGAATCACCGATGTGCGCCTTGGCGACCTGGACGGCGTCACGTTCAATCAGGATTTCACCGGGCGCCGGGGGCCAGGCGCCTTGTTGCGGCTTCAGCGTGCTGACGCGGATGTTGCTGAAATCCTTCACCACAAACAGCGTCAGGCTGCGCCACTCCATCGGCCCGGCTTTCAACCGGCCCGTCAGAGTGCGCCTGGCTTCCACGTCGCTCACGCCTTTGGTTGCGGCGGCGGCAGCGATCAACTCATCATCCAACCGATCTATCCGCAAGGTAGCCGAGGCCGGATTGGTTTCCAGATAACCTTTGTTCAACTCGCGCGTGAGAACGGCATAACTGGAAAGCACAGCAGAAAAGGCCGAAATCCCGATGGCGATCGCGAGGACGACGAAGACGGTGCGCGCCCGTTCTTGCCAAAAATCGCGCACCACTTTTTGCCGATAAGCTGACATCGACCGACCTCCTATGTTTGCTGGTTGGTTGCAACTGAATGCAATGAATATTTTGAGGCAATCGCGCCGTCCACCAATTCGAATATCCGGTCAATCCCTGAAATATCGCGTTCGTGCGTGGCAATCACGACTGTGGATCCCAGTTCTATCAGCTTTTGAAAAAGGCCCAGCACGGAGCGGGCCGTCGCTGAATCCAGATTGCCCGTGGGCTCGTCGGCGATAACAATCGGCGGGTCATTCGCCAGGGCGCGGGCAATCGCTGCTCGTTGCTGCTGACCGCCCGAAAGAGTTGAGGGCAATTTATCCGCTTGATCTGCAATACCCATCAGATCCAACAATTCGAGCGCGCGGGCGCGGCGTTGTCCGGGTAATCGCACATGACAAAAATCCATCGGAAGCATGACGTTTTCCGCGATGGTCAGCGTGGGCAACAACTGAAAGAACTGAAAGACCACACCAACGGTCTTGCCGCGCCACCGCGCCAGCGATTTTTCAGGAACCTGATGCACTGGAGTACCCGCCACGATCACTTCCCCCTGGCTCGGGCGGTCAATCCCGCCGATCAAGTTAAGCAAGGTAGACTTGCCGCTGCCGGATTTCCCCACCAGGGCGACAAATTCGCCGGCGTTGATCTCCAGATCGATATCTCGTAACGCCGGATAAAGGCCCGCCGGAGTCGCGTAACTTTTCCCGGCTTTGCGTAGTGTGATGATCGGGCCATCTTTGCTCGATCGGTCATCTGCTTTCTGATTCTGCGGTTTCATTGTTTTCCCTCTGTGCATGATCTAACGTATAAGGAGAGTATAGGCAGGCCGGCTGAACGGGACGTGAATGCGCTGTTCAGCCGGCGTTCAGCTTGAATGGGCTATAAGCGATTTGAGGCAAAATGCGCATTCTAATCGTTGAAGATGAAGCGTCGCTTGCAAAGCAGCTCACATCGTCGCTCGCAGAGGCCGGATACGCCGTGGATTACGCCGCCGACGGCGAACGCGCGGATTTTCTGGCTCAGACGGAGCAGTACGATGCGATGGTGCTTGATCTGGGCTTGCCGAAGATCGACGGCCTCACATTATTGCGAAAATGGCGGGACTCGGGGCTCGCGACGCCGGTGCTCGTGCTCACGGCTCGCGGCAGCTGGCACGAAAAGGTGCAAGGAATCGACGGCGGCGCAGACGACTACGTCTCGAAGCCGTTTCGCCTTGAAGAGGTGCTGGCGCGCCTGCGTGCGCTGATCCGCCGGGCAAATGGCCATCTGACACCTGAACTTCGCGCGGGCAGGGTCATGCTGGATCCGCGGCAGGCGCGCGTCACGCTGGACGGCGCGCCGGTGAAACTCACCAGCCATGAGTTCCGCGTCCTGTCCTATCTGATGCACTCTCGCGGCCGTGTGGTCTCTCAGGCGGAGCTGATCGAGCACATTTACGCGCAGGATTTCGATCGCGACTCGAACACGGTTGAAGTATTCGTCGCGCGCCTGCGCCGCAAACTCGGCGCGTCGTTGATCGAAACCGTTCGCGGCATGGGATACCGAATCGAATGAAGATCTTCTCGCTCAAAGCGCGCATCCTGCTTGGGGCCGTCTTCTGGACGATCGGCCTTGTCACCATTGCGGTCTTCGTTTTTCACTTCGTGCTTCCTCCTCCCTCTTCTCATGGCTTTTTTCGGTGGACGATTCGGTACGGAATGGTGACGGCTCTGATCGCCGTCCTCTGCATGATCTTCGGGTTTCTGCATGTGCGGGGAGGCATGTCACCGATTACTCAGCTGCGTAACCGTCTCACGGCCGTGCATCGAGGCGACACCCCGCGGATAGAAGGCAGTTATCCATCGGAGGTGCAACCGCTGGTCGATGATCTGAACGCGTTGCTCGAAGAACGCGAGGGGCGCGTCGCACGCGCCGTGGCAAAAGCGGGCGATCTCGCACATGGCTTGAAGACGCCGCTGGCGGTGCTGACGCACGAGGCAGAACAGGTGCGAGCGGCAGGACACGAGGAACTCGCCGCGGAGATTGACCAACAGATCGATCGCATGCGGCGGCAAATCGACTATCATCTGGCGCACGCACGCGCCTCCGCCTCCACTGCGGGGCCGACGTCACGGGCGTCGATTGCCGCTTCCGCCGAGGGAATCGTCCGTGCGCTCGAACGGCTGCATGCCGAACGAGACCTCCGGATCGAGATCGATGCGCCCGCATCGTACTCCTTCCGGGGACAGCGCGAGGATCTCGATGAGATGCTCGGCAACCTGCTCGACAATGCCTGTCAGTGGGCGCGCACCAAAGTCAGGCTGATGTGCTCGAAAGAGAATGACCGGATTGTGATCGCCGTTGATGACGACGGGCCTGGGATAGAACCTTCGATGCGTGAGAAGGTACTACGGCGCGGCATCCGAGCCGACGAGGCAGCGCAAGGCTCCGGACTCGGTCTCGCGATCGTTAGCGATCTCGCTGAGATTCACGGCGGATCGATTTCGCTTGAGGCCTCCCCATTGGGAGGCGCTCGCGCACGGCTGATACTTCCGACCGCGGAATGACATTTACGCTCAATAGACGACCGCGCCCATCTTGAGTTCCTGACTTTGCCCACTCCATCTGTGCTTCGCCTGCGTCGAGCCGTGAAACAGATGAAGAGGACGCGATTAACGTTACTCTCTGTCTTGCTCAGAGATAAACTGACCGGAAAGTCGCTTTTTAATTGGGATCTTACAAAAGCATAAGATTGGTCTAACACGCCTGCACTATGATGAGTCTTCTTTGCTGAACAAGCCGCGAAGAGAAAACCTTCAATTTTTCCGCATTAATATTGGTCAGATACCGTCAATTCGATGAGGCAGCTGCCGCCACAGGCGGTCATCCTCAGCGGGTGCTTTTTTACGCCGCGCCATTGGGAGTTATGCGCTAAAGGAACCTCTATGAGCAAACTGCATCTTCTCCACTCGATTGTCTTCCTCTTCCTGCTTGCGGCGATACCATGGGCCGCAAACGCTCAAACCGGCAATGTCTCGGGCACTGTGACCGAGTCTTCCCGAAAATTGGCACTGACGGGTGTTTCGGTGCGAGTGGAAGGCCAAGGGATTCAGACGGTGACAGACGACTCGGGCAGGTATTTACTTCAAGGCGTTCGAGCGGGTGTGGTGAAGCTCAGCGCATCTTACTTAGGCCTGGAGACCGCGACGCAAGAAGTTACGGTGCTCGCCAAAACCACCATCACCTGGGATCCAGCCCTGGCGCTCGCCACTCAAGCATATTCCGTGACCGTTTCCGCCGATCCGGATGTGGCGGGTCAGGCGAGGGCGCTCAACGATCAGAAGAACTCCATCAATCTGGTGAATCTGGTGGCCTCCGATCAGATCGGCAGTTTCCCCGATCCCAATGCGGCGGAGGCCGTTCAGCGCATTCCAGGCATCGTCGTACAACGCGACCAGGGTGAAGGCCGTTACGTGCTCATTCGCGGCACGGAACCACGGTTGAGCGCCACGACAATCAACGGCGAGCGCATCGGCACCACGGAAAACACGAGCCGCCAAATTCCACTCGACACGATACCCGCGGATCTGATGGGCGCGATTGAAGTGACCAAAGTGCTCACTCCGGATCTGGAGGGAGATTCGATCGGCGGCCGCGTAAACCTCATCACCAAACGCGCGCCGGCCTCCCGGCACATTGCCTTAACCCTCGGTTCGGGATTTAACACTCTGGTGAAAAATGACATCAAGGATTACTCCGCCACTTACGGCCAACGCTTCTTTGATGAAAAGCTTGGCTTCATCGGTTCGATGAACTTCTATCAGAACAACCGTGGCTCGCAGGACCTGGAACCTACATATAATACGTCCCTGGCTCTGACCGGTCTTGACCTCCGCGACTATATCTTGACGAGAACCCGCGTGGGAGGCGCCTGGGATTTCGATTACAAGCTCAGTCCGGGATCCGAGATTTTCCTGCGGGGATTGCGCTCCGAATATGAAGATTCCGAATTGCGCCATCGCCTGCGGGATATTATCAGCAACAACCGCCTGGAGCGGCTGTTGCGCCAACGCTATCACGACTCTAATCAGACCGCGATCGCGACGGGTGGAACTCACACCTTACCGCGCTCGTGGTCGCTCTCCTGGCGAGGCTCATACTCTAAGGCGGTGCTTGACACACCCTATCGGCTGGAATCGACATTTCGTCAGAACGGCGTTACTTTCGCGCCAAACGCCAACGCCACGACGATTGACCCCAACAATATTCAGGCAAATCCGGCGAACCAGAATCTGAACTCTTTCAACTTCATTCAAAACGCCATTCAGAACGACCATGGCTATGAGCGCAACTTGTCGGGCGGCTTCGACCTCTCGGCGCCGAGCCGTTTCGGCGCGAGTTCCGGGGGCTTGTTGAAGTTCGGCATGAAAGTACGCGACGCCAACCGGACCCGCGACGTCGGAACCATGACCCAGACGCCCAGGAGCGGCGTCACGATTCCGCTGATTGACAATACCAGGCCAGGGTATGCTCCCGGTGACAATTTCCTCGGCGGCAAGTATGCAGAGTTTGGGACAGCCTTTCCGGATCCGGACAAAATGCAAGCACTGAGCCACGGTGGAACGCTGAACACAGTGGTCGTGGCCACCGGCGATTCCGGCAGCTACCGGGCCAAGGAGCGGGTCACCGCGGGCTACATCATGGATGAGATCTATCTCGGCGAAACCACCACTTTGTTGGCCGGAGTCCGCTTCGAAGGGACCAATACCACCTACAGAGCGCCGCAATACCGTCTCGGCGCGGGGGGCTCGGTGCTCAACAGATCGATTTTCGATGGTCAGAATGATTATCTTAACGTTCTGCCGGGAATCTATCTGCGGCATCAGCTGTTCAAAGATACGCCGCTTCGGATCTCGTTTAACCGCACGCTGGCGCGGCCGAACTATAACGATCTGGCGCCTTTCATTCTGCAGGACACTACTGGCCTGACCATCTCCAAAGGCAATCCTGATTTGAAAGTAACGACGTCGAACAATTTCGACGTCTCGCTGGAGCGCTATTTCCAGAACGTCGGCATCGTTTCGGGCGGCTTCTTTTATAAACGTCTCAACGATTACATCTACTCGGTCACCGCACAGCAAAACATCGGCGCCGACCTCTATCGGATCACCCAGCCCGTGAATGGCGACAAGGCGAACCTCTACGGCGCCGAATTGACGCTAGTCCGTCAACTGGACTTTCTACCGAGCTTTCTCAAAGGCTTCAACATCTACGCGAACTATACGCATGTGCACTCTGATGCGATCCTGCCGCGTGGTGACTTTATCCTCCCAAGCCAGTCCTCCGACATGGGTAATGCATCGCTCGCCTATCAGATTAAGGGGTTTTCGAGCCGCGTCTCCTTCAACTTCCAGGGCCGCCTCCCGCTTGCCATCGGGGCGACGGCCAATGACGACAATTGGCTGGACAATCGATTGCAGATCGACGTTTCGGCGAGCCAGCGGATCGGCAAGCACGTCAAGATTTTCATCGATCTGCTTAATCTTGGTAACGAACCCTACCGGGTATATCTAGGCACAACGTCCAATCATCCGATTCAAGAGGAGCGATACAAGATCTGGGCTATCACCGGCATCAAGCTGAACTTCTAAGTGACGATCTGCGCGGCGGCGCGACCTACCGTCAGCTCACCGTTCCGGCATCGCCGGCATCGCCACCGACGATCATCGATGGTCATCTTGATGATCGGCATCTTTCCCATCATCGCCATATTTATCGAGAGGCCGGAAGAAGTTCTTGAAAATCCAGTCGGCCACTTGTCTTCCCTGCTTCCGCGCCGCTTCATCAGCAAAGCGGAAGTGGATGCCCTCATAGATACGTGCATCGACCACCTCCTGCGCGGCATCCGAGAAGCGGCAATACCGGCGTGTGTCCTCAATGGTCGGACCCAGGTTGGTGGTCGTCACTGAGAAGTTCATGTGGTCCGTCCCGAAGAAGAGCGCGAGGGCGCGGGTCACGGCCCCGGTCAGATTGTTTGCGCCCGAGGTGTAATCAGGATAGTTCGGAGTGGTGATCAGAGGCAGCCAGGCTGAATCGCCTTCCGTCCGCGGATTACCATCATTGTTTCCCTCTCGAATGGCAGTGATCGGCCGCCAGAAAGTGTAGTAGTTCTTGGTGTTCCAGGCAGTGATTGCGGCATCGGCCATGGCCAGTTCAGCCAGGGCAAAGAGCCGGGCACTGTCTGCAATGTGATGGACGTGCGCACCGGCGATCTCCCTCAGAACCTGATTCCAGAGTGGAGAATAGCTGGCTGCCCAGAATTGGGCCAGATCGGTCTGCTCCGGAGTCCGTGAGCTACTGTTGAGAGCTCCCATGGATTTAACCTCTTGATAGTCTCTGGCGTACTGGCGGCTGGTCAAAGCGGGCGGCGGCGCGGCGCGGAACTGCGAAGGTCTTGTCAGTGTGAAGGGAGTAACGGAGCCCAGCCACGGCACGGCCATCGGCGAGAAGGCCGGGGGCGTGGGACGCCAGGCGCCTGGATCAGTGCCGCCGGTAAACGGCGGTGGCTCGGGAACCGGGAAACTCCCGTCACAGGCTCGCAGGGCGATGATCCCGGCGGCGGCGGTTGCCCCCACTCCGACCCCGGGATCGTCCGCGGCCAGACCACTGTCCAGCAGATACTGTTGGTAGGTCGTGTCGAGGAACGCGGCCTGAGCAGGAAAGCGGTAAACGAGCACATCGTGCGCGGCTTTGGCGGCAGCCGCCACCGGAGAGCCGGAGGCTCCTTTGATCTCCACGTAATATGGCTCGTACCGCCTCTCGATAGCCTGGACGGCGTCGTAAACGGCAGCCTGGACCATCGCCAGATCGAGGAAGCTGGTCGCGCTTGAACGTCCGCCTGTCACGGTCGCCTGCACCGCGATCGCGTTCCAATCGGTGACAACATCGGCGCTGACGCCGGCGGGGGTGGCAAGCAAGATGGCGAGGATGGCGATCCTTCGCCAGCTCTGTGGTTTCAGTTTCATAAGCTGTCCCTTTCTTAAGGAATTAATGTTCACGAACTTTGGGTCAGATCCATCAACGGGATGAAAAAATAACAAGTTCAGCCCCGGAGAAGACCTCGCGGCGCGTTCGCTGTATACTCATTCGGGAAGGCGAAATCCCGTGGCCAATCGGCTCAACCAATTTGATTTTTTTTGACCTGTGCAGCCGAAACGATATCGAGAGTAGTAGTGACCCGGCGTTACTTGAGTGGATATTTAACCAGACTATCCATGGTGTGGTAGCAATGCGGAAGCGATGACATCTCCGGCAAACATAACTCAACTGCTCGTCAGGTGGCGCGACGGCGATCAAGCCGCGCTTGATGAATTATTGCCGCTGGTCTACAGAGAGATGCGGCGACTGGCCGGTTATTACCTGCGTCGAGAGCGACTCGACCACACCTTGCAACCGACCGCCCTGGTTCATGAAGCCTACCTGCGGCTGGTGGGTGAGAAAGAGATAGACTGGCGGAACCGAGCTCACTTCTTCGGGATCGCCGCCGTGCGAATGCGCCAGATCCTGGTCGATCACGCGAGAACCCGGCTGGGGGGCCAACAGGGGGGGGG
>Ga0081539_10002816_pt1 | contig 23236 bp, 16 predicted proteins | sample TabmetS4T2R2_FD_71023 | JGI IMG/M metagenome (GOLD analysis project Ga0081539, IMG submission 71023) | Tabebuia heterophylla rhizosphere microbial communities from the University of Puerto Rico - S4T2R2 | ecosystem: Host-associated > Plants > Roots > Rhizosphere ...
CATCATGTCGATGGAGCTGATGCCCGCGCTCGCGACCGTGAGGACCGCTTTGCGTCCGTGCTTGTCGCGCTGCATTCGGCGCGCGGCCGCGGTCAACAATTCCTCGCTCGTCTCGCCGTCTTCCGGAAAACAGGCGACACCCAGACTCACACCCAGCCCGATCATCGTGCCCGCGCGCACCGAGAACAGTTGCTCTTCAACCGCGCTGCGCATGCGGTCGGCAATCGACGCGGCCATCTTGCTCGACGCCATCGGCATGATCGCCACAAACTCGTCACCCGCGTAACGCGTCAGTATGTCCATCTGGCGCAACTCGCGCCGCACCACGCCCGCAACACTCGCCAGCAGGCGATCGCCAATCGAATGTCCGTACTTGTCGTTGATGATCTTGAAGTCGTCGACGTCCATGCAGATCACGGCGAGTGACTCGCGGTTCATGCGCTGGCACTCGGCGAGGCGCTGTTCGAGCATCATGTAGAAACCGCGCGCGTTGGGTAATTTAGTTAACGGATCGATCAAGGCGCTCTCGCGGGTCTTTTCGTAGGTCAGCGCGTTGTTTAGCGCGCTCGACGCGTGCTGGCAAACTGATTCCAGCAAGCGAACGTGTTCGGTCGTGTAAGACGTGCGGCTCTGCGAGTAAAGCGCGATGGCCCCGAAAGCGCCGTCTTCGCGCAGCAGCGGCGAAACCAGCACACCGCGGAAAAGCTTCACGATCGCTTCCGGAACGCCGACGAGATCCAGTTCCGGCGAGGCGTTGCACATCGAACGGCTGTTCGCAATCACCCACCCCGTAATGCCGTCACCGACCGTGATGCGACGGTGGGAAAACATCTCTGCTTCCTCGCCGACAGCATGCGCCGCGACCGCTTTACCCGATTTCTCGTCGACTAAAAAGATGACGCAGCTATCGAAGGGTACAATCGCTTTCAGCTTGTTCGCGACGAGCGTAACCGTGTCGCTCAAATTCAGCGACGAACCGATCGTCTGGGCGATTTCGTGCAGCGCGAAAACTTCACGTTGCGCTTCCGAGATCGAACGGAAAGCGTTGGCAGGTTCGACGGGCGCGCCGAGAATGTCTGACGCGAGACCGGCATCGGGTTTGGTGCTGGTTTGCGTGTCAGCAGCCGGCGCGGAAGCAACTTGCTCCTGGATGTCTTCGGAGTCAATCAATTTGTCAAACTCAACGACGTGCTCGACAAACTTCTGCACGACCTTCGGATCGAACGCGCTGCCGACCATGTTGTTCAGCAAGGCGACCGAATCTTCGCGTTTCATCCCCTTGCGATACGGGCGATCGCAACGCGTCGCGTCGTAGAAATCGACCACCGAGATGATTCGCGCGATGAGCGGAATCTGTTCGCCTTTGAGTCCTTTCGGATAGCCGCTGCCGTCCCACTTTTCGTGGTGGTAGCGAACAATGTCTTCAACCGGGTAAGGGAAGTTGACGCGCTTCAGAATGTCGCCGCCGACGACGGGGTGAATCTTCATCTTCGCAAACTCAGCTTCGGTGAGCTTGCCCGGTTTGTTGAGGATGTATTCCGGCACAGCGAGTTTGCCGATATCGTGCAGCAGGGCGCCGGCGTGCAGGGCGCGTAGATCGGATTCGCAGACGTTAAAGAGCTTGCCCATTTCGACGGCGTAGATTTGCGTGCGACGTACGTGGCCGTGCGTCGTCTGGTCTTTTGCGTCGATGGCGATCGCCAGCGATTCAATGGTGTTCATGTGAATCGCGGCCATCTCTTCCGCGTGGCGGCGCCGTTCGGCCTCGGCTTCACTCAACTCGCGCAGGCGCTTTTCGTTCGATCGGTAGACGAGAAAAACGAGTACGGCGGCCAGCAGGCCGAGCAGTCCGAAAGCCAGCCCCTCGTCGAGGACGAGGAAAGCGAAACTGACGACACTGAGCGTGGCGCCGAATAGAGCGAGGCCTATCGAATTCGTCTTCAGCATGAGTTTTAGGGCAAGGACCGCTAACGTCAGGTTTGGGAAACGTGGCAAACAATGTTGGCCACAGGAGCGACTATAGGGTTTTTATTGGGATTTAGTCAAGCTGGCGGTCAGAGCCCCAATCTCGTTCACCGGCTGCTTACAGACGTAATGCTCGCAGACGTAGGCTGTGGCCTGACCGTTCATCAACGGACGGTTTTGGAGGAGAGGGATAACGCGGATTGCCTCCGCGTCCTCGAGGAACCCGGGGGCGACGACCTTGTTTGGCAGGTACTGGCGCCAGGTTTCCTGGAGGAGCGGCTGGATATCGGCGGCGTCTTTGCCGACGATGGCGATCTCTTTCGGGCTGGAAAGAAAGAAGTCCATGGCCGAGAGCGCATAGCCAAAACCCGACGGATAACGCCGGACCGAGTTAACTATTTCGCCGAAGACGGCCTGGGCGAGGTCGCGGTAGCGCTGGTTGTCGGTGAGTATCGCCAGGCGCAACAGCGCGCTCGCAGCGACTGAATTGCCGGCGGGGATCGCGTTGTCGAAGTAGTCTTTGGAACGGACGATCAGGTCCTCGTGGCTCTTGCCGGTGAAAAAGAAGCCGGCTCCCGCTTCGTCCCAGAACTCGTCGACCATGCGGTCGGTCAGCGCGATCGCTTCCTGCAGCCAGCGAAACTCGCCGGTCGTCTCAAACAGCGTGACCAGGCCCTCGATGAAGAACGCGTAGTCTTCGAGATAGGCATTGAACTTCGTGACGCCGTCTTTATAGGTGCGTAGCAGAAGTCCGTCGCGCGTGAGGTTCGAGAGGATGAAATCCGCGTTTTTCCGCCCCGCCTCGGTGTAATCCGGTCGCCCCAAAATGACGCCGGCTTCCGCGAAGCTCGCGAGCATCAGCCCGTTCCAGGCGGTGATGATCTTCTCGTCGCGGTCAGGTTTGACTCGCTGCTCGCGGAGGTCGAATAGTTTGCGGCGACTTTCCGAGGTGGGTGGTTCGGTCGACGGGTTGACGTTGAGAATGTTCTTGCCTTCGAAGTTGCCGCCGGGGGTGACGTTGTAGTGGGAGATAAAAGCCGCGGATTCGGCTTCGCCGAGAGCGGATTTGATCTCCTCAAGGTCCCAAACGAAAAACTTGCCTTCGTGGCCCTCGGAGTCGGCGTCCTGAGTCGAATAGAAACCGCCGGCCGGAGCCGTCATCTCGCGCAACACGTAATCGAGAATGCCCTCGGCTGTTTCGCGCGCCAACGGCGATTGCGAGACCTGGAAGTAATGAAGGTACAGCCGCGAGAGCAGGGCGTTGTCGTACAGCATCTTCTCGAAGTGCGGCACCAGCCATTTCGCATCCGTCGAATAGCGGTGAAATCCCCCGCCGAGCTGATCGTAGATGCCGCCGCGCGCCATCTTCTCGGTCGTGTGTTGCACCATGTCGAGCGCGTCTTCGTCTCCGGTGCGCACGTACGTTCGCAACAGAAACTCGAGCGCCATCGCCGGCGGAAACTTCGGCGCGCCTCCGAAGCCGCCGTGGATCGAGTCGTAACTCTTCACCATGCCGGTGTAAGCAGCATCGAGCAGTTCCTGGTCAATCTCACGTTCCTTGCCGGTCGGTTCGCTCAGCCGCTTGAGTTCGTTCAGCAACGACGCAGTCGTTTCCGCGATCTCGTTTTGCCGGTCACGATAAGCCTCGGCGACGCTGATCAGAATGCGCGGAAATCCCGGCATGTTGTAGCGATCCTGCGGCGGGAAGTAAGTGCCGCCGTAAAACGGGACGGCGTCGGGTGTCAGGAACACCGTCATTGGCCAGCCGCCGTGGTGCGTCATCATCTGCACCGCATTCATGTAAATCTGATCCAGGTCCGGCCGCTCCTCGCGATCGACTTTGATGTTCACGAACAGCTCGTTCATGAGTTGCGCGATGTCTTCGTTTTCGAATGACTCGTGGGCCATCACGTGACACCAGTGACACGCCGAATAGCCGATGCTCAGCAGCACGGGTTTGTTCTCACTGCGCGCTTTGGCAAACGCTGCTTCGCCCCAAGGGTACCAGTCGACCGGGTTGTGCGCGTGTTGCAGCAGGTAAGGACTGCTCTCGTTGATCAGGTGGTTGGTGAATTCCGCTTGTTCCATGTGCGTTCCTGCTTGTTAGTCTTTGAACCAGTAAGGCGTTTTCTTCGCCCAGGGGCTGTTTGGGTATTTGCGGTGCAGCAAATCGAAAGCGGCTTTTGACCAGCGGGCACTGTCTTTGTCGGTGCAGCCGTAGCGCGTGGTTTTGACGGCTAGATGCAGTGCTTCCGGCACTCGAGGATCGTCCGCGTGACTGTTGGCCCACTGAATGACTTGCTGCGAGATGTAGTTGGGCGCGGCGCCGAACGCGTGCAACGCTTTGCGTTCATTTGCGCCTCTTTCGACTTCCGCGGGCGAGAGGAAGCGAGGGGGCGCAGTGCTCGTCGTCGCTGTGAAGTGGATGACTTCACGATTCTCTTCGTCAGTCGCGGGAACGACGGATGAACGACACCACCAGTTGTCGCGATACGGATCCTGCTCCCAAGGCGGCGACACGCGTTCCAGACCAGCGTCGACGACGGGTTCGAAACCCGGCGTCTTCAACCACAGGTAGATCGCGGCAAACTTCTTTTCGTTTGGATCAGCGGTCGATTGATAAGTTTTCAGCAGTTCCGACAAGCGAGGCACGAGTTCGGCCAGAACCGGCGCGAGTTCGTCAGCCGTTTTCGTGTCGCCGAGCAGTGCTGCTCGCAGCCAGGTGGCTTGAAGCAGATCGAGTTGGGGCCCGGCCGGCAGAATGTTGCTCGTGGCAGCTTGCTTGAGAACGGACAACGGCAACTGCTCGTTCAGCGCATGGGCTGCATCGACGTCGAAAAACGATTTGCCTTTGTTTTGTTTAGCTTCGTCCGTAGCCTCTTCATCTGCGACGGGAAGCTCGCGGCCGTCGTCGTTCCAACTCAGCGCCGCGGGGACGCGCGTCGCGTCGGCGAGGAATTCCGCGAGCGTGTTGGCGAGCCACATTCTCTGACCGATCAGTAAATTTAGCGCCGACTCATCGAAATGCGCGCGCTCCGTTTTCAGGGCTTGATCGAGCAGTGGGCGAGCTTCCGCGTCCTTGCCTGCTTCGAGCAACAGACGAATCGCGTGAAAACGCGCGGAAGCAAACGCAGGCGAGGTGTTCCTGACCTTCAGCGCCGCCGAAATGAGTTCCGTTGCTTGCGGCTGTTTACCTTCGCTGTGCGTCAGCGCTGCGATCAGCCACGGCGTCGAACGGGTCGCTTTCCAGCGCTCCAGCGCATGAGCACGCGCCGGATCGCCGGTTTGTTGAAACGTCGCAATCCAATCCGTTAAATCCTGATCCTTTGGGACCTCCGCCGGCTTCGGCTCCGCTTCATCCTTTTCCAAATAGCCGTCCAGCAGGACCGTGTAATCCCACAGGTCTTGTTTCAAATCCTGGTTCGGAGTCTTGGTGCTCAGCGCCTGAGCGAGTTCGCGCAGACGCTCCGCCGGATGCGCGCGCAACCGCACCAGGTTCAGCAAACGAACGGACGCGGCGTGCAACGAGCTGAGCTTCTTATCCGCGAGAATCTTGTTCAGTTGCGCCTCGGCCGCGGCCAGCGATTCCTGTTTCTGTTCCGCCGGACCGAGACTGCCTTTGCGCGCGAGTGTCCGGGCGACGAGGTAGACAGCGTTTCGCTGCCACGGAGAACTTGCATCGGCGGCGACGGCTTCGAAACGCTTTCGCGCTTCGTCGAAGTTTGTCGCATAAAAGTTTGCGGCCGCGATTTGATAAGCGCGATCCGCGTCACCCGAGATCTCCGCTGGAATGAAACTGCCGCCGGCACAATTACTGAAGACCTGATCCTGCCCCTCGACCCACGTCTTCACCGCGGCGCTGTCAGCGCCGTATTTCGCGATGCGTTCGTTGAGCGTCGCAATCGCCGTATCAAACGAATCCTTCTGGCAGTTCAGATAAGTTTCGTACTCGTTCGGCTTCTCGCGACTGCGATACACCGAAATCGGCGCCGGATCCTGCGCCACGACTTTTCGACGCGCGTCCAGCCACGCTTTGACCCACTCTTCATCGCCTTGCGACCAGCCGAAGTTAAGCCGGTCCTTCCACAGCTCGGTCAAGGCCTTTTGTTCGTCGGGCGTGAACGGCGCGTCTTCCAGATAACGATACGCGACGTAGAGATAAGAGCGCGCGTAACGCGGCTGGAGCACGCCAATGCGGCCGCCGGCGAAACGTTCCATCGGAAATCCCGGATGAACCGTGTGTACGAAGATCGCTTCGAGCGTGAATGGGCCACAGGCAAACGCGTAAGGCGTGATTAGCAGCACAACCGCGAGCACGCCCGCAACGATTGAATGAAGACGAGTGTTCTTTAAAATTCGCATCGGAGTTTGCGAGAGTTTACACCACAGATTACACGGATCACACGGATTAGTTATACTGGCCCGCTTATGGAACGTGAGACATTGGACTTCGACGTAGTGTTCGTCGGCGCGGGGCCGGCGAACCTCAGCGGTGCTTTTCATCTGGCGCGTTTGGCCAAACAAAACAACACCGAAATCGAGATCGCCGTCATTGAAAAAGGCGCCGCCGTCGGTGCCCATATACTTTCCGGCGCCGTCATGGATCCGCGCGCGCTAAAAGAGTTGATGCCCGACTTTGTCGAGCAGGGCGCGCCGCTCGAATCGCCCGTCAAAGAAGATTACTTTCTCTATCTCACCGCGAAACGCGCAATCCGTTCCCCAATCACGCCGCCGCCGTTGAAGAACCACGGCTATTACATCGTCTCGCTGAATCGTCTCACCGCCTGGCTCGGCGAAAAGTGTGAAGCAGCGGGCGTGAACATCTTTCCCGAGTTTCCCGGTGCGGACCTGCTTTACGACGAAGACGATCGCGTGCTCGGCGTGCGCACCGGGGACAAAGGCATCGACAAGGAAGGGAAGCCGAAAGCGAACTTCGAACCGGGCGTCGATCTGCGTGCGAAGGTCACGGTGCTCGGTGAAGGACCGCGCGGCTCGCTGACCAAACAACTGGTCGAGCGGCTGGCGCTCGACGAAGGACGCGAGCCGCAGGTTTACAGCATCGGCGTGAAAGAGTTGTGGGAGTTGCCGGACGATCGTTATCCCGCGGGACGCGTCACGCACACGCTCGGTTTCCCGTCGGATTCACAGACGTACGGCGGCGGCTGGATCTACGGCATGCAGAACCGCGTGCTGAATATCGGTTACGTCACCGGTCTCGACTACAAAGATCCGCTGATCGATCCGCACGCGGAGTTTCAGCGTTACAAAACGCACCCGTACATCGCGCGACTGCTCGAAGGCGGGAAGATGATCCGTTATGGCGCGAAGACGATCGCGGCCGGCGGGTACTTCGCGATGCCGCGAACGTATGCAGACGGCGTATTGCTCGTCGGCGACTGCGCCGGGTTTCTCAACTCGCAACGTTTGAAAGGAATTCACTCCGCGATCAAGAGCGGCATGCTCGCCGCGGAAGTGATTTTTGAAGCGTTGCAGGCGCAGGATTACTCGGCGAAGCAGTTGCAGCGTTACGAAGAGGTGGTGAACGAGAGTTGGATCATTCCGGAGTTGCGGAAGGTGCGAAATTTTCACGCCGGGTTCAAGCACGGGCGTTGGTTGGGGATCGTCAACACCGGGTTGCAGTTCTTCACCGGCGGGCGTGCGTGGGGAGTTTTCGATCGCGACCGCGCGGTTGCGGGGCACCTCGAGATGAAGAAGCTCTCGGCGTACGGTTATCGCGGCGACAGTCTCGAACAGCGATATAACGGATTTCGGTTTGATGGGAAGACTACGTTCAATAAGCTCACCGATGTGTATCACGCTGCTGTCGGTCACGACGAAGATCAACCGGCGCACTTGCACGTGCTCGACACGAACATCTGTGCGACGCGTTGTGCGGAGGAATATGGGAACCCGTGCCAGCGTTTTTGTCCGGCGGCGGTTTACGAAATGGTGGACGACGGCGCGAACGGCAGGCGACGTTTGCAGATCAACTTCTCAAACTGCGTCCACTGCAAGACCTGCGACATCATGGACCCCTACCAGATCATCAACTGGGTGACGCCCGAGGGCGGCGGCGGTCCTGACTACAAAGGGATGTAATCCGTGTCATCCGTGGTGGTTATTCTTGACGAGTAAAAGCCACAGATACACACGGAGGACACGGATAAGAATTACTCCGCGGCGTCGGCGTCTTTTTGTTTGATGTCGAAGTGAACGCGCCCGCGGATCACTTCCTCGAGCGCGATTCGGGTTGGCTTATGCTTCTGCGGATCGATGTCGATGCGGGGGTTCGCACCGCGTTGTAGTTGCTTGCTGCGCTTCGCTGCGAGAATGATGAGGCGGTATTTTGAATCGACTTCCGGCACGTTCGTCGCATCCATTTCATTCTCAGTCAACTCTGTCGTCGTAGCCACTCGATTGCTCCTTCTATCAATGCAAAATTATTGGTGGGGTTTGAACTTCTTGATCACTGCCCGCACCAGGTGCTCCTGGCGCGCGCAGCGAGCCCGTTCGGCATAAATGATCGACGCGAGCTGCCCAGCCGCCCGCGCCACCTGGTCATTAATAATCACGTAGTCGAAAGCTGAATACTGGCGCAACTCCTCCGGCGCGTTACGCAACCTGACCTCGAGTTCCTCAGGCGAATCCGTCCCTCGCGCAATCAGCCGCTCGCGCAGCACTGAAAATGACGGCGGCAGGATAAAGACGCTCACTGAATCCAGCGGCAATTCGCGCACGCTCGCCGCGCCCTGAACGTCAACTTCCAGCACGATGTCGGTGCCCGCCGAAGTCTCTTCAGCTATCTGGCGTTTCGACGTGCCGTAGAAATTTCCGTGCACACACGCCCATTCAAGGAACTCACCGGCCGCGGCCATTTCTTCAAAAACCTGCCGGCTGACAAAGAAGTACTCGCGGCCATTGATCTCCTGCTGACGTGGCGCACGAGTGGTGAACGACACAGAATAGCTAAGATTCGGCACCACGTCCAAGACGTGCCGGATGATCGTGCCTTTGCCGCCGCCCGAAGGTGAACTGACGACAAACAAAGTGCCTTGAGGTTTGAGTTCGTTTGTAATTTCGGTCGCCGGCTGTAGCTCTTTCACTTTACTCGACATTCTGAACCTGCTCGCGGAGTTTTTCGACCTCTGCTTTTATGGCCAGCCCAGCTTCCTTGATTACTAAATCCGTCGACTTCGAAAGGGTGGTGTTCGCTTCGCGGTTCAATTCCTGCAACAGAAAATCGAGCATCTTTCCAGCTTCACCCGGGGCATCGAGCGCTTCCTGAAACTGAGTGAGATGGCTGCGCAAACGGACCATCTCCTCGCTGACGTCACTGCGGTCGGCGAGATAAGCGACTTCCTGCGCCAACCTCGCGGGATCTATTTCCACCACCTGTCCACCACGGTTGAGTAACTCGCCAATCCGTTTCTGCAAACGCACCCGATAGGCTTCGGCCAGTCCATCGGCCGCGGCTTCGATCGTCGGCACGACCGATTCGATTTTCTTGACGCGATCGCGCAACTCGCTTTTGAGGGTCTCGCCTTCCTGTTCGCGCATGCGTTCGAGCTCGTCGAGCGCCTGGTCCACGGCGGCGTCGACGGCGCTGATGACGCGGTCGTCGATGCCGTTGCGTGCGGGTTGCAACGCGCCGGGAATACGCGCCAGCACGTTGATGTCGAGCTCGCCGCCGATTTGGAAGTCTTCCTGCAGTTGCTTCAGCGCGTTGACGTAGCCGGCGATGAGCGGACGGTTGAGTTCGTAGACCATCTGGGCCGTGCGTTCGAGATTGATCGTCACGTCGACGCGGCCGCGCGTCAAACGCGAAGTGATGCGTTTCTTGACGCCAGGTTCGAGTGAAGCGAGTTCCGCACCGGCGCGCAGGTGGATGTCGAGAAACCGATTGTTAACGGTCTTGAGGTCAACCGAGACGGAGAAGTCGTCGCCCGCCACCATTGCCTTGCCGTATCCGGTCATTGATTTCATATCAGTTGTGCGATCTGTGGCTCTTCTTCGTCCGCGAACTGTAGTTCGTAAAGTTTTCGATACTGCCCGTTCTGCGCCAGCAACTCGGAATGCGTGCCCATCTCGATGATGCGACCGCCTTCCATTACCACGATCACGTCCGCGCGCCGTACGGTGGAAAGGCGGTGTGCGATGACGATGGTCGTACGATTGCGAACGAGATTGGCGATGGCCTTTTGCACCAGCCGTTCCGACTCGGCGTCGAGCGCGGAGGTCGCCTCGTCCAAAATGAGAACAGGTGCATTGACCAGAATTGCACGAGCTATAGCCAGTCGCTGGCGTTGACCGCCGGAAAGAAAGATGCCGCGCTCGCCGACAATCGTATCGTAACCATCAGGCATTTCGCGAATGAAGTCGTGCGCGAAAGCGATCAGCGCCGCTTCTTCGATCTCGACGTCGGTCGCGTCAGGTTTGCCGTAAGCGATGTTGTGCTTGACGGTGTCGTTGAAGAGCACAGTCTCCTGCGTGACGAGCGCAATCTGCCGGCGCACACTGGCGAGCTTCGCGTCGCGCAGATCGATGCCGTCCCACAGCACCGCGCCGGAAGACGGATCGTGAAAACGCGGCAACAGTTTGGTCAACGTCGACTTCCCGCCGCCTGAGGCGCCCACGAGCGCGACCATCGTGCCCGCTTTGATCTTCAGGTTGACGTCGCGCAGAACGGAACGTGTCTCGTTTGCGTAGCCGAAGGAAACGTTGCGCAGTTCGAGCTCACGCTGCAAAGCGGGCAGCGGCTGGGCGCCCGGCTTCTCGATGATCTCGGCGTGCTCGTCCAGCACTTCCCAAACGTGATGAGCGGCGGCGAGCGCCTGTTCCATGCTGTTTTGCAGACGCGAGAGTTTCCGCATCGGATCGTAACTGCGAAACAGAAAGAAGAGGAACGTCACGAACTGCGCGGTGTTCATCCGTCCAGCGATGATCTCGTGCTGGCCGAAGAACAGCAGCAGCACGACGAACAAAATCCCGATCATCTCGATCGTCGGCGGCGCGGCGCCCGCAATGCTCGCGCTGCGCAAGTTGGCGCGTACGATTCGCCGGGCGACTTTCGTGAAACGATCCGCTTCGCGTTTTTCCGCCCGGTACGCTTTGACGATCCCCTGGTTCGCGAGTGCTTCCTGCGCAGTATCGGTCAGTTCTTTGCTGCCTTCAAAACTCTCGCGCGCGAGGTTGCGCAGTGCTTTGCCAAACTTCGCGGTGAGCAGCGCGATGATGGGCGCGATCACGAGCGAGCCCAGCGTCAAACGCCAACTGTAGTAAAACGACGCCGCCAGAAACGCGATCAAAGTGAAACTCTCGCGCAGCATGTCGCGAATCGTCGCGGTCACGGCGGTTTCAATTGCCGCCGCGCTGGAGACGAGCCGGGAAACGAGATAGTTCGTGCGATGGCGTTCGAAGAACGTCGCGGATTGTGCGAGCAAGTGGCCGTACAAATCCTGCCGCAGCTTCAACACCGCCGACTGCCCGATGCGCGCCATCAGGTAAGTAGACAAATACTCGGCGACGCCCTTGGCCAGGGTAAAAACAACCAGCAGGATCGAGATCACCTTCCACGCGCCAAACGGCGCCTGCGGAATCAAACGCTGCAAGCCAAAGAGGGTGGCAGTGCGCTGGCCAGCGCCCGGAGCGAAGGCCTGATCGAAAATTGGTACAATCAAAGCGCCGGTAGCACTTTCGAGCAGACCGACGAGCACCATGGCGAAAGTCGCGAGCGTGAAGATTGGCCAGTGAGGTCGAAGGTACTTTAACAGGCGGCGAAGATCACGCATCTCTGGTTGCGAAAGTCTCTGATCAGTTGCTATAAGGGAGGCAGAAGACGGCCCAATACATAAACAGGGAACTATACTTACCCCCATCAATTTGCGTCAAGGCTGACTGATTTGCCCGATCATTCGTTAACATGCGAGTCCCTCACACGGCGCTTATGAGACTCTGATAGGGAATGAGTCGGCGTCCAGTTGAGTTATAATCTGCCGTTCAACTGAAAAGGTTAAATCGAATCCCTCCCGACAAGGGTCAGACATTTGGCACAGCAAGCACCAACAAACAGCAAATACGCAGGCAAGCGTCTTCTGATCGCAGACGACGATACGGACATGAGACTCCTGCTCGCGGAGTATTTCCGCCGCCTCGGCTTTCAGGTCGAGGAACGAGAGAGCGGCATGGCGGCTCTCGAAGCAGCAATCGCGGGAAGGTTCGACTGTTTCATTCTCGACGTGTCGATGCCGGGAATGTCCGGTCTCGAACTGCTGAAACGCGTCCGCGATCGCGGCATCCAGACGCCGGCGCTCTTCCTGACGGCGCACGACGCGCTCGACGATAAAGTCGCCGGGTTCGAAGCCGGCGCCGATGACTATCTGGCGAAGCCGTTCAGTCCGCGCGAACTCGAGTACCGCGTCGAGGCGCTGTTGCGCCGCGGCGGTTCAGTGCCGGTCGAGCAGGACGGCGAACGGATCGAGGTCGGCGATTTAGTGATCGACAAACGCCGGCACGAAGTGATTCGCAACGGCTTCCGCGTTGACCTGACGCCGCTCGAGTTTCAGATTCTCGAGCTGCTCGCCTCAGAGCCGGGCCGAGCGTGGTCGCGTAATGCACTGCTCGATCGCGTCTGGAGCACCGACTACGAAGGCTACCAGCGCAACATCGATCCGCACATCAACCGCCTGCGCAAGAAGCTCGAGGCCGATCCGAAGAACCCGCGTTACGTGCTGACGGTGCGCGGCGTCGGCTACAAGCTGAACGAGATTCCGTAATGCTCTGGTGGGTCGGTTCAGGTCTGATACTCGCTTGGTTCGTCTTGTTCTTCGTTCATCCGAGCGGCTGGATTCCTTTGCTGTTGGTGGGCGGAATTAGTTTGTTTGTGATTCAAACCGCTGCCCACCGCAAAACCAAAGCCGTTACCAAGAACCAAAGGTGAATCCGTGTTTGTCCGTGGAAATCCGTGGCTTAAGTATCTTGACCGCGGTGTATCCTTCGGCAACAATGCGCCTGTTTACGGCATCAAGAGCACCAGGAGATTGCTGCCATGACACTAACTTCCCTTAGTCGACGCCTTCTCTCTCTCTTTGTCACCGTCCTGTTTTTGCTGACCACCGCGTTGGCGCAGACCGACGTTGAACGAAAAACCGTAGCCATCACTTATCCGCTCGACGAGACGGTGACGGTGAAGTTTCGCGGCACCACTTTGCTGCCGCGATTGAAGGGCGAAGCGAAGGTCAGACGCGCCGGACGCCGCGGTACGCGGGTCGAGTTGAGCATTGACGACCTGCCGCGCGCTTCGGAGCTGGGCGGCATTTATACGACTTACGTTCTCTGGGCAATCTCTCCTGAGGGGCACGTCGACAATCTCGGCGAAATCAAACGCAGCGGCAGTTCCTTCGTAAACTCGAAACTCGACGTCACCACGCCATTGCAAACGTTTGCCTTGATTCTGACCGCCGAGCCGCACTTCCTGATGAAAGTGCCGAGCCGCATGGTCGTGCTCGAAAATCTGCCGCCGCTGAAACCAAACGGCAGCACGGTCGAGACCGTTGACGTGCGTTACATCGGCAACTCGAGCGACTACTTCCGCAACGTTCACGTTCCCGAGATTGCCGACCGCGATTATCGCGAGACGCCGGTGTCGTTGCTCGGCGCGCGACAAGCCGTCGCGCTCGCGAAGTATGCAGGTGCTTCCGAAGACGCGCCCGACGAATTGCAGACCGCAGAAGACCAGTTGCAAGCGGCGGAGAAAGCGTGGCGTTTGAATCAACCGGTCGCGGAAGTCGACATCGAAGCGCGCAAAGCGACGTCGTCCGGTGTTCACGCCGAAGAAGTGGCCGCTGCCAGAAAAGCCGCCCGTTTGCAGCGCGAAGACATTCGCCGTCGTGACGACGCGGTGCGCGCCGCGGAAAAGAACGCCGACGCGTTGGAGCAACAAGTGGCCCAACTGCGCACCGCACTGGAAAAAGAGCAACGCGCCCGCGAACTGGCCGAACGCGACGCCGGCACCGCTAACGATCAACTGCGTGAGAAGCGCGTCGAGATCGCCCGGCTGCGTGATGAGAACCAACAACTCCGTGCCGACAGCGACGCCGCGAAACTGAAACTCGCGCGGATGGAAGGCGAAAAGGAAGCGGAAACCGCCCGCGTCGAAGCCGAGCGCCGCGCCGTCGAGCGCCGCAACGCGGAAGCGACTTTGAAAGAGACGCTCGCGAAGTACGGCACGTTGAAAGAAACAACAACCGGCTTCCGCCTGATACTGCCCGAAACAATCTGGACCAACGCGCGCAAAGCGACGCTGGCCACGACAGCGGCCGCTAAGCTCGAACCGCTCGCGGCGCTGCTTGCGAGTAATCCCGATTACCAGATCCTGATCGAAGCGTACACCGACAACAAGGGCGATGAGGTTTCCTTGCAACAGCTCACGCAGGAGCGTGCGCGCGTGTTGTCCGATCGTTTTCAGTCCGCGGGTGTCGATCCCACGCGCATCCAGGCAAACGGCATGGGCGCGTCGAATCCGCTGGCGTCCAACGCCACGGTAGCGGGTCGCACGAAAAACCGCCGCGTTGAGATCACATTTACGTCGCCGGTGCCGAAGAGTACGGCGGCGAAGTAGAGCCACAAAAAGGCACAAGAAGCACAAGTTGAACCATGCTTAGACCTTCTTTGTGCTTCTTGTGCCTCTTTGTGGCAAAGAATGTCTCCACTCGATCCCCTCGAAATACTACAAGTCATCGGTTACAGCGTCGGCGCACTGCTGCCGCTGTGGATGGCCGTCCAGCTTGTCCTCACGCGCCGCAAGTTAAGCACGCTCGAACGGCTTCTCGCCGCGCTGGCGCTCACGATGGGCGGCTGGCACACCAGCAATCTCGTCATCACGCTCCACGGCCTGTTCGATCTTGGTCCCGACACGTGGACAACGCTGCTACGCATTGCTGACACCGTTGCTGTAATCAGCATCACGTTTGCTTACTCGCTGCTGCTGCATGTTCACCTGCACTTGTGGGCGCAGGCGCGCGGCCGCGGTCTCAACCGCAGCGAACGCGTCCGCGTTTATCTGTCCTACATCCCGACGATCTTTTTGCTAGTGACGGTACCGCAACTCTGGCGCGGCGATTACGCGCCGATGCTGACGAAGCTGTCGCCGTTCGTCATTCCGTTCGCGTTTTGGATCGCGTACGTGCTCGGCCTGATTGCGTTGACTGAGATTTTGATCGCCAGGAAAAGCGGCAACCAGAGCGAGAAGCGGATCATGCGCACGCTGGCGGCATCGTTCATCGGCGTCGGCGTGGTGATCTTCGCAGCGCTGGGTTTTGAGCTCTGGGAAGGCACGGTCGCCGGAGCGTATCTCAAGACGATCGCGAACCTCGGTTCGCTGCTGCCCTCGGTGCTGCTGGCTTACTACATCTACCGTTATCGCTACCTAGAAATCATCATCGAGAAGAGCCTCGTCGTGGTCACGTTTGCGACCGTCGTGTTGACGGTCTACGTGTTCGGCATTCGCACCATCGGCGACTGGATGACTGGACGGTACGGCGTCAGGCCCGGACTCGTCGAGGCGCTCTTGATCCTCGCGCTGGCGCTACTTGCGGCGCCGCTGCGCGGCTGGCTGGCACAACGGTTTCACCAACTCTTCGAACGCGAAGCCGCGCTTTACAAGGAGATCGTTTCCCGTATCGGCGCTTACGCCGGGCAGTACAAGGACCTGCCGGATCTTTTGCACTTCGTCGAAGAGCGCACGACGCAGGCGCTCGGGTTGCGCAAGCTGGAGATTTTCACTGACCTCTCAAACTCCTGGGTAAAAGAAGCGCTGGAGTTGTCGCAGGCAAATGCGTGGGAACCTTTGGAAGATGAGCCGCTGCTGCTGGACCACGGCTTCAAACTCGGCTATCCGATGCGTCGTGAGGACAAGGTCGAAGGCCTGTTGGCCGTCGATGGGCCGGCTGCGACTCTGACCACCGACGTACGCTCGGTGATGGAATTGCTCGCGGGACAGGTCGCCATCGCCATCGACGATTCACGTCTGCTTGCCGAGAACTTCCGACTGGAGCGAGAACTGGCCGAACGTGAACGTCTCGCGTCGCTCGGCCGTATGGCCGCGACGGTCGCGCACGAGATTAAGAACCCTTTGTCGGCGATCAAGTCGATCGCGCAGGTGATGCGCGAAGACGAGCAACTGAATCACGAATACGAACGCGACCTGCGGCTGATCGTCGGCGAAACGGATCGGCTCAGCCAGAGCGTGACGCAACTGCTGAGTTTCGCGCGCAAAGAAAGCGCCGCTGAACAACCGCTGACCGTCGAGGAATTGTTGAATTCAGTCGTCCATCTGTTTCAGGCGAACGCGCGCGAGCATGGCATTCGGCTCGAATCCTCGATCGAGTCTGACGCGACGCTCGGGGGCAAATGCGTTTCTGCCCTGCGTGATGCGGTATCGAACCTGCTGCTGAATGCGCTGCAAGCAACGCCGAGTGGCGGACACGTCAAGCTCGTCGCCGCTGCCACTGACGGCGAGCTTTCCATCAGCGTGGAAGATTCGGGCGCGGGTGTTCCGGCTGAGTTGCGCGAACGAATTTGGGAGCCGTTCTTCACTACGCGGCAACGCGGTACCGGACTCGGCCTGGCGATCGTGCGCAAGCGGGTGCAGGAAGTCGGCGGGTCTGCCTTGCTCGGTTCGTCGTCAAACGGCCGCGGTGCGGTGTTTGTTCTTCGGGTTCCCCTCGACGCAAAATAATCTCTCACTCGTCGGAACTTTATCCGCATCTTCGCGTGTCATCCGTGGCCCAATTCCGGAGCGAAGGAGACAACCATGACGAAGAGAAACTTCTTAAGCCTGTTCCTGCTCACACTATTTCTCCTCTGCGGCAGCTTGAACGTCCAGGCGCAAACAACTCAGACCGAAACAAAAGACGATGAAACCAATCTCGACACGCAACTGTTTTTGATCGTCGGCACGAACCAGGATGTCGTCGAGGCAAAAATACCTGCGACACTCGACCCGGTTATCAAACACCTGCGTGCGACGCTGCCTTTCAAGAATTATCGGCTCGCGGCGACATTGATTAATCGCGTGAAGAACGAGGGACGTCTGAGTCTGAGCTGGATCGGCGGACCGTTGGCGTCGACGACCGGCCCGACAAACACGCCGAGCTTCAGTCAGTTCAACGTAAGGCAGGTAAAACTCGGGCGCAACAGCGACGGACAACAGGTGGTGCAAATGAGCGGGTTTAATTTCGGCGCGCGCATTCCCATCCAGGTTAGTGGGGCGATCGCCGCAAACGGCGCCGTCGCGCCGAATTTCAATTACGAAAACACGGGTTTGCAAACGGACATCAGCATGCGTGAAGCTGAACCGGTGATCGTGGGAACGCTCAACGTTGGTCCATCGGGCGACGCCATCATCCTCATCGTTGCCGCGAAACGCACCACGAAATAACGAAATAACAGAAACCACAGATTACACGGATTGTCGCCCCTGTCTTGGCTTCGATCCGTGTCATCTGCGGCTAACTCAGACTGTGGCACGCGACGCGCTAGGGAATTGACGCCTGTTGGCCCTAAACTTAGCGGAAGTGAGAAAAGACGCGTTGCGATTAATGATTGTTGACGACGAAGAAGCCGCTCGCTACGGCATGCGGCGAGCCCTGACCACCCTCGGCTACAACATCACCGAAGCCGGTTCCGCCGAAGCCGCCCGCGCCCTGCTCAAACAAAACGAAGCCGACCTCCTGTTGCTCGACGTGAACCTGCCCGGCCTGAGCGGACTGGATTTTCTCCGCGAGCTCAAAAGCGCAAACGGCAATGGCCCGCTCGTGATCATCGTCACCGCGCACGGCTCGGAACGCATGGCTGTCGAAGCCGTGAAAGCCGGCGCTCACGACTACCTTTCGAAACCCTTCGAAGTCGACGATCTGCGTCTCGTCGTCAAGAACGCCGCCGAAACGTTGCAGCTCCGCCGCGAGAATTATTCACTGCGACGCCGCATTGAAGTTGAACGTTCGCAGCGCGGCGCGCTCATCGGCAACTCCGAAGCGATGCAGCGCGTGCGCAGCATGATCGACAAGGTGGCGGAGACGGACGCGACCGTGCTCGTGCGCGGTGAATCGGGCACCGGAAAAGAACTGGTCGCCCGCGAGCTGCACGAAAGAAACAGCATCCGCCGTAACGGTTCGTTCGTCGCCGTGAACTGCGCCGCGCTCCCATCCGAGTTAATCGAATCCGAGTTGTTCGGCCACGAAAAGGGCGCTTTTACGGGCGCCGCAGCGCGCCGGGAAGGGAAGTTCGAGCAGGCTGACGGCGGCACGCTCTTCCTCGACGAGATCGGCGACATGAGCTCGAACGTGCAGGCGAAACTGCTGCGCGCCCTGGAAGAACGGCGCATCGAACGCCTCGGCGCGAATGAATCCATCCCTGTCGACGTGCGCATCGTCAGCGCTACGCATCGTCCACTCGAACAGGAGATCACGAACGGCAACTTCCGCGCGGATCTCTTCTATCGTTTGCGTGTGGTGACCGTCGACATTCCAGCTTTGCGCGAGCGTCGCGAGGACATTCCGCTGCTGGCCGACACGTTCGTGCGACTCGCGGCCGAGCGTTATGATTTGCCGGAAAGAGGACTCAGCCAGGGAACGCTGAAGCGCCTGCTCGAATACAACTGGCCCGGCAACGTTCGCGAACTGCGAAACACGATCGATCGCGCCGTGATCATGGCCGAAGGTGACGAGATCACGCCGCGCGACCTGCCCGACGAGATTACCGCCGGCATGCCCGTAAGCTCGATCACTGAAAGCGGCGAAGAGAGCGATGGGCTTCACGTTCCGTTCACGGCCGATTTTCGCGAGGACCGGCGCGAGTTCGAGCGTCGGTATATCTCGCGATGTTTGGAACACACCCACGGCAACGTGACCCGCGCCGCCGAGATTCTCGACATGCACCGGCAATCGTTACAGCACAAGCTGCGGCAACTCGGCCTCGGCCGGAGATACGTCTCGGTAGCGGGAGACGCGCCGGATAATCCCGACACCTGACGCGCGAACACGACGAACCACGGATAACACAGATGAAAGCACGAGTTGACGCCATCGTTCAGCGAGACCAGGCCGAGTATCTAGATCGACTGACCACCGAAAGTGATCCTTTGTTGAGGGAGATGGAGGAGTACGCGGCGGAGCATCGGGTGCCGATCGCCGATCGCGAGGTCGCCCGCTTTCTGGCGATCACCGCCCGCGCTATCGCGGCGGAGCGAGTGCTCGAGATCGGAATGGCGATCGGCTACTCGGTCGTGCATCTAGCGCGCGGCATGGGCCACGGCGGCACCGTCACGACGATCGAACCGAGCGACGAGATGATCCAGGCCGCCTCCGGCTACCTGAAACGCGCGGACCTGCTCGATCAAGTGCAAATCGAACGTGGCAAAGCGTTGGACGTGATGCCGCACCTCAGCGAAACTTACGACCTGCTGTACCTCGACGCGGTGAAAGAAGAGTACAAGCAGTATCTCGATCTCGGCTTGCCGCGTCTGCGTTCGGGTGGTGTGGTCGTCGCGGACAACCTGCTCTGGGGCGGACGGGTCGCGCAACCCGACAGCGCCGGCGACGACAGCTCGACCATCGCCTTACGTGAATTCAATCGCTACTTCATGAATCACCCCGAGCTCCGCGCCGAAATTTTGTCGGTCGGCGACGGGCTGGGCTACGCCGTCAAGGTTTCCTGAACCCACAATCTTGATAAAAACTTCTGTCGCGTGGTAAGTTCGCGAAGCTGTCGACGGAGGTATTTATCATGGCCCGAATCAACTGGAAGCAGATTGGCGCGTTAGTTTTGCTCGCTTCACTGGCTTGCACCAGTTGGTCGTGCACCGTCGCGTCGAGCAACGAGCTCTACTTCGGCAAGACGGACCCACCCGCGCGCAACATCCTGCGCTACGTCACCGGCGAAGAACCCGAATCGCTCGATCCGGTCATCAGTAACGGCCAACCCGAAGGCCGCATCTACATGGCCCTCTACGACGGACTCGTCGAGTACCACCCGAAAACGCTCGCTCCGATTCCGGCCCTCGCCACGCGCTGGCGCTCCAACAACGACTCTTCGGAATTCATCTTTTACCTGCGCAACAACGGCCGCTGGTCCAACGGTGATCCGATCGACGCCAACGATTTCGTCTACAGTTTTCGCCGCGTGCTCTCGCCGCAAGTAGCTTCGCGCAATGCGTACATGGCCTACTACATCAAGTACGCGCAGGCCTACAACGAAGGCGCTGTGTTTGTGCGCGATCCGGCGACGGGAAACTTTCTCCTCGCCAAAGATTTCGACGACAACGTTCCGCCCGAACCCCTCAGCGGAACTCCGGTGGACAAGACAAAAGGTGAGTACACACCGTCGGCGGAAGATCCAAACGAACCCGCGGACTCCGCCACGCACCAGGCGTTTCACACGCCGATGCGGCTGACGATTCCCGGCGACGAAAAAGCGCGAACGAAGCTGCTGAATGCCAACGCGAAACTGAAAGCCGCCGTCGCGAATAAAGAACTGGTTCCCGTCAAAGCAGAAGACATCGGTGTTGAAGCGATCGACAAATACACGCTGCGGATCTGCTTGACCTCGCCGGCGCCATTCTTCACCGGCATGCTGGCCAACCAGGCCTTTCGTCTCCAGCCGCGCAAGATCATCGAGCAGTGGGGCAATCAGTGGACGCAGCCGGAACACATCGTTACCTGCGGTCCATTCAAGGTCAGATCGTGGCGGCCTTACGACAAGCTCGTGGTCGAGCGCGATCCGATGTATTGGGACGCGGCCAACGTCAAACTCGACGAGATTCACTTCTTCCCGATGGCCGACAACCCGACGATCATGAACGTCTACAAGGTCGGCGAGGTTGATGCGGTGTTGAATCACACGGTGCCAAACGCGTGGCTTCCCGTCGTCAGCACGAAAAAGGATTACATGAACGCGGTGGAAGCGGGCATCGATTACCTGACCATCAACGTCACCAAGCCGCCGATGAATGACGCGCGCGTGCGCAAGGCGTTCAACCTGTCGATCGACAAGGAGGCGTGGGCCGCGTGGCGCAGGATCGTCAAACCGCTGACGGCGTTCACGCCGGAAGGTATTTTCCCCGGCTATCCACAACCCAAGGGCGACGCTTTCAATCCCGAGCAAGCGCGCAAGTTACTCGGTGATGCCGGTTATCCGGTGACGAAGAACGCTGACGGCAGCTTCTCCTGTCCGAAGTTTCCCGTGAAGCAGGTCGAGTACATTTACAACACGCAGGAATCGAACAAAGCGATGGCGGAGTGGATGCAGGCCCAGTGGAAACAGAACCTCGGCATCACCGTGACGCTGCGCAACATGGATTGGAAAACTTTTCTGGTCGCCAGGGCCAAGCTGGATTACACCGGGTTCGCGCGCGGCGCGTGGGGCGCGGACTACATGGATCCGTTTACCTTCCTTGCCTTGTTCTACAGCGGCGGTGAGAGCGGCACCGGCTGGCTCGATCCGAAATACGTGGACCTGCTAGATAAGGCCAATCGCACGCTCGACCCGAAGCAGCGATACCAGTTGCTCGCTGAGGCCGAAGCTTACATGCTCGACGCGCAACCGGTTATCCCGCTCGACACGAACTCCGTCAACTGGGTGAAGAAACCGTACGTCAAAGGAATGTATCCGAATGCCGCGTCGCTGTACGCGTGGAAGTTTGTGTACATCGAACGCGATCCATCAAAGTGGGACTTCGGCACACCGAGTTTGGCTGAGTAGCAAAACGCGTAGATGCTTCGCTTCATAATCAGACGACTCCTGATCACGATCCCAACGATCCTGGTCGTGATCACGCTCACCTGGACCTTGATCAAACTCGCTCCCGGAAATTTCTATTCCGGCGAGAAGCGCCTGCCACCCGCGATCGAAAAGAACATCCGCGAAAAGTACGGCCTCGACAAGCCGTGGTATCAGCAGTACGGCAAGACGATGTGGAACATCGTGCGCCACCTCGATTTCGGCACGTCACTGAGATTCGAAGGACAGTCGGTGAACACGATCATCCGGCGTTCGCTGCCGGTGTCCGCTGCCGTCGGAATTCTCGCGTACTTGCTGGCCCTGGTCGTCGGCATCGCCGTCGGCTCGATCGCGGCGTTGAAGCAAAACTCGCGTTGGGACTATGCATCGATGGCGCTGGCGATGCTCGGGATCTCAGTGCCGAACTTTGTGCTCGGTCCAATCCTGGTGCTGGTGTTTTCCTTGACTCTCTATTGGCTGCCGCCTTCCCGCTGGGGCGGATTTCCGAGTAGAAACCTGATCCTGCCGGTGATCACGCTGTCGGCGATTTACATGGCCTACATCGCGCGTCTGACGCGTGCGGGCATGTTGGAAGTGCTGCGCTCCGACTACATCCGCACTGCGCGCGCGAAAGGCTTGAGCGAAAAAGATGTGCTCATCAAGCATGCCTTGCGCGGCGGGTTGATGCCGGTCGTGTCGTACACCGGGCCGGCGCTGGCGTTTCTGTTGACGGGCACAGTCGTCGTCGAGCAGATCTTCGCGTTGCCGGGACTCGGAAACTATTTCATTCAGGCCTCGCTGAATCGTGACGAGCCGCTGATCATCGGCATCGTCGCGTTCATCTCGATCACGCTCTTGTTTATGAACATGCTGGTCGACATCGCTTACGCGTATCTCGACCCGCGCGTCAGGTATCAGTAGCTGATGATGGAACCGGAGATCAAAATCGGACCGGAGGAGGCGGTCGCCGAAGACGTACACGCCGATGCGGGCGAGTTCGTTCATGGCACCTCTTTGTGGCGCGACGCGTGGCGGCGGCTGCTGAAAAACAAGCTCGCGGTGTTTGGTCTCGTCGTTGTGGTCCTGGTAACGATCGCTGCGATCATCGGACCGCCGGTCATCAAGCGAGTCTTCGGTTTCACGCCCGACTACATTCCTACCAACGACATCAAGCTCGTCCGATCCTTTCCGCCGTTCACCGGACCAAACGGTGAATTTACCTGGACGCATCCGATGGGCACCGACAACGCCGGACGCGATCAGCTCGCGCGCGTCCTGCAGGGCGGACAGATCTCGTTGTTCGTCGGCATCATCGCCACTATCGTTTCGCTGATCATCGGCGTGAGCTACGGCGCGATCTCGGGATACGTCGGCGGGCGCGTCGATAACCTGATGATGCGGCTGGTCGATGTTCTTTACTCACTGCCGTACGTGATCGTCGTCATCGTGTTGCTGTCGATGTTTCGCAGCCAGACGCCGCGCGGGCAGTTGACGCTGA
>Ga0081539_10002817_pt1 | contig 23233 bp, 27 predicted proteins | sample TabmetS4T2R2_FD_71023 | JGI IMG/M metagenome (GOLD analysis project Ga0081539, IMG submission 71023) | Tabebuia heterophylla rhizosphere microbial communities from the University of Puerto Rico - S4T2R2 | ecosystem: Host-associated > Plants > Roots > Rhizosphere ...
TTGAAGACCGGCCCATCGTACCCCAGGGGGTACCTCGTACAGAGTCGGCAGAACGGACTGATCCCTAGAGGGTGCAAAGGTGTTTCCGCCGCGCGCGAAACCCTCGCGGCCGTCGGTCCGAGCAGGAGCGAAATCTGAAAGGGCCTCCCCCGGAGGAGGCCCTTTCCGCTTTGGAAACGTCGTTCCGGCCGCTTCGGATACGCGCTAGGGCGAAGGCTCGGGCCGCGGATCGGGGTGCGGCGGCTCCGGCTCGGGATCGGGGCCGGGAACCGGGTCCGGCTCGGGAGGATGGTCGCTCACAGTCGGCATCATTGCGCGGATGGCGCGGGCGGTCGTCACCGGAGGGGCGGGGTTCATCGGATCGCACGTGGCCGAGGCGTTCCTCGAGCGCGGCTACGAGGTCACCGTCGTCGACGACCTCTCCGCGGGCAAGCGCGAGAACGCTCCCGACCGCGCCGCGTTCGTGGAAGCCGACATCACGGACGTCGGCGCGCTCGCGGCTCCGCTCGCGGGCGCGGACGTCGTCTGCCACCTCGCGGCGCAGGCGAGCGTGACCGTCTCCGTGGAGCGGCCCGACTACGACTGCGACGTGAACGTGCGCGGGACGCTCAACGTCTGCGAGCTGGCACGAAAAGCCGGGGCGCCGGTGATCTTCGCCTCGACCGGCGGAGCGCTCTACGGGGACGACGTGCCGCTGCCGACCGGCGAGTCCGTGAACCCGCAGCCGCTCGCGCCCTACGGCGCGTCGAAGCTGGCGGGAGAGGGGTACGTACAGACCTGGGGACGGCTCTACCGCCTGCCGAACGTCGTGCTCCGCCTCGGCAACGTCTACGGCCCGCGGCAGAACGCGCACGGCGAGTCGGGGGTCGTCGCGATCTTCTGCGAAAGGCTGCTCGCGGGAAAGCCGCCGATCATGCGCGACGCGGGGAAGCCGACGCGCGACTACGTCCACGTTCGCGACGTCGCTCATGCCTTCGTGCTCGCGGCGGAGTCGGACAACGCCGGCGTCTACAACGTCGGGACAGGCGTGCAGACGTCGACGGCGCGGCTGCTCGAGATCCTGCAGGACGCCGCCGGCACGTCGGTCGAGCCGCGGCAGGAAGCGCTCAAGGAGGGCGAGCTGAAAGCGAGCGCCCTCGACCCGTCGCTGGTCGAGCGCGAGCTCGGCTGGCGGCCGACGGTGGACGTCGACGAGGGAGTGCGCGCGACGTACGCGTGGTTCCGCGAGGCCCGCGGCGGTTAAGCCCCCGCGGAAGCGTCGGTCAGCAGCTCGCCGAACGTCTCCTCGACGAGTGGGTCGAACGTGGCGGGAAGCCGTCCGTCGACGTCGGCGTGCTCGCGCAGGAAATGGAGGTAGTAGCGCCACTCCTCGATCCGATCGGGATGCGCGTCGGCGTGCTCCGCGACTGCGCGGTCGAGATCGGGGATCGCCCAGCCGCCCGGCCGCTGCAGGCGCTCGGGCTCCGCGACCGCCTCGCGCGCCTCGACCTCCCGCTCGCGCTCGTCGAGCGCGCCGCTCCGTTCCGCGAGCTGCTCCGTGCGCGCGTCCAGCTCGGAGCCGCGCGCCGCCAGCTGGCGCTCGCGTTCGTCAAGCGCCCGCGTGCGGTCGTCGAGCCCCTTGTCGCGTTGGCGAAGCGTTTGCTCGCGCTGCTTCAGCTCCGCGGCCTGGCGCGCCATCCCCTGCTCGCGCTTCGTCACCTCGGCGATGCGCCGCGCGAGCCGCTTCTCGTCGCCCGTTGCGGCCCGCGCATCCTCGACGGCCGCGGCGAGCTCGCGCTCGCGCTGCGCGATCGCGTCGGAGCGCCGCTCCAGCGCACGCTCGCGGTCGGCGAGCGCGCGCTCGCGTTTCTCGTCGACCTTCACGGGCGCGATCGGCTCCGCGCGACGGAGGAGCGGCGGCAAGAGCACGATCAAGGCGGCGAGCCCGAAGCCGATCCCGGCACCTGCCGGGATCACGACCTCGGCCTCCGGCCACGCGGCGTCCTCAGGCGCTGTCGCGACCGTCAACGTCTCGAGCGTCGGATCCGGACGGCCCTGCAGGCTGCGGAGGTCGACGACACGCCGGCGCGCCTCGACGCTTCCGAGCTTTCCGAGCTTGTCGAGGACGGCCGCGACCTGCGCCTGGAAGCGGGCTGTCCGCTGCGCGATTCCCGCCTGGCGCACGGCGTTTGCGATCTCCGCGGCACGGCGCGCGTGGTCGTCCTGTCCCACGACCTGCAGCACGTTCGATCCGCGAAGCGGACGGACGTCGAGGTGGTCGCGCACGCCGTCGGCCGCGGTCCCGAGCTGGTCGGCCGCAGCGCCGACGACGTCCGGAGTCTCGAAATAGGCGGCGGCCGTGGCCATCACGGTGTCCTGATCCTGCGAGTCGCGAAGCACGTCGACGCCGGCATACGTCGTCTCGCCGGCCGGGACGGGATGGACGACGACGCGCGAGATCGCGTCGTATCGCTTGGGAGCCGCGTAGGTGTAGGCGGCCGCCGCGCCGACTGCCAGCGCGAACACCAGCGCAGCGACGATCCAGCGCCTCATCCGCCGCTCATTCTCGACCAGCCGGAGGTCACCTGCCGCGCCGGATCGTCTTCCCGGCGACCCGCAGAGGGCCGTCGCCGCGGTAGACCGCGACCCGCGGCAGGGCGAACGGCTCCCCCTGCCGACCCTCGACCGCGAAGGCCGCCTCGTAGCCGGCACGCCGAGCCGCGTGCCGCACGCGCTCGTCCTCGTCACCGAACGGGTACGCGAGGAACCGGCACGTACGCCGCAGACGGTCCTCGAGCGCGGACTTCGCCTCGCGGAGGTCCTCGTCGAGCTCGCCGTCGGAGAGCTCCGGAAGATGCCTGTGCGCGAGCGAGTGCGACTCGACGCCTACGCCTCGGGCCGCGAGCTCCTGAATCCGGTCCCAGGCCATGGTCAGCAGCTCGTCCCGCGGCTCGTGCGCGAGCTCCGGCACCGTCAGCGGCGCACCGGCGTCGGCGAAACGCGGGCAGACGAAGATCGTCACCGGCACGCCGAGCCGCCCGAGCTCCGGGAGAACGCGGTCGGCGCTGCGGAAGGCGTCGTCGAAGGTGACGTGCAGCAGACGGCCGCGTCCGGCGACGGCGTCCACGAGCGGCGCGGGCCGGTACCGCAGGCGCAGGAACAGCTCGACCTGCCGCAGGATCCGTCCCGGCGGCAGCGAGAGCGCGTGCGTCCACGAGTCCGAGGCGGCGTGGTAGCAGAGGACGAGCGGGTAGCCGGCTATGTCGTCTGCCGCAGAGCCGGGAAGAGGATCACGTCGCGGATCGTGTCGCGTCCCGTCAGCACCATCGCGAGCCGGTCGACGCCCACTCCGCAGCCGCCGTTCGGCGCCATCCCGTACGACATCGCCTCGACGTAGTCAGGGTCGCCCTCCTCTGCGGTCATGTCGCCGGCCGCACGCTCTGCCTCCTGCATCGCGAACCGCTCGGCCTGCTCCTCGCTGTCGTTGAGCTCGCTGAAGGCGTTCGCGAACTCCATCCCGCCGACGACGCATTCGAAGCGCTCGACGATCGACGGGTCGTCGTCGGTCGTGCGCGCGAACGGGGACATCTCGATCGGCCAGTCGTGGACGATCGTCGGCTGGATCAGCTCGGGCTCGACGAACGCCGAGTACGCATGGTCGACGAGCTGCGCCCACGTCTGGTCGTGCGTCGTGTCGACGCCCGCGGCCTGGAGCTTCGTGCGCAGCTCCTCGGCGTCACGCGACCAGACGCCTCTCTCTTCGAGCGCGTCGACGAAGCGCACGCGACGCCACGGCTTCGCGAGATCGAGGTCGTGTCCGCGAAACGTGACCTTCGTGCCGCCGATCGACGCGAGCGCCGCACGTTCGACGAGCGTCTCCGTTCGTTCCATCGTGTCGCGGTAGTCCGCGTACGCCTCGTACCACTCGAGCTGTGTGAACTCCGGAGAGTGCTTGTACGAGATGCTCTCGTTGCGGAAGTCCTTCGCGAGCTCGTACACCTTCTCGAGACCGCCGACGATCAGGCGCTTGAGGTACAGCTCGTCCGCAATGCGGAGATAGAGATCGGTGTCGAGCTCGTTCGAGTGCGTGACGAACGGATGCGCGAAGCCGCCGCCGTATCGCGGCTGCAAGATCGGCGTCTCGACCTCGACGAAGCCGTCGCCGTCGAGGTACGCGCGCATCGCGGCGATCATCCGCGAGCGGATCATCACGTCGCGGCGTGCGTCCTCGTTCATCAGCAGGTCGAGATAGCGACGCCGGTAGCGCTGCTCGACGTCGGTGATGCCGTGGAACGTGTCGGGGAGCGGCGCGCGGATCTTCGCGAGCAGCTCGAGCTTGCGCACCGCGACCGACGGCTCGCCGCGCCGGGACTTCGTCGCGACCCCGGCGACGCCGACGACGTCGCCGAGGTCGAGGTCGGGTGCGTCGATCTCGTCCGGCCGCACGAGGAGCTGGATCCGCCCGCTGCGGTCGACGAGGTCGAGGAAGATCAGCTTGCCCATGTCGCGCCGCGCCATCACGCGGCCGGCGAGGCGGTGCTCGGTCGCGCCTTCATGGTCCGGCTCGAGCTGCTCGGCTTCCGCGCGGACGGCCGCGATCTCCTCCCGGTCCGGGAAGCGCTTCGGCAGCGACATCCGCGCGATGTTATTCGCGCGCGGGATCGACGGACTCGGTGTCGAGCTCCTGCGCGGGCGCCGGCCCGGACATCGGCGGCGCCGGCTGCGCGCCACCCGGCGCGTCGGTGCGGCCGCGGAGGAAGGCGAGGAGCTTGCGGAGCACGCCGCGACTCTATCCCCAGATCAGCCAACCGACGAGGACGCCGACTCCGACAGGCACGCCGAACAACAGCCAGCCGGCGACGAGCAACTGAAGCTGCGAACGACGACTCCGTGGACGCGCAGACGATGGCGACACTGTCACTGGCCCCCACTCCAGCGAAGGCAGATCGGTCGGCGAGGTCGGCTGCCCTCTTCGGCCGGGACCGCTGAGCATGCGGGTGACCTCGTTCGTGACCTTCGCCTCGTCCGCCCCGAAGCCGCGCAAGATCTCGACACCGACGCCCCCCTGAAGACGGACGAGCCCGAGCAGGAGGTGCTCGGTCCCGATGTAGTTGTGGCCAAGCCGCAGGGCTTCGCGCAGGGCGAGCTCCAGTGCCTTCTTCGCGCGCGGTGTGAACGGGATCTGGCCGGTCGTCGCTTCGTCGCCCTCGCCGATGAGCTCGACGACCCGGGCGCGGACGCCGTCAGCGGTCACGTCGAATGACTCGAGCACCCGGGCGGCGAGCCCTTCCTCCTCGCGGAGCAACCCGAGCAGGATGTGTTCCGTGCCGAGGTAGTTGTGTCGCAGCTTCCGCGCCTCGTCCTGAGCCAGGACGACTACCTGGCGCGCACGCTCCGTGAAGCGCTCGAACACGTCACGAGGATACGCCCGAGCGCATCGTCCACATCCGCGGTGGGCCGTTGCGGTCCCAGAACTCGCCGACGACGCGCAGGCCGAACCGCTCGTAGAAGCGGATGTTCTCGCGGTTGCTGCTGAGCAGCCCGACGGGGCCCCGCTCGAGCCCCCACCGGAGCAGACGCGATCCGATTCCGCGACCCTGATGGTCGGGGTCGACGGCGAGGCCGCTCAGGTACCAGACGTCCGACAGGTCGCGATGCTGGAGGTCGGCGCACGCGCGGAGGTAGCGCCGCAGGCGAAGACGCTCGCCGGGCCGCAGGCGCAGCGGCGCGAGGACGAGGCCGGAGCGGGCCGTCTGGACGAGCGTCGCGCGCGGCGCGCCTGCCGGGATCCAGATCGCGACGCCGACGTCACCGTCCGTGTGCAGATGCCCGCGCAGGGATTCGAGCCTGAGCGCGCGCTCGAAGAGATACGGCAGCAGCGCGGCGCGGCGTTCCTCCTTGGGGAACACCCAGATCCACGCGGGATCGTCGTGGAACGCGCGCCCGACGACGCGCGCGAGCGACGCTAGGCGGCCTTGATCTCGAGGATCTTGTATTTGAGCGACCCGCGCGGCGTCTTGACCTCGACGGTCTCGCCCTTCTTCTTGCCGATGATCGCCTGGCCGACGGGCGACTCGTTGGAGAGCTTGTGCTCCGCGGGGTTCGCCTCGGCCGAGCCGACGATGTGGTACTCGACCGTCTGCTTGGCGTCGACGTCGCGGAGGCGGACCTTCGAGCCGATCGAGACCACGTCCTTCGCGATGTCGCGCTTCTCGATCACCCGCGCGGCTGCGAGCCGCTCCTCGAGCTTCGCGATCCGCGCCTCGAGCATCGCCTGCTCGTTCTTCGCGTCGTCGTACTCGGCGTTCTCGGCGATGTCGCCGAACTCGCGCGCCGTCTTGATCCGATCGGCGACCTCCCGACGGCGGTCCGTCGACAGGTACTCGATCTCGTCCTTGAGCTTCTGGTAGCCCTCTTTGGTGAGGATGACGTCCTTCAACTTGCTCCTCCAAAAGGAAAACCGGGCGCAAACCCCGCCCGAGCGGGCGCGAATGGTAGCGCGGCGGACGAGGTTCGTCAACGAGGAGGGGCTACACTCTTTTCCCTGCTCATGACGCCGTTTTCCACGAATTTGCGGGAGTCCTGGCGGATCGGCCCGGTCGAGGTGCCGACGAGGGTCGTTCTCGCCCCGATGGCGGGGGTCAGCGTGCAGGCGTTCCGCCGCCAGGGCCGCCGCTTCGGGGCCGGCCTCGTCTGCTCGGAGATGGTCTCGTGCGCCGGAATCGAGCACCGAAACGAGCGCACTTTGGGCTATTTGCGGGTCGCCGCGGACGAGCATCCGCTCGCGATCCAGATCTTCGGCTCCGAGCCGGCGGTGATGGCGGAGGCGGCCCGGATGGTCGAGGCGGCCGGGGCCGACATCGTCGACATCAACTTCGGCTGCCCGGTGCGCAAGGTGACCAAGACCGGCGCCGGTGCGACGCTCCTCGAGGACGCCGATCGAGCCGCTCGGATCGTCGGGGCGGTCGCCGGGGCCGTCTCCGTTCCGGTCTCCGTGAAGATGCGCCGCGGCGTCGCCGACGGCTCGCGTGTGTGCCTCGAGGTCGGCCCGCGGCTCGTCGAAGCCGGCGCGCAGTCGCTCACACTCCACCCGCGCAGCGCGCGACAGATGTACACGGGCGTCGCCGACCACTCGCTGACCGCGGAGCTCGTCTCGCTGGTCGACGTCCCGGTGATCGCCTCGGGCGACGTGACATCGCGCGCGAAGGCCCAGTCGGTGCTCGCCGCGACGGGCGCCGCGGCCGTCATGGTCGGGCGTGGTGCGCAAGGAAATCCCTGGGCGCTGCGCGAGATCCTGCTCGGAGAAACCGGCGAGCCGACGCGCGAGGAGGTCGTCGCCGAGCTGGTGCTCTTCATGCGCGAGACGGTGCGCGAGCTCGGCGAGCGGCGTGCGTCGGGCTTCCTGAAGAAGTTCTACGGCTGGTATCTGGGACGCGGACGTTTCCCGCGGCCGTTCAAGCAGGAGCTGGTGCAGCTCGCGACGACGTCCGACGTCGAGGCGCGGCTGTTCGCCGAGGTACCGGGAGCACGGTTCGTCCTGCAACGCGTCGAGGCCGAGCAGCCGGCTGTCGACGACGTGCTGCTCGCGGACATGCCGATCTCGATCTACGGCGGCGGCTGATGCGATCGCTGCGCGGCCGGCTGCTGCTGGCGTCGCCCGCCCTGCTGGATCCGAACTTCCGTCGAGCGGTCGTATTGATCGTCGAGCACGACGACGACGGCGCCGTCGGCCTCGTCCTCAACCGGCCGTCGGAGACGGAGGTCGCCGAGGCCGTCCCCGCGCTCACGGATCTCGTCGAGCCGGGCTCGCCCGTTTCGGTCGGCGGGCCGGTGCAGCCGAACGCTGTCTGCGTCCTCGCCGAGTGGCACGACCATGACGCCGCGGGGTCGATCGTCTTCGACGACGTCGGCTTGATGCCGGCCGAGTCGGATCCCGCGCAGATCGCCACCGCGACGGGACGCGCACGCGTCTTCGCCGGGTACGCAGGCTGGTCGGCGGGGCAGCTCGAGGACGAGCTCGACGAGCCGTCGTGGATCGTGGCGCGGCCGCAGATCGAGGACGTCTTCGAGGCGGGCTCGGATCTCTGGGCAACGGTGCTGCGACGGAAAGGCGGTCAGTTCAAGCTGCTCGCCACGATGCCCGAAGACCCGTCGCTCAACTAGCGGTTCAGCTCCCAGACGAGGCGTAGCCCTTCCAGCGTGAGCCACGGATCGACGCGTTCGATCGTCCGCGAGTGCGGCGCGATCAGGTCCGCGAGCCCGCCGGTCGCGATCGCGCGGGCGTCGACGCCGAGCTCGCCGCGGATCCGCGTGACGATCTCGTCGACCTGTCCGGTGAAGCCGTAGACGAGCCCGGACTGCAGCGAGCTCGCCGTCGTCTTCCCGATCACCGTCGCCGGCGTCGCGAAGTCGACGCGGAAGAGGCGCGCGGCACGCATGAAGAGCGCGTCCATCGAGACCTCCACGCCCGGAGCAAGCACGCCGCCCACGTACTCGCCCTCGGCAGAGACGACGTCGAAGTTCGTCGACGTGCCGAAGTCGACGACGATGCACGGCGTGCCGTAACGCTCCTTTGCTGCGACGGCATTGACGATCCTGTCCGGCCCGACCTCACGCGGGTCGTCGTAGCGAATCGGGACGCCCGTCTTCACACCTGGACCCACGAGGAGGAGCGGCGCAGTCCACCGCTCCGCGAGCTCCTCCCACGCACGGATCAGTGCCGGAACCGTCGAGGAGAGGCAAAGACCGTCGACATCGTCGGGATCCAGCAGCCCCGCAAGCAGAACGCTCAGCTCGTCGCCGGTCCGCTCCGCGTCCGTCGCGGCGCGCCAGTGATCGCGGAGCTCGTCGCCTTCGTACAGACCGAGGACTGTTTGCGTGTTGCCGACGTCGACGGTGAGCAGCATCGCGCGCAACCGTACCCCGCTGGACGGCTCGAACGTTCATTTTGCAGAGTGTTCGCCTACTACCCCCAGTCCCAGTTCCAGCCGTGCCCGGACTGCGGTGCGCCGGTGCCGGAGGACCACGACGAAGCGCACAACTGCGACCGCCGCCGCTTCGTCGAGTATCAGATGCTGTTGCTCCGTCCGGAGATCGTCGCGTTCGAGGACGATCTCTCGATGTGGCTGTGCACGCCCGCCGGACGCTTCGAGGCGTACTACGCGGCGCGTGAACGGCTGCTCGCCGCGTAGACCTCCTCGGTAGCGAGTCGACGCGTCGACTAGAAGTCGTCGTCGACTTCCGAGCGTCCTTCGCCGATCTTCTCGGCGAGCGTCTCCGCGGTCAGCTTCGGCTCGTCGCCGTCCCCGCGGAGCTCCTCGATCGTCACGTCGCTGGACGTGTACACCTCGGCGCGCGGGATGATCCGCGTCGGGCGGTTCTTGTCCCAGACCCAGACGTCTTCGAGCTGGAGATGGAAGAACGGGTACGCCGGCTGCGGCACGTACTTGACGTCGAGCTTGTTGCAGAGATACGTCGCGTCCTGCGTCAGCACGCAGTAGCGGAAGAGACCGAAGACGGCCGAGTATTCCTTCTTGAGCCGAAGCTCGAGCTCGGCCTCGAACTCGTCGAGCTCGTCGAGGTGGCCGCTCATGGAGGTCAGTCTAGCTTCGCCAGGAGGGCCTCCACAGTGCCTTTTCCAGGCACTTTCAGACCTGGCTGGAGCTCGGCGAGCGGCTCGAGGACGAAGCGCCGCTCGTGCAGCCGGGGGTGCGGGACGGTCAATCCCGGCTCGTCGAGCAGTCGCTCGTCGAAGAGGAGGAGGTCGAGATCGATCGGCCGCGGCCCACCTGGCGGGCCCGTTCGTACCCGTCCCAACTCGGCCTCCACGGCGAGCAGGGCGTCGAGCAGCTCCCGTGGCTGGAGCTCCGTCTCCAGCCTCGTGGCGCCGTTGAGAAACATCGGCTGGTCCAGGACCGGCCCGACCGGATCGGTCTCCGCCAGGCTGGAGACGGCCTCGACGGACACGCCCGGGAGTGCGTCGAGCCGTTCGAGCGCGGCCCTGATCGTCCCGGCCCGATCGCCCATGTTGGCTCCGAGGGCCACGTATGCCTTGGCCATTCCGATGTAGATGTACATCTCCGCCGGTGGCGAACGACGACTGCTTCGCCGACCGGTGTTTCCGCTAATCCGAGACGGAAATGTGCCGATACCGTGTCGGCAGTGCGCAGTACCTTCCTTGCCGCCGCCGTCGCCCTGGCCGTGACCGCTCCCGCGGCCGGCCGCGGTCTCCCCGCGACCCGCGACCAGCTCGGACACGGCCCGACCTCGCTGATCGGGATCCGCGTGGGCGCCGGCTTCATGGCTGCGCCCCTCCTCGAGCGCGCTGGCGGTACCGAGCTCGCGCCGAGCGTCGGCGTCTGGCGGGTGCCGACCGCCGGGGCGCGTCGCGTCCTGCCGGACCTGAGGCGCGCAGGCCTCGTCCGGCTCGTTCAGCCGGAGCGCACGCTGCAGCGGGCGTACGCGAAGGTCACTCCCGACCCGCTGACGAGCACACAGTGGTGGCGCGCCGACGTCAAGGCGGACCAGTCCGAACCGCCCGGCCCGGGCAAGCCGGTGACGATCATCGACGTCGGCGTCGATCTCACCCATCCGGAGTTCGCAGGAAGGCCGGACACGACGGCGCTCAACGCGCAGCGCGTCACCGACAGCCGTGACGACTTCCACGGCACGGCGGTCGCCTCCGTCGCCGCGGCGCCGGCGAACGGCGTCGGCATCGTCGGCATCTACCCGCAGGCGAGCCTGCGCGTCTACGACGCGAACCTCTCCGGCAGGCTGACCGACGGCGAGCTGATCCGCGCGATCGACATCGCGGCGGCGGCGGGGCCGGGCGTCATCAACCTGAGCCTCGGCGGCACCCAGTTCGACCCCGCGCTCCAGGAAGTCATCTACTCGGCGTTCCGCCGCGGCTCGCTGATCGTCGCCGCGTCCGGCAATTCGCGCGAGGAAGGAAACCCGATCAACTTCCCCGCGAACATGTCGCACGTCCTCACCGTTGCGGCGACCGACACGAGCGATCGACCGGCTTCCTTCTCGAGCTCGTCGGTCGGCGTCGATCTCGCGGCGCCCGGAGTCGGCATTCCGGCTGCGGTGCCGACGATCTACATCGCCAGCGGATTCGCGGCCGTCGACGGCACGAGCTTCTCCGCGCCGATGGTCGCCGGAGCAGCGGCCTGGGTCTGGACGGCGCGCGGCGACCTCGACAACACCCAGCTCTTCGACGTCATGCGCTGGTCGGCACGAGACGTCGGCCGCCTCGGATTCGACGTGGACACCGGCTTCGGCGTCCTCGACGTGATGTCTGCGCTCGCGCGGACGGCGCCCGCGCGGGATCCGCAGGAGCCGAACGACGACATCGCGCTCGTCAAGCCCGGCGCGCTCTTCTCGAACGGCGAGCCGGCGTTGACGAACCCGGGCACCGGCAAGGCCTCGGTGGCGGCGCGCGTCGACGTGAGCGAGGACCCGGAGGACGTCTACCGCGTCTGGATTCCCGCGCGCAAGACCGTGACCGTGACGCTCCGGGCGGACGCGAACGCCGACCTCGAGGTCTGGAAGCCGACTGCGCGGAGCGTGGGCGAGACCGGCGCTGCCCGGAAGCGCGACCTCGCCGGGATCTCCCACCGCACGGGTACCGCGGCGGACGCGCTCGCGATCACGAACGCGACCAAGCGCGGGGCGTACTACTACGCCGACGTGTACCCGGCTCGCGGCGTCGGCGACGCGGCCTACTCGCTGACCGTCACGACCCGCTGACGCGCTCGACGGTCGCGGCCGTCCACTCGGCCCAGGCCACTCCGGGCTTGCGGACGCGCACGCGCGCGGACGCGACCGGGAGCGCTGACACGACGGCGTCCGCGACGGCCGCGGCCAGCGACTCGAGCAGCGAGTAGACCTCCGCGTCGGAGACCGCGCGTACGACGTCGCGAACGGCGCGGTAGTCGACGGCGGCGTGGATCTCGTCCTGCTCGGGCTCGGCGGCCACGAGCTCGACGTCGAAGAGGAACGTCTGCCCCGTGCGCCGCTCCTCCTCGTTCACGCCGTGACGGCCGAAGACCTCCAGGCCGTGGATCTCGACGACCACGCTCACCGCGCCACCGCCGCCGCGACGGTCAGCGCCTCGACGTGCTCCTTCACGTCGTGCACGCGAAGGATCGTCGCGCCGCGCTCGTACGCCGCCACGGCTGCGGCGAGCGACGCGGAGAGCGGCCCCGTCGTCGCGTCGCGGTCGCCGAGGATCCGCCCGAGCGAGGATTTGCGCGACACGCCGACGAGCACCGGCCGGCCCAGCGACGCGATCACCTCGAGCCTCGACAGCAGCTCGAAGTTGTGCTCGACGGTCTTGCCGAACCCGATGCCGGGGTCGAGACAGATCCGTTCCTCGGCGACTCCCTCCGCGACCGCGAAACGCAGCCGCTCCTCGAGGAACCTCGCAACCTCGGAGACCACGTCGTCGTACGTCGGATCGACCTGCATCGTCCGCGGCTCGCCGCGCATGTGCATCAGGCAGAGGTACCTGCCGCTCTCGGCGACGACGTGGACGAGCTCAGGGTCGCTGCGGAGAGCGGTGACGTCGTTGACCAGCTCCGCACCGAGCTCGAGCGCGCGTCGTGCGACCTGCGCCTTGGCGGTGTCGATCGAGACCGGCACCTCGCCCTCGAGAGCCTCCAGCACGGGCTCGACTCGGCGCAGCTCCTCGACGACCGACACGCCGTTCGAACCGGGTCGCGTCGACTCGCCGCCGATGTCGACGATCGCCGCGCCCTCCGCGTACATGCGACGGGCGCTCGCGACGGCATCTGCCGCCGCGTAGTTCACGCCCCCGTCCGAGAAGGAGTCCGGCGTGACGTTGACGACGCCCATCACGGACGGACGAGGAAAGCGTTCTTCGATGCTCAGCGACACGTTCGTAGTCCTTCCCGCAGAGGCAGCGAGGCCCACGCTATCTCGTCGGTCGCGCAATCAGGCGGTGAGCGCCAGCCCGCGGCGGATCCGGTCGGCCATCCGCTTCGGAAGTGCGGACCGAGGCCGCGCTTGGCTGGGACGGAGCCTAGGTGCCTTCGGGCTCGGGCGGCTGCATCGCCCGCCCGGGCTGCGGGAACGGCCGCGGCTTGGGCTGCGGCGCGCGCTTCTTGTCCTCGACCGGCTCCGGCTCGGGGGCGGCGGGCGCCTCGTCGGGGAAGACGGAGTCCTCCGCCTCGCCGGCGAGCAGCCGCTCGAACTGGTCGCGGTCGATCGTCTCGCGCTCGATCAGGATGGCGGAGATCTGGTGCAGAACGTCCATGTGCTCGGTGAGCACGCGCACCGCTTTCGCGTGCGCGTCCTCGATCACGCGGCGGATCTCCTCGTCGATCTCGCGCGCGACCTCCTCCGAGTAGTCCGGCTCGGCGCTCATCTCGCGGCCGAGGAACGGAAGGTCGTGGTTCCGCCCGAGGACGCGCGGGCCGAGCTTCTCGCTCATCCCGAAGCGCATGATCATCTGCTTCGCAGTCGAGGTGACCTTCTCGAGGTCGTTCGCCGCGCCGGTGGTGATCTCGTTGAAGACCAGCTCCTCGGCCGCGCGGCCGCCGAGCGTCATCGCGAGGTCGTCCATCAGCGCGGACTTCGTCTGCAGGTACTTGTCCTCGGTCGGCAACGAGATCGTCAGGCCGAGCGCCTGCCCGCGGGAGACGATCGTGATCTTGTGGACCGGGTTCGTGTTCTCGAGGTAGTGCCCGACCAGCGCGTGACCCATCTCGTGGTACGCGGTGATCTTCCGCTCCTGCTCGGAGAGAAGGCGCGCCTTCTTCTCCGGCCCGGCGAGGACGCGCATGATCCCTTCCTCGAGCTCGTCCTGCTCGATCGTCTTCTTGCCGCGGCGCGCTGCGAGCAGCGCCGCCTCGTTGACGAGGTTCGCGAGGTCGGCGCCGGTGAAGCCCGGCGTCCCCGCTGCGAGCGTGTCGAGGTCGATCTCCGGCGCCAGCGGCTTGCCCTTCGCGTGCACCTCGAGGATCTTGCGGCGGCCGTTCCGGTCGGGGCGATCGACGACGATCTGCCGGTCGAAGCGGCCCGGGCGGAGCAGCGCCGGATCGAGGATGTCGGGACGGTTCGTGGCGGCGATCAGGATGATGTTGTCCTTCATCTCGAAGCCGTCCATCTCGACGAGCAACTGGTTCAGCGTCTGCTCGCGCTCGTCGTGGCCGCCGCCGAGACCAGCGCCGCGGTGCCGCCCGACGGCGTCGATCTCGTCCATGAAGACGATGCACGGAGCCGCCTGCTTCGCCTGCTCGAAGAGGTCGCGGACACGCGACGCGCCGACGCCGACGAACATCTCGACGAAGTCCGAGCCCGAGATCGAGAAGAAGGGAACACCCGCCTCGCCGGCGACCGCGCGCGCAAGGAGCGTCTTGCCGGTGCCGGGAGGCCCGTAGAGCAGGACGCCCTTCGGGATCCGCGCCCCGAGCGCCTGGAACTTCTTCGGGTTCTCGAGGAACTCCTTGATCTCCTGGAGCTCCTCGACGGCCTCGTCGACGCCGGCGACGTCCTTGAAGCCGATCTTCGGCGAGTCCGGCGTCATCCGCTTCGCGCGCGACTTGCCGAAGCTCATCACCTTCGAGCCGCCGCCCTGTACCTGGTTCATCAGGAAGATCCAGAACCCGAACAGGAGGACGAACGGGAGCAGCGAGGTGAGGATCGACCACCACGCGCTCGTGCCCACGCCCTTCGAGTCGTAGTTGACCTGGTGCTGGTCGAGCAGCTTCTCGAAGTTCGCCTGCGACTCGTCGGTCGGGTAGAAGACCTTGAACTTCGAGCCGTCGGTCGTCCGCACCTCGGCCTGGTGCTTGTTCGGCGAGAAGATGATCTCCTCGATCGACTGCGGGCTCGAGATGACCTTCTGCTTGACCTCGGCGTACGTGATCCGCTTCGTCTCGTGGCGCTTCCCGATCAGGGTCTGCGTCCCCAGCCAGACGATCAGCGTGATCACGACGACCGGGAAGAGCGCGCTGCGGAGGAATCTGTTCACAAGGTCTCTATCGGAGAGGGTACCAGGGGCCTTTCCCCCCAAAGGGGGAGCCGAGACGTCTGCTCAGCCGAGGATGTTCGGGTCGAGTACGCCGACGTACGGCAAGTTCCTGTACCGCTCGGCGTAATCCAAGCCGTACCCGATCACGAACTCGTTCGGGATCTCGAACCCTGTGTAGCGCACCGGCACCTCGATCTCGCGCCTGGAGGGCTTCGTCAGCAGCGCGCAGATCTCGAGGCTCGCCGGCCGCCGGGCCTCGAGCGTGCGCATCAAATAGGAGAGCGTCAGTCCGGAGTCGATGATGTCCTCGACCACGAGCACGTCGCGGCCCTCGATGTTGATGTCGAGGTCCTTCAGGATCCGGACGACGCCCGAGGAGTCGGTCGAGTCGCCGTACGACGAGATCGCCATGAAGTCGACCTCGCACGGGATCGTCAGGTGCCGCATCAGGTCGGCCATGAAGAAGACGGCGCCCTTGAGGACGCCGACCAGCGTCAGCTCCTTGCCGGTGTAGTCGACGGAGATCTCGGCGCCGAGCTCGGCGACCTTGTCGCGCAGCGTGTGCTCGTCGATCAGCGTCTTCGCGACGCCGCGCTCGTACTCAGTCGCCGTCACGGGAAGCCTCGATCCCTTTCGCCTCGACGATGCCCGGAACGGCCACGACCTCGTCGCCGCGCACGACCAGGGGCCAGCTCTCTCGCTCGCTCCGTGGGATCTTCGCGTCGACGAACACGTCCTGGATCTTCTTCGTGCGCCCGGCGAGCCTGTCGCCGGGACGCCAGGCGCGTACCTTAAGGCCTGGCTCGCTCGAGCGGATCGTCCACGGGCCCCACTGCACCTCGCCTTCGAGCGCGATCGGGGTGCGCTCGACCCAGGCCGTCTCGTACTCGCGCACGAGCGTTCGTCCGCCCCCGAGGTCGACGCGCTTCGAGCCCACCGGCGAGTCGAGCAGGTCGGCGACCGCGGGCGGCAGCGACCGCCGATGCGCGAGTCGCGACAGGTTCGCCCGCGCGTGCGGATGCAATTCCTCGAGGAGGGGCATGATCCGCTCTCGGATCAGGCCGCGCTTCGTCTGCGGGTTGGAGGTGTCGACGCGGAACTCGAGATCCTCGGCGGCGAGGTACTCCAGCACCTCGCTGTGCCAGCGCCAGAGCAGCGGCCGGACGACGCCGTCCGCCCGCTTCGCCTGGATGCCTCCCGGAGCGCCCGAGCTGACCGCGCGAAAGAGCGCCGTCTCGGCCTGGTCGTCGGCGGTGTGGCCCGTCGCGCGCAGCCGGTCGGTTGCGAACGAGTAGCGGATCGCGCGCAGCTCGTCCTCGGTCTTTCCGCCGCGGCCGTCGACGACCTCGGCGTCGAACCGGTCGCGGCAGAAGCGCGCGTCCTCCTCTGACTCCGCGCCGCGCAGGCCGTGGTCGACGTGCAGCGCCGACACGCGGTAGCCGAGGGTCGTCAGCACGTGCCAGAGGCAGGTCGAGTCCGGGCCGCCCGACACGAGCACGGTGACCTCGCCGCCGGCGGGGATCAGCGTGCGGCTGCGGACGAAGCCCTCGACGAGGCCGCGAAAGACCTCCGGTGTCACACCGGAAGTGTCGCGTGCCGAGCCCGGCGCCGGCGGTGAAGGGGGGTCTGCGCCGCCGGCGTCGGGTTCAGGCGTCCGGGGGGGCCCGCATGTACACGTCGTAGGACGGACCCGTAAGGGCGGGGTTAAGGCTCCGAAAGATCGTGTAATGCCTTCGGGGACGGCGTCGGCATCGAGCCCGGCACGACCGGTGAGTCGCGCGGCGACGGGCCGGGACGCTGCCAGTGGCGCCCGGCATACGCCGCGAGCTCCGCCGCAGCCCAGCGGAGCAGCCAGAGCGCGAGCGCGACCCGCACGACGCGCCTCACCACGTCGGTGCTCCCACCCACGCGTCGAGGACGTCGAGCGCGCGGTCGAGCTCGTCCGCCGCAAACGGGTACGGCTGCGCGTGCTCGACGAGCGGCACGCGACGTCCGGGTGCGTCGCCGTCCTTCGCCGCGAGCATGTACGCGATCGGCAGCGAGTGGACGACGGCGAGGATCGTCGGCTCGCCGCGCTCGCGCAGCGCGCGGAAGCCCTGTGCGTAGCGGGAGACGATCGCGTGCCGGCTCTCGCCGCCGCCCGGCGCAGCGGCGTCCGAGCCGACGCTCGACGCCCACGTGCGGTACTCGTCGAGCGCACCGCCCTCGTAGCTTCCGTACAGGGGATCGTTGAGCTCGGCGAGGACGAGCCGTGGGATCTCGCGGCCGGCCAGAGCGACGTCCGCGGTCTCCCGCGTCCGCTCGAACTCGCTCGTCACACAGAGGTCGATCGTCTCGTTCGCGAGCGCGGCGCCCAGCGCTTTCGCCTCCTCCTGCCCGCGCGGCGTCAGCGGCCCCGCCGCCGCGACGTCGCCGTTCACGAGCAGGCGCGCGCTGAAGACGCTCTCGCCGTGGCGCGCGAGAATCAGCCGTTCCATCCCGCCGTCCTGACGTGCTCGCGCGTCACCTCGGCCGGCGAGGTGCAGCCGAGCAGCTGCAACGCGAGCACGATCTCGTCCTGCAGCAGCTGGAGCACGTGCCGCACGCCCGCTTCGCCTCCGACCGCCAGCCCGTAGCCGATCGCGCGTCCGACGAGGACGGCGCGTGCGCCGAGCGCGAGCGCCCGGATCACGTCCACCCCGCGGCGCACGCCCGAATCGAGCAACACCTCGCAGCGGCCCGCGACGGCGTCCACGACCTCGGGCAGCGCGTCGATCGTCGCGGGCACGCCGTCGAGCTGCCGGCCGCCGTGGTTGGAGACGACGACCGCCGCCGCGCCGTGCTCGACCGCGAGCTGCGCGTCGACGTCCGAGACGACGCCCTTGAGGACGACGGGCAGGTCGAAGCCGGCGAGCCACTCGAGGTCGCGCCAGGAGACGGACTGGTCGAGCCCCTGAAAGATGTCGCCGGCAACCTCGAGCTCCTCGGGTGCCTGCACGAAGCCGATGCGGAGCGTGCCTTCGCGCCGCCCCAGGATCGGCGTGTCGACGGTCAGCACCAGCGCCGAATAGCCGTGTGCGCACGCCTCGTCGATCAACGCGTTCGTGATCCCGCGGTCGCGGAAGACGTAGACCTGGAACCAGCGCGGCGCGCCGGGCGCGGCCTCGGCGACGGCAGCGGGCCGCATCGTCGCGGACGTCGAGACGCACATGATCGTTCCCGCGGCAGCCGCGGCGCGCGCGGTCGCCGCCTCGCCGTCGGCGTGCAGCAGCTTTTGCAGCGCAACGGGTGCGACGACCACGGGCATCGCGATCTCGGTGCCGAGAACCGTCGTCGCCGGCTCGACGCGGTCGACGTCGACGAGGACGCGCGGCCGCAGCTTCCAGCGGCGGAATGCCTCGACGTTCTCGCGCAACGTCACCTCGTCGCCGGCTCCGCCGCGCAGGTACTCCCACGGTCCTTCGTCGAGGGCCTCGCGCGCGAGACGCTCGTAGTCGGCGACGTTGAGCGGCTCGCTCACGGAAACGGCTCCCTGAGCTCGGCGCATTCGCGCGTGGTGAGGCCGAGCCCGACCGCGGGGAGTGCCTCCTCGAGCTGCTTCGGCGTCCGCGGGCCGATGACGGCAGCGGTGACGCCCGGCCGCGAGAGCACCCAGGCGATCGCGAGCGCTGCGGGGGACACGCCTCGCTCCTCGGCGCTTCGCCCGAACGCCGCGATCGCAGCGAAGACCTCCGGCCGGAGGTACTGCGTGTACGGATCCGGACGCAGCGTCATCCGCGAGCCTTCCGGATACGACTCGCCCGTCCGGTACTTGCCGGTCAGCCAGCCACCGGCCAGCGGCGAGAAGGCGACGAAGCCGACGTCATGTCGAATGCAGAGTCCAAGAACCTCGCGGTCGGTGTCAGGTGCGAGCAGCGAGTACTCGTTCTGCACGCATGCGATCCGCGCATAGCCGCGCTCGTCCGCGATGCGAAGGCACTCCAGCACGTAGTCGGCCTCGACGTTGCTGACGCCGACGGCGCCGATCAGGCCCTCGGCGCGCAGCTCGTCGAGTGCGCCGAGCGTTTCCTCCAGCGGCGTTCGCGGGTCGGGCTCGTGCGTGAGGTAGAGGTCGATGCGGTCGACGCCGAGCACCTCGAGGCTGTCGCGGACGACTCGCCGCACGCGCCCGCGGGCCAACCCGCGGTCGTCGCCCTCGAAACGCGGGTGGAAGACCTTGCTCGAGAGGATCAACCCCTCGGGTCGGCGCTCGGCGCGCCAGCGTCCGATGAACCGCTCGCTGGCACCCCCGCCGTACGAGGAGGCGGTGTCGATGCAGTCGATCCCACGTTCCCACGCCGCATCCATCACGGCGAACGCTTGCTCCTCCGACTCCCCGCTCCCCACGACGGAGAGATCCGAGCCCACGCCGCCGAAGTTGCCGCCTCCGAGGATCAGCCGAGGCACTCGGATTCCGGAGCCGCCCAGCTGCCGATGCTCGATCAAAAGATCACGCTGCGATACGAGAGAACGCGGCGCATGCCGACGCGTTCGTACACGCGGATCGCCGGCGCGTTCTCAGGCCGCACGAAGAGGCACACCCTCGGCGTCGTCGCGAGCAACAGGCGAATGAGATCCCGCATCCCGCGCTGCCCATACCCGCGTCCTCGCGCTTCCGGATCGACCCAGACCTGCTGGACCTGCACCGCCTCGGGCGTCCACGCGGACGCCTCCGCCTTGAACAGAAGCACGTCGTCCTCCCTCCAGACCCACGAGCGGCCCTCGTCGATCTGGTTGCGCGTGCGCCAGCGGAAGCCCTCCGCGTCCCGTTCGAGCGGGTCGCTTCCGAGCTCCTCCTCGTGCGCCGCCGCGCAGGCGGGCAGCAGGAGGTCGAAGTCGGACGGCGTCGCAGCGCGAAGGCCCGTTCCACCCGGCGGCGGGGCCTCGTCCGTCACGAACACGGGCTGCTCGCTTCGGTCCGCGCGCGGCGGCGGCATGCGTCCCCGCGCGGCCGACCAGAGCTCGGACACCGCCTGCTCCTCGCCGATGATCATCCGCGCCCGGCCGCGCGCCGCCGGTCCGGCGAACGCGCTGCAGCCTTCGCCGGCCGGAACGACGTTCGCGCCGACGTGGCAGAGGGCCGCGAGGCCGTCGTCTCCGCGAACAGCGCTGAACTGTCCGATGCCGCGACGCGCGACATCTTCGAGAAACACGCGCTCGACGGGGTCGCGCGCGCAGAATTCGAGGACCTGCTCGACCGTGGGCGACACGAGCTGCGACACGCGTTCATCCTCCTTGATTAGGCTCGGACGCCGTGCCGATTCACGTCCGGGCCGAGAAGGGCGAGTACGCCGACGCGTGCCTACTGCCGGGCGATCCGTTGCGCGCGAAGTACATCGCCGAGACGTACTTCGACGAACCGGTGCAGCGGAACGCCGAGCGCGGGATGCTCGGCTACACGGGCACGTGGCAAGGCCGACCGATCTCGGTGCAGGCGACCGGCATGGGTTGCCCGTCCGCCGCGATCGTGATGGAGGAGCTGATCCAGCTCGGCGTCAAGCGGTTCGTCCGCGTCGGAACGTGCGGCGGGCTGCAGCCGGACCTGCAGCTCGGCGACCTGATCGTTGCGCTCACAGCCGTCCCCGCCGACGCGACGGCGCAGCACTTCGTCGGCAACGAGCCGCACTGCCCCACGGCCGACTGGGAGCTCGTCCACAGCGCCGTGCACGCCGCAAAGGAGATCGAGCAGCCGATGCGCGTCGGCCCGATCGTCTCCAGCGACGTCTTCTACAACCCGGACGGCGGCCAGTACGAGCGCTGGTCGCAGCGCGGCGTGCTCGCGGTCGAGATGGAGGCGGCGATCCTGTTCACGATCGGCGCGATCCGGGGAGTGCAGGCGGCGGCACTGCTGACGGTGAGCGACGTCGTCGTCGAAGGCGAGTTCAAGCGGATCTCGGACGACGAGTTGCGCGCCGCGGTCGACCGCATGACACGCGTCGGCCTCGCCGCCGCGACGGCAGAGCCCAAGCATTAGCTCCGACACCGTCTTTCTCGTCAACCCGGCGTCCGACAACGGCGCGACGGGGAAGCGCTGGCCGGAGCTCTCGAACCGCGCCGCCCACCTCGGGCTCTCGGGCGAGACGCTGTTCTCGTCGCGCCCCGGCGAGCTGATCGACCTTGCGGACCAGGCCACGCGCGGCGGCGCGCGCTTGCTCGTAGCGGCCGGCGGCGACGGCACGCTGAACGAGGTCGTGAACGGCGTTCTTCGCGCCGGCGCCGACGTCGAGGTCGCCACGATCCCGTTGGGGACGGGGATGGACTTCGTCCGCACCTACGGGATCCCGACCGACTTCGAGGATGCCGTTCGCGTCGCGCTGTCCGACAACGCGAGGACGATCGACGTCGGTCGCGTCGACTACCGGACGTGGGCCGGCGCGGAGGAGACCCGCTACTTCGACAACGTCTCCAGCGCCGGGATGAGCGGCGCCGTCGCGCAACGCGCGAACTCGATGTCGAAGGCGTTCGGCGGGCGCGCCACCTTCTTCTACGCCCTCACGCGCGTCTTCTTCCAGTGGGAGAACACCGAGGTCGTCGTCACGCTCGAGGCCGGCGAGCGGCGCGGCCGGATGCACGACGTCATCGTCGCCAACGGCGTCTGGCACGGCGGCGCGATGAAGCTCGCACCCGAGGCGCAGCCGGACGACGGGCTCTTCGACGTCGTCCTGATCGGCGACATCACCAAGCCCGACTTCCTCCTCACCGCCCGCAAGCTCTACAGCGGCGCGTACCTGACGCACCCGAAGGTCGAGCTCGTGCGCTCGCGCGTGGTGAGCGTCGACGCACCCGAGCCGCTGCCGATCGAGCTCGACGGCGAGCAGGTCGGGACGACACCCGCACGCTGGGAGGTCGTCCCGAGAGCGCTGAAAGTCCGCGTGCCCTAGCCGGGGCTGCTGCCGCCCGTCTTCGCCGACGACGTGCGGCGCGTCGTCGACTTGCGCGCGGTCGTCTTCTTCGGCGTCGCGCGCGAGCGCGTCGTCCGCGACTTCGTCCCGGACACCTCGTCGAGACGCTTCTCGAGCTTCGCGACGCGCTTCTCGAGCGCCTCGATCCCGCGCACACGCTTCGTCAGCTCGTCGAGGCGGTCACGCGTCGAGTTCGCGAACCCGAGCATGCGATCCATCCCCGGCGCGTCGCCGAGCCTTCCGATCGCGTCCTCGCCCGCGTCGGCGAGGCGGCTGAGCAGATCCTTGCGCGCTGCCATCCGACCTCCTGTCCGTTTGTGCCGTCTTACCCTATGCGCCGGACGCGGACGGTCACCGTGTAGCAGCCGTGCGGGTTGGGCGCGCGGGGGCAGGAGCCGATCCCCCACTGCGGCCGCAGGGTCTTCGTGCCGGGGCCGGTGAAGGTCGCAAGCGCGCCGCCCGGGACGTCGTCGCCGGAGCGCACGCCGGCCTCGGGCTGCTTCGGACAGGGGTTGAGCGCGCCAGAGCCGCCGAGCGCCAGCGTGCCCCAGTCGCACTCCCGCGTCCAGACGAAGACGCGAAACGACTTGCCGCGCGGCACCCAGACGTCCGTCGAGACCTCCGGGCGGATCGTCTGGCCGTCGCGCACCTTGAAGACGACTGGCTTCCACAACGACCACTTGCCGCCGACGTCCCAGTAGAAGTTCCACTCGCCGTAAGGCCCGTGCGAGACCTGATCCTCATGTGTGGTCTGGGGCGTTCCGCACGGCGCCGCACGCTCCGGCAGGCACGCAGGGTCCATCTTGCGCCGGATCAAGACCTTCTCCACGTCGACGCGAAAGTGACGCTGGCGCTTCCTGTCGTTCGCCCAGCCTGCGAAGACGCGGAGCGCGACGACATGGCGCCTGCCGTCCGCCGGGACCGTGAACGCGATCCCGGCCTGGTTCGACGGGCCGCCGTTCGTCGCCACGAGGATGCGCGGACGGTTGACGCTCCCCATGTCGACGACGCGCACGACCTTCTTGCCGCCGCGCGCGGACGGCGGCAGCGTGAGCGCGAGCTTGTAGACACCGCTCATGTCGACGAAGTTCGGCTCCGTCCGCAGGCAGGCCTTGAACGCGGCCTGGTCGTGCTTCGTCCTGTGCGCGCAGTCCGCCTGCTTGCCGGCATCCGTCTTGTCCGTCGTCAGGAAAAGATCGGCCTCGGCCTCCCCCGTCGGACTGTTCGGCGACCAGGCGCGCTGCACCCAGAGCGCCTGGATCGGATGGATCTCCGTGCGCTCGCCGGCCGGCTGGGAGTGGGCGCAGTCCCAGATCCAGTAGCCCTTGATCCAGAC